>Ga0075163_10009920_pt1 | contig 12475 bp, 13 predicted proteins | sample JI1023141ADNA_FD_71478 | JGI IMG/M metagenome (GOLD analysis project Ga0075163, IMG submission 71478) | Wastewater effluent complex algal communities from Wisconsin, to seasonally profile nutrient transformation and Carbon sequestration -... | ecosystem: Engineered > WWTP > Effluent > Algae...
CGCTCCTGATGAACGTCATTCCCCGTCCTGCAGCACCTGGCTACGTTCGCCGCTGACATTGACGAACACCATGAGCCCCATGAACACGGACGAACTGTTCCAGTCCAAGATCGACGCCGAAGAGAAGATCGAACCGAAGGACCGGATGCCGGATGCCTTTCGCGCTGCGCTGATCCGCCAGATCAGCCAACACGCGCACAGCGAAGTGGTGGGCATGTTGCCCGAAGCCAACTGGGTGACGCGCGCCCCGAACCTGCGCCGCAAAGCCATCCTGCTGGCCAAGATCCAGGACGAAGGCGGTCATGGTCTATACCTCTACGGTGCTGCGGAGACCTTGGGTGTGGCGCGCGAGGACTTGATCGATCAGTTGCTCGCCGGCAAGGCCAAGTACAGTAGCGTCTTCAACTATCCCACGCTGAATTGGGCCGATATCGGTGCCATCGGTTGGCTCGTGGACGGCGCTGCCATCGTGAACCAGGTGATGCTGACCCGCACCAGCTACGGTCCCTATGCGCGCGGCATGGTACGCATCTGCAAAGAGGAGAGCTTCCACCAGCGCCAAGGGTATGAGATCATGGCCACGTGCATGAGCGGCACACCCGCCCAACGTGAAATGGCACAGGATGCCATGGACCGCTGGTGGTGGCCTGCGCTCATGATGTTCGGTCCACATGACAAGGACAGCGCGCACAGTGCGGAAAGCATGAAGTGGAAGATCAAGCGCCAGAGCAACGATGAACTGCGCCAGGCTTTCATTGACAAGACCGTGCAACAGGCTACCGTGATCGGACTGACCGTGCCCGATCCGCTGCTGAAATGGAACGAAGCCACGCAGCACTACGACCATGGACCCATCGACTGGGAGGAATTCCGCAATGTGATCCGGGGCAACGGGCCGTGCAACGCGGAACGCATGGCCGCGCGCCGCAAAGCGCATGAGGATGGTGCTTGGGTGCGCGAAGCAGCCTTGGCCTATGCCCGAAAGAAGGCCGCTCGCACGGCTGCATGACCATCACGAACGAGCACCTCGACCAACTACCACAACAGATGAGCAACACGGACAAATGGCCCCTTTGGGAGATCTTCATCCAAAGCAAACGAGGCCTGGAGCACAAGCATGTGGGCAGCTTGCACGCCGCCGATGCCAGCATGGCCATCGAGAACGCCCGCGATGTGTATACACGCCGACAGGAAGGCCAGAGCATCTGGGTGGTGCCGGCAGCAGCCATCCGTGCCAGCCAACCCGACGATGCCGGCATGCTGTTCGATCCGGCCGACGACAAGACCTACCGGCACCCCACGTTCTACACGATGCCGGAAGGCGCCAAGTACATCTAGGGATAACCCCGACACCATGGACCAACAAGAAGCCCTGACCACTTATCTGCTGCGCCGCGCCGATGATGTGCTCATCCTCGGCCATCGCCTCAGCGAGTGGTGCGGCCACGGACCTGTGCTTGAAGAGGACATCGCACTCACCAATCGCGCCCTGGACCACATCGGCGAAGCACGCAATCTTTTCCAGTATGCCGGTGTGGTCGAAGGAAAGGAACGCTCCGAGGATGACCTGGCCTACTTGCGCAATGAACGCCAGTACTTGAATGCGAAGCTGGTGGAGCAACCCAATGGCGACTATGCCCACACCATCGTGCGGAGCTTCTTTTTCGATGCATATCACCTGCCTATGGCGGAAGCCCTGTTGAAGAGCGTCGATCCGCATTTGGTCGGTATTGCGGCCAAGACTGTGAAGGAAGCAGCCTATCATCTTCGCCATAGCAGTGAGTGGCTGATCCGATTCGGAGATGGCACCGAAGAAAGCCACCGTCGTGCTCAGGCCGCAGTGGATGCGCTATGGACGTTCACCGGTGAGTTCTTTGCTACCGACGCCGTTGATGAAGTACTTATCAAGGCCGGTATCGCGCCTGATCCTGCCGCGATCCTGTCGACGTGGGACATGGTCGTGGACCGTGTGCTGGGTGAGGCCGGTCTGCAGCGTCCTGCACCTATGCACATGGCCTCCGGTGGTCGCACTGGCCACCATACCGAGCATCTGGGCCATCTCCTTTCGGAGATGCAATACCTGCAGCGGACCCATCCCGGTGCCAGCTGGTGAACGCTGGTCCCTGGGCGATGGCGTGGATGTCCTTCACGGACAGCGTCCCCGTTCCAGCCTCGTAACCTACTTCTCCTAGAACCGCAACACCGTGCAGCATCGCACCATCATCGAGCCGTTCAAGATCAAGAGCGTCGAACCCATACACCTCGGTACAGAGGAGGAACGCTGCGTCCATCTCGCCCGTGCGCATTACAATCCGTTCCTGCTGCGGTCGGACCAGGTGGTCATCGATCTCATGACCGACAGTGGCACCAGCGCCATGAGCGCCCGCCAATGGGCCGGGATCATGGAAGGTGACGAAGCGTATGCCGGATCGCTCTCCTGGATGAAGATGGAACGGGCCGTGCGCGATCTGACAGGCTTCGAGCACATCCTGCCCACGCACCAAGGGCGCGCTGCGGAACGCATCCTGTACAGCCATCTCGGTGGACCCGGCAAGGTGTTCATCAGCAATACGCACTTCGATACCACCCGTGCCAACATCGAGTTCAGCGGTGCCACGGCCATCGACATCCCCATCGCCGAAGGCCGGGATACAGCGTTGGAGTATCCCTTCAAGGGCAATTTGGACATCGCCGCGTTGGACACGCTGCTGAAGCAGCACGCCGGGATGGTGGGTGCCGTGATCCTCACCGTGACCAACAACAGTGGTGGCGGACAGCCGGTAAGCATGGCCAATGCCGAGGGTATTTCGCTGATCTGCAAGAAGCACGGTGTGCTCTTCCTGCTGGACTGCTGCCGCATAGCCGAGAACAGCTGGTTCGTGCAGCATCGTGAGCCGGAGATGCGGGACGTGTCCTATCGGGCCATTGCGCAACGCATGTTCGCACTCACCGACGGTGCCATCATGAGCGCCAAGAAGGATGCGCTGGTGAACATGGGCGGCTTCCTTGCACTGAAGGACCCCGACCTCGCAGAGGCCTGCATCAGCACCCTCATCATCACCGAAGGGTTCACAACGTACGGCGGCCTTTCCGGTCGTGATATGGAGGCCATCGCGATCGGGTTGGAGGAGGTGTTCGATCCCAACTACCTTGATTATCGCATCAAAAGCACGGCCTATCTCGGCGATCGCTTGCACCGCATGGGTGTTCCTGTTATGCGGCCCAGCGGTGGCCACGCGATCTACGTGGATGCGAAGAAGTTGTACCCGCACATTCCGGTGCACCAGTATTCCGGTCAGGCGCTGGTGTGCCAACTCTACCGGCTCGGTGGTATCCGTTCGGTGGAGATCGGATCGGTGATGTTCGGTACGTACGATGCGAACGGCGACTTGATCCCCGCCGCGATGGAGCTGGTCCGGCTCGCCATCCCACGCCGGGTCTATACGCAAAGCCACATCGAATACGTGCTGGAAACCTTCGAGGAAGTGCTGCGCACCTGTGATGCCGTCCATGGACTACGGATCACCAAGGAGCCGAAGTTCCTTCGGCATTTCACCGCGCATTTCGAACCGCTGCAATGAACATCGTACACGCACAACGAACGGTCCGCGTCACCAAGCGCTTTTCCTTTGAAATGGCACATGCCCTCCATGGCCATGATGGCGACTGTGCCGGTATCCACGGACACTCGTACGTGCTGGACATCACCCTGCGAGGTGTGCCCTCTGAGCAGGGCGGTGACCCGAAGAACGGAATGGTCATCGATTTCGCGGACCTCAAGGTCATCGTGCAGCGTGCGGTCCTGGACCATTACGACCATGCTTTGGTCTTGCACCAGGCAGATAGCGAAGCCCTTCGGGGTACCCAAGACCTTTGGCGTAGGTTGCATTTCAAGCCATGGCAGCCCACGTGCGAACTGCTCCTCTTGGACATCGTAGAGCGCCTGTCCGGCGCCTTCAACCCGAACGTGCAACTGTATAGTGCCCGCTTGCAGGAGACGGCAACGAGTTGGAGCGAATGGACTGCGGCGGACAACTGAAGCTGCGCCACAGTGCAGGTGCGCTCACTCCTTGAACAACTGTGCCAGTAGCCCGAGCCTCAACAGTTCCGACTTGTTGTTGCCTGCAACCGCGCCGGCAACAGCCGCTGCCGAGTCGAAGATCATCCGGCGCAGTGACGGGTCGAATTGCGCTTTGTGTTGACGGTAGTATTCCGCGAAGCGCTGGAATGCCGCATCGGCCTCAAGGCCTTCATCCAGTGCGTAATCGAAAGCGATGTCGATGTAGTGTGCGGCATCGGTGCCCAGGTCGTCGCGACCGGGTTCCATGGGCAGCCACTGCTCCTTGATCAGTTGCTTCAGCTTCGCCACTTCGGCAGGGCGCACCCGGCCATCACTGTCGGCAACACTGTAGAAGAGATAGCCGAGCGTCGCATACAGTTCTTCGTAGTTCATGGGGTCGTGGTCTTCAATGGATGGGCTCAACACACCTGGCGCAACAGAATGTCCTATCGCTCGTTCTGCCTGTTATTCCTTCAGCACAACCGTGCGGACCAGTTCCGTTCCCGAGCGCAACACGAGCACATAGGGTCCTGCCGGAAGCGCACCCAGATCGATGGACCCTGTTGTGCTGGCCGATGTGCGTTGCGAGATCACGATGCGACCTGTTCCGTCGATGACCTGGACCTGCTCCACGGCGAACGGTGCGCTGTACGTGCAGCTGGATGTGGTGGGCGAAGGGTACACCGATCCCTGTGGTGTGCCCGCAAGCGCATGCACTGCGGTGTTCGGGTCCACCACCATGTATTGCAGCATCATCATGTTGTCCTCGTGCATGAGGTTGTGGCAGTGGTACATGAAGGGCCATCCGTCGGTGGGCTCGTTAAAGGTCATGATCAACCGCACGGTCTCCGCCATGTTCACCAACACCACGTCCTTGGGCCCCCGCTCATGCGCTGGTGGCGGCACACCGTCGCGGTCGAGCACGTAGAAGGAACCACCGTGGATGTGGAAAGGATGCGCAATGTCAGAGGCGTTCAACACCCGCCAGATCTCCGTGGCCCCCAGCATCACCGTGTCGTTCACAACGTCCATGTCGAATTGTGCACCATTGATGTAGAACATGCCCATGCCCACCATACCGTTGCCGGATAGCGCTTTCTGCCGCGTGCGGCTCACGGCCGAGAGGTCCGGCGGGGTGTTGTTCACCAAGGTGACCGGCACCGTTGTAATGGGGTCGGCGGTGGGTGCGCCCACACGGATGCGCAACACGGGGAAGTCGATGCCGTTGAGCGCACTGCTCTCCCAGAGGAAGAAGGAACTACCCGGTACGGGATCCTCCAGCTCCGAGGCGTAGCTCATCAGCATCAGGCTGTCGCCTTCCATGCCGGTGAGGTCCAGCAACACTTCGGCGCGCTCCCCGTTGCTCAGCAGCAAGCGATCGGTGGAGACGGGTGTTTCCAAAAGCCCTGCATCCGATCCGATCACGGCAAAGGGGCGATCATCGTTGAAGCCGAAGCGGTAGACCCGTGCGTTGGAGCCGTTCAGTAAACGCAGGCGTACCACTTGTGCCGGACAGTCCACGTAGGCGTTGGGCGTGCCGTTCACCAGCACCGAATCGCCAAAGGGGTAAAGGATGAAGTCGCCATTGGCGTCGAACTTCCGGTCCTGCACCACCAGTGGGAGATCGTCCACGCCATAGGTGCGCGGCAAGGGCAGGAGGGCCTCTTCCTCATCCTTCACGATGATCAGACCCGCGACACCGAAGTTGACCTGTTCGGCGGTCATCTCGTGTGGGTGCGGATGGTACCAGAACGTGCCGGCCTGGTTCTTCACCGCGAATTTCACGGGCCACGTTTCGCCCGGCATCACCATCCGGGGCGGGCCGCCGTCCATTTCACCGGGTACCTGCAGGCCATGCCAGTGCATGCTGGTGAAGTCGGCCAACGCATTGTGTACGCGCAGGTGCGCGGTATCGCCCTTGTGCATGATCAGGGTAGGTCCCAGGAACTCCGCGCTGGCACCGTACGTGTTCGTGTTGATGCCGGGATAGAATTGGTGTACGTGCTCGTCCACGACGAGGTCGAAGGTGTCCAGGTCCAAGGCCGGTGGTATGGCCAGCGGGTTGTACACCTGTGCGGTGGTGGCCAGTGCAAGCAGTGAAGCGGTGAGCAAGGAAAGCGGTTTCATCGATGGGCCGTGACGTTGAGGCTGCAACCTAGCGCGGTCGTAAAAGGGCGCGGCTGACGGTTGTCAGTGTTGCCGGTCCGCGTTCGAGCTAACCTTGGTGGGAGAGCAGATCAACGACCTATCCGCAACACCATGGCACCGAAGAGATCATCGAAGACCACAGCAGCGCAGGGCATCGGGCGCAGCGCCATCACCGGCCGATTCATGAGCGTGTCCGCCGCCAAGGCGCACAAGAAGACCGCTATTGTGGAAGGCAAGCCCCGCAAGAAGAAGGCGTGATCCAGATCGTTCTACCGCACCATTCCAACCAAAGACCATGAAATATTTATTGATCGCACTGCTTTGCATCACCGCCACGTTCCGTTCCGTTGCGCAGGACGATGCCGCAGGCCAGACGTTGAACGCCATCGTCACCGTGCAGGTGAGCGGCTTGGACGATGCCCTGTGGGCGAAGGTGAGCGCGCGTGTGGCGAAGGAGCCGAACGCGAACGTGGAGTACTCGTGCATTACCACGGGCATCGTCGTGTTGCGCCTCCAGAAGCTGACCGTTACCGAAAAGGCCGATGTGATGGCCATCGTTAAACGCATGCTGCTCGAAGCCGGCGTGAAAGGCCGGATCGACTTTCTGGACGTACACGTAGAGCCCGGTGTGGGGAACCGGTGCTGAGCCGATCCGTTTCGCACTTCCTATACTGTCCAGCCAAAGCCTACGCGCAGCAGCTGGAGCCACGATCGACCGAACGGCTCAACAAACCGTATCGATCATTCAGTCACCACCAGAAGCGGCACCTGCGGGTACATCGCGCAGCCCTACGGTCGGTGCGCTGAAGTACGAGTGGACATGATCCCACGTGGTGGGCTGACCACGGTAATGTACCTACCCCTCTCTTGGTGCGTAGGTTCGTACACCTCCTCCCCTCCATGGCACACATCCTGATCCCCACCGACTTCAGCGACGGTTCGTTGAATGCTTGCGCCTATGCGCTTGACCTCTACGGCGGTGCCCTCAACACCTATACGTTGCTGCACTCCTACATGGATCCGCTGCCCGGCTATGCGGCCATGGTGGACATGACCAGCGTGCTCTACGCATCGTCCGTGGAAGGGCTTGCCGACTTCACCACCCGGTTCAGGGCCTTGCGCAACGGGGCCGATGCGCTCGTGACCACCGAGGTGGTCTACGGTCCCTTGGCCACCGCCCTGCCCGGGGTGTGCAAACAACGCAAGATCGACCTGATCGTGATGGGCACGCAAGGCGCCACCGTGGGTGGCACCCTGTTCGGCAGCAACGCGGCCGATGTGGCCAAGACCAGCAACGTGCCCGTGCTCATCGTCCCCAAGGATGCCAAATTCGCGGGGCTGCGGCACATCCTGCTGGCCGATGACCATGTGCGCGTGGAACCCTTCGCCCTGCGCCTGCTCGAAACGTTGGCACGCGAACAGGGCGCGGACATCACCATCGCCCACGTCCTGCGCAACACGGCCGAGGAGCCCGACCCGCAGGTGGTGGCAGACTACGACGAGACCTTCCTGCACGTGCCGCACACCTACACCGATGCCCTGGGCGGCGATGTGGCGCAAGCCCTCAACCACGTGGCCGAGCGCGACGCCATGGACCTGGTGGCCGTGCTGCACCGCCACACCGGTTTCCTGGACGGCCTGTTCCATGGCAGCGTAGCCAAACGACTGGCGCTGCAAGCGCGCATCCCGCTGCTGGTGCTGGAGCATTAGAGGGTGCTGGGACCATCGGTAGGTCTACGGACCGGTTCAGGACATAGCGCTCACCGCGCTGAAGGTCGGGTAGATGGTGGCGATCACCGCCCTGATCCAGAACGATGCCCCGTGCGTAGCCGCATCAATGCGCCGCTATCGCGTTGCCCAGCTGCAGCTGGGTGAAGACCGTGCGCTCTTCCATGAGGCGAAGTAACTGGTGGTTGGGTTCATGGCCAGAGGAAAGTGGTTGTTGGGCCATGTAGTGGGCCGCGAAACGAATACTCGCAGCCGTTGCTAGCACGCCACGAATTGCAAACTCGCGGCAGCAGGGCGCCTACAGGCCGACGGAGTAGCGGCGGGCACGCAGGGCCTCGAAACGAAAATCCTGCGTTGGTTTGAGAAACCATCCTTACTGACTACGGAGCAACTCTGCCAACCTATGATCAATGAAATCCCTTTTAAGTTCATCCACTTCCAAAACCGCATGTTCTTTCAGATATGTGATAGATGAGTTGGTGTTCAATTTATACCTTAAACCTATCCTTTCGCCTGTCGCAGCCACCCAGGACACTTCAGCATCGACAACACGCCATTCGCCATTTTCATGGTGGTGATATTTGATTCTATCTCCCGGCCGGTACATAGCAGATATTGGGTTACTTCAAGGAAGGCTTTCCCGCATCATTGAGTTTGGCATCCAAGGCGGCCCTTCTTTTCTTAATGGTGGCTGGTTGAACAAAGAGGCTATCAAACATCATCTCTAACACCTCCAAGTTCCATTCTGCTTCGTGCGGTTCTACATCCACAACCTCTCCGCTGCTTTTACTCTTAATGGGATGTGCTGCAAAGTTCCCGATCGTGCGCACGGCGTCCAAACTATCTAGCAGGTCTTGGTGGAGCTTGCCCTGGCTGATCACCTCCTGTATTTCCTGATCCAGGTTAGGCTTCTTTATTCCAAGCACATTCTGGAGCAAATTCTGCAAGCATCTACGACTCAGAGCAGCACTTGCTTTGGGGCTGTCTTCCAATATCAAGGCCGCCTCGTTGTAGTCGTTCAAATATGATTCAGGCACTTCCGACGAAATAGGGGAACGGCTTACGGTCTTTGGATGTATTAACCTGCGCCAAGAATCGACCCATTTCGCATTAGACTGGACGGACTGCACGAGTTCTAGTACAAACCGCGCGCAAGCAGCACACTTTTGTTTCTCAATACGATAGAAGCCATCTGCATCTTCATGTAAATGAACCATTTCCACATTATCGTGGAAAGCATGCAAGCAGTGTGGACATTTCATGAGGCTCTGTATCTAAATTGATTAGTTTTTCGGTGCTTGGGCAAGCGGACCAAGTCTTCGCGTTTCACCCATACAACCACCTCTGAAACCCAACGAACGACTCCCGTATTCGCGCGATATCCCCAAGCTCCTTCGCAGCATCGGGTAGCGTCTTGTACTTGAGCAGCAATAACGGGGGCAACTTTTCTCCTGCGAGTTCCTCCACGCCGGTCTTCACGTATTGCTGGAGGACGAAATCGAGGAAGGCGCGTTGCTTGTCGTCATACTGCTCGAAGTGTTCTCGGGCTTGCCCTGCGCGGTCTTCGCGGAGTTGGGGTGCCTGGCTGAAGGCGATGTAGGCGAGCACATCGAAGAGGTCGCTGCGTTCGGCGTCGATGAGGCGTTGCAGATCCACGAGCTGGTTGTGGGGGAAGCCTTTCTCGGCCAATTCGTCCAGCAACTTCTTGCGCGTATCGGGACGGCTCCAGAGGGTGCGCAGTTCTTCTTCGTTGGTGAAGAAGTGCGGTAGTTCGCCGAAGAGCAGGCGCATGAAGGCCTCGGCGCTTAGCGGCTGGCCATCGGTGCCCCAGAAGCTGGTGGTGGCGATGTGCTGGATGGTGCGCTCCTTGCCGTCGGCAAGTTTCACACGCAGGATCTTCGGCGGTTCGTCGGCCGGTGGGTCGCTCGCGTCGGGCGCGTGGTCCTCTTTGCCTTCCGGGTAATCGGACTTCTTGCGCGGTTCGCGTGGCGGATCGGGATCCAGCGGCTCACCGTCCCATTCGGGATCCTTGAAGTGCTCGTGTGCCTTGGTGAAATCATAGATGGTGAAATAGTCCTTGCCATCGTAGAGGCGGGTGCCGCGACCGACGATCTGCTTGAACTCGATCATGCTGTTCACAGGGCGCATCAGCACGATGTTGCGCACGTTGCGTGCATCCACCCCGGTGCTCAGCTTCTGGCTGGTGGTGAGGATCACGGGGCTGTTGCGCTCGTTGTCCTGGAAGTCGCGCAGGTGCTGTTCGCCCACTTCACCGTCATCGGCGGTAACGCGACAGCAGTAGTGCGGGTCGGTGCTGGTCTTGTATTGGTTGATGAGGTCACGTACGGCAAGTGCGTGTATCTGTGTAGCGCAGAACACCAAGGTCTTCTGTGTCTGGTCGATCTCGCTCATGAAAAGCTTCACGCGGTACTGCTCCCGCTCTTTGATCTCGATGATCTTGTTGAAGTCCGCTTCCGTGTAGCGCTTGCCTTCCTGCACATCGCCCTCCACGATCTTGTCATCGGGGGTGTACACATACTCGTCCAGCGTAGTGGTGATCTGCCGCAGCTTGAAGGGCGTGAGGAAACCATCGTTGATGCCCTCCTTCAGTGAGTAGATGTAGACCGGGTCGCCGAAGTACTTGTAGGTGTCCACATTCTGGTCGCGCTTGGGCGTGGCGGTGAGGCCCAGTTGCACGGCGGGCTTGAAGTAGTCCAGGATCGCGCGCCAGGTGCTCTCGTCGTTAGCGCCGCCGCGGTGGCACTCGTCGATGATGATGAGGTCGAAGAAGTCCGCTGGATAATCGCCGAAATACGGCGTCTCACCGGGGCCGCTCAGGAAGGTTTGGAAGATGGTGAAGAAGATGCTGCCGTTCGTGGGCACCTTGCCCTTCTTGCGGATGTCATCCGGCTTGATGCGCACCAACGCATCTTCGGCGAAGGCGCTGAACGCATTGTAGGCTTGGTTCGCGAGGATGTTGCGGTCGGCGAGGAAGAGAATACGCGGGCGGCGCTGACCATCGCGTTTCAGGTTCCAACGCGACTCGAACAACTTCCACGCGATCTGGAAGGCGATGGCGGTTTTACCCGTGCCGGTGGCGAGTGTGAGCAGGATGCGGTACTTCTCTTTCGCAATGGCATCCAAGACCCGTTGGATCGCGATGTCCTGGTAGTAGCGCGGTTGCCAGCTGCCGCTCTTGTCCTCGAAGGGTATGGCGCCGAAACGCTCTTGCCAGTCGATCACGGTGGCTACGGGCCGCTCCACTGGTGGGTGCAGGATGTTCCACAACTCATCCGGCGTGGGCCACGCATCGATATCACCCTCGCGACCTGCGAGCATATCAACCGCGTATATCCCGTTGCCGTTGGTGCTGTAGGCATGCCGCAGCTTCAGCTTGTCGGCGTACTTCTTCGCTTGGCCCAAGCCAAGGCTCACGGGTTCGCTGGCCTTCTTTGCTTCCACCACGGCCACCATGCGGCCGTTGTACTCCAGTACATAGTCGGCGATGTCCTGCTTGCTGCGCTTGCCAGCTGCGCCCTGCAAACGACCCAGCGTAATGATGTACTCGCGCCGTACGCGACTGCCCACCACCACGCCCCAGCCCGCCGCGCGTAGCGCGGGGTCGATCAACTCGGCGCGGGTTTCGGCTTCGTTCATTTGCTGGGTTCGCCACGCTCCGGCGTGGCCGTATTTGGCTTCCGAGGTGGTGCATTAAGGGCTCGGAGCTGGTGCTTTATCGGCCCGAGCTGGTGCTTTATGGCTGTCAACTGGTGTATTTAAGGATATGAAGGTGGTGTGTTAGCCAATTTGTCCATGAATACCGAAGACCACTTCCAATCCCCCGGCTTCGCCACAAGCTTGGCCTTCACGGGGTTCTCATGGATGTACTTCACAACGTTCACGTAGTGGGCGTGATCCCGAATGTAGCGATCCCAGTATTCGCGGTGCCAGATCGGGTTGGACTTACCACTGGGCTCGCCGGGCACCAGCCCGGCCATCTTCTGGTATTCACTGATCCTCCTCCCCGTGAACGATTTCCACGAAGCCACGATCTTGCTCATCGACCAACCTTGCTTTGGCTGGAATAGCACATGCACGTGGTTGGGCATCACACACCATGCGTGCAGTGTGTAGCGCTCGCCGTGGAAGAGCAGGAACGCGTTCTGCACCATCTCCGCTATCGCGGGTACGCGCAGCACACAACTCCCTTTGCCCGCATCTTCATACGCTGCTATGCGCTTCTCTTTCTCGGCATCGCGCAGCTTGGGTGGTAGACTCTTCAACTCAGCGCTCATCGCTTCCAGCGCTTCCTTCGGCAAGCTGTCCGCCAAGTGATAGCTCACGTGTTGGATCAGTTGTGCTCCATCCACATGTGGCATATAGCCGCGGTCGGTCCACTTCAACTCGCTGGGCTCGCCAAGCTCCAGCTTGGCCAATTGTTCTGCTGCTTCGCCAGTCGGTTCGCCGGGCTCCAGCCCGGCATGAGTTGCCACTGGATCAACGCTGCCACGCTGGAGCGTGGCGAACCGACCGTGGTTG
>Ga0075163_10009921_pt1 | contig 12474 bp, 11 predicted proteins | sample JI1023141ADNA_FD_71478 | JGI IMG/M metagenome (GOLD analysis project Ga0075163, IMG submission 71478) | Wastewater effluent complex algal communities from Wisconsin, to seasonally profile nutrient transformation and Carbon sequestration -... | ecosystem: Engineered > WWTP > Effluent > Algae...
TACCAAAAAACAAAACAGTTGTATTGGGCATTATATCTTCAAAACTTGCTGCGCTTGAATCAATAGATGATTTATGCAAACGCATTGATGAAGCTGCGAAATACATGCCTTTGGAAAATATGTGTATCAGTCCGCAGTGCGGGTTTTCAAGTACATCGCATGGAAATAATTTAACGATGGATGACCAGTGGAGAAAATTGGAACTGGTGGTAAATACGGCTGTAAAAGTTTGGGGAGAAAGCTAGTATAATTTAAGATTTACGAATGATGATTTACGATTGAATACAGAAGCGTAATTTTAAATAATTCCTCTTTTATCACAGAGAAAGAATTAAAGCAGAGATTTAAGCAATGGGCGGTTGAAATAGTACTTTTTACAAGAACACTCCCCAAAGCAAAAGAATTTTATGTGCTAAAGAAGCAGTTAATAAGAAGTGCAACGTCTTCTGCTGCTAATTACAGGGCGGTATGCAGAAGTAAGTCATCGCCTGATTTTATTAATAAATTAAAAATAGTTGAAGAAGAGCTGGATGAAAGTATGTTTTGGCTGGAGTTTATTGTAGCAATTGATAAAAGTTTTCGTCAGGCGATAGTACCAATGTACAAAGAAGCAGATGAGCTATTGTCAATTACTGTGGCATCAATAAAAACAACAAGAAACAAGAAAAATTAAAGCAATCGTAAATCCAAAATCAAAAATCGTAAATCAATATGAATCTCGATAAAATAATAGCCATTGATGTACACACGCATGCAGAAGTAAGTTGCCGCCAGCCGCATGATGATTACCGGCCAGAATTTGATGAAGCATTTGCGAAGTTTTTCAAATCATCGCACAGGCCAACCATACAGGAAACAATAGAATATTACAGAAGCATAAAAATGGCTTTTGTAATGTTTACCATTGATGCAGAATATGAGCTTGGAAGAAAGCGCATACCCAATGAAGAAATTGCAGAAGCAGCAATGGAAAACCCCGATGTATTAATTCCCTTCGCCAGCATTGACCCGCACAAAGGCCGCATGGGTGCAAGAGAAGCAAAGCGGTTGATAGAAGAATTTGGTGTAAAGGGTTTTAAATTCCATCCAACGGTGCAGGGCTTTTATCCGCATGATAAAATGGCGTATCATTTATACGAAGTAATTGCTGCAGCAGGATTGCCCATGTTGTTTCATAGCGGCCATTCGGGTTTTGGCAGCGGTGTGCGCGGTGGCGGCAGTTTGCGTTTAGAATATTCCAATCCCATTCACCTTGATGATGTAGCCATTCATTTTCCCGATTCGCCCATCATCATTGCGCACCCTTCCTGGCCCTGGCAGGATGAAGCATTGAGTGTGGCCATGCACAAACCCAATGTGTATATAGATCTCAGCGGATGGAGCCCTAAATATTTTCCGCCACAATTGGTGCAGTATGCCAATACACAACTGAAACATAAAATATTATTCGGCACAGATTTTCCATTAATTACACCCGAGCGGTGGATGAAAGATTTTGAAACAGCAGGCTTTAAAGAAGAAGTAAAACCGCTGATATTAAAAGAGAATGCAATAAAGATGCTGGGCTTGAAATAAGAATATTATGAACCAGTCTGCATTACTACTATCATCGCCTGTTGTGTCATCTTAATTCCGGTTCACCGGAACTCACTTGTACGTTCGGCAATTCTATTCGGCATAGTGCAGTTTGGTTTACAAAAAAAACAGGCTTTTATGAAAGTGCAAAAAATGAAGGAATAATTATTAACGAATCACAGATTTTGCAGTTGGGTGTATTGGCTGTTGAAAGTTCATTTATATTCTGCGTACAAGAGTGCGACGCAACAGTTGATGCTATAAAAAACTTCAGCCCGGCTCAAAAAAAATCACTGCAAAATTTGACTAATGCATAAATGGATTGATTTTGCAAATAAACCGCATGATATTGCCTATTTAATTAAGCAGGAATAAAAGTTATTTACAAATAAAAACGGTTGTATCAATTTCTGTTAATGCCATAATATGTCACAAACGATTATTAAAACACAGGTCGGGATCATTGGCGCAGGCCCCGCAGGATTAACACTTGCATTGTTATTACAAAAAGCAGGTATTGATTGCGTAATCCTTGAATACCGCAGCCGTGACTATGTTGAATCAAGGGTACGTGCAGGTTTGCTTGAGCAAAATACCGTTGATCTTTTTAATCAACTCGGCGCAGCAGAGCGATTAAACAAAGAAGGACTTCAACATCATGGCGTGTATTTAAGTTTTGATAGCGAAAGAATAAGGGTTCCTTTTAATGAATTAACTGGTGGCAGGTGTATTACCATTTATGGTCAGCAGGAAGTAGTGAAAGACCTGATAAAAATAAACCTTGAACGTGGCGTACCTATTCACTTTGAAGCAACAGCAACAAGTCTCGAAGGTATTGATACAGCTACACCCAAAATACATTGCACACAAAATGGGGAAGCCCATATTTTAGCATGTGATTTTATTGCCGGTTGCGATGGCTATCATGGCATCAGCCGAAAGTCAATGCCACAAGGTTCTTATAATGAATTTCAAAAAGAATTTCCATTCAGTTGGTTGGGCATATTAGCACATGCCGCACCATCAAGTGATGAATTAATTTATGCATATCATGAACGTGGATTTGCATTGCACAGCTTGCGCAGCGAAAAGGTTAGCCGTTTATACATACAGGTACACAACAATGATAAAGTGGAAAACTGGACCGATAAACAAATATGGGACGAACTTGAAATCCGCTTAAGTGATAACAAAAATTTCAAATTAAACCGCGGGGAAATTTTTGAAAAATCCATCACTCCCATGCGCAGTTTTATGATTGATAATATGCAGCATGGAAAATTATTTCTTGCAGGCGATGCCGCACATATTGTTCCGCCAACGGGTGGCAAAGGTTTAAATCTTGCAGTAGCTGATATCCGTTTTCTTTCGGCGGCACTTACAAATTTCTATAAAAATAAAAATGATGAACTGCTGCAAAATTATTCACAGAATTGTTTAAGGAGGATATGGCGTGCACAGGATTTCAGTAACTTTATGACCTGTCTTTTTCACAAACAATCCGAACATGGTTCATTTGAATATCACCTGCAGAAAGCCAGGTTCAATTATATTGGTATATCAAAAGCACAGGCAACAACAATAGCAGAAAATTATGTGGGGTTAAAAGAAATTTAAGAACCCCGCATCCCTATAAGAGAGTTAAAAACAGAATATGCAATTTATAAATATCAACGGACATTCCATTCACTATAAATATATTCAACGCAACCCTTTTGTGGATGGGGGCGGCACTACTTTTTTATTCATCAACTCACTAGGTACCGACTTTCGTATCTGGAACCAGGTTGCTGAAACCCTTACAGGTTATGGCAATATTTTATTGTTCGATAACCGCGGTCATGGCCTTAGCGATGTTGTTACAGACACCAAAGGGTTAAATGATTTTGCTGATGATACAGCTGCACTTTTAACACATTTACAAATTAATAAATGCATCATTATTGGCTTATCTGTTGGTGGTATGATAGCACAGATTTTGGCAAACAAGCTACCTGTGCAAATTGAAAAATTGATACTCTGCGATACCGGTTATAAAATAGGCACCAAAGAAATTTGGGATACACGCATACAGCAGGTAAAGCAACATGGGCTGCAGGCAATAAGCGAAGGTGTAATGCAGCGATGGTTCTCAGCACATTTTCATACAACACAACCTGCAAAAGTTGCAGGTTATCAAAACATGCTGGAGTGCATACCTGTATTGGGTTACATACAAACCAGCGAAGCAATAAGGGATGCGGAACTTAGCTTAATAGCAAAGCAAATAAAAATACCAACCTTATGTATAGTTGGTTCCGAAGATGTATCAACAACACCAGAAGAAGTAAAGAACCTCGCAGATTTAATTGATGGTTCAAAGTATGAAATAATTGAAGGCTCAGCACATATACCTTGTGTAGATAACCCCGCTGCATTAAGTAAACTGATTATTGATTTTATTAAATAGTGTTTATGAATGATGAATTGTACAATAAAGGAATGCAAACCCGTCGCGCCGTTTTAGGAGATGCGCATGTTGACAAAGCAGAAGCCGGCAAAACAGATTTTGATGCAGACTTCCAGGAATACATTACCAACAATGCATGGGGCGCAGTCTGGAGCAGACCGGGCTTAACAAAAAGAGAAAGAAGTTTAATTACCATTGCATTGCTTGCAGCATTAGGGCATGAGGAAGAATTGGCAATGCATATTCGCGCAACAAAAAATACAGGTGCAACAGAAGATGATGTAAAAGAAGTGTTGCTGCATACAGCAGTGTATGCTGGGGTACCTGTAGCAAATGGTGCAATTAAAATTGCAAAAGAAATTTTTAAAGAGATTGGACACAAAGAACACTAAGGCGACACAAAGGGCACAAAGTGAAGATTAACTGAAGGCACTGTGCCCTTTGTGTTTCTTTGTGGCCCATTGTATAAAATTTAAACCGTGAAAACTTTTTAGTATGACTCAAGAAGAAATTATTAAAATTATTTTAGAAGAGTCTTTCTACATACACAAATCAATAGGCCCGGGCATGCTTGAAAATGTTTATAAAACCTGCCTTGCTTACAGATTGCGGCAACGTGGTTTATTTGTGGAAACAGAAAAAGCTGTGCCGGTAATCTTTGAAGAAGTAAAAATGGATTGTGGTTATCGTGCTGATATTTTGGTGGAAAAATCTGTAATTGTTGACACAAAAACTATTGACGCCATTGGTGATTTGCAAATAGCACAATTGCTTACATATTTGCGGTTTTTAAATTTACGATATGGTTTAATACTTAATTTTAAAACCGTATTATTAAAAGATGGTATTAAAAGAGTTTTAAACGGATATAATTAAAAGAACATTGTGTTCATTGTGCTTCATTGTGTTCTTTGTGTCCTAAAAATAACAGTATATGAATTCAAACGAAACAAATTACAACGTTCAACCACCACATTTATATCCTGAATATAAATCAACAATATTCCGCAGCCCCACTAAACCGTTAATGATGGTGAAGGAATATTTAAAAGATCTTAGCCTGCCTGCATTTGGCGAATCCGCCATTGGAAAATTTGATAACGACTTAACAAAAAATGCAAGAAAAAACCACGATCCAATAGGTGAACGCATAAAGGTTTCAGGCAAGGTAATGGATGAGTATGGAAGGCCCCTGCGCAATGTGTTGGTAGAAATATGGCAGGCCAATGCTGCAGGCCGTTACATACACAAAGAAGAAATACACGATGCCCCGCTCGACCCAAATTTTTTAGGTGCAGGCCGCATGCTTACCGATAACGAGGGACGATACCAGTTTTTTACTATCAAGCCCGGTGCTTATCCATGGGGCAACCATTTCAACGCATGGCGGCCAAACCATATTCACTTCTCTGTTATTGGCCACCAGTTTCAGCACAGGCTTATAACACAAATGTATTTCCCGGGCGATCCCTTGTTTGAGTTCGATCCCATTTTTCAATCTGTTCCAAAACATGCAAGGGAATTATTAATTGCTAAATTCAGGATGGACTGGACAGAACCTGAGTTTGCACTCGCTTACGAATTCAACATTGTATTAAACGGAAAAAGTAAAACACCCTTTGAATGATTTCGGATATTAGATTTCGGAACGTTTAGATTTACAAAATACGCTTAAATCTAAAGTTTTGCCGAAATCCAACATCCAAGATCCGAAATAAATTAATTATGATGGACAGTAACAAATTACAACTAACACCTTCGCAAACCGTGGGCCCTTTCTTTGCATACAGTTTAACTGCAGAGCAATACGGCTATAATTATAACAGCATCATTAATGGCTCACTTATAAATGATGATACAGAAGGCGAACAAATTTATATAACAGGCAATGTATTCGATGGCAACGGCAATACCATTATGGATGCAATGATAGAACTTTGGCAGGCCGATGCGCATGGCAATTACATAACCCGGTATCCCACTGCCCACAACACTTTCAAAGGTTTTGGAAGATTGGGCACAGGCACAGATGCCGCACACCGATTTACTTTTAAAACAATAAAACCCGGCGCTGTAAACGGGCAGTCGCCGCATATAAATGTTATCCTGTTTATGCGTGGCTCATTGCACCAGTTATATACAAGAATATATTTTTCAGATGAAATAAATGATACAGATGCTTTATTCAATTCGGTTGATGCAGAAAGAAGGCAAACATTAATTGCACAGCGCAAAGAAGTAAATGGTAATACAGAATATCATTTCAATATTTATATGCAGGGAGAAAATGAAACAGTTTTTTTTCATTTGTAGCCAGGCTGCATTACTACTATTGGGCACCGGCTGTGTCACTCACTTGTACGTTCGTATCTTTATTCAACATTAATAGCAACAGTAAAATGATTTTTAACAGCGCTTCCATGTTTTCAAAATACCTGTCAGATGATGAGCTTGCACAAATTTGTTCTGAAGAACAATTAATACAGCATATCCTGTATTTTGAAACAGCGCTGGCAAAAGCACAGGCATCACTTGATATTATTCCAAAAAAAACGGCACTTATTATTGAAGAAAAATTGCAACAGGTAAAAATATCACCTGCAGATTTATCAGAAGGCACTTTGCAAAACGGTGTGCCCGTCATCTCATTACTCGCATTAGTAAAAGAACAACTGCCTGTTGAAATAAAAGATTGTTTACACTACGGCGCAACATCGCAGGATGCAATGGATACCGCACAGGTTTTAATGATTAAAGGTGCTGCCGGTTTAATAGAAGAAAAAGTAAATACACTCATTCAAAACCTCACTCAACTATTAAAGCAGTATGGTGAAAATCCCTGCATGGCACATACCCGGGGGCAACAGGCAATACCCATAACATTTGGCGTTAAAATTAATGCATGGCTGCAGCCATTGCAAAGACAGTTACAACGGTTGCAGCAAATAAAAGAAAGCTTATTCACTGTTCAGTTAGGTGGCGCCGCAGGAACACTTTCTGTATATGCGGATAAAGCTGAACAATTAATCAATGCATTGGCCAAAGAATTAAAACTGCAGCCTGCTGCACCCTGGCATACACAACGCGATAATCTTTGCGGGTTCACCAACTGGCTTGCAATGCTTACGGGCATATTGGGTAAAATGGGTGCTGATATTTTAGTACTGTCCCAATCTGAAATTAATGAAGTAATTGAAAATGCTGAAGGCGGAGGAAAAAGCAGTGCAATGCCGCACAAAAACAATCCTGTGTTAAGTGAAGCATTGGTAGCATTGGCAAGAATAAATGCAACACTGCAGTCGCAGCAATTACAAAGTTTAGTTCATGTAAACGAAAGGGATGCCACTGCATGGATATTGGAATGGAATGCCATTCCGCAAATGATTACCAATACCGGCGCAGCATTGAACCATGCACTTACCATCAGCAGCCATATAAAGATCAACACAGAAAATATGAAGGAAAATGTGGAGCGTTTTTTAAAAAATAATGCAACACATTGAATGGATAATTATACGCTCACTGCACAGTTTATCTAAAAACGTATAACTGATACAAACAGTAATGTTTTTGCACAATGCCCAGTAAAGAACCGAACGTACAAGTGAGTGACACAACCAAAGCTTAATAGTAGCAAAAAAGCTAAGTACATAAAAATAATACATGAAACAAGTTCCTGTAATTACAGCCGAAGCCGCAGCGGCACTGGTAAAAGATGGTGATACAATGTTTGGCGGTGGATTTGGTATGACGGGCAACCCCGTACACCTTTTGCATGCACTCGCAAAAACAACAACAAAAAACTTAACATATATTGGAAACAATGTTGGTGAACAAAACCTTGGTGGTGGAAAATTATTATTAAACGGGCAATTAAAAAAAATGATCGGCTCATTTTTTACCAGCAATGCAGATGCAGTAAAAGCAGCACAGAGCGGCGCGGTTGAATACGAATTATTGCCACAGGGAACATTGGCCGAAGCCATACGTGCAGGCGGCGCAGGCATTGGTGGGTTCTATACACCCACATCGGCGGGAACCATTATTGCCAACGGAAAAGAAGTAAAAATAATTGATGGAAAAGAATATGTTTTTGAAAAGGCATTACATGCAAATATTGCATTTATACGTGCATGGAAAGCAGATACCGCAGGCAACCTTCAATACCGCATGACGGAACAAAATTTTAACCGCGCCATGGCAACAGCTGCAGATATTGTGGTGGCAGAAGTGGAACATATTGTGGCTATTGGTGAAATTGAACCTGAGCAAATACACACACCGGGATGCTACATTGATTACCTGGTGCAGGCGTATTTAACTATTGAGGATCTTGGCACATCTGCCTCTGTAAAAAGCAGCAGTAAAAAAGTTGATGAAGGCAGGATGAATATGGCACGCCGCGCTTTTGCAGAATTAAAAAAAGGCGATGTGGTAAACCTTGGTATTGGCATACCAACATTGGTTGCCGATCTTATAAAACCGGAAGACGGAATCATCCTTCACACAGAAAATGGTATGCTTGGTGTGGGGCCCGAACCCGAAGGTGATGCAGGTGCAATGAACTTTCCTGTTAATGCGGGCAAGGTTCCTGTAACCGCACTTGCAGGCAGCAGTTATTTTGACAGCGCCGATTCTTTTGCCATGATACGCGGCGGCCATATTGATGTGGCCATTATGGGCGGTCTTGAAGTGGATGAACATGCAAACCTTGCCAACTGGGCTGTACCCGGCAAACCCTTGCTGGGCGTGGGCGGCGCAATGGATTTAGCAAGCGGCGCAAAAAAACTGATCATTGCCATGACGCATAATAACAGCGATGGATCTTCTAAAATAGTTGCTGCATGCACGCTGCCACTTACTGCAATGAAAGCAGTGGATATGCTTATAACTGACCTCGCTGTATTTGCTTTTCCTGATGGAAAACTTACACTGATTGATTTAATGCCAGGTGCAACACTGGAAGATGTAAAGGCTAAAACAACGGCTGTATTTACAGAAAAGTTGTAAAGAATTTAACCCTCAGTTTTGCGATTGATTTTTTTGAGCCCAACTATGATTTTTCATAGCATCGCCTGTTGCGTCGCACTCTTGTACGTTCGGAAGTGAACTGTGCATTGCGTTACAGCATTTATTTTATGCATGGCTAATCCTGTTTGAAAGGAATCACATTTCATAAGTATTCAAAATAAATAAGGCCAGTGAAAAGTGATGCTGCAGCTCAATTAATAAAAGAAAGATGAATTGCTTGCGTCCCGATGAGGCATACGGAATTTATGAACGCAACAGGCGATGCTATGAAATAATTAGCCGGTATCATCATTGTATTTTTATCAACCCTACATAATAAAAGGTTTTTATTTTTCCCGGTATTCTTTCGGTGTCATTCCGCATTTTGATTTGAATACGGTGGAGAAATATGCCGGCGAAGCAAAGCCAACTTTGTAAGCAATTTCTGAAATAGAAAATTCTCCTTCGTTTAAATAGTGTTTAGCTTTTTGTAAGCGTGTATGAAGGATAAAATCGTTTACGTTGTAACCAAGCAGCGCTTTAACTTTTCTATATAACTGCACACGGGATACGCCGATGCTATTGCAGATATCATCAATGGTAAAATGCTCGTTTGCTATATTGCTTTCTATGATGGATGTAAATTCACTGATAAATTTTCTGTCTAATTTTCTTGGGTTTTGCGATTTTGTTTCTCCAGAAATTTCGCTTGTATAATGCCCCCGCAATAATTCACGGTTTTTCATTACACTCTTAATGGTTTCTTCTAAAAGCAGCAGGTTAAAAGGTTTTAGTATATAAGCATCGGCCATATTTTTCATACCTTCTATCTGTTCTTCCACTTCAATTTTTGCGGTTAATAAAATAATGGGGATATGCGATGTTCTTATATCGTTTTTTAAAGTATTGGTAATGGCTATGCCGTCTTTTCCCGGGAGTATTACATCGGATATAATAAGGTCGGGTATATTATCAAAAGCCTGCTGCAGCGCGGTTATCCCATTATCTGCCTGCAATACTTCATAGCCGGTACGCAACCTGTCTGCAAGAAAATTCCGCAGGTCGGGGTTATCTTCAATAATAAGCACTGAGCGGTCTGTGGCGTTTTCTGCTGCTGTATTTTCTTCAGTTAACGGTATTGTTTTATCAAGCTGTGAGGTGTATATTCTTTCATCGTAATACATGATATCTTCTGATGATTTTTCCTTTATCATTTCACCTGCTTCCAGGTGCTTTATACCCAATGGCAATCGTATTTCGAAGCAGGTTCCTTTATATTGTTTGCTGTTTACAGTAAGGGCACCATGGTGCAGGTTTATGAGTTCTTTTGAAAGTGAAAGCCCCAGGCCGCTGCCTTGCTGATTGGTAATATTTGCCTGGTAAAATAATTCAAATGCATGAGCCGCTACTTCCTGCGACATACCTATGCCATTATCTTCTACTTTAATTACAGCCATTTCATCAGCATAGCTTTTTTCAAGCGTTATGTGTATAAAGCCGTTATCATTGGTAAATTTAAAAGCATTGGAAAGCAGGTTGAATATTACCTTATCGAGCATAAGTGTATCGAACCAAACCATTATGCTGTGCTCTTTTGTAAGTACCCTTAAATCAATATTCCTCTTTTTGGCTAAACCGGTGAAAGTGCCCGCAATTTCATTGGTAAAAGACACCAAATCATTTTCACAAGCTTTAAGCTGCATTTTGTTTACTTCAATTTTTCTGAAATCTATCAGCTCATTAATTAACCTTAAAAGCCGGATGGTATTTTTCTGTATTAATTCAAGGTATTGCTTCGTTGTATAATGCAGTTTAGGGTTGTTCAGTAACTCTTCAAGTGGCCCGAGGATTAACGTAAGCGGGGTGCGGAATTCGTGTGAGATATTGGTAAAGAAATTTATTTTGGCTTCAGAAGCTTCTTTTGCTTTATTGCCCAATACAATTAACTGGTCCCGCTGATGTAAAATTTCTTCATTCTGCAATGCCAGCCTTGCATTTATTTTCCTGTTTTCGCGGAGGTAATAAAATAAAACAGAACCCAGTATTAATGCGAGGGCAAGCGAGATGGAAATGGTGTATATAATATTGCTCTGGTTGCTGGTAATAATCTTTTGTTCATCAATTTTTTGCTGGCTCCTGTCAATATCTTTTTGCAGTGCCGCTAACTTATCATTCTGCAGTCTCATTGTACGCACATTCGTAGAATCAATAATGGTTGTTGCCAAAACATTTTCCTTTTCATAAGGTTTGTTTTCGAGTATATTAACTGCGGCCTGAATAGCTTCTTTTCCCCCGGTCGGATAAAGAATGGTGGCTTTCAAAATACCTTTTTCTACAAGATCAATACCTCCATTTTCTCCAGGCAATCCATCTACACCAATAATCTTTATCTTTTGATCAAGGCCCAGCTTTTTGCATACTTTGTATGCAGCAAGTGCTAGCCTGTCGTTGTGTGCAAAAATCAATTGTATATCATCAAGCGATGTCAACAGATTTGTAAACTTTTTATTCCACTCTGCAGGAGATTTTTCCAGGTCACCTGTAAACATGGGTACATATTTTATTCCGGGATATTTTTTGATGACATCTGTAAATCCATTACGGCGTCCGATATCCGCTGAAGAACCCATCTGGAATTCGCTTATCTCCAGCACATTTCCCTTACCTTTTAAAAGTGAATGGGCATAAGAACCTGCATCTGAACCAACTTTATAATTGCTGGCGCCTATAAAGGTTGTATAGTTTTTTGATAATGTACTTCTGTCAACAAGAATAACAGGGATTCCACTCGCATAGGCTTTATCCACAATTGGCGCAATAGGTTCCGCCTCAGCAGGAGAAACGATCAGTAAATCAACTTTTTCATCAATCAGCTCCTGTATTTGTTTGATCTGCTTTTCAGAATTCAGATTGGCATCTCGTATAGTAAAATCTATTTCCGGGTGGAAGAGCAATTCTCTTTCCATTTCCGTTTTCATTGTTTTTCTCCAGTTATCACCAAAAGTGCATTGAGAAAACCCTACACGAAATGTTTTTTCTTTTTTTTCAGTGTTGCAGGATGAAGAAAGTAATAAAAAAAAGAAGACTGGCAGTAAAGAAAAAATTCTCCAAAACCCGTAATAAGAAAATGCCTTTTTCATAAACAAGCAATAAATAAATGGTAGCAATTCTTTAAAGATACTCTTACTAATGGTACAAAGAATCATTTGAGGCGGACTTATGCTAAAATTATTTCATCCCTTATTACAGAACATGAAACAGAATTGAAATTGTATGATACAAATTCAAAAGCCTGCAATTTAAATAGTGCTTTTTTTGTTACAAGCAATTGATTATCAATATAAAAAAAACAATTTCTTGCCATGTACAGATTTATAAGTTTTTGGCACCATTTCGAAAGCGTTTTTTTTAAGTTAACCCTACTTTTCCATTTCAAACGC
>Ga0075163_10009924_pt1 | contig 12473 bp, 10 predicted proteins | sample JI1023141ADNA_FD_71478 | JGI IMG/M metagenome (GOLD analysis project Ga0075163, IMG submission 71478) | Wastewater effluent complex algal communities from Wisconsin, to seasonally profile nutrient transformation and Carbon sequestration -... | ecosystem: Engineered > WWTP > Effluent > Algae...
TTTGCCCAACAAGTTGCGGATTCGGGTTCTGCCTATTTCAAGCAAAACCCCCACGTGGTGGAACGCCTGAAAAAGATCTCGGAGCAGAACCGCAACTATCTCGCCCACGAATATTTCAATGCCGACTGGCTGCCCATGTCCTTCTCAGATGTCACGTCGCTTCTGGAATCTGCCAAGCTGTCCTTCGCGGCCTCGTCAAACCTGATTGATCACGTGGATGCCGTGAACCTGTCGCAGGAGCAGCAGGAGTTGCTGGGCAAGCAAAGCAACATCACGCTCCGGGAATCTGTCCGCGACTACATGATCAACCAGCAATTCCGCCGGGATATCTGGATCAAGGGTCCGCGACGCCTTTCCGCCCCGGAACAGGCCCGCAGGCTCAACGCCATGCGCTTTGTGCTGCTCTCACAGCGCAGCACCGTGCCCATGCATGTGCAGGGGGCCCGTGGCCAGGCGCAGGTGCAGGAAGAGGTCTACGCGCCCATTCTCGATGAACTGGCACGCAACAATCACGCCCCGAAAACCTTTGGCGAAATCGTCGAGGCGCTGCCCAAGATCGGCTTTGGCCGAGCGGCCCAGGCCATTCTGTTGTTGGTGGGGGCAGGGCACGTGTCACCTGCTCAGGCCGCAAATGTGGCGCAAGAGGTCAAGCCACGCTGTCAGGCGCTCAACAAGCACATCATTCGGCTGTCCGAATCAACTGCGGATGTCGGCGTGCTGGCCAGTCCGGTCACGGCTGGTGCGGTGAATGTCACCCGCATGGAACAGATCTTCATCGCGGCCCTGGGGGCGGGCAAGAACGACGCCAAAGCAATCGCCAAGGCGGCCTGGGGCGTCCTCAAACCACAGGGCCACAAGGTGGGTAAGGATGGCAAGGCGTTGGAAACAGACGACGAAAATCTCACCGAATTGGCTTCCCAGGCCAAGGTGATGCTGGACACCCGCCTGCCCATCCTGAAGGCGGCAGGAGTGGTCTGAGCCGTCACTGGCTCCCCAGCAACCTGTCCACCAGAGGTTCCATCAATCCCGCGTCCACATTGGCGAAGGCGAGGCGGAGGTAGTCGTCCTGCTCTGGCCCGAACATCGAGCCGGGCAGGCACAGCACATCGTGTTCCTGCGCCAGCCGCATGGCCACGGCCTTGGATTTTTCACCCCGGAAGGGATGCCGCACATAGGCGAAATAGGCCCCGCTGCTAATCAACTCAAAGCCCAGCCCTGGACGCTGGAATGCCGTGCGGATGGCGGCCAGCCGCCCCGCCATGACATCCAGCTTGCCGCGCTTCCACTCATCAAGTTCCCGCAGCGCAAAGACCACACCCAGTTGGGTGATCTGCGGCGGGCAGATGGTCATGCAATCGAGCACCTTGGCCGCCTCGAACAGAATGTCTGGCCCCGCAATCATCGCACCCAAACGGTAGCCCGCCAACGCATAGACCTTGGAAAAACTATAGAGCTGGATGAGTGTGCCTGCCCAGTCCGGGCGCTGGAACAGGCCGTGAGCAGGTGCCAAACCCGGCCTGAAATCCTTGTAGGTCTCATCCAGAATGAGGGCGATGCCCCGCTCCTTGGCCAAGTCGAAAAACGCACCAATCACCTCCGGCGGATAAACGGCCCCCGTCGGATTGTTGGGCGTACACAGGACGATGGCCTTGGTGTTCGGTCCAATCGCAGCCGCAGCGTCCTCAACAGCGGGGTGGCTGCGCCCTTGCGCAAAGGCAGGGATGGTCTTCATGCCGATACCCAGCATGGTCAGCCACATTTGATGGTTGAAGTAATAGGGAACGGGAATCACCACATCATCCCCCGCCTTGGCCACCGCCATCACGGCGGCGGCAAACGCTTGGTTGCATCCTGTCGTGATCGCCACATGGTCGGCAGCGATCTCAGCCCCGTAATCCGCACCCATATGGGCCGCGTGGGCTGCCCGCAATGCAGCAATACCATAGATATCGGTATAGCCACCTGTGCCTGGCAGCAGTGCCACCCGGCCGAACTCGGTCTGCAGGGTCTCTGCTGGCGGATAGCTGGGCACCGCTTGGCAGAGGTTAATCAAATCGCGATTGCGCGGGCCCTGCCGCACCCAGCTCATAGCCTCGGCAATGGGGGGCGCTTCAACGCGGGTAACGAGGGGAGAGACGGCATAATTCATTTGCAAAACCTGCATCTAGGAATGTGTCTGGAAATCAGGCATGTGTTTGCCATGACCGGGCCAACAATTGAAAGCATTTTGAAATCTCGCGGCGCATGGCTGAAAGGCCAACCCGCTGATACGGCAATCGTGCGGGAACGCGCCGACATGACCCAGATCATTTCCTCCAACTACCGGGTCTTCGAAGAAGTGCGCGACCGCGTTTTGCGCAACACTGACAGCTTCATGCGCCACGTCGAAATCATCCCGGAAACGCTGACGGCAGAAGGGCATTCTCTGGTCAATGATCTCCTCACCCACGGCATCATCCTGCGCGAAGAGCATGGCCACGAAATCTGTGAGGCCCAGGGTCGGCGCTATCTCTCAGGCGGCTGGCTGGAAGAACTGGCCTGGCTCGCAGCCCTTGACGCCGGTGCCGACGAGGCGGTGTTTGGGCAGGTGTTGGGCTGGTCGGTCAAAGGTTACACCGGCGAAAACGAAATTGACCTGATCATGCGGGAAGGAGACCGACTCGGTTTCGTCTCCTGCAAGGCCTTGCGTGCCGAACTCGACATGCATGACCGCAAGCATCGCAATCGCTTGATGGACGCGGTCCATGAGGCTGACAATCTGGTCGACCACTTTGGGAGGGCAGGCGACAAGGTGGCAGTTCTGGTGTCGACCGATCTGATTGACGAGGTTCGCGGTGCCGTGCGCTACAATGCCCTGATGGGCAAGGCCGCGGTGCTTGATGTGCGTCTCATCCCGCTGGAAGAAATGGCCTTCAACAAATTGCGCTTGGCGCTCGCCAATCTCTTAGAAACCGAACACAGGACAATTGCACCATGAAAGCAATCCGCTTTGAGCAAACCGGCGGGCCAGAAGTGCTGCGCTTTGTTGATGTTGACGTGCCACCGCCAAAAGAGGGTGAAGTGCGCCTGCTGCAGCGGGCCATCGGCCTCAACTACATCGACACCTATCATCGCAGCGGCCTTTACCCTGTTCCCCTGCCCAGCGGCATTGGCCTTGAAGGAGCAGGCATCGTGGAGGCCCTGGGCCCTGGCGTGAAGGGTTTGAAGGTCGGAGACCGCGTGGCCTATGGCACAGGGCCCTTGGGAGCTTACGCGCAAGTCCGTAATTTCCCGGCAAACCGCCTGGTGAAGTTGCCCAAAGCCATCACCGATGAAGTCGCCGCTGGCATGATGCTGAAGGGCATGACGGTGCGCTACTTGCTGCGCGCGACCTACAAGGTGAAACGCGGTGAGACCATTCTGCTGCACGCTGCTGCGGGCGGCGTGGGCCTCATCCTCTCGCAATGGGCCAAGGCATTGGGCGTCAAAGTCATTGGCACGGTGGGCAGCGACGCCAAGGCCGCCATCGCCAAGGCCCACGGCTGTGCCCATGTCATCAACTCCACCACTGAAGATGTGGCGGCCAGAGTCCGCGAGATCACTGGCGGAGCAGGGGTTCCCGTAGTTTATGATGGGGTGGGCCAGGCCACGCTGATGTCGTCGCTCGACAGCCTGCGGCCGCGCGGCCTTCTTGTCAGTTTTGGCAATGCCTCGGGTCCGGTGAAGTCTTTTGATCTTGGCCTGCTGGCTGCCAAGGGCTCGCTTTACGTCACCCGCCCCACGCTGTTCAGCTATACCTCCACTGACGCGGACTTCCGCGAGACGGCAGAGGATCTGGTGGAGATTGTGAAATCCGGCAAGGTGAGCATTCCCATCAACCAGCGTTATGCCTTGGCTGACGCAGCCGATGCCCACCGCGACCTGGCGGCCCGCAAGACCACGGGAACAACAGTGCTGTTGCCGTAAGGTAAGGTGCTCCAGATTCTAAGTGTTGCAGCATCTTTGGACGGCCAATTGACCGTCCGATGCTCTAGGCCCCGCCGCAGCTGTCCACACTTGCATTGGCCAGTGCAGCCCAGTTGCCGTTGCACTGTGTTGATGAACACAGGAACTTTGCCAACGCTGTTGAGGGAATGGCGTGGGCGAGGTTGATCAGGTTACCGTTGGCATCCGTCAGGGTGCTGACGACCATGCCGATCAGTTCACCCTTGCTGTCAAACAGCGGCCCGCCACTTTCGCCCTTCTGGGTGCCCATGCTCAGCACCAGGGCATCGGGGTAGCCGAACTTGCCATAGGCCACGGCACGGCCGAAATGCCGCGCTTCCAGCTTGCCCACGCGCGCCGTGTCGCCCTGCGCATGGGGGCGGCCCAGCGTGAACACTGTATCCTTGATCGGCACGCACCCGGGAGAGGCCGGCTGCGCCGCGCGGCCCGTGTAGCCCTTGAGCTTGATCACAGCCATATCGTTGCTGGGATTGATGGCAATCACCTTGCCGGAATAAACCTTGCCATTGGCCGCCCGGGCTGAAATCAGATTACCCTTCTGCACCGCCACATGGGCAGCGGTCATCACAATGCCCGCGCCATCGACCAGATAGCCACTGCCGGAGGTGATTGCCGCCTTGCGGGCTTGCTGCGCATTGGGCTCGCGGGGATCCACCTCGGTGACATTGAGCGTGACATAGGTCGGGCCTGCGATTGGCAGCAGATGGGCAACCGCGCTCGCGCCAGCGCCGCCTGCCGGCTCAACACCCTGTTCCACGGCAATGGCCCGGCTTTCAAGGTCAACCGGGCTCGTGCCGGCAGCACAACCCGCCAGCAGCGTCGAAAGGGCAAGAAGGGGAAAGAATCGCGTCACAGTTGTCCCGGTTGATCTCACTTGCGTAACCTTTGAAAGCGGCGGCAACAAGGCCCCCCCTTCATAAATCTGCCGGGTCCCGGCGCCAATTCGCGAGTCAGGTCCCTGGATAGTTGAACCCAGATTCCGCCAGGGCTTTGCTGATTGGCCCCAGTTGTTCTGCATAGCGCCTCCATCGCGCGATGGATTGAGTGTTGACGGGCTTGCGAACCTGTTGCGTGCTGAATGTCCTCACAGTTCCAGCTTTCTCGAAGAAGCGCAGGCAGTCATCGTGCCACGGCAGGCCAACGAACTCCAAGATCTTCCGTGCCCAGCTTTCAGGCTCCGAGGTCAATTGCTCATAATGGACCGTCAGGATGTTGCCGGGGAAAAGTGATTTCCAATAATCCATGAAACGCTCGTGATAGAGATACTCTTTCAAGTATTCTTCCTGGTCATAGGCATAGCCATGCGAGGCGTTCAGATTGTTTTGGTAGGAGGAAATGAATGCATCCAATGGGTGGCGGCGGATGTGAACGAAGCGCGCCTTGGGGAACATGAGTCGCAGATATCCCAGGTTCTGGAAGTTGTGCGGCGTCTTTTCAACAATTCTCGCCGCCTGAGAATCTGCGACCACCCTGAAAATCCTCAGTGTCTCATCGGCCCTGGCCACAAATTCGCCGGCGCGCGCGTTGCGCAACATGTTGTCCAACCGGTTGCCCGCCGGATAGTCGGACCGGAAGGCCCTGTCGAGCTGCTCAAACCTGGCCAGTTCACCAACACCATCCGCTTGCGGGTGGGCCGCAATGATTTGCTCTGTCAGCGTCGTACCGGAACGCGGCATGCCCACCACAAAAACCGGAACGTCTGACGTGCTGCCAAATGCGGACAGCCGATCAACCAAGTCCGGTTGATAAAATTCCACCGATTCAGCAATGCGAGCAGTGTGGTCGCGGAGGAACCAATTCTGTGATTTTGAGATGTCCCGCGCTTTGGCCCAGTGGTCAAATGCCGTTGCATAGTCCTTGTCACGTTCAAAGAGGCGACCGAGAGCGAGCAAGAGCTGAACCCGATGGGAATCGCTCAGCGCTTCTGTCTCTAGAAGGGCTTTGATCCGGTGTCCTTCTTCCGATTGTACGCCTTCAGGAGTGATCATCGCGGCGTCGCGAGCCCCCATGACGCGGCACCTGATGTCGCCCTTCAGCAACTCTGCTATGTACAGGCGGGCTTCATCCGCTTTGTCAGCAGTCACCAGGGCTTGCGTCAGTTTGCCGAGTATCCGCGTCCGGGCACGTTCATCTGGTGGCGCGCGGAGTGCCTCCCGCAAGTGACGAATGGCTTCTTCACCACGGCCAATATCCTGATAGCACGCGCCGATTGCTTCCTGGAACTGGCTCACTTCCGGGCTTGTTTTGATCGCCTGGCGGAACAGCGGCAGGGCGAATTCATGGAGCCGATAGTCCATGTAGAGATAGCCGAGATAATAGGCATAATGCGAATTGTCGGGTGCCAACTTATGGGCCGCTTCCGCATAGGGCATGGCCATCTGGCGCTTCTTGTCGTCGAGCAACGCACGGGCAAGCAGAAAGTGTGCCTCCGCCTGACGGGGGTAGTCCCGGAGCAAGGCCCGCGCCTCGCTTTCGGAATTCGATCGATCCGTGGAATTCTTCAGTTTCTGGGCCCGGTGCTGAAAATCAGCCGGACTTCCGGCAGTGGGGCGTGTGTCACGTGTCGTCATAGCGCAGTCGTTATCAGAGCTGATGAAGCCATTCCACAAACAAAACGGCCCGCCGAAGCGGGCCGTTCGTCAAACCATCAAGAGATGATTAGAAGCGGAACACGGTGACGAGGTCAACCGACAACGAGGTGCGGGTGGCCTTTTCGCCAGCGCCCGACAGAGCGTAGGTGACGTCCATGTCCGTGAACGTGTCACGCATCCATTCGCCTTCGAGACCAATGGTGAGCTGCGACACTGGATCGTAGTAGATACCAGCCAAGGCAGCCGTCGTGGTGCCGCCGTAGGCAGCGGTTTCGAGAGCAGCGTTCGTTGCACCCTGATCCCAATCGGCATAACCGAAGGCAACTTCAGCATGAACGGCATCGCTCAGGTTGGCAGAGGCCAAGATGCTGGCCTTCCAGTAATCCTGATCGAGAGCGTTCTGGCCCATGCCGGCAGCAGCCGACAGGGTCAGCATGTCGCCGAGGTTGGCGCTGGCACCAATGCCGACCTGATAGGAGTCAGACGAGGAGACAAGAGCGAGAACTGCAGGAGCAGCCTGCTGGAGGCTGTCGCCCGAAGTATCCCACCAGCCGCCGGAGATTTCAGCGCTGAAGGAGTCGCCCGAGTACTTGATTTCGCCAGCGGCGCCGAGGCCGTCACCAGCAATCCGAACTGCAGCAGAATTCGACCAAGGAGACGTACGCGTCACAGTCTGCGTCGCATCTTCAAGAGCCACGGCGAAAGACATCGGGCCGGAAGCATACGACAAACGCATCTGCGTGGTGTCGCCCGGGTTCAGGGCAACGGCAGCATTGTCCGTGTAGTAGCAGTTGCAAGCGCCATCATAGCCGTAGCCGATGTTGGCGAGCGTGCCGGTGTAACCACCGCCGAGCGTCAGCTCGGGGGTCATCTTCCACCAGCCCCAGGCTTCGTTCATGATGACGCCGGCGTCGCCGTGGCCATCATAGTTGCCGCGCAGCTGCACCAAGGCGCCGACTTCACCAACAGCGGTGTCTGTCGTGCCAACAACCTTCAACTGGCCGCGGGCATAAACGTCGAGGTCATCGCTGTCTTCTGGCAGGGCGCTGGAGTTCGTGGCTGCGGCGAGACCTTCAAGAGCGGTCAGACCAGCAGAGTACTTCCAGCTCGTGTCCGAATAGACGAGAGCAGCGCGGGCATAGCCAGACCACTGGATGTTGGTCGAGGCAGGCATGTCAGCCGTCGGCAGAACGCCGATGTTCGTCGCGGTGGCGCCGAAGTTCTTGTCCACGTCGAGCGACGGAACAACGATGGCCGGAGCTTCGCCAACGGTCATCAGCGAGTAGCCAGCCGGAACTGCAGGAGCAGCCTGGAGGTTGGCAACGTCAGCCTTGAGGGCTTCGATCTGGGCCTTCAGGTCGGCCAGATCGTCTGCGCGTGCGGAAACCGACACAGCAGCAAGAGCGGCCGTACCGAGAAGAGCAAGCTTCATAAACTTCATTTGGTTTCTCCCAAACTTTTGGAGTTGAATGAGCCCCCCGATCCCCTGCAAGAAAATTGGGAAGGCAATGCACGAGTCATCGCACACACTCAGCCTTGTCCACCCTCGCGCCGTTAACGTCAACGAACAACGCCACCCCAAAGCCAGAATTTGGACACCTGTGGCAGCTCTGCCACAGTTAAGGGGGGCAGCGCGCCCGATGTGTAAAAGCCCTGTAAACACAGTGGAAATACGCCTGTTCCGAACGCAATCAGCATAGCCAACCCCCGTTGCAAGTGCTAACAAAAGTATAACAAATGCAGCCAAACAGGGGCATCCGGGTGGTCCGGGGCAGGGGTTTTGGCAGCGTGACGTCTCAGTTGGGGGAGAATCAGACATGAGAAAGTGCCGCCCGTCGAAATGGGTACCGTGGGCCGTTGCCGGCGTGGGGCTGCCATTGTTGGCTGCCGCCATGATATCCACAGGTGGAATGAAATCAGAGGTTGCTGGTGCTGCGCAAGGACTGCTTTCCGGCAGCGACCTGACGAAGTGGGCCACTGTTGATATGACGGGCCGCGTGGCAACCGTCACGGGCAAAACCACAAATCCTGCCGCCATTGAAGAAGTCGTCAAACTGGTCGCCGGCACCTATGGCGTGCGCCAGGTGGTGAATCAGGCGGTTGCCGAGCCACTGGCTCTGGTGGCACCGACCGTTGCTGCCATCACCGGCGATGCACCCATCACCGAGATTACAGGAAGCTGGCCCGAAGGCGTGGCCAAGACACTGTCCGTCAAAGTGGGTGAAACAGCCTATACATTGCCCGGCAGCCCGGAGTTGACCACCAGCAGCGGCAACTGGCTGCTCAAATTCCCGCAGCCCTTGCCCGCCGGCAACTATGACATCAGCGCCACCGCCAGTGTGGACAGCGACGGTGCGACTGTCGCCCAGTCCACGCCAGCTCCGGTTCAGGTCGTGGTCGCACCAGTCGTGGCGCCAGAGCCAGCGCCAGAGCCAGCGCCTGTGCCGGCAGTTGAACCTGAACCAGCGTCTGAACCTGCAGCGGCGACAGATACAGTGCCTCCGGCAGCGCCAGCGATTGCGGCCATTTCAGCTGATGCAACCGAATCACGCACAATCTCTGGAACCTGGGCTGAAGGCGACGCATCCAGCCTGACTGCCACGCTGGACGGTCGCAGCTATGTGCTGGGACGCGGCGTCGCGCTCACCCGCACCGAAGACAAGCCGGGTACTTTTACGTTCTCACCCAATACGGTGCGTCTGGCACCCGGCAAATATTCTGTCGAGTTTGCCACTGCCGATGCGGCCGGCAATGTCGCGAAGGTGCTGGCCGAAAATGCCATCATCATTCCTGAACCGCCCAAGCCCGCAGAACCAGCGCCACAGCCCGAACCTGCAGCCCAAGAAGAACCTGCACCTGCGCCACAACCCGCACCAGAACCCGTGAAGCTTTCGGCACCCACGGTGGACAAGCTGCTGGACCTTACCGGCGCGCCCATCATCCGCGGCACCTGGCCTGCAGGCGAGGGCACATCCCTGACCATCGCTCTCGGTGGCAAAACCTATGAACTGGGCCAGAGCGCCAATCTCGCCGAGGATGGTCCGGGCAAGTGGAAACTGCTTCCGTCTGCCGCCTTGCAGGATGGCATGTATGACGTCGTCGTCACGGCAAAGAATGGTGACGTTGAGGTGAAGGACGCAAACACCGATGAGATTGAGGTGGATGCAACAGTGCCAGCAACTCCAACGGTGGCGGCCTACGCCTCCGATGTGGCGCCAACAGCGCTGGCCGGCACCTATGATTCCAAGCGCACCACCTCTTTGAAAGTTGCCGTGCCAGAACTGCAGCTGGCGACCGAACTTGGTGCAACGGGCAGCCCGCTGACGGCCGACGGTGACAATTGGACACTGGCTTTGCTGGCACCGGTGGCACCTGGCAGCTACAATGTGGTTGTCACCTCAACCGACAAGCGAGGCCGCACGGTTGAAGATGCCGCTGCGGGCGAAATCGTCATCTCTGCCCACAATGAAGCCGCACCAAAGTCTGACGCACAATATGATTGCAGCGCCATCATGGCCCGCATCAGCACCGTCTTTCCGATGCGCTTTGTCTATAACAAGATCGACTTTCAGGAGCGTTTCGGCCTGTCTGTCAGCCAATATGCTGCCCTGTTGAAGGATTCGCGTTGCACCTCACTCAAGTTGGAAGTCGGCGGTCATGCCGACGAGCGCGGCGATGATACCTACAACGAGGATCTCGCCGAACGCCGCGCCGCACGCGTGCGTGATATGCTGGTTGAAGCCGGAGTTGATACCGCGCGCCTCACCGTCGCAAGTTACGGCGAATCCATGCCACTCGACACCACAGCCACGGAAGAGGGCTGGGCCAAGAACCGCCGTGTTGAACTCAAGATCTTGAAATAGGGGAACACCATGTTTGACCTTTACAGCAACGGTTTCTGGACCGTCGTGAACAGCAATCTGATCTGGATCGCCTTGGCCTTTGCCATCGGCATCTTCATCGGCTGGCGGACCTGTGAACAGGTTCCGGACAGCAACAACTGAGCAGGGAAACACAGATCATGTTGCACTACATCATCGAAATCGCCCTGCTTCTGCTGGCCGCCTACTTTGCGGGGGCCTGCATTGGCTGCCTGCTGCGCAAGCTCTTTGGGTCATCTGAAGAGGCCGTCATGCCCGCCGCACCGATGGAAGCTGCACCCGTTGCAGCTGCTGAGCCAGTGCGTGTCGCAATGCCAGCGGCAGCCCCGGTTGAAGTGGCTCCGCCACCCGCACCCGCACCCGAACCCGTGATGGCTGCTCCCGTGGCCGCCGCTGCGGCAGCACCTCTTGCCGTCGTTGGCAAAATGGCGCGTCCCAAGGGCATTGCCGCCGCACGTGGCGGCAAGGCCGATAACCTGCAACGCATCAGTGGCGTTGGTCCGAAGAACGAAAAAGTCCTGCACGGCCTGGGCTTCTTCCACTTCGACCAGATTGCTGCCTGGACTTCCGAGCAGGTGAACTGGGTGGATGACCATCTGAAGTTCAACGGCCGCATCAAGCGTGAGGAGTGGATCCGACAGGCCCGACTCCTCGCCGAGGGCAAGGAAGCGGAGTTCACCAAGCTGTACGGCACGGGTGGCATGCGCAACCGCCAGGGCGAAACCCTGTCCGGCAGCCGCACTCGCAAGAGCTGACAACATCCGCACACGGATGAATTACAAGGGGGCCGGTTTTACCGGCCCTTTTCGTTTGTATCAACGCGTACAAGCCATCGTTCCAATGCCGAAACGCTTTCTGGCTCATCGAGAAACGGAACGTGTCCGCGCTGTGGCACGGTGACGACATCTGCGTGTGGCAACGTGTGCTTCAGTTGCTGAAGTGTTGCCTCTGACAAAAGGTCTGATCCTGCGCCGCGCAAACAGCTCACGGGCTTCTCCGCAAGTGCAGGCAGCAGCGGCCAAAGCTCAGGCGTCTTTCCGGCCTTCACGTCATCCGGATTGGGGAGCGTGGCGGCAAGCCTCAGATCGCAATGTGGCACAATGCGTCCATCGCCACGCAACGTGAACGCCCGTTGCACAGCGGTGAGCCATTGGGCAGGTGATACATCTGCAAATCCTGGCGCAGTGGCGGCAAAACGCTCCGCTGCTGTCTGCCAATCCGCAAAGGACACATCAACCCCCACGTAGCCCATGATGCGCAATAAACCTTCGGGTTCAATGCGTGGGCCAATGTCGTTGAGAAACAAACCAGCCAGGACTTCAGGCGCCTGGGCTGCCATCAGCATGCCGACAATGCCACCGCGAGACGTTCCGAGCAGGGCGATCTTCGACAGGCCAAAATCTGCCAATACTGAAAGCGTGTCAGACATCTCAATGTCGACGCGATAGGTCAACGGATCAGTGGCATGATCAGACCTGCCGCGGCCTCGGAAATCCACCGTGAGGACAGGCCGTTTCCCAACGAGCATTTCCACGACAGGTTCAAAATCGCGGCAATTGCGCGTCAGGCCTGGCAAGCAAACCACCGGCACACCCGGCAGGTTGCCACCATGAAACTCGCAAAAAATCCGCGTCCCGTCAGCACTGCGAACGAGACGCCGTTCCGTCGCCATCAATCGCAGCCCGTGATGAGCGCCTTGATGGAACCGCCAGTACATTCTGCCTTTTCGGCCGGTGCAGACGTGGAGGCCACCGTCAACTCGCTAGCCGAGCCGCGGCGCAAGTCGGCAGACATGGGCCGCACAGTCTTGGGAGCAAGGCGCGAACGATAGATGTGCAGGTTTTGCAAGACCTTCTGCACGTATTGGCGCGTCTCCTGGAAGGGAATCGATTCAACCCAGTCAATCGCGTCAATCTGGCCATTGCGGAGATCGCCAAACTCGTCAACCCATTCGCGCGCCCGCCGGGGGCCGGCATTGTAGGCCACGAGCGTCAAGACATAAGAGCCGCCGAAATCT
>Ga0075163_10009925_pt1 | contig 12473 bp, 10 predicted proteins | sample JI1023141ADNA_FD_71478 | JGI IMG/M metagenome (GOLD analysis project Ga0075163, IMG submission 71478) | Wastewater effluent complex algal communities from Wisconsin, to seasonally profile nutrient transformation and Carbon sequestration -... | ecosystem: Engineered > WWTP > Effluent > Algae...
CGCAGCGTAGATGTGGGCCATGCAGTGCACCTCCCACATCCGCTGGATGGCTGCGTTCGAGTCCTCGAGCCCGGCGGCGGTGACGAAGCCGGCGTTCGAGACGAACAGGTCGATCGGGCCGTGCGCGGTCTCGGTCTGCTCCACCAGGGCGACGATCGCCGCCTCGTCGCGCACGTCCACCGCCACGCCGGTGCCACCCACGAGTGCGGCCACCCGGTCGGCCTGTGCGCCGTCGAGATCGGCCACCACCACGTGGCGAGCACCTGCGGCCTTCGCCGCGACGGCGATGGCCTCGCCGATGCCCGACCCACCACCGGTGACCACCACGACACGATCCTGCAGTTCCATGACCGCACCGTAGAGCGCGACGAGGGCCCGGCTATCGTCCGGACCGCGCCGAGCCCGGCTCGACAGCGAGAAGGGACCGGTCGACCGATGTTCTTCAGCCTTGGCACCCTGCCCCTCGCGCTCGTCATCACCGTGATCATCGGCGGCACGGTGGCGGCCGGCGTCGTGGTGGGTCGCCGCCTCGGCGAGCGCGCCAGCAGCGGGCGGGAATCTTTGGGTGTGGTGCAGGGTGCGCTGCTCGGCCTGGTGGGCCTGCTCCTCGCCTTCGGGCTGTCGATGGCCGTCAGCCGTTACGAATCGCGGCGATCGGTGGTGGTGCAGGAGGCGAACGACATCGGCACCACCTACCTCCGGGCCCAACTGCTCGCCGAGCCCGCTCGATCCACCAGCCTCGACCTGCTCGTGTCGTACACCGATGCAGCCGTCGACCTGGCCGGCCGGGTGCCCGAGTCGGACGGGTTCGACCAGGCGTCTCAACAGCTCGAATCGCTGCAGCGGGACCTGTGGGCCGCTGCGGGTGATGCAGTGCGCGACGACCCACAGGGAACGGCGCCGCGGCTGTACGTCGAGTCGCTCAACGCGATGATCGACACCCACACCGACCGGTTGGCGTCGCTGCGCAACCGGGTGCCCGCCAGCGTGATGCTGCTGATGCTGGGTGGCAGCGCGATCGCCCTCGGTGTGCTCGCGCTCTACCTCGTGCTACTCGGCCGCGGGGTCACCACGTCGTTGGTCGCGTCGGCGGTGGTCATCCTCATCCTGCTCGTGTCGTTCGACCTCGACCGTCCGCAGCGCGGGTTCATCACCGTGCCAGCCTCGGCGTTGCGCGAGCTGCGCGTGTCGATGGACGAGCCGCCGGCGGCCACGGGGCCGTGACCGCCCGCACTCCGTTGCCGTGGGTGGCCCGGGCGCTGGCTACGTTGAATCTCCACTCGAGACGTCTGGGGGGACATCGATGACACCGAAGGAAGCAGGACAGGTCTTCGTCGATCCGGCGGCGTACGCCGATCCGGTGCGGTTCCACGAGGCGTGTGCGGTGCTCCGCCGCGAGGACCCGATCCACCTGGTCGAGCATCCCGACTTCGCGCCGTTCCACGTGATCACCAAGCACGCGGACGTGCTGGAGATCGAGCTCCACAACCGCGAATGGGAGAACGCACCGCGACCGGTGATCGCCAACCTCGAGGGCGACCGGATGCGCGAGCAGCAGGGCGACCTGCTGCGCACGCTCATCCACATGGACGACCCCGACCACCGCGCCTACCGCGGCCTGACGTCCGAGTGGTTCCTGCCGAAGAACCTCGCCAAGCTCGAGGCCCGACTGGGCGATCTGGCGAAGCTGTCGGCCGAGCGGATGATCGAGCTCGGCGGCCGCTGCGACTTCGCCCGCGACATCGCGATGCAGTACCCGCTGCAGGTGATCCTCACCATCCTCGGGTTGCCCGAGAGCGACTTCCCGCGCATGCTCCGGCTCACCCAGGAACTGTTCGGCTCCGCCGATCCCGAGCTGTCGCGTGGCGTCTCGATGGACGACCTGATCGCGGTCATCCAGGACTTCTTCGCCTACTTCACCGAGCTGACCGAGGCGCGCAAGGCATCGCCCACCGACGACCTCGCGTCGGTGATCGCCAACGCCACCATCGACGGCGCACCGGTGGGGATCATGGAGCAGATCTCGTACTACGTGATCGTGGCCACCGCCGGCCACGACACCACGGCGTCGGCGATGGCCGGCGGGATGCAGCAGCTCGTCGAGCACCCCGACCAGCTCGCCCGTCTGCAGGCCGATCCGTCGCTCATCGGCAGCGCGGTGGACGAGATCATCCGCTGGGTCACGCCGGTGAAGCACTTCATGCGCAACTGCACCACCGAGTACACGCTGCGCGGCCACACGTTCCGGCCCGGCGATGCCGTGCTGCTGTCGTACCCCTCGGCCAACCGCGACGAGGAGGTGTTCGACGAGCCGTTCCGCTTCGACGTCGGGCGCACCCCGAACAAGCACCTCGCGTTCGGGTTCGGGGTGCACTACTGCCTCGGGGCGATGCTCGCCCGCATGGAGATCAAGGCCTTGCTCACCGAGCTGGTGCCGCGGCTGCGATCGATCGAGCTCGCCGGCGAGCCGGCCGAGATGCAGACCCTGTTCGTCGGTGGCCTGAAGCGCCTGCCCGTCGCCTACGAGATGGTGTGACCGTGGCCGCCGGCTTCGACACCCCGATCATCAACGACGGTGACGCGCTGGTGGGTCCGTTCCGTCCGCCGCGCCAGATGCTGGCCGAGCAGGAGTACGACGGCCACACGAGCGTGCACGACGAGGCGACCGCCGACAAGCTCGGCCTCGCCGGCGCGCCGATCGAGGGGCCCACCCACTTCAGCCAGTTCGACCCGTTGGCCGTCGAGCTGTGGGGTCACGAGTGGTTCGAGCGTGGCTGCATCAGCTCGCACTTCGAGACCATGGTCATCGAGGGTGAGGAGGTGCAGGCTCGCGTCACCCGCACCGGCCCGTCGTCGGCACGGGGCACGGCAGCCAAGCGCACCGGCGAACCCGTGCTCACCGCATCGCTCACCCTCGGCGACGAGCCCACCGAGCTCGACGAGCGGCTCGCCCGCATGCAGGCCAAGGACGTCGGCGACCTGTTCATCGTCGACCGTCTCGAGGTCGGCTGGGTGTCGCCGCCATCCACCGCGTCGATGGGCCACGACGACTCCAACGGCAACCTCTACCCGTTCTCGCTGGCCGACAAGGTACGGATGATGACCGAGCCGTCACCGTGGTACCAGCCCGGCGCGGACTCGCCGTGGGGCCGGGCCGTCGTGCCCACCGAGATGCTCAGCGTGCTCGCCCACAAGGGCGGCGTGCACCTGCCGGTGCGCGGGCCGGCCGTGGGGCTGTTCATCGACCTCGAGGTGAAGCGTCACCGGCCGGTGTTCGTCGACGAGGAGTACACGCTGACCCACGAGGTGGTGGGCCTCGGCCAGAGCCGTCGCGTCGAGAGCTACTGGACCCGCACGCGACTCGTCGACGGCGACGGCGCCGCGGCGGCCACCGTGCTGCTGCACCAGGGTGTGTTCAAGGCGTCGTTCGACGGCTACCCGGCCGACCGCCTGTGACCCTGCGGGTCCGCATCGTCGGCAACGGCCGCGCCGGCGGATCGTTGGCGGGCGCACTCGACGGGCGGGCGTGGGTGGAGGTGCTCGGCCGCGGCGACCTCACCGACGCCGCTCGTGACGTCGACCTGCTCGTGCTGGCCGTGCCCGACCGGGCGATCGCATCGTGTGCGGCGTCCATCGAGCCGGCCGACGCCGTGGTGGTCCACCTCAGTGGTGTCACCGGGCTGGACGCCCTGGCCCCGCATCGGCGGGTCGGTTCGTTGCATCCGCTGGTCTCGTTCCCCGATGCCACCCAGGGGGCACGACGCTTCCGCGGCGCCTGGATGGCCGTGGCCGGCGACCCGATGGCGGACCAGCTCGCCCGGCTGCTCGACGGCCGGACCTTCCACGTGGCCGACGACCAGCGGGCGCTCTACCACGCGACCGCGTGCATCGCCTCGAACCACCTGGTGGCGTTGATGAGCCAGGTGGAGCGGCTGGCCGCATCGCTCGGCGTGCCGGCGCAACCGTTCCTCGAACTCGCCTCGGGCGCGATGGCCAACACCCTCGCCACCGGCGCAGCGGCCGCGCTGACCGGTCCGGTGAGTCGGGGCGACTGGGAGACGGTGCGACGCCACGTGGCTGCGTTGCCGTCGGCTGAGCGTCCGCTCTACCTCGCGCTCGCGGCCGAAGCCGCAGCTCTGGCGGGCGTCGACCTGCCCGACATCGGCTGAGGGCCGCCGTCAGGGGAGGCGGTGCACGACGAGAGGCATGGCGGGTGGGCTGCCGGCCTCGGCCAGCAGGGCCCCACACACCGTGAGCGACCAGCCCGTGCGCATGGTGGTGGCGCACAGCAGCACCGGGCCGTGGGTGGGCACGCCGACCGATCGGTCGAGCGCGATGGCCTGCTCGAGGTGGCTGACCACCGGTGCGCTCGACGTGTCGGTGGGGACCTCGGGACCCGACCACGAGAACAGCGGCAGCAGGGGCAGCTTGCCCACCGCGGCGATGTGCTCGGCCAGGGCCTGGTTGGCGCGCATCTCCACCGAGTACGCCGGCGCCGCCGCCACAGCCACCGGCCGCTGCGGCCACACCTTCGACCATCGCCGCAGTGTGTCGACCGCACCGGCGAGCAGTTCGGGCGGGATCGTGCCGTAGCCGGTGCGCTGCAATGCCAGCAGGTCGTCGCTCCAGCCCGCGTCGTCGGCGAAGGCGACGGCACGGCCCTCGGCCAACCCGTTGATCCGCCCCTTGCGCCCGACGCCGCCGGGCCACTGCTTGCGCGGCTCGATGAACACGTCGACGCCCTGCAGGTGCGCGCGTGCGGCCTGCAGCCGCTGCTCGCTCGGCCGTGCGCCGGGCGACGGGAGCTCGCCCGTGCACACCGAACAACGCCCGCACGGCGCCGGCGACGGATCGTCGAGCGCCTGCTGGAGGTAGGCCATCAGGCAGCCCTGACCGTGTGCGTACCGGCGCATCAGATCGGCCTCGGCCCGCCGACTGGTGGCCAGTGCCTGCCACTTGGCCGTGTCGTGCACGTACGGCGTGCCGGTGGCGGCCCACTTCGAGCCGTCCTTCATCACCACCTCGTCGATGGCCAGGATCTTGAGCAGCGTCTCGAGCCGGCCTCGCCGCACCCCGGTGAGCGAATCGAGCTCGATGACCGAGCGCGGCCCGTTCGCCAGGCCGTGCAGGGTCTTCGCCACGTCGTCGGGGTCGGGGATGGACGCGGTGGCGAAGTACTCCCAGATGCGTTCGTCGGCCTGTGCCGACAGCAGCACCGCATCGGCCCGGGCAACGGCGCGGCCGGCGCGACCGATCTGCTGGTAGTACGCCACCGGCGTGCCGGGCGACCCGACGTGTAGGCAGAAGCCGAGATCGGGCTTGTCGTACCCCATGCCCAACGCCGAGGTGGCCACCACGGCCTTCACCCGGTTGTCGCGGAGCAACTCCTCGACCTCCACCCGGGCGTCGGGCTCCATCTGGCCGGTGTACGCGAGCACCTCGTGGCCGCAGCTCTGCAGGAAGCCCGCCAGGCGATCGGCCTCGGCCACGGTGAGCACGTAGACGATGCCCGAGCCGGGCAGGGTGTCGAGCGCGTCGGCCACCCACGCGTACCGCTCGAGCGGCGACAGGCCGGCCACCACCGACAGGGTGAGCGAGGTGCGGGCCAGCGTGCCGCGGAAGGTGACCGTGCCCGTGCCGAGCTGTGCCTCGACGTCGGCGGTGACGCGCTGGTTGGCGGTGGCCGTGGTGGCGAGCACCGAGGCGGTGGGGGTGCGCAACAACGCCCGCGCCAGCCGCTGGTAGTCGGGCCGGAAGTCGAATCCCCAGTCGCTGATGCAGTGCGCCTCGTCGATCACCACCAGGCCCACGCGCGACATGAGGTCGTCGAGCCGTGCGGCGAAGCGTGGGTTGCCGAGCCGTTCGGGTGACACGAGCAGCACGTCGAGCGCGTCGTGGTCGAGCGCCTCGAACACGCCGTCCCAGTCGTCGAGGTTGGTGCTGTTGACCGTGGCGGCGCGAAGCCCGGCGCGGGTGGCGGCGGTGACCTGGTCGCGCATCAGCGCCAGCAGCGGCGAGACGACCAGGGTGGGCCCGCGACCCGCGGCGCGCAGGGCCGACGTGGCCGCCCAGTAGACGGCCGACTTGCCCCAGCCGGTGGCCTGCACCACGAGCACCCGAGCGGCCGGCTGGACGATCGCCTCGACGGCCTCGACCTGGTCGCCGCGGGGCGTGGCGTCGGGCCCGGCGAGCCGTCCGAGGACGAGCTGCAGGTGCTCGACGGCGGACGGCGGCTGGGTGGTGGTCACCCGTGCAGCATCGCACGGGGCTGTCACACGGGGTGCGCCGTCACCCGATCGGGTGTCCGGCGTGCGCCGTGGACTCAGATCTTGGCAGTGCCGGTCGGCATGACGCCGTCCCAGGTGTAGCCCGCCGGCAGGGTGACGGCGCTGACCTTGAACGACACCGAGCCGCTGCGGCGGAACGTCACCTGCGGCGTGGTGCCCGAGCCGTTCGCAGCCGTCACAGCCGAGCCGGTACCGCGTGCCTGGCCGCCCCAGACGCCGGTCACGGTGGCGCCGGCGATCGGTGTGCCGTCGGCGGCGAGCACCACCACGGTGGCGACGGCCGACCCGCTCGTGGTGCCGCGCCGCACCGTCACGCTGGCCACCCGTGCCGTCTTGCCGGCCTGCGTGGTCGGGGGTGCGACGGTCGTCGGCGGGGCGAGGGTGGTGGTGGGGGCGAGGGTCGTCGGCGTGGCCCCGACCGTGGTGGTCGTGGCCGCCACCGTCGTCGTGGTCGCGGCCACCGTCGTGGTGGTGGCCGCCACCGTGGTGGTGGGCGCGGCGGTGGTGCTGGTGGTGGCCGCCACCGTGGTGGTGGGTGCGATCGTGGTGCTGGTGGTCGACGTCGTGTCGGCCACCGGCATCGTGCCGGTGATCTGGTATTGGCCGATGCTGCCGTAGTCGCTGTAGCCGGTGGTCAGCGGATCGCCCGATCCCACGCCGTCGAGGCGCAGGTAGTACGAGCCGGCCGAGGCCACGGTGGCGTCGATCTTCACGGTGGTGGTGGCCCCGGCGGGATCGAAGGTGGCGGCGACGGCGCCGGTCCCGTCGAGCAACTGCGCCTGGACGTCGAGGTCGGGTCGCGGCAACAGCGGCGACACCACGAGCGACAACGCGCCCGGCACGAGATCGAGCCGGAAGACGTCGACGTCGGAGCGTGACCCGATGATGCCGAGCTGCGACACCGTGGGCCCGGCGAGCGGGAGCGCTGCGGCCGTGGTGTCGGCCTGGTCGTCGGCGCGCACGGGCAGGAACGACGACATGATCTTCAGGTCGTCCTCCATGTTGTTCGCGTCCGCGTACTCGCCGGCGCTCCACTGGGTGACGCTGTGGGAGTAGCTGGCGCCCATGATCGGCGCCCAGTCACCGTGGCCGGTGTCGTAGCCCTGGGTGCTGTTGCCGTCGTGGTGCAGGCCCACCGAGTGCCCCACCTCGTGCGCGATCGCCTCGGAGATGTAGGTGGCCGAGCTGGCGAGCTGTGCGGTGAACACGAACGCCGGGGTGTCGGTGTTCCACGCGAACGAGCCGAGATAGGCGACGCCGCCGGCACCGGTGGAGTACCAGTTGGTGGGCGAGACCACCACACGGACGCCCCACTGCTGATCACCGGCGTTGGCCTTGCGCAGCGCTTCCACGCCGGGGTCCTGGGTGGTGACGTCCACCTGGAACGGCGCGTAGTCCTCGGAGACGCGCTGCCAGATGGTGCGCATCGCCGCCGCCTCGGAGGTGGAGAACGTGGTGGGGTCGGTGTCGAGCGAGAACGGGGCCGACACGATCGACGTGCCGTACGACGAGTTCCACGACGTCCCGGTGGTGGTGTGTCCGTCGAAGTCGAGGTAGATCGTCAGTGCCGAGCCGGGCCGGCTGTGCAGCGCGAACGGGTCGCCGGTGGTGGTCGACGTGCCGAGCGAACCGCTGGCGTCGACGGCGGTCGTGGCGGCCTGGGGTGTGGCGCCCGCCTGCACCACCGGGGCCTGCTCCACGAAGAACATGCTGTTGTCCTGGTCGAGCCACATCGAGCGGTCGTCGAGCAGTTCGAGTGCCATCTTGCTGGCCGACATGCCGTGCCGACCCGCCGTGGCGGTCAGCTGCGAGCCGAGTCGCTCGAGCGCTGCTCGTCCCTGCGACGCGCCCGGAGCCTGCCCGAGCACCCGCGTGGGCGTGGGCAGCGGGCACGACGTGCCCTTCCCCGACACCGGCTTCGGGCACGACGGGTTCGGCGACGCCGATGCGACCCCGGCGAGCGTCGACACGACGACGACGCCGGTGGTGACGATCGAGGCGGCCGCGGTGAGCAGCGACGCTGCCAGGGAACGGGATGAGATCACGGCGGAGTCATCGGGAGGTCGGTTCGGATTCTCGAATCGCCTTGATCAACACTTGTCGGTCTGACGAAACCCTGACGATCGGCGACGAAGCCCTGATCACCTGCCTGATCAACGAACGTCACATCCGACAGCTCGTTCGGGGACGGCCACCGTCGATAGCGTCGGATGCTCGTGAGCAACCACCCCTTCGTCCCCCTGCGTCATCGGGCGGTGCGACTGCTGTGGGGCGCAGCCGTGGTCAGCGACATCGGCACCTGGGTGCAGCTGATCGTGGTGGGCAGCCTGGTCGCGTCGGGCACGGGCAGTGCAGTGCAGACCGGTCTGGTCGCCCTCGCCACGTTCATGCCGCAGGGCATCGCGTCGCCGGTGGGCGGGTTGCTCGCCGACAAGTTCGACCGCCGTCGTGTGTTCGCGTCGGCACTGATCGGTCAGGCCACGATCACCACGGTGCTCGCCATCGTGCTCGGCACCGGGGTGCGCACGCCCTGGATCCTCACCCTGCTGATCCTCCTCGGCAGTGCCGCCGGTGCCACCGGTGCCCCGTCGTACGCCGCGATGCAACCCGACCTCGTGCCGCCGCACGAGCTGATGCAGATGGTGTCGCTGGGCGTGTACTCGTGGAACAGCGGGCGTGTCGTCGGCCCGCTGCTCGGTTCGGTCCTGGTGCTCGCCGTCGGGCCCGCCTGGACCATCGGGTTCAATGCGTTCTCGTTCATCGTGATGGCGGGCGCCGTGGTGGCGGTTCGTCGCCCGTTCCGCCCCCACGACGTCGACGCCGGCTCGATCCGAGACCGTCTGCTCGTCGGGGTGCGCGCGGTGCGGTCCACGCCGGGCTGCTGGCACGCGCTCACCATGCTCGCGTTGCTCAACTGCATGATCGTGCCGTTCATGGGCCTGGTGCCGATCTATGTGCAGGGCACCTTCGACGGCGGCACCGGCGCGGTGGGCGTGGTTGCGTCGGCGCAGGGCATCGGGGCGATCATCGGTGGCATCGTCACGTCGATCCTGGCCCAGCGGTTCGCCCGGTCGTCGATGGTGAAGTGGATCGTCATCGTCACCGTCGGGTTGCTGGTGGGCTACGCACTGGCGCCCACCATCCCGTGGACGATCGCGATCGTCTTCGTCCTCGGCGGTGCCTGGTCGAGCTTGTTCATCACCCTGTCGGCCGTCATCCAGCGCGATGCCCCGCCGGCCAGCCGTGGGCGCGTCATGTCGCTGATGCAGGCCACGTTCGGCATCACCTACGGCGTCGGCCTGTTGTTCGTCGGCGCCATCGGCGACACGATCGATCTCCGCGTCGGCTTCATCGTCGGTGCGGTCATCGCTCTCGCCGGGTTCTACGGCATCACGGTCCGCGCCCGCAACTGGCGCGCCGCGATCGACGGCACCGAGACGCTGGTGCAGGCCGAACTCGCCACCTGCTGAGCCCGGTGCGTCGGCGTAGTGTCCGACGCCATGCGCGTCTTCATCGCCGGTGTGCAGCACGAGTGCAGCTCGTTCTCGCCGATCCCCACGTCGCTCCGCTCGTTCCACACGGTGCGCTGGGGTGTGCAGCCACGCGCCGCCACGCTCGGGTTCGGCTACGGCGAGTCGTGCGAGGTGGCGGGCGAGCTCGGGTTCGAGCTGATCGCCGGACCGTTCTCGTCGGCGCAACCCTCGCTGCCCGCGCCCGACCACGTGTGGCACGAGGTGCGTGAGGGCATCCTCGACGAACTGCGCGCCGCCGTCGGGTCCGGCCCGGTCGACATCGTGTGGCTCTGCCTGCACGGCGCGCAGATGAGCGATCGCACCGACGACTGCGAGGGCGAGCTGCTGCACCTGGCGCGGGCCATCGTGGGCGACCGTGCCGCCGTCGGGTGTCTGCTCGACCTGCACGCCAACCTGGCGCAGCGGATGCTCGATGCCGCCGATCTGGTGGTGACGTGCCCCGAGTACCCGCACATCGACTACGGCGATCGGGCGCGCGAGATGCTTCCCGAGCTGGCCCGCATTCGCCGCGGCGAGGTGCAGCCCACCACAGCCGCAGTGCGGTTCATGGCCCCGGGCGCGTACCCCACGCCCGAGGAACCGATGCTGTCGTTCAACGCCCGCTTCACCGCGGCGCAGCAACGGCCCGGTGTGGTGCAGGTGTCGGTGAACCACGGGTTCGAGGGCAGCGATCAGCCCGACCTGTCGGCCAGCGTGGTGGTGACCACCGACGGCGATCAAGCGCTCGCCGAGTCGGTCGCGAACGAGGTGGCCCTCGACTTCCTCGACGTCATCCGCAGCCGCTCGTGGCGAGGGCCGGGCGTGGCCGAGTCGGTGGACGCAGCGCTCGCGCATCCTGCGCGGCCCGTGGTGCTGGCCGATCGTGCCGACAACGCCGGCGGTGGTGCGGCCGGCGACTCGACGTTCGTGCTCGCCGAGCTCATCCGCCGAGAGGCACGCGACGTGGCCGTCGCACTGCTGTGGGATCCGCTCGCCGTCGACCTGTGCCACGACGCCGGTGTGGGCGCGCTGCTGCCTCTGCGGATCGGCGGCAAGTGTGGTCCGATGTCGGGCGATCCGCTGGACGTGGAGGTCGAGGTGATCAGCGTGCGGAAGGACTCGGCCCAGGCGCTCTTCGGCAAGGGTGAGCCCACCTTCCGGCTCGGCCGCACTGCGGCGATCCGCATCGGCGGTCCCGGTGGCATCGAGGTGGTGATGGCCCAGGTGCGCACCCAGGTGTTCAGCCGTCACGTGTTCAGCGACCACGGCATCGATCCGCTCGATCGGCACGTCCTGGTGGTGAAGAGCACCCAGCACTTCATGAACGACTTCGGGAAGTTCGCCGGCCACGTCATCCGGTGCGACGGCCCGGGCACGCTGACCACCGACTACGCGTCGCTCCCGTTCCGCCGCGTGCGTCGCCCGATGCTCGGCCTCGACCCCGTCGACACCGTCGAGATCGAACCCATGGTCGCCGTGACGCATGGTCGTCGCACGATCTGACGGGAGGTCCTAGGACCATCGGGCCATGGCGCCCCTGGACCGACGTTCCGTACCGTCGTGCTCGTTCGCCGGACATTCCCGCCCGGCACGTCACGAAGGTCGTCACCGCATGCGCTCCACCCGTTCCGCACTCGTCGCTCTCGCCGTCACCGCCGCTGCGGCCGTCGGTGTTCCCGCTGGGGCCGCCAGCGCGGCTGATGCCGATGTCGTCGCCGCGTGCGAGGCGCTGCAGCAGAACAACCTCAACGCGGGCGGCGTGATCACCAACCTCGTCAGCTGGGGCTCGGCCGGAACGATCGGTTGTGTCACCACCGTCCACACCAGCACCGGCGCGATCAGCTCGGCGACCGTCAGCGTCGTCTCCGGCTGGACGTACACGGTGAAGCGGTCGACCGACCGGGTCAGCGTCGAGTTCCGATCGGCCGCGGGCGACAAGGTGACCTATCGGATCGAGCCGGGCAAGCTCGTCATCCGGTGAGGTGAGCCCTCAACCGTTGGGGACGAGCACCTTCTCGTAGCGACGACAGGGCACCGGGAAGGTGCCGTCCTCCACCTCGGCCTCGTACGCGATCGGGCCGGCGTCGTGCCATCCGAGGCGTTCGTAGAACGCTCGAGCACGGGCATTGCCGTCCACGACCGCCAACCACGCGATCTCGTGGTGCGCACCGATGACACGCTCGCCGTGGCGCAGCAGTGTCTCGGCGGTGCCGGTGCCCCGGGCGTCGCGGGCCACGTAGATCTGCTCGATCTCGTCGTCGATGACCATCACGAAGCCGACGACAGTTCCGTCGATCGTGGCGACGGTGGTCGACGGGAGCCTGCTCGGTGCCCGGCGCCGGAACTGCTCGAGCGTGCGATGCGCGAGCAGCGCGTCGGGGACGTGACCTCGATGACCGTCAGCCCACCCAACGTGCCACAACTCGGCGATCGCGTCGCTGTCGTCGGCAGTCGCCAGCCGCAGCTGCACGGTGTCGGCCCCGCCGCTCGCGTCCATCCGGCGAGTCTGCCCGGTCTCACCCGATCCCGTACGTCTGGACCGTCAGCCCGTCGTTGGTGACCGGTTGGCGGCCCAGACGGGCGGTCGGAGCCGGAGGCAGGGTCCCGGTCAGGCGCGGAGGAGGTCTTTCGCGATGTGGGTGATCTGGATCTCGTCGGTGCCGGCGTAGATCTG
>Ga0075163_10009926_pt1 | contig 12472 bp, 5 predicted proteins | sample JI1023141ADNA_FD_71478 | JGI IMG/M metagenome (GOLD analysis project Ga0075163, IMG submission 71478) | Wastewater effluent complex algal communities from Wisconsin, to seasonally profile nutrient transformation and Carbon sequestration -... | ecosystem: Engineered > WWTP > Effluent > Algae...
GGCGCAGCAGCGCCGGCAGCGACGCCGATGCGGCGGCATCGCCCCCGGCCGCCTGCGGGGTCAGGGCCTCCTCGAGGCTCCGGCGCAGGCGCTCGGCCCGGTGACGGGCGATGCGGGTCCGGTTTTCGGTGCGGTCCCAGAACAGGCGCAACGCCTCCGGGCAGTGGGTCTCGTAAGCGAGTCGGGTGTCGAGATCTCCGGTGAAGAACAGCGGGAGGTCGAGCAGCAACCAGTCGTGGAGCGCCTTGTGCCGCACTTCGGCGGCGCGAGGTGCCGCGAACACGCGGGTGAACACGCGGTCGAGCGCCTGCAACGCCGCCCATGCCCGGGCCAACACCGCCCCCGCGTATGCGTCGAGCGCGGCGCGATCGCCGGGAGGGGCGTGTCGGTCGGACTTCCAGGGATGGAGCGCGTCGTCGCCGATCCACAGCATGATGTCGATCCAGGTCAGCGCGAGGAACTGCGGCGTCGCGTCCGCGTCGTCGCCCGCGAACGGCGCGCGGTACCCGACCGACTCCATCGCCCTGAGCAGGTCCGTCCACGCCAGGTCCGTCAGCGTGTGGTCGAAGAACGTGGGCAGCGCCAGCCGCGGCCAGACCAGCGCGATGCGCAGGGGCTCGGCGTCCGGTCGCCACCCGCGCCACGCGGTCACGACCGAGGGCCCGCACTCGTCGAGCAGTCGCGGCGGCTGACCGATCACCGCGGGCCGCGGGTCGTATACCAGCAGGTCGTGGAGGACGAGCAACCAGGCGCTCGCGTTCGCCGGAAGCTCGATCGACCGCGTGGCGTCGGCGCGGACGCGGACGACGAAGCGGTGCGTCCGCCGGAGCTCGATCGCGGCGGACTCGAACGCCGACGTGCGTGACACGCCGGGGAAGCTCGCCTCGAACGCCCGCATCCGGTGCGCGTGCACATAGGGCTGGCGGTCGGGCGACGACAGGAAGATCTGCGTCGACCGGTCGCTGGCGCGGCCGATGATGCGGTCCTGGACCAGGTTCGTGGCCCAGTGCGGCAGGTCGCTCTCGGCGAGGCTCAGACGCAGCATGCTACGGGCGACGCGCGCCGGATCGGGGCAGTCGTGGTCATTGGCGGGATTCGGGGTCAGGTTCGCCTCGCTGTACAGGCGCAGCCAGAAGTCGAGCAGGGCCCGCGCCGGGAGCCGCAACGTCTGTTGGCCGATCGGCGTGGATACCCCCGTCATGGATCCCTCCGACCCCTCCGCGAGCACCGGCTGCGACCTCCGCGGCGCGATCGGCGTGGACACCTTTCCGGGCAGGCGCGGGCGGGGTGGCGGGGCGTCCGGTTCACCCGGTGTTCGCATGTCGCGCGTGTCGACCTCGAGGGCGAGGAGCTCGAGCAGCGATGTCGGCTCCCACTCGGTGGGCGGCGGCTCGACGCCAGCCGCCTCCGTGGACGGCGGCTCGCCGCCGGCCGCCGGCGGCGTGCCGAACGTGGGCGGGACGCGGATCGCGGCGAGTAGCGCGGCGAGGGACGGGAGGTCCGGGGCGAGCCGGAATGCGAGCGCCTGCTCCGCGGACACGGGGTCGACCTCGATGCGATGGCCCGGCGGGATGACCTTTCGCATCGACGCCGCCGCCTGCCGCCGGGCGATCGACAGCGTCTCGTCCTTGCCGTCGCCCCCGGGGCCCGGGTCGAGCCAGCCGTCGGCTGCGCGGGTCAGCTCGCTGCCGTAGCTGCGCTCGAGGAACACGTTGAGGTCGATCCGGTCGCCGGCGAGCACCAGCAGCAGGTGGGGATGGCCGACGAGGTTGGCGAGCTTGAAGATCGCCCGCAGGTGCTCGGCGCTGCGGTCGATGTTGTCGATCGGAACGATCAGCACCGGCGACTCGCCGTCCTCCTGCTCGGCCAGGGTTGCGCACACGGCCTCGAGCGCCCGGGCCAGGCGCTCGCGGAAGCCGACGAAGCACTCCGCGGCCGCGACTTGCCGGTGCGCGCGCTCGCGCGTGGTGTTCTCTTCGATATCCTCCCAGATCAGCGCCGAGTCGTTGATCAGCCCGTTGATCTCGTCGTACGCCGAGGTCGTGCGATCCTCGAGCAGGCTGGCGCGGTGCGATCGGTGTTCCTGGCGGTGGTCCAGGGTGTCCCGCACGCGGATCAGCAGCGTGGTCAGGAAGTCCGCGTCAGCGTGCATCGGCTCGACGTCGAGCGGTTCGAGCCAGCGGACCCGCTTGCGCAGCTCGCCGAAGGCAGTCCTCAGCGGGTCGGTGCCGGTCGAGTGCGGCGCGCACACATTCGCGGCCGTCAGCAGCACCGTCGTCTTGCCGCTGCCGCGCTCGCCCGAGACGAGGAAGCAGGAGGCGACCTCCCGCGCGGACGCCGACACGACGCCGTCGATGCTGGTGAGCAGGTGAGTCACGGCGGCCCGGATTGGCGGGAGGATCTCCTCCGGCTTCATCGAGTGGGCCTCGCGGCGGGGATGGAACGCTTTGTTGGCGGACAATGGCTTTTTGTCAGGCATCGGTCGAGGTCGTCAATGTTGCTTGTCGGAGGTCTCGCCAGCGGGCGGATCGGGGGTCTTCGGGGCGGGGGGCGGGCCCTTCCCGTCGAGCACCGCCGAGAGTCGGTCCATGTGTCCGATCAGGAAGCGCTCGCTGAACCCGGCCGCGATCGCCAGCAGCAACAACTCGGGGCCGAGGGTGCCGGCGCCGGCGACCTTGATGAATCCGGTGCGTGCGATCAAATCGAGGATGATCGCCGCGATGCCCCCGATGCGCGGGCGAATCTTGAACGCCAATTGCTCGAGGTGGTGGGCAGTCGAGGGCAGATCCTCGCGATCGCCCCGCAGCAGCCCGCTGAGCAGCCCGCCAAGCGCGCCGAAGGCCACCAGTGCGCCGTAGTTCAGCACGCCGATCAGCCATTTTGCGAGGTCCGGCGCGGAAACCTTGACGAGCACCCCATCGAGCACGAGCGGCAGGCCGATGATAAGGACGACGCAGAGGGCGGTCAGCACCCTGGAGGCTGAGAGGCGCCGACGCAGGACCCGGTTGGTGCGACGCCAGGCCGCCTCGCGCTCCTCGGCGGCGAGCATCGAGATCCACATCAACCGCCGCCCGAGAGCGGCGTCCTGCTCGCCGGCGTGCAGACGCGTGACGATCTGGTCGAGCTCCTCGCGCAACTTCGCCTTGTCGGTGTGGTACTCGATATCCGCGAGGATGTCGGCCGCGGCCTGGAGCCGCTGTTCGCCGTCGCCATGCGCGCAGAGCAGGTGACGGACCTCGTGGAGCGCCCGCCAGACCGCGTCATACGCGGTGTACACGTAGCGGACCTTGTGGATCGCCGCGTCGGCGCGGTCGAGGATGCTGGCACACCGAGCCGCCAGGTCGCGGTCGGCCAGCGTGCGCTGCACCATCCGCATCTCGTGGATCCGGCTGACCAGGCTCGGCTCCCGGGCGAGTTGGTCGGCGGTGTACAGGCGCTTGAGCGGCGTGCCCTCGGTCCCCGGTGTGGCCGGGATCGGGGCGTCGCCCTCGCGGGGCAGGGAAATCGCGGGTGCAGTCATCGAGCCTCCGGTGGTTCATGACGAAGGCAAGGACCGTGCCAGGACGGCATACCCCCCGACTACGATGCGCGCCACGTGAAGCGCCGGGACCCGGCTGGCGAACGTAGCGCGGCCCTGAGCGCCGCTATCGACGCTCCCTGGACGAGCCCCTGTGCAAACAATTCGTTGGAGATGCATGGGTTGCACACATCCAGGCGAGGAGGGCCCCGAGCCCGTCTCCACCCCCGAGCGCGCCTGGCTGCTCACCGCCGCCGCACTCGAGGCCATCTCGGTCCCCGCCTTCACCGATCGACGCCTGGGCCCGCGCCCGGGCCCGTCGCTGTGCGTCCGCTACTCGGCGGCGAGCGCGAACAGCATCTTGATATCGGCGTAGTCGACCTTGCCAGCGACGGTCGCGGCGTACTTCTTCACCGGCAGCCACAGGAAGTCGGGGTGGTTGTAGCGCGAGTCGCCGATCCACTCACCGCCGATGATCTTGCCGGCGGCGTCGAGCTCGAGCACGTAGTCGTAGAAGTCCTTCTTCGTGTAGGTGTCGATCGTCGCGGCGAGGTTGCCGTCGGTCTTGCTCGGCGACTCGGCGATGTACGACAGCTCCATGCGGATCTGCCGCAGGCCCACGGCCGCGTCGTTGTGCCCGTACTTGGCCGGGGCGATGTCACGCAGCGTCGTGACGATCGCGTACTGCGAGCTGGCCGCGTAGCCCTTCACGCTGATGTAGCCGTGGGTCGTGTTCGCCGGGGCGATCACGTCGCAGCCCTCCCTGGTGCCGTTCAAGTATGGCCGGCAGGTGTAGCTGGTGCTGGTCGGCTTGCTGTTCCAGCGCACGTACAGATCGGCGTCGCCGGTGCCGGTCATGCGCACACGAAGCGCCTGGCCCGGCTTCACCGCGATGGCCTGCTCGTGCGCCCACACCCCCGCCGCGACGGCGCCGGCGTCGTTGGTGGTGCTCAGCAGCTTGCCGCCGCCGAGCAGCTGGTTGGCCGTGGTGCCGCTCAGCGTAATGTTCTTGGTGACCTTGTAGCTGCGCACGGGCTGGTTCCACACCTGGTCGTCGTAGGTGCGGTCCTCGACGAAGGACCGGCCTTGCAGGCCGAGCAGGTTGGCGACGACGACGTGGAAGCTGCCGGGGTTGGTGTCCTTGCACGCCGGCTTGTCGGCGACCGGGCCGTCGGCGGAGTCGTCGTTGCAGCGCAGCGACATGAACCGGACCTGGAGGCCGGCGGTGTAGGCGAGGCTCATCAGGGCCTTGAGGTCCTGGACCTTGAACTCGACGCCGCCGTGCGTGACCGCGTGCTTCGGCTCGACCTCGAGGATCGCCGCGGGCGCCCATGCGTGACAGATGCCGAACCAGGTCTGGCTGCACTGACCGCTGACGACGCCGACGCGCCGGGCGCATACCGAGCCGTTGTCCGGGTCGCACTCGGCGTCGCTCGTGCACGAGGAGCTCGACAGGCTGTCGACGCCGCTGTGGGCGGAGACGGCGTCCTCCACGTCGGTCTTGCCGAAGGCGAGCTCATACTTCTTTGCCGGCGATTTCGTGGTCGCGCCAGCCCAACGATGATTGATGCCGTCGCGATAGGTGGGCCAGTAGCTGCCGGCCCACGGCGCCTGCGCCGCGGCGCCGGCGCCCGGGAGCTCGCTCAGCGTGTAATTGAAATCGGGGTCGAGCAGGCTGGGGGCGTCGGAGGCGCCCCATGCCTCGCGATAGTCGACCACTGCCTGTGATCCATCATCGCCATCGACTTCGGCGGGCTCATCGCAGGCGACGAACGGGAGGAGTGTGAGGAGGAGGAGACATGAACGAGGAGTTGCGGCCATCGCGGGTTACCGAGCAATTCATGAGCCATGGCCCATCAGCCAAATATGTTGAATGAAAGACCCTCGCTTGTGAGGTGCCATGGCCTCGAGTGTAGCCATCGCGTGTCGCCCGTGACCACGCCGTTGGTCACTACCGCGGCGACACTCCGTCATAACCGCTGGACCTCTCGCCTGGGTCGAATGCCACACCGAGTTCGGAGCCATCGCGCGGGTGGATCAAGAAAGTCACCGGCGGCGCACATCCGGACGTCGGCACGTTCGAATCGCCGGTCTCGGACGAGAGCAGCTTTGAAAACCGCCATCAGGCCCGCGTGCTCGTGCTTTCCGGGCTTCGCTGGACGGTGGGCGCGTCGCCGATGCGGACACGGCGTCCAGGGCGCCAGGCACGCTCCGCCGGGTGCACGCCGTCGCCGAACAAAATCGGCGGCCCGAGCGGGTCACCCGCGGCCCCACGTCGCATCGTGGACCTGTTCTCCAGGCGCAGATCGCGTCGCTCCGGTCCGGCGATTCGGTCCCTGTTGCTCTCCCGCAGTTTCCCCCCCAATGGTTGATTATAGCGGTGACGCGCTCGATGAGCCCTTCGGGGCATGTCCTTGGGGACATGGCCGATAGGTCACAAAACACTGATACTGCTGAAAGGTGAATCATGTCGAATCATACCAAGATCTTCGTCTCTGTCGCGGCCGTAGGGCTGCTCCTGTCGCTCCCCTCCGTTGCACACGCGAGCCTCGACGCCTGCGGCGGCGTGCACCTCTCGGTCGTCGACGAGTGCGAACACGTCCCGGAGGAGACCTGCGCGGTCCAGTGCGAGCCGACGGCGATGGAGGCGGCCTGCGCCGTTCGCCTCCACGACGACTGCGAGGCGGAGTGCCAGCCGGATCCAGAGCCCGATGTCCCGTGCGAGGAGACCTGCGAGGCCGGTTGCGAGCCGGCCTGCGAGGCCGACCACCACCTGACCAGGCCGCCGAGCGTCGCGGTCCTGTGCAGGGCGAGCTGCGCGGACGACTGTGACATCGACTGCGTCGGCGTCAAGGACGGGAGCGAGTGCCGCGCGAGCTGTACATTCACCTGCGACGATATCTGCGAGAAGGACCCGGTCGGCGAGGACCCGCCGGAGTGCGAGCCGCGCTGTGCGGCCGCCTGCGAGCGCTCCTGTACGGCCCGGGCCGTGGTCCCATGTCAGGTTGCGTGCCAGTCGGAGCATTACGAGGGCTGCAAGGCCCGGACGGCCGAGCAATGCGAGACGGAGTGCGAGCGCAGCGGCGGCGCCCTGTTCTGCGAGGGGCAGTTCATCGCCGCGCCGGATCAGCAGGCCTGTGCGGATCAGCTGCGCGCCGAGCTGGCGATCGTCGTCGACCTCGAGGTCGCCGGCGACGGCCATGACGAGGTCGCGTGCGTGTCCGGCAAGTGCGATCCGGCGCCGGACCTCGACCAGTACGCCGATCACTACGAGCTCGGCTGCATGTCGACGATCGACGCCACGGGCGGACTCGGCGGGGTCCTGATGGCCCTCGGCATCGTCGGCCTCCAGCTCAGCCGCCGCCGTCGTCGGGTGTGACGAGCCCGCTGGACCCCCGCGACGGGGTCCGGCCATCGCCAGTCGGGGCCATCGCCCTGTGCCGGCGCCCCGAGCGAGCGTCCCATCACGGATTTCGGCCCCCAGAGGCGCCCGGCCGAACACCCGATCTCCTCGAGGACGCACTCCCGCGCACTTGGCGCAGGAGCCTCTGACGGACGACGCTCCGACGGGCTCCGGCCAACCGGGCTCCCAGAGCCCATCGACGAAACGCCGACGAGCGGCGCCTGTTCGCGGCCGGCAAGCCATGCGGCGCCCCTGCGAGTGGTCGAATGGGACGGGCGACGGCTGGTCCGGTAAGCTGTCGAGGCCGTGGATGTCGATACGCCGACACTGCCCGCCGACACGCAGCCCGCGGCCGGCAGCGCCGCGCCGGCGCGGGTGGGCGGCGAGTTGCTGCGCGGGGACAGGGTCGGCAGATTCATCGTGCTCGACCGCCTTGGTCACGGCGGCATGGGGGTGGTGCACGCGGCGTTCGACCCGGAGCTCGACCGCAAGGTCGCCCTCAAGCTGGTGCTCCCCGAGCGCGACGGCGGGGCACATGCGCGAGCCCGTCTGCTGCGTGAGGCGCAGGCAATGGCTCGCCTGGCGCACCCGAATGTGGTCGCGGTGCACGACGTCGGGACCATCGACGACCGCGTGTGGATCGCAATGGAGTACGTCCGCGGGCGCACCTTGACGCTCTGGCTGGCGGAAGCGCGGCGGTCGTGGCGACAGATCGTCGATATGTTCGCACAGGCCGGCGAGGGCCTGCGTGCGGCCCACGAAGTCGGCCTCGTCCACCGCGACTTCAAGCCCGACAATGTTATGATCGGCGACGACGGGCGCGCACGTGTGATGGACTTCGGGCTGGCCCGCGCAGGATCGGACCCGCTCGCAGAGCAGGAGACGGGCGAGCCAAGGAGCGCCCCCCTGGTGACCCAGCTCGGCGCGGTAGTCGGTACGCCTCGCTACATGGCACCGGAGCAGTGGCAAGGGTGCGTTGCCGACGCGCAGGCCGATCAGTTCGCGTTCTGCGTCGCGTTGTGGGAGGCGCTGTACGGGCAGCTGCCGTTCGCCGCGGACGGCATGCCCGCACTGGTCATGGCGATGCTCGCCGGCGAGATCCGCACACCGGCGAATAGCGCGGCGATCCCCTGGTGGCTGCGTCGGACGCTGCGCCGCGGGCTCGCGGTGACACCGACGCTGCGCTGGCCCTCGATGTCCGCGTTGCTGACGGCGCTCGACCGCCGACCGCGTCAGCGACGGCTCGCCGGCGCCGCGATCGGGTTCGCGGCGCTGCTCGGCGCGACGGCCATGGCGACCCGCGCCGGCGCGGACCCGTGCGCCGCGGCGGCCGGGTCGATCGCGCAGGTATGGGACCTCGAGCGCCGCGCCGCGGTCGAGGCGGCCCTCGTCGGCACCGGTCTGGTCTACGCCAGCGACACCTGGACCCGCGTCGCGCCCGACCTCGACGACTACGCCGCGTCCTGGGCCGGCGAGGCGACCCGGACCTGCCGCGACGATGTCAGCGAACCCGCCGCGTCCGAGCTGGTCGAGCTGTGCCTCGAGCGTCGGCGCGTCGAGTTCCGCGCGCTCGTCGAGGTGCTCGGCAGCGGCGCGCCGGAGGTCGTCGAGCACGCGCGCGAGGCGGTCCACCGGCTCACGCCGCCGGACGCGTGTCGAGATCCACGGCGCGCGGCGCTCGAGGCGGCGCTGCCGCTGCCGGGAGATCCGGTGATGGTCAGTGCACTGCGCGAGCGCCTCTCGCGGGTCACGGCGGAGGAGCTCGCGGGGCAGTACGCCGCGGCCCAGGCGGGCGCGGACGCGCTGCAGGCCGACGCCGAGGCGGCGGGCTACCTGCCATTGATCGCCGAGGTCGGACTGCGCCGCGGATCGATCCTCGCGCGGCGTAACCAATTCGCGGCCGCCGACGAGGCGCTCGTCGCCGCCGTGGCCGCGGCCGATGGCGCCGGGCACGACCTCATCCGCGCCGAGGCAATGGTTGCTCGCGTCGAAGTCGTCGGCGTTCGCCTGGCCCAACCCGACCTCGTCCGCGCGTGGATCCCGATGACTCGAGCGCTGGTGTCCCGCGTCGCGCCCGACAGCCCGCTCGTGGCCCTGCTGTGGACTCACGAGGGCAGCATCGCCGCCCAGGCCTACCGCTTCGACGAGGCCGAGGCGCATCATCGTCGCGCGCTCGCGCTGCTCAAGCGGCGCTCACCTGCCGACGACCCGACGCAAGTCACCGCCCTGCTGAACCTCGGGAACACCCTGCACGCGGACGAGCGCCGCGCCGAGGGGATGGTGGTGCTCGGCGAGGCGGAGGCGCTGGCTCGGCGAGTGCTCGGGCCCGATCATCCGGTGCTCATCCACATCTATAACGCGCTCGGCAATATCCAGCAGGACCCCGCCTTCTCGCCTGCCTACTACGAGAAGGCGCGCGACCTCAGCGTGCGGGTGTTCGGCCCGCGGTCGCCGATGGTGGCCGCGGCGCTGGCCAACATCGCCGACCTGCAGCTGTTCGACGGCGAGGTCGCTTCGGCGCGCGACAACTACGCCCGCGGGCTCGACATCATCGCCGACACCTACGACGAAACGCATCCGAAGTACGCCCAGTATCTGCTCGGACTCGGGGGAGCGCAGGCGAAGCTGGGCGAGCTCGCCGCGGCGCGCGCGTCGTACCGCCGCGCCGCCGAGATCTACGACCGGCACCCCTGGACCCCCGAGGGCGCGTTCGCCATCAGCGGCCTGGCGATGACCCACGCGCTCGCACACGAGTGGGAGGAGGCTCGCGCGCTCTATCATCGTGCGAACGAGGTCATGGCAGCCGGCACCGCCGAGTTGCCACCTTTCTTCACCGAGGGTCCGCGCGGCGAGGCGTCGGCCCTGCTCGAGCTCGGACGACCGGCCGAAGCCATCGCGCTCGCTCGCCGCATCACCGATACCCCGGCGAACTTCAACCGACGCGGCGTCGGCATCACGCGCTTCGTGCTCGCGCGGGCCATGTACGCGCTCGGGGACCGCGACGCGGCGATCGCCGAGGCAGAGGCGGCGCTGGTCGAGCTCAGCACCGAGCACCTCGACGCCGGGGCGCACAGCGCGGAGATCGAGGCGTGGATCGCGGCTGTCCGGCCCGCCGATGCGCCTCCACGGCCGCCGCGGGTTCTCCGCTGAGCGCCGCGACCGCGGGATGAGATTGTGCGCCCACACATTCAATGGCCGAGCTCTCAACGGCCTTCATGCCGGATACGGTGTACGAGCATTGCTCGCCGACCTTCAGGGAAGATGTCCGTGAGATCCCGTCCACGCCTTCCACGCGCCCGCCGAGCAGTTCGGCGAGCTGATCGAAGCCGTCGCCGGTGTCCGACTCGAAGCAAGTCCGGGACGAGACGCGGTCTGTTCTGACGCGAAGTTGTTAGCGGTGCCGGGCGTTGCATGAATCCCCTGGATGCCATCCCAGGCCCCCGCGTGCGGGCTCAGCGGCGCTTGCGGCGATGACGGCCGCGGCGACCACCGCGGAGCCCTCTGAGCTCGATCCGCACGACGCGGGCCTCGCCCGTGCGACCGTGCTCCTCCAGCGCCTCCGCGAGGTCCTCCAATGTCTCGGCGAACCGATCGCGCCGCTGGGCGGCCCTCGGGCGCCACAGGTCCGCCGCCATTCGGAGCATGGGCAGACCGGCCACCGGCTCGCCGTGGTCCTCGTGCAGCTCCGACAGCAGGCCGAGCACCTCGGTGATGCTGTCGCGCAGCTCGTCGTCGTCCGGTTTCAGCATGCGACGCGCCCGGGCGACGGCCTGCTCGAGCGTCTGGACGGCCTCGTCGAGGCGGCCCGCTCGCACGAGCAGAATGGCGAGCTCCGCCACGCGTTCGAGCCGCTCGTCGACCTCGTCGGCGGCCGCCTCGAGGTCCGCGACGGCCAGCGCGAGCGCCTCCTGCACGCCCGCGAGGCGGCGCTCGGGATCCGGCTCGATCTCCGCGCGAGCGGTCAGGCATGCGACCAGGGTCCCGCGGAGCGCGTCGCGTTCGGCGTTCGGCAGGTCGCGGAGCACCCGCTCTGCCTCCGCGAGCAACGGACGCGCCGCGTCCACCCGGCCGTGCTCGCGGCGGATCCGGGCCAGCAAGATCAGGTCATCCGCGAGGTCGTCCGCGTGGGACTGCGACCCCGCGGGGGTCTCGCGCCAGACCTCGACGGCCTCGCCCAGGACGGCCTCGGCCTCCGCGACGTCCCCGCTGTCCCTGGCAGCGCGCGCGAGCAGCCGCAACGCCGTCGCCAGCGAGGTGCCTGCCGCCGCGTGGACTGCCCGCGCCGCCCGCAACGGCGCCACGCAGGCCGTGAGGCCGCCCAGGGCCGCCGCGGCCTCGCCGAGCTCGTGGTGTCGCAACGCGCGGGTCAGCAGCGCCAGACCATGGACGAGCTGGCGCGTCGGATTGCCGGCGTCGGGGACGCTCTCCATCGCCGCGATCGTCGCCGAGAGCGCCTCGACGACCTCGCCGGTCGCCTCGGGCTCGGGGCATTGCGCGCCGAGCAGCACGGCGGAGAGGCCCCATTCGATCAGCACGCCGGCGGCGACTTCCTCGGGCAACGCGTGGAAGACCTCGAGGGCGGCGCGAAGGCACGCGATCGAGGCCTCGCGGTCGTGGTCGTAATGCGCGAAGCCCTGGATCATGAGGCAGCGACCGAGCACCGGGACGTACACGTCGGGCAGCGACGCCGCGAGCGGACGCAGGAGCGCCTCGGCCTCGGCCAGCGCCGCGAGCCCCGCGGCTCGCTCGTCGCACCGGGCGCTCGCCAGGCCGAGGGCGCACAGCCCCACGGCCAGCGGGCCTGCGTGAACCCGGGCATTGCGCCCGGCCAGCGGACGCAGGAGCTCGACCCCGCGGGCCGCGGCCACGCGGGCGCCCGCGGCGTCGGCCGCGGTGAGCTGCGCCCCGGCCAGGGCGACACAGGCCATGCCCAGGCCCCGCGCCGCGGCCCCGGCGTCGGCCTCGCCCAGCTCCTCGAACAGACGTGTCGCCTCGTCGCCGGCCGCCAGCGCCGCCGCGACCGCGCCGAGCCGCTTCTCGGCGTCGCACAGGCACGTCAGGCTCCACGCGAGCTCGGCGAGGCGGCTGCCGCGATCGTGGGCGACCAGGTCCCGCTGCGCGGACACGGCCCGGCGCAGTACCGCCGCGGCCTCGGTGAGACGGCCGCCGCTGCCGAGCGCCTGGCCGAGGCAGAGGTCGGCGAGCGCCCGCTCGGCGCGCGCGACGTCGGGGCTCGTCGCGGCCAGGGCGGCGTATCCAGCGACGACCTCCTCCAGCGTGGCGATCGCGGCGGATGCCGCCCCGCAGCGCAGCAGCGCCAGGCCGTGGCCGGTGCCGAGGACCAGGCGCAGCGGCTCGTGCAGGTCCGCCGAGATGACATCGGCGATCGCCGAGAACGCCGCGAGGCCATCGCGGACGCGAGCCAGGCCCGATTCGACCTCACCGACCTCGCTCTCCGCGAGGCCCAACATCCCGACCCCCACGGCCGTCGCCCACAGCGCGTCGGACTCCTGCTCCATCCACGCCTGCGCCACCGCGGCCACCCGGCCCAT
>Ga0075163_10009927_pt1 | contig 12472 bp, 8 predicted proteins | sample JI1023141ADNA_FD_71478 | JGI IMG/M metagenome (GOLD analysis project Ga0075163, IMG submission 71478) | Wastewater effluent complex algal communities from Wisconsin, to seasonally profile nutrient transformation and Carbon sequestration -... | ecosystem: Engineered > WWTP > Effluent > Algae...
TCTGTGCGTTAGAAATGGCGCTGCAAAGGCGGCGGCCTGCGCGCGGCCTGATTCATCACTCCGACCGCGGCAGCCAATACTGCGGCAAGGACTACCTGGCCGTGTTACATGCAAACGGAATCGTGCGCAGCATGAGCCGCAAGGCAGACTGCTGGGACAACGCCCCCAGCGAGAGCTTCTTCGGCACGCTCAAAGACGAACTCATCTACCGCTGCGAGCTTCTAAGCCGCGCCGACGCAAAGACCGCGATCTTCGAATACCTGGAGGTCTTCTACAACCAGCAGCGCCGCCACTCGACCCTGGGCTATCTCAGCCCCAATGCCTTCGAAGAAAGGAACCTCGTAGCGGACTCAAGGATGTAACCAACCTGTCCATTAAATCGAGGGAAGGTCAATCAAGTGGATGAGTGGCTCCGTCAGGTGCTTCACAACGCTCTGGCCCCCCCGCAGCCGAGCTACTACCAACATCAATCAGCGCCCGTACTGGATGAATGGCCGGCTACCAACCCGCCCTGGCCGACACCACAGCCGCTGCTGCCTGCATTGCTTCTCTCGCGTCCATCGCCAGCCCCAGAAGCAGGCGCTCTCGCTGCCTTTGCCACCGCCTTTTTGGTCGGCATCAGCCTGTCCCAGCGGCGGTAGTGGCCGAGTCGACGCCGGATCTTGTCAGAAGGCCAGCGAACCCGAGCGAGCCCAGACCTCTCCTACGCCTAGTTATATAGCGGCTGGCTGCCTTACGGATAAGGTTCCCTTTCGGCGCGGCCACATCTGGTATGCTTCAGCCTCTTTCGGGGAGAGGTTCGATGAGCAGCCCCACCATGCCCGCGGTCACTCCGGTAGATACCTGGTCGCTGTCTGCCGATGGCCTCGTCTACCCGGTGAGCGTGCAGCCCGTGCTGCGGGGACTCCTTTCTGATTACCTCTTGCATCGCTACCGCAAGCTGCAAGCACAGGGGAATCGCTTCCTGCTTCCTATGGATTTGGTGCTCACCGAGACCCAGATCCAGCTGCGCTACCGTGATGCTGGCCTTCTGGCCGAGGCGGCTCACGGAGGCTCACAGAAGGCAGCGAGCTGGCTGGACTTCAAGGTTCATGAGCTTCTCCCGGTGCTGGACACCATCTGCGCTTGCCAGGATGAGGGCATTGGCGGCTTCGCCCCCTTTCTGCCAGTCAGGGGGCGTATGGTGCCGCCGGTTTCCTTCTTCCTCCCTCGCCGGGGCGCCACTCCTCCCGAGTCGCTGCGCCCGTTCCTCAGCTGGCTCGAAGATCACCCGCAGGCAAGCGCAGCCAAGGATAGCTTCCTTGGCGACGTGCGAGCCGCGCTGCGGCATCCCGATCCACTGCCCGCGCTCCGCTCGCTCGTTGACGCCGAACAGCAGCGGATACAGCATCTCAAAGCCCGTCCCTCTTTCGTGAGCGTACTCACTGAGGCTGAGCTGCTGGAGTTTGTAGCCCGAGTCTATCGCTATCGCGTTCGCAAGGATCTCTCGCAGGCGGGCTCTCACGATCTTTGGCTGGAGGTTGATCCGTGTTGGTCCGATCCGCACTACCCGGAGCTGATCCGTCCGACGCCGCAAGAGCTGTGGGAGGTGCTTACTGAGGAATCTCAGGCCACGCCTCCGCTAAGCGCCACGACGAGTGTGCCAGATCCGCTGCGAGTGCCCTCAAGAGAGACTCCGATCGTTCAGTGGATCGGGGTCGATCCCAGCAAGCCTCGGCTGTGCGTGCGATATCCCCAGCCAGACAGCCCCCGCATTCCGGCCGAGGGATACTTATCCACCACCCAGACAGGGGATCTGGCGGTCATCAAGCGCAAGCGTCGCTTCGCTCCTTTTGCCGGGGAGCACCAAGCGCTCTTGCCTTTTCTTCGCGCTCCCGAGCCTGCTAACCCCATGGCCGGGGCGCCCTTGCATCGCGCAGAGCTCGACGACGCCATCCTCGCGACTCGTGGCCTCTTCACCGTACAGGGTCCCCCCGGGACCGGTAAGACCTATCTTGCCACCCAGGTCGTGATGAAGCTCCTGCGGGCGCAGCCTGGGGCGCGCATTCTGATCTGCGCCAAGGAGCACTTCGCGCTCAACCATATTCTCACCACCATCACCGCCAAGCTGAACGACGAGGGCCTGGCTTTCCGTGCGTATCGCGCCATGTCGCGCTCCCGCCTCGATAGGCTGAAGGCTGCGGGCGAAGAGCTTCCACCCTTCACGCCCCCAGAGGTTCAGCGAGAGGTGGCCGAGCTTCCGTTTGCACCCTCGGCGCAGGTTTTTTCCGCAGTCGTCGCCACTCTAGGCAAGGACCACGATCTGCGCAGCCGCTCGCTCGGTGCGGAAGCCGCCAACCTGTTCTTTGCTACCACCCTCGATGCTTCACTCCTCGACCTTATTGAGAGCACCGGCTTCGACCTGGTCATCGTGGAGGAAGCAGGGAAGTGTTACCCAAGCGAGGTATTACACGCGCTGGCCCTGGCTCGCTGCGCACTCCTGATTGGAGATCAGAACCAGCTCCCTCCGTATCAAGAGCAGCGCACCCAGCAGCACCTGCGCGCCGTCAGTGACGCCATCCATAGCGCCACGCGCGAGCCAGCTTTCGGCGAGAGCCTTCAGGGACGCTTTGGACCTGAAGCAGCGCGCCTCTTGCGCTTCACGGGTGATGCAACTGAGCACAGCGAATGGCTGCGTCCTTTTCAGCGTCTTTATGATCGCGGAGCGCTTGGGGCTGCGGGAGGGACTCAGCAACCCACGCGATTCATGTTGAATGAGCAGTTTCGCATGGAGCGCCCGCTCTCGGATCTCGTAGGCCAAGTCTTTTACGGCGCCCCCTTCGTGCATCGCAAGACTGCTGTCTCGCCTTTACGCGGGCGGCTGCCAGCGGCGTTTAATGTCCCGTTGCTGTGGATTCTGACGCCTCCTTGCAGCAAGGTCCCTGAAGCCGCCGAGGATAAACTCTTGCGGCGGAGCCGCTACGAACTACAGGTGCTGCGCGGCTATCTACGCCAGATTCCAGCAGGTCTGGCGATGGACCTAGTGCTGCTCACCCCCTACAACGCGCACAAGGATCTGCTGATTGCCGACCCTGTCATCGACGCCGAGTGCCAGCGCTTGAGCGGCCTGCCAGCTTCAAAGCTCGTGCGCACCACGGACGAATATCAAGGTCGTGAGGCCGAACTGACAGTTCTATCTCTGGTGCGCAACAATCAGCAGCAGCGCGGCGCCTTCGGATTCATGACCTCTCCCGAGCGCTTGAACGTCATGTTCTCACGGGCGCGCTACCGACAAGTGGTCATTGGCTGCGCCGACCTCATCCGCCAGCACCAGAGTGAGGCTCCCCACTTGGCGCAGGTGCTGCATTCTTACGAGAAAGCAGCCGCGGATCCGGCCGCTGCGCGCCTCGTCTCGGCCAGAGAGCTGTGGAACCATGGGAAGTAAGTCTTACAGCGCTCCGCAGGGCATCCCGCGCACCCCCGTGCTGCTGCCAGGCTTCTGCGTGACCGGGACTATCTGCATTCCCACGAGCCAGCCGCATGCCCTGTGGTGGTCCGCCTACTTGGCGGCGCTGCTACGTGGCGCTACGCTGGCCGATCTGCGCACGAAGCCACCGTGGCCCGTTCCATCGGACGCAATCTTGCAACGACAGCTCCTGCATGAGCTATTGGAGCACCGCTGGCTGCATCTGGACTGGGCGACCGGGGAACTGACGGTGCGTGAGGATCTGGCGGCGTGCTTCCAGGCAGATGGAGAGGAAGGTCTGGCCGCCCAGCTGCGCAGAGTCACCACCATATCCGGCGAGTGGTGGCTGGACGCGGTCAGTGGCACGTTCCTGGCGCGAAAGACCGCAGAGGCATTTGACTACGATCTGGGACGACTGCCGGCTGACACTCTCAAGCTGGCTCCGCGCTTGGACGGCCTCCCCGATGAGATCGACGCCGCCGATCTGCTGGCCAAACTGGGCTTGTCGCCCGCCGAGCGGCGAGTCGCTTATCTAGAAGGCAACCTACAGCTGGAAGAGGATAAGCGCCTCTTGTTTCTGGTGTATGGCGAGAAGGAGCGACTGCTCCCTGACGAGCTATCCGCGCTGGCGCCAGGGCTCAGCTGCTACGCGCCGGAGGTCCTGCGCCCGCCGCGCACTCGCCCCCCGGCGCTTGCTCCCGCGGCGCCGCCCACTGCGACCACGCCCGATTCGAGACCGCCTCCACCTGTGGCGAAGCCCGCCCCAGCTGCTGCAACCGCCATGGCGCAGGACCCGCTGATCGAGCAGGTCATGGCAGATTTGGTCCTGATACCCGCCGGCAGCTTCATGATGGGCGATGATCGCGTTCCGAGCGAGGCCCCGCGTCATAAGGTGACGCTTACCCGGGCCTTCTGGATGGGACGCTACCCGGTGACCCAGGAGCTATGGGAGCGCGTGATGGGCCAGTTGCCTCATCTGGAGAGATGGGAACGCGGGCCCAGATTTCCAATCATCCACGTCGGCTATCGGCAGATGCAGGACTTCATCGAGCGCCTGAACGGACGCAATGGCGGGGGTGGCTTCGCGCTGCCCACAGAGGCTGAATGGGAGTACGCGTGCCGCGCTGGCTCCAGCGGTGACTACAGCTTCGCAGCGGCGCCGCGCAGCTCCACCTTCGACGACTATGCATGGCATAAGGGCAATGCTGAGGGCCGCTTGCACGAGGTCGGTCAGAAACGGCCCAATGCCTTCGGCTTGTTTGACATGCACGGCCTGGTGTATGAGACGGTGCGAGATGATCGACGCAGCTACCAGGCCGCTGCCGTCACCGACCCACTCGGTCCCATCGACGGTCGCAACGCCGTGGCCCGCGGCGGTGCCTGGACCCGCTCTCCCTTCCAGGGGCCGGGCAGGCGGGAGGAAGAACATTTCCGCTGCTCCAGCCGGCAAACTCACCAGCGATCCAAGCGCGTGGGCTTTCGGCTGCTGCGCTATCTGGAGGAAAAGCGATGAGAGCGCCGCGACGCCTGTGCATGGTGGGAGTCTCAGGTCTGGGGAAGACCACGCTGCTGCGCGCGCTGGCACCCCGGCTGCCCACCTACCGCTGCCTGACCGGATCGACGTTGCTGCGCGAGCTGTGCGGTGACGAGTTCCCCCGCTTCGATCACCTGCCCGAGGCGCGCAAGCACGAGCTGCGCGAGGCGGCTATCCGCCGCATGGTCCAGATCCAGGACGAGAGTGGCTCACATCTCCTCTGTGAAGGGCACACCACGCTGCGCTCGCGAGCGAGCGGCCTGGTCGAGCCGGTCTTCACTGCTGAGGACTGTGCATTCTTCCGCGAGCTGATCCTACTCCATGCGCCTGTCTCGTTGGTCAGCGCTCGGAGGCAAGCCGACGTGACGAGGCAGCGTCCCAGCGCCGAGGCGATTGTCCACGAGGAGATGGCTGCCGAAGCCGTGGAGTGCCATCGCATCGCCGAACAACACGGGCTGAGGCTTCATCAGCTCGACGTCTCAGACCCAGCGCTGGAAGAGCAGCTCCTCCGGCTGCTTATGGAGGATGCCTAGTGCTGTCGTCGGCGCTTGAACAGAACTGGACGCACCTCTTGGAGGCGATCCAGAGCGATGCCCTGCGTCCACGACGAAAAACTGTCGTCCTGGTAGACGGCGATCGCACTCTTACGGCCGAGGATACGAGCCGCCTGTTTCTGGAACTTGCCGGCCTGCCCCTGGCACCGATCAAAGAGGCTTTCGAGCATCATGGGTACACCTACCCTGGATTCTTATTTCACGCCTCGGTCTACTTGCAGGTGGCAGAGCCAACCTTTGGTCGCTTGTGTCAGGAAGTCGCGGCGCTCGTGAGCCTCTACACTGGCGCCGCTGAGTTTTTGCGCCAAGCGGCGCAGAGCGCGGATGTCTATGTCATTACCGCGGGGGTCGCGCCGATCTGGTCACTCCTGCTCGCACGCGAAGGACTTGGAGCCGTTCAAGTGTTGGGTGGCATCCACCCCGCCGCGCGCTATCTGATTGGCCGAGAAGAGAAAGGGCGTATTTGCCAACACCTGCGTGCGCAAGGGTGTCGCGTCATCGCTTTCGGTGACTCCGATGTGGACACCCTCATGCTGCAAGCAGCGGAACGCGCTGTGGTGGTCGTAAACCATCGACGCAACGCTGACTTGTTGCCGCACCTCCGGGCGCACCCCGGGCTCTCACAGATCTCCTACTGTGAGCATGTTCATCCAGACATTCCACGCATCGATTTCTCATCTGCACACCAGCTTGTTGCGGGAGAGTGAGCATGCCGTTCACCCACTTCACCGACCGTCACGCAGTCCAGCTCCTGGCTACCCAGTCGCGGCGGACGGATCTATCCCCGGTCCAGCTCGCGCGATCTCACGTGGATCTGGGGCGACTCTTGGCCTACGAACTCGTCGAGCTTCTACCGCTTGAGTCATGCCAGATCCAGCATCCGCAAGGAGTGCGTACGGGAGTGCGCATCGAGAGAGAGTCCGAGGTGGTGATCCTCTCTTTCTTGCGCGCGGGCTTGTATGTCACTGAAGGAGTGCGCGAGGTGCTCCAGCTCGCCGCAGTGTACCATGTTAGCCCCACACGAGAGAGCGGCCTCGACGAAGCGACACTTCGCTCGATTCCTTCGCTGGCGAAGCGGGTGGTCATCATCGTGGATTCAGTCATCAACACCGGCACGACCTTATTGCCGGTGCTCGAACAGGTCCGGGCGCAGGGGCCGTCGATGATTCTGGTGCTGAGCCTGGTAACGCCAGTTGATACCGCGAAGCGACTGGAGCAGACCTGTCCCGACGTCCACTTCCTTCTCGCCAGGGTCTCAACCAACCAATACACTGGGGTCGGGGTAACTGACACCGGCAACCGGCTCTTCGGGACGCTCCCCAGGCGGGAAGACGCAGCATGACCCACCAGATCGAGCGCATCTGTCTATCGGTCAACTCGGTATGCAACCTGGCGTGCAGTTACTGCTACTTCTTCGCTATTCCCGAGGCTCTACCCGGACCTGAATCGCTGTCCGCTGATGAAATCGAGACCATCCTGAACTGCGCCCATCGGTACAGCCAGCGCCCTGAAGCCCACAAGCGAATCAAGATCAACTTCGTTGGCAGCGGTGAGCCCCTGTTATCCTGGAAGGAAATCCGCACCGCACTGCTGCACTTTCAGCGTGTCACGCCCGTACACCGGCTGCGCTTCTACACTGTCACGAATGGCATCCTCTTGAACCAGCGCATTGCCGCCGAGATGAAAGAGCTCGGACTGACACCAAGCATTTCGTTAGATGGGCCCCAAGAGCTGCACGATCACTATCGAAAGAAGCACGGTGGCCAAGGCTCCTTCCATCAGGTGATGCGCGGCATTGAGGTTCTGCGTGCCGAGGGATTCACCGTAGCGATCAATACTGTACTGACACGAGAGCTACTGCGACATCTTCCGGAATTTCTGTCCTTCGCAAAAGAACAGCAGCTGCAAAAGATCATCTTTGACCGATTGGTAGATGTCCCCGCGGAGCACAATCCCCTCACTTACGCCGAGTTCTACCGCGCTCTGCGCCATATCGCTGAGGTGATTGAGGCAATGGGCCTTTCCTCCCTTGAGATCGGAAACCTGGAAGCCTATCGGCGCGCCATCCAGGGCCAAGCAGACCGAGTATGCACGATGTTTGGCAGCACCTGCGGTGCCGGATTAGAAAACCTGATGTATATGCAGCGTGATGTCTACCCCTGCGGACGAATGTTTCATCAGGAGCACTGGCGCCTTGGGCGCTTTGACGAAGACCTGGAAAACTTCCCAGTCCGCATGAAAGAGCGCCTCACGCGCTCGCGGGCCGGTGAGTTGCGCTCGGTAGGAGAGGGAGTGGCCGGGTCGGACTGCATCATCGAGCAGGAGCGAGCCGACTACGATCCCCGAGCCCGTGAGGAGTTTGTGGCATGGTTTACGCAGTGGATGCAGAGAAATCCTGCTCAGAAACCGACAGGGCAGAGCCCGATCCCAACATGGGAGGATGATGAGCTGCCGGACATGGAAGTGTCGAACAGGCTCGCAGAGACTTTGCTCTCATCGGAACTCGTTCCAGCTCTACGTCTTACCCAGCCACGGCGCAGTCCACCTCAAACGTAACGGGGTCCTAACCCGACGCCCACCATGTTCTCGCCGCCGGTCCAAAACGCCGCTGAAAAGTATCGCCCCTTCGGACGACCGTTTGATGAGGCAGAGACCCCTCGACTCTCTCAATGCAAGCGCGCCACTTGCGAGCCGTTACTCAGGGGCCTTGGTTAGGTCGTGCAGACCAACCAGACCGCGTGGCAGGGGCGTCTTCGGCTTCCCGCTCACCGCCAACCGCAGGCGCTTGCCTTCACGCCGCCAGCTCACACTCCAGCTCTGCTTGAGAGATACGACATCTTGAATCTCCTGCCCGACCCGGCGACCTTGCAGTTTCTCTTCTCGGCTCAGAGGTACTGGGCCTATGCAGAGAGGGGGACCGCTTGCCGGTACATCACAGAGCACCAGGAGCTGTTCCTGGACCTGCACCAGCACACCACGCTCAATTCGATCGTTCAGTGAAAAGTCCAGACGCATAGTGACCTGGGCAGTGCCAGAGCTTGGACCCGGCATCGCCGAGAGATTCGCGACACTGCCCGTGTAGTCAGGCCAGCTCCCTGCATCAGCGCGCTCTCGACGCTCGCAGGCGACCCGGCCTCCGACAAACCATCCGGAGGTCGTGTGAATTCCAATGGCGCAGTCGGCACCTGGCGCCCCGCCGTAGTCACCGCCGCGCCCTCCGGTGAATACCACCAGCTCCCGAATGGGGCCGGTAGCTTTTGCGGACTGAAATCCTTTGGGAACGCAATAAGGGGCATCCCCTTCTTGTCTCTCGCCCAGCTTTTCGTTCTCTGCGGCGCAGTAATTTTCCAGGCTCGGAAATGGGCCGTCCATCGGGCGATAGGTAAATACCTTGCTGTCGATCGCTGCTGGTTGTGCCTTGGCTTGTAGAGGCCAGCACGCCAGGGTCAGAACCATGGAGATACAGCAGCTTATGGTTGGTTGAATCGGCATCTCTGACCTGCGCAGTCCTTGTCAGCTCGAAAGTCCCGGGATACGGCTGCTATTTTGCTTTGACGGCATCCACAGCATTCCAGTCAACTAGCTCGATAGTGACGAAGCGACCGACGCGGTTGTGATCGTTGGCGTCGCCGCGCTCTCGGATTCCATAGATGCGCATCGCCTCCGAGCGAAACCGGGTCAGCATCTCTGCCTCGTCGAGCTGGCCTGATTGTGGCCAGAGCATGGTCTTCAAGTTCGCGATGGATTTCAGCACAGCAGCCGCTTCTGCCTTCAGTTCTTCCGGAGCTGTTGCTAATAGCGACGGAAGATCTCCTTCTTTGATTGCAGTTCTCTTTGTTCCAGTCTTCTTCGCTTCAGTGGCTTTCCCTTCCGCACTGGCCAGCTCGGGCGTACTTTTCACTGTAACGCTACTCTGCCGGGCCGCATCAACCTTGTCCACGACTCTAAAGATGGCCCTTGCCAGTTCGGGCGCCTCCTCAACAGGATCGGCGGACTGTACCGCTCGCCAGAGTGCGCACTCGACGTAGGCAGGACGATTTACGCCGAGCATGGCCATCTCGGCCAGCCCCTTCTCAGACTTCAGAAAGTCGCCGACATAGGCCAGCCCCGCGCTGTGCAGCTGAAGGCTGCGGCCGTCCACCTGTAAGCTGGCCGAAGACTGAGAAACCGAGGACCCAGGCAGCAGCGCTTGAACGTATGTCGGCAGCGAAGGGTAGACCCGCCGGCTTTGAAGTTCCTTAAGTGTGTCGAGCGCTCCCAGCAGCTGATACTGCCGCATCTCTTCAGCGGCCATGCCTGCGGCGCCCGTTGTCCGCAATGCCTGATCAAGCAGTGGCCGCAGAAGCGCGTCAGCTTCGCGGATGAGCTGGCTCTTTTCTTGAATTTGCTTATCGAGCCGCCCAGTCATCACGGCGCTGTCTGCGGACTTTTCTTCAGGCTGCTGTTCAAGAGGCGTCGCATCATGGTTTTGGACAGGCTGGCCAGGTTGCGGTGTAGGCGCCGCTCCCTTGGTACCCTTCTCGGGGGTTTCCTTTTTGGGCTCAAGTCGGGCGAGCATCTTTTCGAGCGCCCCCTTGATAGGGGCAGCCTTGCCATCCGAGCCTTTAGCCAAGTCCGACGTCAGCACATCCTTGCAGGCCAGGGCAAGCTGCGCAGTCACAGTCCCAAGGTAACGAACCTCGTCCTTTTTCTCCTCTTCATCGGACTTGCCTTTGGCATTCTGGCGGATCTGCTTGAGCCGCTCGCCAAGGTTGCGGGCTTCGGCATTCGCCATTGAGGCTTGATACAGATGTTGCAGCCCCTCCTTGCCCATCATCGCCAGCTCCAACGTCGTAGCACTGGCTGGCTTCATCTCTGTTCCTTGCTTGAACGTCGTATGGCCGTGATCCACGCCGATTCCGCGCTTTTCGACTTGCCCCCACGCTTTTATGGCGAGCGCTTCCTCTGAAGTGGGTTTTTCCTTATTCTTTTCTTTCTCTTTGCCGGCGTTGCCGCGCTGCTGCATGCGACTGAAGAAGCGGTCGAGCGAATCGGATCCTTGGGTCGGATCGCGAGGACGCGCCCACTGAAAGATTCCGAGGCTGCCAGAGGTGTCTCCGATCGTGCCGCTGGTTGATTGGTAACCACCTTCGACGGTGCTTACCGTCGCAAGGACATCAAGGTGCGCCAAGATTCTGTCGCGAAGATCTGCGGGCAGGTTCTTGGCATCGGTCTCCAGTTCCTTGCGCCGCGCAGCGACCTCTTGCTTGCTGTGGTCGGTCTGCGCCCAACCAGCCGGATTCTCTTTCTCGGTTCCTTCCGGATACCGCATCCAGATCGCCGGAGCATTCATTCCCTTCAGCTCAACCTGATCATCTTCTTCAAGCGCAGCTTCGATCTCAGGCGCCAGCTTGTCTTTGCTGCCGTGCTTGCCATGAAGCTGCCAGCCCTTGCCGCCGCCTCGACGAGCGACCTCGCCCATCGCTACAGGCTTTGCGGCATCGCCTTGAATGAGAATCCCCACGGACTCACCTTGCAGCTTCCAGCCGCTGTCGCCCGGTGTTGCAGCCTGCATCTCGACGATGGTAACTTCTTTTGCCACCCGTAAGGTGCCCACTGTCGCGGTCGCGATAGGAGCCGACTTTCCACCGCTGACCGCTACCATCCACTTGTTGTGGAATTGGAACCCGACGACGGTAGGGTCTGATTCGGAAAGATGAAGGTACTGACCTTTGATTACAGGCTGAAAGGTTGTCTTCGTCTTGCCCGGCTTCTCATCCACCTGGTGAGGCGCGTTTCCATGGGAATTGTCGGCCCAGTGACCGAGCGCTTCAGACACATCCTGATGCGGCGCTGGCTTCGTCGCTGCCGCCGCGATGCCTCCGCTGGCCAGTGCAAGGGGGCTGTGCGGCGACTCGGCAGTCGCAATCGCGGTGTTTGTGGCCGAGGTGGCTGGCCACTTCTCCTCGAAGGGAGACCGCCCCTGCTGGTGTGCGGGCAGGGGTGACTGAAACTCAGACATCAGCCCCTCCAGAGGGTCGGGCCATAAGAATTGACGCTAGCAATTATCCTCCATTTCGCCATCGAGTTGCGGCCAACCAAAGCCTAGACCAAACAATCGTTCGTTTTCGCCGAGGTACCGTCACACGAGCGGGAGAGGAGTCTCAACAGTTCCCGACCGAGGCACGCAGGGGATGGGCGGCTTACTCGGCAGGCTGCGGCCCGCGCCATGAAGCACGCTGCGGCAGTAGGCATAGATCGTATTCTCGATCGGTCGTGAGGACGCGGCCTTTAACGTAGTGCATTAGGCCTCCCTCGGTCGGGCAGGGGTCGAGCCCAGGGTATGGGCAGTCTCATGTATTCCCACCTTGGCCAAGCCCTAGCGCGCATGCTCGGGGCCGCTACCTTTTGTGGCAGCGATAGAAAGACAGGACGCCGACCCCGCCATCACAGGGCCAGGCCGAGTACCCCCCATCATGAACTTGGCCCTTTGTAGTCGAGATGGGCACGGCGATCAGGCCCCAGGATTCGCCATCCGACGCGATCAATCTGTTCGCGAGCACCGACGACACCCGATCTCTCTTCGTCGGGCTTCCATCGTTGACGCCACTGCACGCGTCATGGCGTCTTCGCTGACATCGTCCCTATAGCAGTCAGCCCACCCATAACCGCATTCGGGGGCGTTCTATCGATCGGCAACAAGAAGCCCTCGATCGCCTACTTCGCCCGACAAAGTCCCCAACCCGGCGCTACTGTAGGAAGGACATCAAGCAGCCGGCCCAAACCCTAGCCTAACGAACCCAACACCGCACTCACCGACGGGCTGTCTTTTGTTCTTGAAACGCACTTTCCCGTGCCCCCTCAACTGGCAAAGCCAGTTGAGCCTCCCCCCCGCCGCGCGTTTCTCGCGCGAACCCATCCTCCCCACATCTCCGACCTTTCCCCCCGCTCCGTTGCCCG
>Ga0075163_10009928_pt1 | contig 12472 bp, 12 predicted proteins | sample JI1023141ADNA_FD_71478 | JGI IMG/M metagenome (GOLD analysis project Ga0075163, IMG submission 71478) | Wastewater effluent complex algal communities from Wisconsin, to seasonally profile nutrient transformation and Carbon sequestration -... | ecosystem: Engineered > WWTP > Effluent > Algae...
CTCAAGCACAAGACCCACACCTTCCTCGAGCTGTACGAGCAGCGCCGCGAGCTGGCCGAGACGCTTCGCCTCAACGAAGAGCTGGTGGCCATCGTGAGCCACGACCTGCGCACGCCCCTCTCCGCCATCCTCATGGCCGCCGACATCGTTCGTTCGAGCGCCCAGGAGCCGGCTGCGCTCAAAGCAGCGGAGCGCATCGAAAGCAGCGGACGCCGCATGACCCGCATCATCCAGGACCTCCTCGATCTATCGCGAGCGCGCCTGGGCAGCGGAATTCCCATCCAGCGCGCGACCGTCGATCTGGTTGCGCTCGCCAAGAAGGCGGTGGCCGAAGTGCGCGCCACCGCCCCCCACTGCGAGATCGAGATGAAGAGCGACACCCACCTGGAGGGCAGCTGGGACGGCCCCCGACTCGAGCAGGTGCTCACCAATCTGCTGGCCAACGCCGTGCGGCACGGCAACGGTTCGGTGGTGGAGGTGACGGTGGCCCGGTGCTCGCCCGAGGACGCCGCCATCTCCGTGCATAATGCAGGCGTCATAGAGCCGGAGGCTCGCGCGTCGCTCTTCGAAGCCTTCCAGCAGCGTCCGGATCGCGACAAGCGCGAGGGGCTGGGCCTGGGCCTCTACATCGTAGATCAGATCGTCCACGCGCACGGCGGCAAGGTGAGCGTGGAGTCGTCGGCGCAAGGCGGGACCACCTTCCAGGTGACCCTGCCCACGTCGCCCCCCGCCGCCCCCGCCTGAGAATCAGGCCGCGAGCGGAGCGCGCACCTTCCGGCGGACCAAGGGCAGGACGGTCTCGGCGCGCTCACGCACCTCGCTGATCTGGCCGATGGCGATGATAGTGCGATCCGACGACGGGGCCTGGACGATCTCGTTCTCGGCGTCGAGCGCGGCGTCGAATGCGTCGGCGAAGTCGGTCACCGAGGCGTGCCGCTCGGCGGCGTCGCGGGAGAAGGCCCGCTCGAAGAGGGCGTCCACCGCCGGGCCGAGATCGCTGCGGAAGGTGCTCGGCGCGACCCGCGGCCCCTGGGTGGTGGCGTAGAGGATGGTCTCGATGGAGTCGCCATCGAAGGGGGAGCGCCCGGTGAGCACCGTGTAGGCCAGCGCGGCGAGCCCCCATACGTCCCAATGGTTGGAGATCTCGGTGGGCGCGCAGATTTGCTCGGGGCTCATGGCGGAAGGCGTCCCCGAGGGGTGCACGTCGCTGGCGAAGGGGGCTTCGTCCTTGGCGCGCGCCACCCCGAAGTCGATGAGCTTCACGCGCAGCGCTCCCTCGCCCTCACTGACCACCACGTTCTCCGGCTTCACGTCCCCGTGGACCACCCCCGCCTCGTGCACCGCAGCGAGCGCTCGCGACAGCTGGCGCACCACGATCTGCGCTTCCGGCACGGAGAGCACGCCGGCGCGGTCCATGCGCGTCGCCAGGTCCTCGCCATCGAGCTTCTCCAGCACGATGTACGGAGATGCGTCAGCTGGGGCCTTGCAATCGAGCACGCGCACCACGTGCGGACTGTCGACGCGGGCGGTGAGACGCGCCTCACGCACGAGCCGCGCTCGGAACTCTTCGATGCCACTGAAGGCGTCGGACAGAACCTTGACCGCGACGTCGCGCCCCAAGAAACGGTGGTGGGCGCTCCAGACGTTGCCCATGCCACCTTCACCGAGCGAACCGATAAGTCGAAGCGAGCCGTCGAGAAGCATGATGGGATGGTGGTACGCAACGGTCGTGCCAGGGCTGCGACGGCAGCGTCCGCGGCTCGCTCGCGCCACGCGCCGGATGGTGCTCGTGGCAGTTCGTCCCGGATGCGCCAGTTCGCCACGTGCAGAGGTGGAGGCGCTTCACCGCGCCCCCTGTGGTAGCCGGCAGAATCCGCGACTCGCGGCAGCGCCTTGGCGAGGCACGCACCTTGCTCCAATGCCACGACATGACGACCTACCGCACCGTCCGCCTCATCGTCGCGGATCGCGACGCCAGCTGGTTCCCGTACCTGGCAAGCCCCATGGATGGGGAAGCCGTCGTGGTCGCCCGCCTTCCCAAGGAGCCGCCCTCGACGTTCGCGAGCCGCGTGCAGGAGCGCACCACCGCGCTGGTGCGCGATGCGATCGTGGAGGTGACCTATGTGAAGGGCAGCTCCGATGATCGGTGCCACGACACCGTGTTGTCGGCCCTCCGACATAGCCACGGCATCCGACCGGTGGTCGAGCACGCCCCGGTGGCTCCCGTTGCCGCCCCTGTGCGACGCCGTGGCGCCCTTGCAAACTCGCCACAATTGTAGCATTATGCCCCAGCACGAGGGGGCCCCTGCTGTCTGCGTTTGAATAGTTCCGCAGACTTAGGATTCGGTCCGAGACGTGCACTGGCGGCTGTCGTGGAACTCCGGGCCCTGTTGACACTCCAAGATCTGGCGACCGCTCTTCGGGCGCTCACGCCGCTACGCATCCTCATCGACAAGGAAGGCGAGCGCTACGTGGAGCTGGCCCCACCGAGCGAGGTGACGCTGGTAGAGGGCGCTGGGCTCCACGTTCGGACCAGCGGCGCCGTGCAATGGAGCGTGGCGGGGGTGGGAATCCGCGCGAACGTGCTCGCCGTGGACGTGCTCCTTCGCCCTTCGGTGGAGAGCAGCCCGCGCGGTCCGGCGTTGCGCTTCGCGCTCGAGCTCTCCAACCTCGACCTCCAACATTCGCCGGGGCTGGTGGACAGCACCATCCTCGGGCAGGTGAACGCCGCCTTGGTGGACGAAGAGAACGCGCTGCGCTGGTACTTCGCCGAGACGCTGCAGGTGGGGACCGATCTGCCGCGCGTGCTGCCCAAGACGCACCTCGAATTTCAAGCGAGTGGAGCGCAGGTGAGCGTCACCGCAGCCGAGCTCATTCTTTCGATGCCGGTACGTTTCGACGTAGCGCGAGACACGGACCTCCAAGCCCAAGGGACGACGCCATGAGCAAGAGCAACGGACGAGTATTCATCGTGGACGACGACGAGAGCATGTGCGACCTCCTCTCCGCCTCTCTGGAACGGCAAGGGTTCGGCACCTCCACCTTCACGATGCCGCAAGACGCGCTCGACGCTCTGAACGCCGAAGGAGAGATCGACGCGGTCATCACCGACGTCGGCATGACCGAGATGAGCGGGTTCGCCCTGTGCGAGCGCATCGTGGGCATGCGGCCGGGTCTCCCGGTCATCGTGCTCACCGGCCAGGGCTCGATGGAAGCCGCGGTGACCGCCATGCGCGTCGGCGCCTACGACTTCTTGACGAAGCCGGTGGACACCAAGGTGCTCTCCCTCTCCATCAGCCGGGCGGTGCAGCATCGGCGGTTGCAAGAAGAGGTAGTGCGCCTGCGCAGCGCCGTGGCGGAGAACAAGAAGCCACGCAGCGTCGTGGGCAGCGGCGTGGCCATGCGACGGGTCTACGAGCTCATCGACCGCGTGGCGCCCAGCGACGCCTCGGTGCTGATCTTCGGCGAGACCGGCACCGGCAAGGAGCTCATCGCGCGCGCCATCCACAATGGCTCTCCCCGCACCGACAAGCCATTCGTGGCCATCAACTGCGCGGCAGTTCCGGCGTCGCTCATCGAAAGCGAGCTCTTCGGCCACGCCCGCGGCGCCTTCACCGACGCGAAGTCCGAGCGCAAGGGCTTGTTCCAGCAGGCCTCCGGAGGAACGCTGTTCCTCGACGAGATCGGCGAGCTTCCCATCGACATGCAGCCCAAGCTCCTGCGCGCGCTGCAGGAGCGCAAGGTGCGGCCGGTGGGCTCCAACGCCGAGATCCCCTTCGACGCACGCATCGTGGCCGCCACCAACCGCGATCTCGAGGCCGAGGTGTTCCACAAGCGCTTCCGCGAGGACCTCTACTACCGCATCAACGTGGTGCAGATCGATCTCCCGCCGCTCCGAAGCCGTGGTCAGGACGTGCTGGAGCTGGCCGCCCACTTCCTCGCCGAGTTTTCCCGGCGTGGTGGTCGCGAGAAGGCACTGGTGCTCTCCAACGGCGCTGCCGAGAAGATCGTGCACTACGAGTGGCCGGGCAACGTTCGCGAACTGGAAAACTCCATGGAGCGCGCGGTGGCCCTGGCGCGCTACGGCGAGATTATGGTCGACGACCTCCCGGACCGTGTGCGCGCCTACCGCCCCAACCAGTTCGTCATCGCAGCCGACGACGCGAGCGAGGTGGTCAGCCTCCAGGAGCTCGAGCGCCGCTACATCGAGCGGGTGCTCAAGCTGGTAGGTGACAACAAGTCGCGCGCGGCGCAGATTCTCGGCGTCGACCGCCGCACCCTCTATCGAAAGCTCGAGCGCTTCGAAGAGGAGAAGAACGCCAACGCCGGCGGCATGCCGCCCCAGCAAAGCGCGCCCGCGGCCCCCGTCGCAGGGACTGCCTGATGACCGCGAAGGCGCCTGCTTCGCCCGAGGCGTTCGCCTACGTGACGCAGCAGCTCCTGCGACAAGTCGCTCACGACATTCGCTCGCCCGCAGGGGTCGTGCAAAACGCCATCGAGGAGCTATCGCAGCGAGAGACGCCGGAAGAACGAGCCGCCATGATGGTCATGGCCAATCGGGGCGTGCGGCGCCTCCTCCGGCTCGCGGATCGCCTCTCCATGGTGGCGGAGCTGCAGCGGGGCGTGACCTTCGACCGGCAGCCCGGCGACTTGCGCAACCTGGTCGACACCGCCACCGAGCATGCCCTGGTCCTCCAAGGACGACGCAACGTGGTGCTGGACCGCGCCATCGGCGACGACGCGCTCTCGCTGCCCCTCGACGCGCGCTGGCTCTCGGCGGCGACCTGCGAGGTGGTGTCCAACGCGCTTCGCTTCGCGCGTAGCCGCGTCCAGGTGACCATGCGGCCTACGGAGAAGTCGGTGGAGCTGGTGGTGGAAGACGACGGGCCGGGGTTCCCCGAGGGCTTCGATCCCGGCGGGTCCTTCGCGCCGCGCGAGGGCGTGCAGGGGCTGGGTCTTTCCCTCGCCATGGCCATCGACGTGTGCAAGGGGCACGCGGGCGATCTGCGCATCCATCGCAGCACGTTGCCTCCCTATCGCGCGGGCGCCGCCGGCGCCGCGGTGACCCTCGAGATCTCCCGCTGACCCGGACTTGCGGCTGCGCTGGCGCCCCAGGTGTGGCGTGATGGAAAGGTAGCGGCGAGGAAAGGCCGCGTAAGTGCGCGCGATCCGCGTGGCACGCGCGCTGCACACCGCCCCTTCACACCATCAACCCTTGAAGGGAGCTCGACTCATGTTCCGTACGACCACCGCCATCACCGCTCTTTCGCTGCTTGCGCTGTCCACCGTCGCCGGGTGCGACAAGTCCGCCGACAAGAAGGCGGAGGAAGTCACGGAGGCCCAGCGCACTGCGAACCAGCGGAGCATGGAGGCGCAGAACGAGGCCAACGACAAGGCGAACAAGGCTCAGATCGAAGCCAACGACACCATCGTCAAAGAGCAGAACAAGGCCGCGGCCAAGGCGGACGAGCTCAACAAGGACCTCGCCGTGAAGCGCGAGGACCTCCGGAAGAGCTTGGAGAAGGATCTGGCGTCCGTCGACAAGCGGGTCATCGACCTGCGGACCAAGGTGAGCGCTGCCAAGAACACCAAGACGCCCAAGGCCGAGCTGGAAGCCGCCATCAAGGACGTCCAGGGCCAGTCCGACGCCCTGAAGAAGTCCATCTCCAACGTCGCGGCCACCACCGCCGACTCGTTCGAGGCCACGAAGAGCAACCTCGAGACCCAGGTCTCGGCGCTGGCCAAGTCCCTTGACGACATCGAAAAGAAGGTGTGACCATGAGCACCAAGAAGAAGTCCGAGCCGCGCGTCACGCCGGCAACCCCGCCCGACCAGACCGCCAAAGAAGTGGAAGGCGAAGGCAGCTACACCGCCACCCACAACTACAACGAGGGTGTCGAGCGCTCCGTGCAGCGGGGGGACACCGCGTCGCTGGCAGAAGACGCGAAGCAGGCGCTCGAAGGCGAGGAGGGAGACGCTCTTCGCGACGCCGAGCGCAAGGGACGGAATGCCCAAATTCCGTCCTCCGACCGCAAGGCCTGAGCCTGCCGGTTCTCGAAGCCCCGTCACCGCAAGGTGAGCGGGGCTTTCATCGTTGGAGCGGACACACGTGCATAATGCACGCAAATGCGAGCCCCGGTCAACTCGGGGGCGCCTCGCCGGGCCCCTGCGGCGATGGCTTCTCCGGTGCGGCCTCGTGAAGCTCCACCCGCGGCGGCTCCGGTTGGGTGGGCGGGGCGACCGCTTCGCTGCGACCCATCTTGTCTTCGAGCGCAGCCCGGAGCGCAGCGACCGCAGCTGCATCGGTTTCTCCGAAGGCCTCGGTGCCGTTCTCGATGCAGTGGGCGAGCGACTTTCCTTCCGCCTTCTGCAGGCGATACGTGAACGACATCATGGGGCCGGGCAGAGCGAAATCCGTGCCGCCGCCCGGACCACGCGGGCAAAGGGAAATGGCGGGGGCCCCCGGGTGCGACCGAGACGATTTGCCTCGCTGCGCCGCATCGCCTCGACCTTTGTTCTCGGGGCGCGACCCATTACGATACGCGCTCGACGCTTCCCGGATGTCTGCCTCCTCCAACTCGAAGTTTTCCGCATCGGTTGCGCCGTTCGAGCCGGCCGATCTCGGAGTGCTCCTCGACCGCCTCGAGGTAGCGCTCCTCGCCACCGACGGTGAGGATCGCATCGTGTTCGCCAACGGCACGGCTGGGCGGCTCCTGGGAACGCCGGTCGATTCGCTCCACGGGCTCGCCGTCGAGGGTGCCTTGCGGCGGGTCGATCCGCGGTTCGTATGGCGCGCTCCGGGGCTCGAGCCGAAGGAGCTCACCCTCGAGGCGTCCGGCGCGCCGCTGCGGCTCGCGGTGTGGCCCCTCGTGGGCGGCGGGGCGGTGTTCGTCCTCGCGGAACGCCCCGGCACCGGAGCTGCGGAGCGCGACGACCTGCTTGCGTACTACCGGTTCGTGATCGAGGCCATGCCGCAGATGGTGTGGACCGCGGGCCCCGATGGCGCCGTGGACTACATGAACGTGCGCTGGCGCGAGTACACCGGGCTTCGCGACGAAGAGCTCCTGGGCTGGGCCTGGCAGACGGCGCTGCACCCGGACGACCGGGAGCGGTGCGCCCGGACCTGGCGCACGAGCGTCGAGGGCGGCAACGTCTACGACATCGAGTACCGCTGGCGGCGCGCCGACGGGGTGTATCGCTGGATGCTGGGTCGCGCGGTGCCCCTCCGCGATCGCGACGGCCGCGTCACCCGATGGTTCGGCACCTGCACCGACATCGACGACCAGAAGATGCTCCTCGAAGAGCGGCAGCGGCTCCTGGCCGATCTCGAGTCCAAGCAGGCGCTCCTCGACACCATCATCCAGCAAATGCCCGCCGGCATCGTGGCGCGCGACGCCAAGACCGGGCAGCTGCTCTTCAGCAACACCCAGTTCCAGTCGATGGTGGGCGCTTCCGGACCGGTCGCACTCCAGCATTTCGTGGGCGACAGCCCCATTCGTCACGCCGACGGACGCGCGTACGCGATGGAGGAGCTGCCCATGGTTCGCGCCATGACGCGCGGCGAAGTCGTGGTGGACGAAGAGTTCAGCATGCGACGGTCGGATGGTAGCGAGGGCGCCTTCCGCTGCAGTGCCACGCCCATCTGGGGCTCGAACGGCGAGATTCTCGCGGGAGCGCTCAGCCTCCTGGACGTCACCGACGTCAAGAAGCGTGAGCGTGAGCGGCTGGGTCTCTTGGCCGCCGAGAAGGCGGCGCGCGCCGAAGCCGAAGCGGCCAACCGCGCGAAGGACGAGTTTCTCGCCATGGCCTCTCACGAGCTGCGAACGCCGCTGAACGCCATTCTCGGGTGGGCCCAGCTGTTGCGGTCGGGGCAGCTCGACGCGAGCGCCCACCTGCGCGCGGTGGAGACCATCGAGCGCAACGGTCGGGCACAGGTGCAGCTCATCGAAGACATCCTGGACGGTTCGCGCATCATCACCGGAAAGCTGCACCTCGAGGTGCGCCCGTTCGAGATGAACGAGCTGGTGCGGGCAGCCCTGGACGCGGTGCGCCCGGCTGCCGAGGCAAAACAGATTCGCCTGGAGCACACCGCCCTCGCCGAACCGTTGCGAATGTTGGGCGATGCGGAGCGGCTGCAGCAGGTGGTGTGGAACCTCCTGAGCAATGCCCTGAAGTTCACCCCCAAGGGCGGCACGGTCGCGGTGAAGTGCACGCGTACCGGCGACGAGGTCGAGATCGTGGTCCGCGACGACGGTCAAGGCATCGCACCGGACTTTCTTCCCCACGTCTTCGAGCGCTTTCGCCAGGCAGAAGGGAGCACCACCCGGCGCCACGGGGGCCTCGGGCTGGGCCTGGCGCTGGTCCGGCACCTGACCGAAGCGCACGGCGGCACGGTGCGCGCGGAGAGCGAGGGGCCGGGAAAGGGCGCGGCGTTCTACGTGCACCTCCCCATGAGCGCGGTCGCGTCGGAGCGGCCGTCCATGCCATCTCGCACGGGAGAAGCCGACCGCGCCACGCCGACCACGCTCTCGGCGCCGCAGCTGCAGGGCGTCACCGCGCTGGTGGTGGACGACGAGGCCGACGCCCGCGATCTGGTGGCCACGGTGCTCAGGGCGAAGGGCGCCATCGTCACCACCGCGGCGGGCGCCGAAGAGGGCCTTCGGCTGATCCTTCGCAATCCGCCCATGGTCCTCCTCTCCGACATCGCGATGCCGGAGGTCGACGGATACGCGTTCCTCGCCCAGGTTCGTACCGCCACCGGCGCGGCCGGCGCCACGCTGCCCGCCATCGCCATCACCGCGTACGCCCGCGAAGAGGATCGTAGGCGCGCCGCGAGCGCCGGCTTTCAGGCGCACGTGCCCAAGCCGGTGGAGCCGGAGCCGCTCATCGCCGCGGTGGCCAACCTCGTGCCGGCGGTCCGCGAGGCGCCGACGTCGCGGAGCCCGCGCGCGCCACGGCCGGAGGCGTTCCAGAAGCTCACCAGGGCGCTCGAGCTCCACGGGTTCACCGCGGCGCTCCGCATTCTCAACGCGCGAAGCGCGCACCGTTTCACGGCCGTGTATCGCATCGACGGGGCGATGCTCCGGAACGTAGCCTTGGTGGACGCCGAGAACGCCCAGGTGGAGCGCGGCGACGACGTGCCGCTCGAGGCATCGTATTGCTCGCTCGTCACCGCCCGCGGGCGCACCTTCACCACCGAGGACGCGACCGAGGACGATAGGCTCCGGCAGCATCCTGCGCGAGACGTCGTTCGCTCCTACTGCGGCACGGTGCTGCGCGACGCCGAAGGGCGCCCGCTGGGAACGTTGTGCCACTTCGATCCGGCGCCGTGCGACATCCCGGTGTCCGAGATCCCGCTCCTCGAGGCCCTCGCGCCGTACGTGGCCTTGCGGCTGCTCCGCGAAAGCTAGCTACCCCGCGGCCCTTCGAAAGTGGCTGCCGCCGGCGAGGATCTGCCGGAGCTCCTGCGCTTCGACCGGTTTGACCAGCACCGCGTCGAAGCCCGCGGCGAGCGCCTCCGCCTGCTGCTCGCGGGAGCCGTAGCCAGTGAGCGCCACCAGCGTGGTGTCTTTCATGGTCGCGTCCGCGCGAACGCGGCGCGCGATCTCGTAGCCGTCGATCCCCGGAAGACCGATGTCGACCACCGCCACGTCCGGCCGCGAACGCTCGATGAGCTCGAGGCCTTCGACGCCGTGCGACGCGCACTCCACCTGGTAGCCCCACGACTCGATGGACATGGCCAAGAGCTCCTGGAGATCGCTGTTGTCGTCGACCACCACGATGCGACGGCCGTCGGCAGGAGGCGCGACGCTCTCGAGCGCGGGCGAGGGCGCCGGCTCCACCACCGCAGGCGCGACGCTCGGGAGCCTCACCTCGAACTCGCTGCCGAGCCCGAGCCCTTCGCTCTTGGCGCCGATGGTGCCTTCGTGAAGCTCCACCAGCGCACGCGCCAACGCCAGCCCGACACCGAGCCCTCCCTGGGAGCGAGCCAGCGGCACGTCTCCCTGCGAGAAGACCGAGAACAGGCGCGACAGCGTTTTGGGGGTCATCCCGACCCCGTCGTCGCGCACCACGATGCGCGCCATGGACGCTTGGTCCGCGGCCCGCGGGTGCACCGAAAGCTCGCAGACGATGTGACCACCGCTCGGCGTGTACTTGCTCGCGTTGTGCAGCAGGTTGACGAACAACTGTTCGAGCCGAGCCTCGTCACCCTCCACCCACACCGGCGTCTCCGGAAGGGCGAGCCGTAGCTCCTGCTGCCGCGCTTCCGAAGCGGTGGATCGCACGGTGCGCACGGCGGACTCGAGGATCACCCCGAGGTCGACGACCTTTCGCTGGAGCGCGATGGTGCCGCGGGTGACGCGCGCCACGTCCAGGAGATCGTCCACCAGCCGCGCCAGGTGCCTTGCCTGTCGCTCGACCACGGCGAGGCTTTGCCCTGCCGAGGGTTGCACGCCCTCGCGCAGCATGGGCACCGCCACGGTGATGGCCGCGAGCGGATTCCGCAGCTCGTGCGCCAGCATCGCCAGGAACTCGTTCTTGCGCTCGTCGGCGTCGCGGAGCTGCAGCGCCCGGCGACGCAGCTCCTCTTCGGCGCGCTTGAGGCGCAGGAGCGAGCGCACCGTGGCCAGGAGCTCTTGCTCTTCGAAGGGCTCCGCCAAGTACCCGTCGGCACCGGCGTCCAGGCTCTGGACCTTCTTGGCGGTGGTCAAGCTGACCGAGGAGGTATGGAGCACCTTCACCGGCCGCGCAGCGGGACCGCGCCGCAGCTGCGCGCACACCTGGAAGCCATCCATGTCCGGCAATTTCACGTCGAGGATGACCAGATCCGGGAGCTCCTCCGCCACGCGCTTGAGGGCTTCGGCGCCGGTCGCCATCTCCACCACGGTATAGCCGGTGCGGCGCAGCAGCGCGGTCACGGCGGCGCGTTCCTGGCTCGCATCGTGGACATTGAAGATGGTGCCCGAGGGAGGGTCGACGAGACTATCGGGCATCGCGTGGCCCCGCCGGAGGCAACACGCCAACGCCTTGAAGCCGACGACGGGGGCGAGTGAAATCAGACATGCTTCCGCGGCGGGACTTGCAACCTCCACGCCAGCCGCCAACCTAACGAATCGCCTCGCTTCCGTCTCTCCGTTTGTGACGAATTGCCTCACTGTGGCATTCCGGTCGCTCCCATTTCCCGCGACCCGCATCGCAAATCCCCTCCCGGTCGGGCCTTGGAACAAGGAGCTTCGGCGGCCTGGTACTGGTGACCGGCTGCAACCGAGGTGAGTCTGCGGGTATGTCGTTTCCTCGGAGCAGCTGGGTGGGTGTGGACGAGGGCAGACCGCTGGTGCTGCCCGGTTGGAGCATGCGGGTGAAGGTCGCCGCCGAAGAGACCCGGGGCGCGATGACGCTGCTGGAGGCCCGCATGGTGGCGGGCCACGGCGGCCCCGCGGAGCACGTGCACGTGGGGCACGACGAAGCGTTCTTCGTGCTCGCGGGGGAGCTGCGGTTCCGGGTCGGCGACCAGTATCGAACGGCGACGGTGGGCGAGACCGTCTTCGCGTCGCGGGGCCTGGCGCACGGCTTCTCGAACCCGGGAGAGCGCGAGGCCCACTACCTGGTGGCGCTGACGCCATCGGGGTACGAGCGCTACTTCGAACGGTTGGCGGAGCTCCTCCGCGCGGAGGGCGCGATGCCCTCGCCTTCGCGGCTCGCGGCCCTGATGGCGGAGCACGGCACGTTTCTGGCGGAGCCGCCGCAGGCCGCTACACGCATTCCGTGATGCGCTGGATCTACTCCGCGGCGCGGTAGCGCAGCTGGACGAGACCGCTCCCGAAGGTCGACGAGGCGAGGAGCCGCAGCCGGCGATCGACAGGCATGGCCCCGAAGAGCGGGCGCCCTCTGCCGAGGAGCAGCGGCACCACCGAGAGCGTGAGGTCGTCCACCAGGCCCGCGGCGAGGAACTGGCGAATCACGTCGCCGCCGTCCACGTAGGCGCGACGGAGGTCGGTGAGCGTGTCCAGGAGCGCTTCCGGCGGGCCCTCGAACGAGGTCTCACCGTGGCGCGGTTGCGGGAGCGGCCGGCGCGTGAGCACCACGCAGCGCTTGCCGTCGAAGGGCCACGCGGGGAACGAGAGCACCTGATCATAGGTGCGGCGGCCCAAGACCACCGCGTCGACGGAGTCCATGAACGCGCGATACCCGTAGTCCTCGCCGGGCATTTCCACCTGGGAGAGCCAGTCGATGGATCCGTCTTCGCGGGCGATGAAGCCGTCGAGGCTCACTGCGATGTACACCGAGCATCGGGGACGCATGGTGGTGGCATCCCACGGCAGCGTGACAGCAGTAGGTCAGGTTTGTGCGCGTCCGCTCCGAGGCCCGTTTTTCCGGCGTCGCGCGAAATGGTCAGGGCGCGCAGCTGAACCTTGCACCTACCCTTTCCTACACTATGATGCGCCGCCATGAAGCGCCTCGCAGCCGTCCT
>Ga0075163_10009929_pt1 | contig 12472 bp, 13 predicted proteins | sample JI1023141ADNA_FD_71478 | JGI IMG/M metagenome (GOLD analysis project Ga0075163, IMG submission 71478) | Wastewater effluent complex algal communities from Wisconsin, to seasonally profile nutrient transformation and Carbon sequestration -... | ecosystem: Engineered > WWTP > Effluent > Algae...
ATGGATCAAATTGTCAGTGAACTCTGACGTTTTGACAAATAAATCCACAAAACATCATATTTTTGGCGATTTTCATTGACTCAGGTCTCCGGAACACTGGCTCTCCATCCTGCAAGCATCCTTTTGAAAACCTGAAATGACCGATCAATACATCTCCCGGCACCCTGTACACCCCCTGTATCTGAGCGCATCCGATGCCGTAGCCCTGGTACGCCGCAAGGGCCTGAAGGTCTGCATTGCAGGAATTGCCGATCGCATCCGCGCTGACTTCCTGCGTTGGCCAGACTTTGACAAATCCGCGCGGGTGGCCAACCACTCGGCCGACGGCGTGATCGAGTTGATGCCCATTTCGGACGACAAAGCCTACAGCTTCAAGTACGTCAATGGTCACCCCGGGAACACCTCCATGGGCCTGTCCACCGTAATGGCCTTCGGCGTTCTGGCCGACGTCGCCACGGGCGCACCCGGGCTGGTGAGCGAGCTGACGTTGACCACGGCCATGCGAACGGCTGCCACGTCCGCCCTGGCGGCCAAAGCACTGGCGCGCCCCGACAGCCGCGTGATGGCGCTGATCGGAAATGGCGCACAAAGTGAGTTTCAGGCCATTGCCTTCCAGCACCTGGTGGGGGTTGACACGGTGCGCCTGTTCGATATCGATCCCGCAGCCACCGCCAAGCTCGCGGCGAACCTGGCCGGATGCGGCTTGAAGGTGCAGATCTGCGCCAACACCGCCGAGGCCGTGCGGGGCGCTGACATTGTGACGACCGTCACCGCCGACAAGCAGTACGCCACCATCCTGACCGCCGACATGCTGGCACCGGGCATGCACATCAACGCCGTCGGCGGCGACTGCCCGGGCAAGACCGAGCTCGAAGTTGCCGTGCTCGAAGCGGGCAAAGTGTTTGTCGAGTTCACGCCGCAATCCCGCATCGAGGGGGAGATCCAGCAAATGCCCCACGACTTTGCCGTCACCGAACTCTGGGAGGTGTTGACAGGTCAGAAGGTTGGCCGTGAGAGTGCCGGGCAGATCACAGTGTTCGACTCCGTGGGCTTTGCCCTGGAAGACTTTTCCGCCCTGCACTTCATGCACGAGTTGGCACTCGAACTCGGCCACGGCGAGCGCCTGGCGTTGATCCCGCAACTGGCCGACCCCAAGAACCTGTTCGGGTCGCTGCTACCCACGGAAGTGGCCCGGCACCCCATCAGCCCCTGGAACCGGGTCGACGCGTTGTGACCACTGCATCGCGGATGCACCGGGCCAGGTACTCAGCGGCCGGGCTGAGCGGCACACCGGCGGGAGCCAGCTGAACCAGCTCGATGGGGGGAGGCTTCATGCTGCTCAGGGACACGTCAACCAGCCCGTGACTTTCGGGGCGGCCCAGCAAGGGCGCCGGCATGATGCTGACCGCGTCGGACTGACGCACGAGAGCCATGGCAGCCATCGCGTCGCACCGGGTGATCAGGGTCGGCGGCGGCACGCGTGCCTGCGCAAACATGTGCTGCAGTCCTTCGTCCAGACCCTCGGCATGGGGGCCGGGCAGCACCCATTCGAGCGCGGTGAGGCGCGCCGCCGTGGCATGCAACAGCACCGGGTGCCCGGCCCGCACCACGAGTTGCTGTGCATCACTGAGCCAGGGCACCCGGTCAAACTCGGACGTGCCCACATCACCACTGTCGGCCACCACCGCAAAGTCCATTGAGCCGTCGCGCAACCCGGGCAAGACCCGCGCGACGAGGCCTTCGACCAGACGCAATGCGACCAAGGGGTAACGCTTTCGAAACCAGCGAAATGCCTCGCCCAACGCGCCCAGCATCAGGTACGGCGTGAGCCCCACCCGCACCAGGCCGCCCGCCTGCCCCTGGGCCTGCAGCAATTCCTCACGGGCCAGTTCAAGCTGCCGATTCACCAGCCGGGCGCGGGCATGAAGGCGCTGGCCTGCTTCAGTCAGCTGCACACCGCTGGCTTTGCGCACCAGCAAGGCCACACCGTGGTCTTCTTCAAGCTGGCGCAGCGCTTTGGTCAGGGCGGCCTGGGTCAGATGCAGGGCCCGCGCGGCCGCCCGGATGCTGCCGTGGTCAACCACGCCCACCAGAGCCTGAAGCTGGTGAAGTTTCATTCGGGGTAACTACTTGCGCCGAGCCGATTGTAGACAACCAAAAGTTGTCATGAAGAGAAATTGTAGCCTTCCGGTTGTCGTTTGGCCCACCTAGCATGCGGCTCACAACCTTGCCCCTGCGGGCCTCCTTGCGAAAGACCCTGACATGACACTGATGCGAAACCTGGCCGCCGCGCTCACCGCCACGCTGCTGACTTCCGGGGTGGCCCTGGCCGAAACCTTCCCCACCAAACCTGTGACGCTGATGGTCCCTTACCCCGCTGGCGGCCTGTCGGACATCATTGCCCGCAAGGTCAATCAGCCGCTGTCTGCCGAGCTCAAGCAGCCCGTCATCATCGAGAATCTGGGGGGCGCGGGGGGCGCGATTGCCGCCCAGAAGACCCTCAGTGCCCCGGCGGATGGATACATCCTGTTCCAGGGCTCGCCCAACGAGCTGATTCTGGGTCCGCTGGCGCTCAAGGCCGTCAAACACAAACCAGAGGACTTCCGGCTGATCCAGAACATGGCGCTGGCGCCCATGGTGATCGTGGCCCGCAAGGGCTTTGCGGCCAGCAACCCAACCGAGCTGGTGACCGAAATCCGCAAGCGCGCCCGTGAGGGCAAACCCGTCAGCTATGCCAGCGTGGGTACGGGCAGCTTCTACCACCTGCTGGGTGAAGAGCTGGCGCGCAAGGTGGGCGCTGAAATGCTGCATGTGCCCTACAAGGGCGGCAGCCCGATCCTGCAAGACTTGCTGGGCGAACAGGTGGATCTGTTCATTACCCCGTACGGCGCGCCCCATGTGGCCATGGACAAGGAGGGCAAGATCAAATTCCTCGCAGCCCTTTCTGCTGCGCCGCAACGCCTGATCCCGCACGTTGCCCCGATCGACCAGGCGCACGAGCTCAAGGGCTTCCACTACACCATTGGCAGCGGGTACTACGTCAAGAAAGGCACTCCCGAGCCTGTGGTGGCTCAACTTCACCGGGCCTTGACCAAGGTGATGTTCGATGCAGACTTCCGCAGCACTATGAGCCAGATGGGTCAGGACGTGGGTGAGCCACTTCGACTGGAGGAGACTGCATCCGCCTACGAGCGGGACATCCAGCTCTACCAGGGCATTGCCCGCTCGATCAAGCTGCAGGCTCAATGAGCATTCTCGAAACCCTCAGGTCACAGGCCGGTCCCTTTGTGGCCCTGCGCCAGGACTTGCACCGCCATCCAGAGCTGGGCCTGCAGGAGTTTCGCACCTCGGCCCTGATTGCGGAGCAACTGGAAAGCTGGGGCTACACCGTCACGCGCGGGCTGGCCGCTACAGGCCTGGTGGCGCAGCTGGTGCGCGGCGGCGGGCACAAGCGTCTGGGCCTGCGGGCCGACATGGACGCGCTGCCCATCCATGAAGCCAACACCTTTGGTCACCGCAGCGTGCACGATGGCGTGATGCATGCCTGCGGGCACGACGGCCACGCCGCCATGCTGATGGCGGCAGCCCGACACATTGCCGACGAGGTGGAATTTTCAGGAACGCTGAATCTCATCTTCCAGCCCGCCGAAGAGCACCCGGGTGGTGCCAGGCTGATGATCGAACAGGGCCTGTTTGAGCAGTTCCCTTGCGACGCGGTCTTTGCCATGCACAACATGCCTGGCATTCAGGCCGGAGAGCTGGTCTTCATCGAAGGCCCGGCCATGGCTTCGAGCGATGACGTCACGGTCACCCTCACAGGGGTCGGCGGTCATGGCGCCATGCCCCACCGTGCGCAGGACCCGGTGGTGGCGGCAGCCAGCATGGTGATGGCGCTGCAGACCATCGTCTCGCGCAACGTCGACCCGCAACACACTGCCGTCATCACCGTCGGCTCGCTGGTTGCGGGCAAGGCCAACAATGTCATCCCCGCCTCTGCCCGGCTGGAGCTCAGCGTCCGAGCGCTGGACCCTGCCGTGCGCGACCTGCTGCAGCAACGCATCACCGCCCTGGTGAGCGCGCACGCCGAGAGCATGGGCGTCACAGCCACCATCGACTACCGGCGCGACTACCCGGTGCTGGTCAACACCATCGCCGAAACTGAACTGGCCCGGCAGATCGCAACCGAGCTGGTCGGCCCCGACCGCGTGACGCGCCAGGGTCGACCACTGACCGGCAGTGAGGACTTTGCCTTCATGCTCGAACACTGCCCGGGCAGCTACTTCATGATCGGCAACGGTGCGGGCGAAGGCGAAAACGCCCACGCCTGCATGGTGCACAACCCCGGTTACGACTTCAACGACGCGATCCTGCCGGTGGGTGCGGCCTTCTGGGCGCTGCTGACCCAACGGTACCTGAAAGACTGAGGAGATTCCATGCGCAGCGACTTCTGGCGCCTGAGCGCCACCGAGATGGCCGCCCAAATCAAGCGGCGCGACACCACCGCCCGGGCCGCCACCGAAAGCGTGCTCCAGCGCATTGCCGTGGTGAACCCCCAGGTCAATGCACTGGCTACGGTCACACCCGAATCGGCCCTCAAAGCCGCCGACGCGGCGGACGTTTTGCAGGCGCGGGGTGGGCCACTGGGCCTACTGCATGGCGTCCCGGTGACGATCAAGGTCAATGTGGACGTGGCGGGCGAGCCCACCACCGACGCGGTCGCAGCGTTCAAGGACAACATCGCCACGAGCGACTCACCGTTGGTCCAGTCCCTGCGCGAAGCCGGTGCCATCATCGTCGGGCGCAACAACGCACCCGCGTTTTCGCTGCGCTGGTTTACCGACAACGCCTTTCACGGCCGCACGCTCAACCCGTTCAACCCCGCCGTCACGCCCGGCGGCTCAAGCGGCGGCGCGGCGGTGGCGACGGCCCTGGGCATGGGTGCGATCGCGCACGGCAACGACTATGGGGGCTCGGTGCGCTACCCGGCGTGGGCCTGCGGTGTTGTGGGCTTGCGGACCACGGTCGGGCGCATTCCGTCGTACAAGGCGAGCGCGCCGAACCGAATCATCAGCAACCAGCAAATGTCGGTGCAGGGACCGCTCACGCGCACCGTGGCCGATGCACGACTGGCCCTGCGGGTCATGTCGAAAGGTTCGCCGCTCGACCCGCAGTGGACGCCTGCGCCTCTGGAATTTGCAGATGCCCGGGAATCGACCCGGGTGGCGGTGTTCCGCTCCTGGGGGCAATCGCCCGTGGACCCGACCGCCAGCGCTGCTGTCGATCAGGCCGCCCAATGGCTACAGGCCGCAGGCTACGCGATTGAGGAGACCGAGCCGCCGCACTTTGCAGAAGTGTCGGCCATGCAGATGCAGATCGTCATGAACGATATGCGCCGCGCTGGTGAAGGCTTCATGATGGAGCACGGCGACGATGCGCTGCGCAAAGCCTTGAGCCACTACATGGCCGTCACACCCGTGTGGGACCGCGACCAGACCCTGGAGTCCCTGGCGCGGCGCTTCAGCATTGCACGCGACTGGGCGGTGTTCTTGGAGAAGTACCCGGTGCTGCTCATGCCCAACTCCTGGGAACGCCAGTTTCCGACAGACGACGACCTGGACTCCCCGGAACGCACCGCCCAGATCTTCCTCGCACAGGCGCCCATGCTCGGTACGGCGGCACTGGGGCTGCCCGGACTGTCGGTACCGACCGGGTTGGTGGATGGCCTGCCCGTGGGCGTGCAGCTAGTGGGCACCCGCTTCCGAGAAGACCGCTTGCTGGGGGCGGGTGAAGTCATTGAGCAGGCGGCCAGGTTTTCGGCGCTGGAGCATCTGTGCGCAAAAGGGGAGCCGCTGACGCAGCCTTAATCCGCTACTGATTTGATAGCTACTCACGCAGCAACGGCGAGGGCTGGAGTCCAATTCGGCACTCCAAGCTGCCCCAACCGGCTGCCGGCGGGCACCGCCGCGGCGTCCCTCAGGCCTTGACCTCCACCACCTGCTCAAAGCCACCAAAAATCATGCGCTTGCCGTCAAAGGGAATGGGCGGGTTGGCAGGGTTGGTGGGGTCCATGCGCGGGTCTTTCATCATCTTCTTCATGCCTGCATCGCGGGTGGCCTTGTCGGGCCACTCGACCCACGAAAGCGCCACCGTTTCATCGTCGCCCGCCTGAACCGCGCGGCGGAAATCAGTGACCTTGCCAGCGGGCACGTCGTCACCCCAGCTCTCAATCACACGGATCGCGCCCAGCTCGATGAACAGCGCATCGAAATGGCGCGCGTGCTCAATGAACTTCTGCTTGTTGGCGGTGGGAACCGCGATCACAAAACCATCGATGTATGACATGCATTGACTCCTGTGCAATGAACCGGTTGGGGTATGTGCCGGGGCGCCGACTCACCCTAGCCCTGTATTTCTACACCTTTCGAAACTGGCCGGAAGGCGTGCGTCGGCAAACGCGCCAGACCCGGCGCCCGACCGGGCTTGAAGCTTGCGCATGCAAAGTGACTACAGTCGCGTCATGACTTATGAACTCCACTATTGGCCGACGATCGCAGGTCGCGGCGAATTCGTCCGCCTCGCGCTCGAAGCGGCCGGCGCGCCTTATGTGGACGTCGCGCGGGGCCCGGAGGACGCGGGGCGCGGAGTTCCTGCCTTGCTCCGCACGCTCGCAGACCGGAGCCTGCGCCAGCCGCCCTTTGCGCCGCCCTTTCTCAAAGACGGCGAGTTCTTCATTGGCCAGACCGCCGCCATCCTGCAGTACCTTGCACCGGTGCTCAAGCTGGTGGCGCGCAGCGAGCAGGCGCGCGCCTGGACGATGCAGATCCAGCTCACCATCGCCGACATGGTGACCGAGGCCCACGACACGCACCACCCCATCGCGTCGAGCCTGTACTACGAAGACCAGAAAGGCGAGGCGCTGCGGCGTGCCGCCAACTTTTGCAGCGAGCGCATGCCCAAATTCCTGCGGTGGTTCGAGCGCATTCTTTCGCAGAACCCGGCCGGCGATCGCTGGCTGGTTGGCAATCGCATGAGCTATGCGGACCTGTCGCTGTTCCAGCTCGTTGAAGGGCTGCGCTATGCATTTCCCCTGGCGGCCGAGCGTGTGCTCTCGCGCGCACCGCGGGTGGTGGGCACGCACAGCCGTGTTGCCTCGCAGCCGCGCGTGGCTGCGTACCTGCGAAGCGAGCGCCGCATTGCATTCAACGAAGAAGGCATCTTTCGGCGGTATCCGGAGCTGGACTTGAGTATGGAGGGCTCCACCAGCTTGCGATCCAGAACGGCGTGATCGCCTTTGCCTGCAACGTGCCAGGCTGCACTTGTCGTCTGGAGGTGCTGGGTGGCAAAAGGCTGAGGGCCGCGGCCGTCGGTGGTTCGGGATTGCTGCTGTGCCATGGCGGACGTCATGCGTGGAAACAAGCGCATTGATCGCAACGGGTCAGTCTGTCGCCTGCGAAACACAGGTGACAGATGCAAACAGAACCTCCACCTATGCTCTTGGCTCCCTACAGGCATCATGGAGAACCATGGAATTCGACGACGTCATACTCGGCCGCCGCAGCATTCGCGGCTACAAGCCGGACCCGGTTCCACGTGCGCTGATCGAGGAAATCATCGGGCTCGCCATGCGGGCGCCGTCATCGATGAACACCCAACCCTGGAACTTCTATGTCGTCACGGGCGAGCCGCTCGAACGCATTCGCCAAGGCAACACCGAGCGGATGGCAGCCGGCGTGCCTCAGTCGCGGGAATTCCGCACGGGTCAGCCTTTTGCGGGCCCGCATCGTGAGCGGCAGATCGGTGTGGCCAAGCAACTGTTCGCTGCCATGGGGATCGCGCGGGACGACCAGCCCATGCGCCAGGATTGGGTGATGCGCGGCTTTCGCCAGTTTGATGCGCCCGTCTGCATCATCGTCACCTACGACCGTGCGGTCGATGGGAGCGACGACACACCGTTTGACTGCGGTGCCGTGGCCACGGCGCTCGTCAACGCGGCCTGGTCGCGAGGCCTGGGCTGCGTGATCAACAGCCAGGGCATCATGCAGTCACCGGTGGTGCGCGAACACGCCGGCATCGCCGAAGACCAGGTCATCATGAAGAGCATCGCGCTTGGATGGCCCGACGAAAGCTTCCCGGCCAATGCGGTGGTTTCCGAACGCAAGAGCGTTGATCAAGCGGCCATCTTTGTCGGGTTCAGCGGTTAGCTTGCCTGCGGCTTAGTGAACCCGCAGCACCTCAAAGTGCTGTCGGCTTGGAGCGCCCTGTAGCGACACCTCATCTCCCTCGCATTTGCCCAGCATGGCTCTGCCCAAAGGGGCTTCGCTGCTGATGACCTGAACGAACTGAGCACCGCTGACCAACTGCATGCTGCCCCCAGCAGGCCCGAGAAAGAGCAGTTGCTGCTGTTCGTCGGAATCAACCAGGCAAACCAGCGCGCCCAGCTGGATGCCTTGGCTGGCGTCGTAAGGACGTGGGCGGAACTGGCGCCAATGGGCCATCGCCTGACGAATGCCTTCGGCGCGCCGAGCTTGGCCGGTGGCCAGATAGCCGGCTTCGAGACCCAATGTGTCGTATCTGTTTTCAGCGATGTTTTCTTCCTGGGTCGCCGCTTCATGGGCCGCCCGGACGGCCTGCTCGGCTTGCAGCAGGTCTTCGGCCAGCCGCTCCAGCACCTGCTGCTGCAGCAAGAATTTATCCATGATGAAAGGTGTTAGTTTGACCAAGATGGACAAGCGTCGCAACGGTCGCCCCGATGGGTTGTCATGCCCCTCTTGGCTGAGCTTCCTGGGCAGGAATGCCGCTCTCAATGATGGACTCGAGGCAGCCCTGCAGCAGCTGTTCCAGTGTTTCTGAAGTGGGTGGACGTTTGCGCCAGAAAAGAACCAGATCGTGGTCCTTGGTCATGGCAAACAAGTCGGCGTCTTCCGCTTGACCAAGCTTGGACCACAGGGCGAAAAACTGCTCCCACGCACGTTGCGGCTGCTCCGCCTCAACCCAAAAACCCTGAATGGGCAGCAGCGGGTACTTGCGCCCCGTACGACGCTGCTGAAACTTCGTGCCGGATTTGGAGGAGAACGCAGCGGCCGGGTCGCGCCACAACACAAACTCGGGCCACACTTGCGCGCTATGTACGATCAATGCGCTGTGCCGCACGCGCCAGAGCGGAATGCCCGTGCCCATGTACCAGGGCGTTGTTTGCACTTCCATCGCGGTAAATAGCCTATCTCCGTGTTCCACACACCAGGCATCACGCACCCAATACTGGGTTAGACCCGTGGGGTAGCCGCGCATCACCCAGTCTCGCAATGGAGAGTCCAACGCCATTAAGACCTGTGCCAACGCTGCACGATCCGGCAAAGGCCAATACTCGCTGCCGCTCAGCGCAGCGCTGATGCTTTTGCTGCGCTGCCAGTCAAACCACCATCGCCCGACCCATAGCAAAGCCACAGGAAGCAAAAGCAACGCCATCAGCATCAAAGCCATTGTTGGCAGAGTGCTCAGCACAGCCAAAGAAAGGACCAGATAAATGCCGTTCGACCAGTTCATCGCAAACTCCACTTTGGTCCAGTGTAGATGTCGATTGAATGCTTACCCCGGGCGGGTGCTGCGGAATTCTGGGACTGTTTCCTGACCAATGTCTCAGCAAGCAAGAACTCATCTCTTGAGTTTCTGGGGCGTACCTATCAGCCTGGCATCAACCACAGGTGAGTCCTGCCGCCTGCAGGGGCTGGGTGTGGCTTGAATTGGTGACCACAAAAATCACGCGTTGACTCGAAACCCCTGGCGGAAGCGTCAACCGGGCAATGTGGGCAACCTTGGCGTTCCAGGCAGCCACAGGTTGATAAAGGGTGACTACGTGGTCGTTGACCAAGCGCACGCCTGCGTTTTCCCCTTTCGTCACCTGCTGGCTCAAGCGGTCTTGCACCACAGCCCAGTAGCCAGCCATTTGGGTGCGACCCGCATGAGCGCCCACCTCGGCAGTGACCTGGACACCGTCCCGAACGAGACTCAAACTCGGTGCTTGGTCAGCTGGCAGGCGGGGTAAGCCTTTTGCGTTCTGGCCATGCCATGCCCGGTAATCTTGCCCGTTGAGTACAACCTGGGGTGTGTAAACGTACTTGCCATGGATGGCTTGCTGAATCTTCCGCTGGCGCTCGGTCGTCTCAGGCGTCGCGTAGGGATCTTTCCAGCCCAGGTAGTTCCAATAGTTCACGTGGAAAGACAGGGCAATGACCTCTTTGTCATCCTTGAGCGTGGACAACCAATGGTCAGCAGGCGGGCAGGAGCTACACCCTTGCGACGTAAACAACTCCACGACCACGGGCGGCCTGGCTCCGGCACTGCGTTGGCAGCTCTGTGCGTTGGCCCATGGGGCAAGTCCAAAGGCTGCCAACAGCATGGCCAGAGCCTTGATCGGCTGTGAGTTTGAATGGATTTTTGGCACGGCGTGCTCCCGGTCGTTTTGGGTTAGTCGCCGCCAGACCCGAAAACTTGCATCGACAGATCAGTTCCATCGGAAGGCGACCAACGGGGCAGCGCTTGCAGACACCAACTGCTGCGGCGTTGTGCGGCTGCGCCCCGCCCCACCCCACGCAGTGCGTGGGGTGAAGCCTCAAGGCGGCCGCAGCTCCAGCAGCATCTGATCGGTGGCGTAGCTGCAATCCTTCGGGCCGCGCTGGCAGAACTTGCCGATGGGTTCGACCTCCACCGTCACGTCTTTCAGGCCAGGCCGGTGCACAACGAGCTTTCCGTCGGGCAGCTCCTCAACGCGGTAGGTCGGAAATTCGTAGGTGATCTTCGAAGCCATCAATCGCGGCCAGCTGAATGGCTCGCTGCACCCTGCCAATGCAACAAGGGCCAGCCAACACATCAGGCGGCACATGTCGATACGCATCGCAGCGGGGTCAGCAGCGCCGAAGCTACTGCGGCACCAACCCTGCCGCCTTGACCAGGTCGGCGTGGATCTTGATGTCGCGGGCGATCAAACGCTGCACGTCTTCGGGGGTGTTGGTCGACACCTCAATGCCGCTTTCCGCCAGCTTGGCCCTCATCTCCGGATCAAAAGCCGCCTGCACCGCGCGGTTGAGCTGGTCGATGATCGGCCGCGGCGTCTTGGCCGGCGCCAGCAAGGCCATCCAGGCCGAAAGGTTCAGGTCCGCCACGCCGCCTTCGGCCATGGTGGGCACTTGCGGGAATACCGGCGAACGCGTGGGGCTCATGACGCCCAGCGCATGCAGCTTGCCCGACTGCACATGCGGCACGGCCTCTGGCATCACGGCAAACATGGCGTCCACCGTGCCGGCAATGGTGTCATTGATGGCCAGCGCGCCGCCCCGGTAGGGCACGTGCAGCAGCTTGGTCTGGGTACGGGCCTCAAACAAGAGTCCACCCAGATGTTGCGGGCTGCCATCGCCAGACGACGCGTAAGTGATCTTGCCTGGGCCTGCCTTGGCGGCTGCAATCAATGCCGCCACCGTGGGGTACTTCTGCTTGTCCTTGACGATCAGCACCATCGGCTGATTGACCAGGCGCGAGACGGGCATGAAGTCTGCCTCCGGGTCGTACGGCAAGCTCTTGAAAACGCTCTTGTTGGTGGTGAGGAACGACGCGGGCGACACGGTCAGCGTGTAGCCGTCGGCGGCAGCCTTGGCCACAAATGGCATGCCGATCTGGCCGGACCCGCCGGCGCGGTTGTCGATCACAAAGGGCTGCCCCAAAGCGGTGCTCAGCTTCTGGCCCAGCATGCGGGCGATCAGGTCAACGCTGCCGCCTGCGGGCAAAGCAACCACGAGCTTGACCGGCTGGTCGGGGTACTTGCCCTGCGCAATGGCCCGCCCAGCCAACGAGAGTGCGCCCAGAGCGCCGGTGAAAACGAGGGAAGCACGACGAGTGACCATACAAGAATCTCCACAAAAAAAACGAAGGGAAGCACGCACCGCTCCCGTCGAAGCCGGCCGCCTGGCAGACGCAGGCAATTTGCAGGCCATGGCTGGCGTCGCAGCTCATGCTAACTTCAGACCATGAGCTTCTCGCCCGGTGACATCACTTATTTTCTGGAAGTTGTCCGCCATGGCAACGTCGGCCGGGCTGCCCTGGCGGCTGGTGTTACGCAACCTGCGATCTCCAAGGCCATCCGGCGCCTGGAAGCCGCTGTCGGGGTGGCCTTGTTCGAACGGGGGGCGCACGGTGCAAGGCTCACCAGTGACGGGCAGCTCTTTCTGGAATCAGCACGAAGTTTCGATGCGCAGCACTCAGCGATGTTGCGGTCCGCAGCCGATCTGCGGGCCCACCATGCCGGCATGCTGCGCATCGGGCTCACCAACCCCGCAAGCAATAGCCCCGTGGTGCAGGTGCTGGCCGAGATGGTGCGGCAGCGCCCGGGCATGCGGGTTGTTCTGACCATTGGCAAGTCCGACACTCTGAACGATGCGGTCGAAAAGGGCGAGCTGGACATGGCCGTGACGCCGTCTTTCCC
>Ga0075163_10009930_pt1 | contig 12471 bp, 10 predicted proteins | sample JI1023141ADNA_FD_71478 | JGI IMG/M metagenome (GOLD analysis project Ga0075163, IMG submission 71478) | Wastewater effluent complex algal communities from Wisconsin, to seasonally profile nutrient transformation and Carbon sequestration -... | ecosystem: Engineered > WWTP > Effluent > Algae...
AATGTGTGTTGGCGCATTCGTGTCGCAGTCTGGCTTATTTGCGCGCGAAGGTCAGCCGTTTGTGGCCGAAATAGGATGTAACCAACGGCACACAGATTCCAGCCAAATGCGCGATTGCTTCCCGGGGCCCTGGCAGACCGATGACGGGCCAGATGATGCGCGCGATCAAAACGGAAATGCCCCAGGTCTGCGCCATACCGGCAAGGCTTACGATCAAGAACGCAATCGTCTGTTCGCGAATGGGACGGAGAGATCCTGGAAACACGAATTTGCGGAACGAAAGGAACCCGATGGTTGCTGCAGTAAAATATGCGGCAATGATCGCGATTTCAAAGGGCATTACCGTCGAGTAGAGAAAGCGCGAACCAAAATTCACAGCCGCTGCAACTCCGCCAAGTGCGACAAAACGTAAGAACTGTGCGGCTCCCTGCTTTGGGCTCCTCGTCATGAGGCTTGCTTTTCCAATACCACCGAGCGACCCATTGCGAAGACGCTGGGCAGGGCCCCTACCAGCATTCTGTCCAGGCGCTGCACGAATGAAAGGGCCCAGTCCGGCATCTCCGGAACAGATGTTCTGCTAATTACGCCGCCGGAAAGCGGGAACAGCAAGCATTCATTGAGTTCATTCTTGAGTACGCGGAAACCCGGCACGTTTGCCTCGAACGCTGCAGATGACTCAAACAGAAGTTGCGGGATGGCGCAATTGGCCGACCACGGGTCGTTTGGATCGTTGGTGACACTGTTCTCGTCAAAAACGTCAATGTCATAGGACCAGCCTTCGTGGCGCATCACCCAGAGCAGGATTCGCATCGTGAGCGCTGTATTCAGATCTTGAATGATGATGCGTCCGCAATCCCGAAGAAGTGGCCGTACTTTGCGAAAGAAGAGAGTCGGTTGCGCCATATGATGGATCATGTGGCTGCATATTATTGTATCGATGGAGTTTGGTTCGAAGGGCGGGTTCATTGCGTCAGCGCGAATGTCTACCCAAGCTTGATCGACATAGTCGGTCAGCACCAGATTGTCCGCGCGCAAGTAGAGGCGCGAGAATCCTGCGCCGCAGCCGAACTCGACGACTTGGTCATCCGGCCTGATATAGTCATTCATCCATGTGTAACGTTGGCTGAGGAGAGCCTCAAGATTCCGAAAGCGTTTGTCGAGAAAACGTTTGCGCGCGCCAACAACGTCGCCTTCGTCGTGCATGCGGTTTTTGTCGTGCGCCGGAAAGAAGGGGCCGCCAAGGAAAAGAGGACGTTTGCGGGTTTGACGCATGTTCGCGATGTTCATTTGGCATTCCCATCCAGGACGCAGTCGTCCCCTTGATACTGCAAAGGGCCGCCGGGGCAATTCCAGCTTGAACTGCACGAGCAAAATCCCGGCTGATTGAACAGCACATCGCTTGAGACCTGTCTCAGCGCGAACGCCCGTAGTACAAACTATGGACTCGCCATACCGCATAGGCTGCAGCGATCAGGATCAGAACAATCAGCAAAGTCAATGTGCGCAGGAAGGGCAAGTGAAGCGCCAGACTCAATATCGCGGCACCATGAAAGACGACGCTCTGCATGACGAAGAGCGGGAACAGTAATATGCCGATGCTCGCCATTGTCTGAAGGATCAGGCGCAGAGCGGGCCGGTGCTCGGCGCTGTTGTTCCAGGCTTCGGTTCGCGCAATAACATACAGTGTCAAGCCGGCGTAGCTGGCCGCCGCCCAGGGAATGATCTCGAAATGCGGCTGGAACCAGCTTAGGAAGTCGTTCGCAGCGACTGCCATGACCACGCCTGCTGCCATCAGCAGCAATGCATAGGGGGCCATGATCGATAATTTTTTGCGCATCAGCAGAAGCTCGATGAGGAGGCCGGTTGCTGCACCCGCCAGTGTTATCGCGCCCATCTGCAACAGACTCCAATGGCCGATCAGGACAAAATTGATCGATTCGACAATCTGGTTTTCGCCTGCGGGCGGCAGGACCATACGAAGAAATTCGTAAAGCGCGTAGCAAAGGATTGCCGCGCCGAACGTCGATTGCACGCTGGCCCAGTTCCGCATGAGACGTGGCACCCACAGCGGCAAGGAAGCGGTTGCCAGTGTGAAATAGAGGAACGGGCCATCCACAAACGCCGCAGCAAGCCGACCCAGGTCGAGCACTTCGCCGTTGAGCAATGGCGTCCCCAGTTCCAGCACGAATCCGAGCAACAGACCAACCGACAACAGCCGAACGCCAGATCGCACACTTGATCGGAAAGCCGGCCCGCTCCCTTCATATTGTCGCGCGTAGAAAACCGCAGCACCGATCCCGAAACAGAATGAAAGCGTCGGACTGCCCATCGACAACAAGGGCTGCAACAGCTTGTGACCGATCGAATCGCGTAGTTGGAAATAGTCGAGATAGAGCGGTAACCAGTGCGAACAGATCATGCAGATGATCAGCAGTCCCTTGACGAGGTTCAAGCCCTCGTTGAGCAGCGCCACCTGCGTGCGGACACGTGGTCGAGGAGCAGCAGACTTTTCGTCGATTGACCCGCTTTGTGTGGCGACCATCATTTCGGCAATATCGGAGATGGTTGCACCATCGAAAATCGCACGAGCGGTTTCGCCGTCGAAGCCGGCACGTTCCATGTTCAAAGCCAGCCCGATGGCCGAAAGCGAATCGCCGCCTACATCATAGAAACTCTTGTGAGGATCGATATCGCTGCGTCCGAGTGCCTCAGTCCACAAGGCCAACAACCGAGCTTCGGATTGACTGCGCGCGTCTCCTTCAGGCCCCGTTGCACCCGCATCGGCTGCGATGATCTCGGCGATACTCATGCCATCGAGCGCACTTGCTGCCGCTGGACGGCTGATCCCCAATGCCACCATCTCGTCGATCAAGGCGTGACCGATCAGCGGATCACCGCCCAAATCGAAGAAGTTGTCGTCTTTCCCCACACGCGCGACGCCCAGCACCCGTCGCCAGACATTGACAAGCCTTTCCTCGAGCAAAGATCTGTCACTGCCAGCATCAGGCTGAATCATCGTCCCGATGTTTCGTCGCAACACCTTGCCGGTTTCGGTGCGTGGCAGTTCGTCAACCGGAAGGATGTGCAAAGCCCCGCCGGCGTGAAGCCCGTACCCCTCGACTACGGTGTTCGCGGCTCTGCGCACCGCATCTTGAGTCAGGCCAAAGCCAGTTTCATAGGCGACGACGATTGCGTCGCCGCGCATTGGATCGTCAGCGCGGGCCACCGCAATATGTGCGGCCGCGCCTCCAGGCAGCGCCTCGGCGATCCCCGCCTCGATCGCGTCGGGATGCAATTTTATGCCACCACTGTTGATCTGGTCGTCGGCTCGATTGTCGAAATACAGCCAGCCCTGCTCGATCCTGCCAATATCGTCCGTGACGAACCATCCGTCCGCGTCAGCCAACGGGTCGAACTTGCCATCCCTGAGGTATCCGGACGCAACATGCGGTCCGCGAATGCGGATCCGGCTTTCGCCATCGATCGACACCTCTACCCCAGGCATCGGCTGGCCCACAGATGCGAGTTGCGCTTCGGTGGCGCTATCGATGTGGAGAAATGTGGTGCGCGATGCCTCCGTCAGACCGTAGTGCTGGACAATCTTTGCTTCAGGGAAAAGGGTCTTCATCGCTGTTTTTTCAGCAACCGACATTGCCTGGCTGCCAATTTCAATCCAGCGCACCTTGCTGCCGGCGTCGCCGATCACGTCTCTATTGGCCAGAAGTACGCGCCAGAGCGTGGGAACCGCCGAGATCGCGTTGATCGAACCATCGCGCAGCATCATCGCAATTTCCGAGGGGTCAAAGCCATGTTCCGGCACAAAATAGCTACCGCCAACCCGGGCAATTGCGCGGGCTCGCCCGAGTCCGAAGGAATACTGAACCGGCACGCCGATGTACTCCCGAATATCATGGTCCATCGCCATTGCTTCGATCAGTCGGTCAGTGCTGGCGGCCAGATTGCCATGAGTGAGCACGATGCCCTTCGGAGTACCGGTCGTACCGGACGAATAGACAATCTGCGCCGGGGCCTCTGGATCTTGGATCAACACGGTTTGCGGTGTCGTCCACCCCCATGTGACCTCCGGTACGACGATCCGGGATGCGCCGGTAGCCGCGACACGCTCTGTATCGCCCTTGCTTCTCAAAACGACGACGACTGCGCCTTCAGCCTGGGCGGAAAATACAGCGTGCGCAAACGCTGCGCCCTGGACGGCGGCGACGCCCACCACAGGGACGACCGGCTGTCCCGCCGGTGTCAAGGCGCGGGCTTTGACCTCAAACATGGGAGAATAACGGCGTGCGGCGCGGGGTTGACTGACTGTTGGCCATCGCAACATGCAAGCGGCGAGCGCCCTTGAACGGCATGCGACCATGGGCAAAGCGCAGGTTATCGAGTATGATCACATCGCCTCGCTGCCAACGCATCTCATGAGTCAGGCTATTGAACACATCGTTGACCCGCGCGACAATCTCCGGAAGGATAACGGACCGGTCGCCGTAGTAGGACTGACGCGGCAACCGATCGGCACCCAAAAGCTGAACCAGCTGCGCTTGCGCTGCAGGAGCCTGATTGGCCGGGTGAAAGACATGCGATTGGTTGAACCAGAGGATTGCGCCATTTTCCGCCTCAACACAGCCTTGCGCACGATGTTCAGTCAGCAGGACATTACCGGGCAGCCATTCAATCTCCATGCCCGCCTTGGCGGCAATGTCCGCAACTTCGTCCCGGTCTTCGGTTCGAAACGCGGTTTTCCAAGGCACATCTATGCCGTTGTGATAGCAGCGGCGATAAAGCACGCCTTTTTCGGAAAATGGCGTGAGCAGATCGCCAAGCGCGACGCTGGCCTCGTCAAGGTTGCAGACAGTGGTCGCACCGCCGTCCTCGGCCACCTCGAGCGCATGGAAGGCCAGCAGCCTTGGCCAAGCAGACATATAGGACATTTCGCTATGCAGTGCGATCGCGCGGTCGGAGGCCATCTCCGTCGCGGTAAATGTCTTGCGGGATACCCCCTTGCGCGGGGTCGACCAAAAGGCATCGTCGAGCAATTCGCCATCCAGCGCGGCCAGCACATTCTCGGCGGTCTCGTCGGCCTCGGCGGAGAAACCGCGCAATATTAGCGCGCCCTCGGCCGCGAGCCGCGCCTTCGCAGCATCGAGATGGGCATGGAGCCAGGGTTCGAGTGGTTGCCCGCTCCCCAAGATCGGCTCGATCACCGAAACAAGATCACCCCTATTCATGGAATAATCCGTAGCAGGGAATTGCTAAAAATCCGTTTGAGATGCGCGTAGTAGCCCACATGACCAATTGCCCCCGCCAAATTCTAGCCCTTGTCATCATCCAAACTGGCAATGTTATTGCATTCGACGCTTACTTCGAAAACCAGTGCCTTTGCCAAGGCCAATGTCGATGTTTCGGCGTGGTTGAGGGTCCCGTGCTATCGACGCCCGAAGGTCTGTTCGGCACGGTTGCTGCATAGCGAGCGGTCAAGTGGGAGACAGAGCCGGACGGCACGCGACGATCATTGTCAACGCGGTAGGGGTGGCTGGGCCATTTGTGAAAACAAGATTGCCAATACTCGAAGGTTTTGAGATCATTCGGTGTTCCCCAGCCGAGATAATGATCGATTTCGAACAAGCAGCATTTCAGCCCCAAGGCCAGCGCATCCTCAATCAGACTGTCCACATAATATTCGTTGTTTATGCGACCGTCTCGGTCAACAAGTGCTTGGCACGCCAAATCGAAATCTCCGGTGCGACGGAAAGTGAATGTGCCTACAATCATGGGGTCGACGGCGGGATTTTCCGGCGCCTGTTTTACCCTCACACCGGTAACCAGACCCGCAGCATCAGTTTCAACCCATCCAAAATTGGTCGGCCGCAAACGTCCGTCTGCATGCCCCCGCACAACCCAAATCAACAGGTCGGGGCCCCCTGGGGCGAGGAGCGCTTCGAGTTTATGGACATCATACAGCATCGCGTTGTCGCAGGCGCCGATGGTCAGTGGTTGATCCATGTCCATGTTTTCTATGCCCAGTCGGCAGGTAATCGCTTGGCCCTCGGTTGCCTGCTCGAGAAGCAGCGTACTGGTGCCGACAAATGACGTCCTTAGTCGGACAAGCATCTCGTTCAACATGGGAAGGTCGCTTCGGAGCACAAACCGCGTTGCTGGGGCATCCGGAAGATCGCGCGTGGCTTGAATGACCATGGGTCTGCCGGAAACCGGGATCATCGGTTTCGGGAGGTCATAGCCTTCATCCGCGAAGCGCTTGCCCAGACCGGCCATCGGCACGAGGACCAGTCCCGATTGCCGCGCGCGGCGTGATTCATCGAACGCGAGCCTGCGAAACACGCTGGACCAGCCGATATATTCTTCGAGATCGTCCGGCGTGCCCCACTGCATGAAATGCTGAAGCTCATAAACCGCAACTGCCTCGGCGCGTTCGACCAGCAACTTGTAGGCAAGGCTAACATAAAACTCCCCACCGACCGTGAACTGTCGCGTCACCATTTCTTCAAAAACATCCAGCGCGAGACGCGCGCTTGAAAAATAGTAGCCGCCACTCGATGCGAACTCGGAAATCGGATCATCAGTCCAGGCTTGTTTTTCCTGAATATCGTATAGCCATCCATCCGTTTCCTTGATGAAAGCGTAGGAATTTCCATGGAGGCTGTGAGGATGGAAGCCGCGATAGGCGGGAACGGAACCGGCACAGCCGGTTTCAAGGACAAATCGCTTGAAATCGAGCCAATCCCAATAACAGGTGAAATCGCAATAGTTGACAAACATGGGTCTATCGGGGTCAATCTCCTCGCGCGCCTGAAGTATTGCGCCAACCGGGCCCAAACGATGCGGCTCTATCGGCAGGATACGGCCTGTGGGGCAGTAGCGCTCAATCTGTTTCGCCATTGCATAGGACGGCTCGTCGAGATGCTCGCGGTTGCAGATGAACAGGAAGTCGGTTTCCCCCGGGAACAGATCAATGACGTGGGCAATAATCGGTTTTCCATCGACCGGGATCAATGGTTTGGGAACGGTATAACCGGCGCGTCGAAAACGTTCGCCGAATCCGGACATTGGAATCACGATCTGCATGTCACTCATCAATGCTCGCCAGATCCGGCCAAATTGACCCGATAGGCTTCGGCCTCCCAATTCAACAGCGCCGTCACGGCCTCATGCGGTAGTCCCTGGATGCGTGCTCCGACAGGCAGGCGGCGCACGACTTCGCACAGCCCATGGATGACTGCGGAGGCGGCGGGTGTCCGGTTCCGGGCACCATAGGCACCGATTCCTTGCCACAGGATCAGGGCAGGTGCGATCCCTGACTCCGCGCGTGTGCGGTCCGCTGCTTCATCAATGGTCTCACCTGGTGCAGTGGCTGGCACTGCGCCTCCCAAGAATACGACCTGATCCGGGAACAATGCGGCAGCCGTCACGGCTTCGAACAGTTCCGGCACATGCGCGAGAACTGATGCTCCAGAAATGGATTCATAGCGATCCGTTTGGACGGTAACAAGCGGTGCGGAGTCGATCTGCGGCATCAATCGAACAGGGAAATCCAGACGAGATTCTATCTCGCGAAGCAGCACTTCGGCGCGTTTGGGAGTTTCGGCCCCTATGATCACACCATGGTTCTGCAGCATCAGCACGTCAACGTGCCGGCCAGAAAGTATCTTTGCAACGGCAGCGGCCAAGGGAGCTCCGGGACGAAAATATGGAACCCAAGCCCAATCGAGTCCGGCCAGCGCTTTCGCGGCCATATTGGGCCCCGACTCCAGAATGGAGACTAGCATGCTGCCAACGGCATGCGCATGAACCACCGCGCGATGCGGCATCAAGGCATGAAACGCGGTCTCAATCGATGGCCGAAGGGAGGGATTGGAGCCTGGCAGGCAGGCCGTCGTAAAGTCAGCGGTCTGTCCCGCCGTTGCAATATGCCGAGCCTTGGCCAACGAAACGCCCACGAATATGGGCCGCGCACATGCTTCCGCCAGCCATGCTCCGGAAGCCTTGACCCAAAGCTCGTCGCCGGATTTGAAGGATGTGTTGCCGCCTGGGCCTTGTATCAGCAAGGGATCGGCACCAATACGCGCTGAAACCTCACAAAGCTCAGCTAGTTCGCGGTCTGCAATGGCATTCATTTCCGAACGTTCTGAGATGCGAAAAGTTGCCTGACATCGGCAAAATTTGCGAACACTGCATCAACGGCGTCCGATGCCGGACGCGTCGGTTTGCCTTCAACCTTGTATAACGTGATTGCGCCGACTGCCTGACGCGCACCAACCAGGTCGTTCTCGATACTGTCCCCAATGCACCAGATATCACCTTCGACTCCGCCAAATTTTGCCAGAGCGAGCTCGAATGCCCGCGGATCCGGCTTGTCTCCACCGGCTTCTTCCGAAGTGACGATCCAGTCAACGACCCGGTCAAGGCCCAACAATACGAGCTTCCGCATCTGGATCTGAGCAGTAAGATCGGTCACAATCACGGCAGGAACTCCCGCGATGCGGAGATCGTTGAGAAAGGCCAACGCATCGGGATAAAGCTCCATCGCGTCCATGTATGCACGCCAGAATGCCTGCTCGAGTTGCAAGGCTGCTGCCGGCTGGCTTGTAAAGCCGGCGCGCTCAATCGTGCGCTGAAAGTAGAGAAGTCGATTGTGTGACGCCGCTGTCGCACCCAGTCGTGTTTTCACCTCGGTACGTGCATCTCGAAAACACTGGTCAAAATCGACTGGCGCAAGATTGAGCAGGCGCTGCGCCAATGTGGCGGCAGCCTTCATCCCGGCCAGGTTGCAGATTTCATAGCTGTAGAGCGTATTGTCGAAGTCAAGCAGTACACAACTTGGACGGCGGGCAAATGCTTCTGGATGAACAATAATCATGCCGCAGAAGCCCGCTTCCGTCGAACATTGTCAAGTTCGTAGAGTATCACGAGCTGCATTATTCCTGTCATGTCTGGATGCCACTTCGGTTCAACGGCAAGGAAATCCATCATCCCCGGGACCAGCCGACGCGCTACTGCTGCCACCGATTCCGACGTCAGTTCGCCGTCAATCAGCACTTCCGTTCGCCCATCTTCAAGCGGGGTTTCAACAACATAGATACCACAGAGTGCAATCAAAAGTCGCGCAGGCTCATCAAAACTCATGCCCCGATCAAAGGTTACCACGAGACGAAGGAGCGAGGAGTTCAAGGGACGCTGTGGATCGTCTATCGTTGATGAATGTCGGGGTTCCAGTCGGAAAACAATACCCGCATTGCGCGCCTGCGGCTGAATGAATCGGCGACGGTCGGCACTGCGACGCGCAATTGAATCGACCACTTTCTGAGGCGGATAGCCCCGAACGGTGACGTCGCGCCAAAGCTTGACGAATCGACGCAAGTCTTCGTCCATATCCATGAAGACACTCACATCGTAACGCGCAATCAACTGGGGTGACCAGAGTGCATGTAATCCTGAGGCCAGCACAATTTCCCGTGCAGGAATATGCGTCTCACGCCCTGCGCGTCCACTGCCATGATCATAGTGGCGGGCGAAGACATGATGACCGTCGGCGAGTGTCACAACGTGCCGACTAAAGGTTTCCAGATCATTTGCCTTCGGGTGCAGGTGCGTGACGGCACGCCACATCGGATTCTGTCGGTCCCATAGATGATAATCGTCGCCGGAAAGGCGGCTCGTGGCAGTGCTCCCGAACATGTCCTGTAGCGCATCGACAAGCGTATCCTTGCCGGTGCCGCTGTCGCCCGCAATACCAATTGCAAAGGGTTTGCGGCTCGCAGTGTTGAATGGCCACAAAACGATTCCCGAAAAGCTCATCTGGACCGCAAGAGCGATGCCGGCGGCAAGCAATATCGTTTCGAGGATCGGCATCGCGCGGCTGCGCATGTCGGGAATCAACTCGACGAAAGGCAAGGTCAGGTCCGGTCCAAATGTGAAAATTGCGCCTGTGGATTGAAGGAGATTTAACCCCACATAGGCAATTGTGAACACCGAGAAGACAATGCGATGCATGAACCCACCCCGGGCAACGTGGAGAGCGATGAAGGGCATGAGCCACATCACCCAGCCTGGAGACGCTGTCGTAAGAAGAAACAATGCAAGAACTGCCAGTGCGCTGAATGTCCAGGTCATCTCGAAATCAAGACGACGTATGCGCCACGCCCAATAGAACAGGGCGAGCAACACGAGCGGAAGCAAATAGGCCGTCAGTTCCGGCGTAATCTGCAACGTCGCGGAGAAAATCTTCTGCGTCTCCGGTGTGCCGAGAACCATCGTCCGGAAGCCTGGAGAAAGCGCGAACGGAAACAAAAAGACGCTGATTGCGGAAAGGGCAAACAACGAGACTCGCAGGGCATAGGGATGGAGGCGATTTCGTCCCAACAAATAGAGCCCGACGAACGGAAGTGCTATTGCCATACTCAGTTTCGCGGCAACCGCTCCGCCCAACAGCGCACCCGACTTTTCCCATTTGGCGTGTCGCAAGGCAAGGAAACCCAAAACCAGCAGGGCTGCCGGAAACACATCCAACTGACCATGCCAATAGCCTACATAAATTGGCACAGGCGACAGCCAGTAAACGCGCGCCGCCGCAGCGCCCCTCGAATTGCCGCCGACGCCAACTATCGCCGCCAGCAACACAAACTCCCAGAACAGGATAGCAAGGGCTAAGCCAACATGAGCGCCATAGCTGCCTCCAATGAGGGAGCCGATCCAGGCCGCAGGTTCAAACGCGGCAAGGAAAAGAAACCCGTATGGAAACGCCGCTGATTGACCGCCGCTGGCAAGGAACCCGGTCCAGGGATCGAATCCTTGCCGGGGAGCGGCCATCAGAAAGGGGAGAAACCATTGGGTATGTGTTTGGGGAATGGCCGATATTGCCAAAGCAAGTCGCGGAATCAGTCCGGCCAAAAGAGTCAATTTATCAAGCCGAAACCGCCGGATCATGACCAAAGCTCCGGGTGTTTGGTGCAAACAGCGTCAGCAAGGATTCCTTCCGTCAAAAGCAACCCGCGCAGGGCCGGTATCCCGACCGAGGCCTCATGCCCCTGCAGTTCTGGCGATACAAGACAAAGACGAAAGCCTTCGACAGCCAGTCGGCGCGCTCCGTCGGCAGTGAGTGGAAAACGTGTGAAACAGTCCACCCACACCCAGTCCACCCGCCCGGCGAGCGATAAAGCAGTTTCAATCGATTCAAACTCCGAGACGCGCACGGCGCACCGGCGCTCGCCGCGCGCCGCGGTCTTGAGCAGGAACGGAAACGATTGGTCGAGGAAAAAGAAATCCTCGATCCCGCGCCGGTCCATGAGATCGCCCAACCGCTCCTCGAGTCCTTCCTCCTTCACATTGAGCACAAGGAGGCCGTGGTGATAGTGTTCAAGCCAGGATTCAAGGAGTTCACCCTCCGCAAATGCGTCATGATGAACGATCAGGCTGTTGTTCCTGGTCCTGATGTCTACCTCAACACCGAGAGTCTGTGGCGTTGCATCAAGCTCGGCCACGGTATTGCGGCGGTGTGCGATGCGTATCATCCGACCCCGTTTCCTTTGGTCAAAGAGATGATGCGCCGCAATCGAAAGCTGAAACCAAGTGTCCGCCCAATGAACTTCATTTTAGATTTCCAGTTGATATTCCAATGCGAAACCCCGTGTTGTCGCGGTACAAAAAGCACGGGAAAGCGGCAAACACGAGCGCCAGCCAATTGTGCATCCATATAGGCATACAGATCGAGAGCAAAATCTTCCGGGGCATCGTGCCAACGCTCATATAGCGCCCGCGAAAATAGGGTGGGCTGCGCGTTGATGTCGCGCATGACTCGTCCAAGAAGAAGCGTCTCGAACACAGACATCGCGGCAGTGAACGCCCTGTCAGGCAGGGGGCGCCCACGGCGCTTGCCCTTGACGAACAGCGGCTCAGACTTGGCTTGCTTGAAGAGCTCGAAACCCTGTACCACATCCATCGGATCGGTCTGCAGGTCTGCGTGAGTCCATCCCAAAACATCACCTGTACAAATCTTGAGGCCTTCGAGAATCCCGTGGCCATAACCAAGATTGACCGGTACCCTAATGCTGCGAATTCGCGTTTGCGAAACCAGCTCTTTCGCAAGGACATCGCAACTTTCGTCAGTTGAGCCATTGTCGACTAGTATGAATTCACAGGCGGGCTCGGCCGCCAAAACTTTCTCGCAGCGGGCGACAAGAGCCGGCAGCGATTTTGCTTCATTGTAGCAAGGTATTACGACGGAAAAACGCATTTCAATCAACTGCAGGATCGGTAAACATAAAGTACTCCGATACCATTTGTTGGGTTAAACCGTGCGACCTCCCGCAAGCTGTCAGGGGGGAGTGGTCTTTGTCGCAGCACATAATCGTATGGCAGAGTCCGACAGATTGAGCGGAGTTCCATGGCGCTTGCAGACTCCACCCGATCATACCTTCCGTGATCAAGGCCGACTATCCACGTCGT
>Ga0075163_10009931_pt1 | contig 12471 bp, 6 predicted proteins | sample JI1023141ADNA_FD_71478 | JGI IMG/M metagenome (GOLD analysis project Ga0075163, IMG submission 71478) | Wastewater effluent complex algal communities from Wisconsin, to seasonally profile nutrient transformation and Carbon sequestration -... | ecosystem: Engineered > WWTP > Effluent > Algae...
TTAGCTTTTTTAGATTTTACAGGCAACAGATCGATTTTATTTTTTTGCAAAGCGAGACAACTATTGTTTAAAGGACAAATGGCGCAATTCGGATTTTTTGGCACACATTGCAAAGCACCAAATTCCATAATCGCTTGGTTAAACAACGCCGGATTATTTTTAGGTATTAATTCGTAGGCTAAATCGGTAAATTCCTTTTTGGCATTGTTAGATAAGATGTCGGTTTCGATATCGAAATATCTTGATAAGACCCGGAAAACATTGCCATCAACCACTGGAACACTTTTGCCATAAGAGAAAGAAGCTATTGCGGCAGCGGTGTATGATCCAACACCTTTTAATTTTAACAATGCTTCATAATTATCAGGGAATTTTCCATCCAATTCGAAAGCAACATATTGGGCCGTTTTATGCAAGTTTCTGGCACGAGAATAATACCCTAGACCTTGCCATAATTTCAGAACCTGTTCCTCTGAAGCATTTGCCAAATCAAAAACAGTAGGAAAAGCAGTTGTAAACGAATAAAAATAAGGCATTCCTTGCGCTACTCGCGTTTGCTGAAGCATGATTTCCGACAACCAAATGAAATACGGATTTTGAGTATTCCGCCAAGGTAAATCGCGCTTGTTTTTTAGATACCATTCAGTTAACGAGTTAGCAAAATTCATGTTTATTTTTTGGTTAACAAAAGTAAAAGTTTATGTAATTAAATTTTAATGAATTAGGTTGATTAATTGTTTTTTAAATTCATATATTTGCAACCTCAAAAAAATCAAAAAAATTTTTAAACAAGAAAGAAAATGACGAAAGCAGATATCGTAGCGAAAATTTCAGAAAAGTTAGGTCTTGAAAAAGGAGACGTTCAAGCAACAGTAGAATCTTTTATGGAAGAAGTGAAAACTTCATTAGAAACAGGAGATAATGTTTACTTAAGAGGTTTTGGTAGTTTCATCATCAAAACTAGAGCTGAAAAAACAGGAAGAAATATTTCTAAGAACACTACAATCAAAATTCCAGCACACAATATTCCAGCATTCAAACCAGCTAAAGTATTTGTAGAAGGAGTAAAAACAAATAACGAAGCAAAATAAAAATATTTATTAATCACAAAATCACCAACTATGCCAAGTGGTAAAAAAAGAAAAAGACATAAGGTAGCAACGCACAAACGTAAAAAAAGAGCGAGAGCTAACCGTCACAAGAAGAAAAAGTAGTCTAAAAACTACTTTTTTCTTTTTAAACGTTCATTGAAATGGAAGATTAAGTATTCAGTCATCAGTAATTAGTTTCAGTTACTGCAAACTAAAATCCTGAACACTGTACACTAAATTTTCGCCGGGTAAACATACCTGTTAAAATATTGTTTAATCCATCCTTACTGAAAAGTTGATGGTTGATAGTTGCTAGTTGATGGATTAAATCTGACAACCGACAACCGACAACCGACAACTCATTTGTTCGGATAAAAATTTAACGTGTGAATAAAGAATTAATCATCCGATCTAGTTCTGAAGCCGTAGATTTTGCCTTATTAAAAGATGGAAAACTAATTGAATTACACAAAGAACAAGAAGCCAGCAATTTTCAAGTAGGTGATATTTTTATTGCCAAAATAAGAAAACCTGTGGCCGGACTCAACGCTGCTTTTGTAAACGTAGGCTTCGAAAAAGATGCCTTTTTACATTATCACGATTTAGGGCCCAATCTTGCTTCCCAACTGAAATTCATAAAACTTGTAAGCGCAGGTAAAATAAAAGATTTCTCCCTAAAAAACTTTCAGTTTGAAAAAGAGATTGATAAAGACGGTACCATAGCCGAAGTGCTTAATTCCAATCAATCCGTTTTAGTACAAGTCGTCAAAGAACCGATATCTACCAAAGGCCCAAGAATCAGCTCTGAGCTTTCTCTTGCCGGAAGATTTATCGTGCTCGTGCCGTTCTCAGATCGCGTTTCAGTTTCTCAAAAAATTGAGGAAAAAGGCGAAAAAGACCGACTTAAGAAACTCGTACAAACCATCAGACCCAAAGGTTTTGGCGTTATTGTTCGCACAGTAGCCGAAGGCAAAAAAACAGCCGAAATAGAAAAAGACTTGCAGAACCTGCTCAGCAGATGGAATGCAATGTGTAAAAAATTACCAACTGCTCATCATCCGTCGAAAGTATTAGGAGAGCTCAACAGAGCGTCTTCCATATTAAGAGATGTTTTCAACGATACCTTCAGTGGTATCTATATAGATGATGAAGAGTTGTACAACGAAACGAAGGATTATGTGCAAGAAATTGCCCCTTCAAAACAATCCATAGTAAAGTTTTATCAATCTAAAGACACGCCGATTTTCGAGAAATACAACATAGAGAGACAAATCAAAACTTCCTTCGGAAAAACCGTATCCATGAGTAAAGGTGCTTACCTAATCATAGAACACACTGAAGCCTTACACGTCATCGACGTCAATAGCGGAAACCGTTCTAACAAAGCCACCAACCAAGAAGATACCGCCATGGAAGTCAACATGATTGCCGCAGCCGAAATCGCCAGACAATTGCGTCTGCGTGATATGGGAGGCATCATTGTTATCGATTTTATCGACATGCAAAATCCAGACAATCGCAAAGTGTTGTTCGACTTCCTTAGAGAAGAAATGAGCGATGATAAAGCCAAACATAAGATCTTACCACCGAGTAAATTTGGGTTAGTCCAAATTACCAGACAACGCGTAAGACCAGAAGTCAATATCAAAACCAGAGAAGAAGATCCAAACAATGAAAATGGTGAAATTGAAGCACCAATTCAAATCATTGACAAAATCAGTTTCGATCTGGAAAGAATACTAAAAACCCACAAAAAAGTCGTGCTCAACGTACATCCATTTGTGGCTGCATACCTCAGTAAAGGTTTTCCATCCTTACGTTCCAAATGGTTTTTGGAGCATAAGAAATGGGTGAAAATCATACCACGTGACGCTTACACGTTCTTAGAATATCATTTCTACGACAAGTCAGGAAAAGATATTTTAGATTAAAAACAAAACCGCCTTTCATTATGATTGGCGGTTTTTTTATGTCTTTTTTTTAGAAGCTAATCCAGCTATCCACTAAATCTTTTCTGCCGAACAACGGCAAAAAAGTATACCGTTCCTATCTGGGCTAGGGCATTTCAATCAAATCAAAATCCGTGATCATTTGTGAAACCCGTGTTATCCGCGTTCCAATCACTTCCTGCGTTGGGCAAAAAACCGCAGCATCAAATCCGCTGCTTCATCACGCATCACTCCAGAAACCACAACAGTCTTCGGATGCAGTTTCGTTCCCATCGCCGTAAACCCACGTTGCACATCCGTTGCGCCATACACAATCTTCGAAATCTGGCTCCAATACAAAGCACCCGCACACATCTGGCAAGGCTCAACTGTCACATATAAAGTGCAGTCTTTCAAGTATTTTCCACCAAAAAAATTAGCCGCTGCTGTAATCGATTGCATTTCCGCATGAGCCGTTACATCGTGCAACATTTCCGTCAAGTTGTGAGACCGCGCGATGACTTTATTATCAATAACAATGATGGCTCCTACAGGAATCTCGCCTTTTTCAAAAGCAACTTCCGCTTCCTGTAAAGCTTTTTTCATGAAGTATTCGTCGGTGAAAATGTTTTCCATGCCACAAAAATAGGGATTCAATTTGTTACCTTTGCTGCATGCCAGAAAATTTACTTTCACAGATTCATAATCCAACCGATTTACGACAATTGAGCGAACAACAATTGCCTCAATTGGCGAATGAATTACGCGATTTCATCATCGATATTGTTTCTGTAAAAGAAGGTCATTTGGGAGCAAGTCTAGGTGTTGTAGAACTCACCATCGCATTGCATTACGTCTTCAACACGCCCGAAGATTTACTTGTTTGGGATGTCGGCCATCAGGCTTACGGGCATAAAATCCTGACCGAAAGAAGAGCGAAATTTGACACGAATCGACAGCTCGGTGGCATCTCGGGTTTTCCGAAACGAAGCGAAAGTGTTTATGATACTTTTGGTGTTGGACATTCCTCAACATCCATATCAGCGGCACTCGGAATGGCAATAGCATCCCATTTAAAAGGTGATTTTGAAAAACAGCATATAGCAGTAATTGGCGACGCTTCGATTGCTTCAGGAATGGCATTTGAAGGTTTGAACCATGCCGGTGTCACTGATGCCAATTTACTTGTTATACTCAACGATAACGCCATCGGAATCGACCCAAGCGTTGGTGCTTTGAAAAACTATTTCACAGCGGTCAAAGAAGGGAAAAATCCGAAACAAAACAACATGATCAAATCGTTGAACTTTGATTACTCCGGACCGATTGATGGTCATGACATCTTTGGCGTCATCAAAGAATTGAAACGATTACAGAAAATAAAAGGCCCGAAGTTTTTACACATTATAACCACCAAAGGAAAAGGTTTATTACAAGCCGAAGCAGACCAAGTAAAGTATCATGCTCCGGGAAAATTCGACAAAACTACAGGGGAAATTCATCATAAATCCGAAGAACATTTACCGCCGAAATACCAGGATGTTTTTGGATTAACCTTATTAGAACTGGCGAAACAAAACGAAAAAATTATTGGCATTACACCTGCCATGCCTTCCGGAAGTTCTTTAAAATTTATGATGGAAGCTTTTCCAAAACGGGCTTTAGACGTAGGAATCGCCGAACAACATGCAGTAACTTTGTCTGCTGGAATGGCTACGCAAGGCATGATTGTTTTCTGTAACATCTATTCTACTTTTCTACAAAGAGCTTACGACCAAGTGATTCACGATGTGGCTTTACAAAATTTACCCGTTATTTTTTGTTTGGATCGTTCGGGTTTGGTTGGTGAAGATGGTGCCACACATCATGGCGTTTTTGATATCGCTTATTTGCGATGCATTCCGAATATGATTATTTATGCACCCATGAATGAAATTGCGCTGCGGAATATCTTATACACCGCTCAATTGGGATTGAATCATCCGATTGCCATTCGATATCCACGTGGTCGAGGTATTACGGTAGATTGGCAAAAGCCTTTTGAAGTAATTGAAATTGGCATTGGAAAATGTTTAAAGCAAGGCACAAAAACAGCTGTGATAAGCAGTGGTACAATTGGCAATAATGTGATTGAAGCTTTTTCAAAAATGGAAAACACGGATGCTTTTGCGCATTACGACTTTGCTTTTGTAAAGCCTTTAGACGAAAAATTATTGCATTTGATTTTCAACACTTATCAATCGATAATTACCATTGAAGACGGAGCTATTAAAGGTGGTTTTGGCAGTGCCATTGTTGAATTCAGCAAAGAGCATGACTATACAACTCCTATCAAAACTTTGGGTATTCCTGATCAGTTTATTGAACATGGATCGATTGCAGAATTGCAGAAACTTTGTGGCATCGATATGGAAAGTTTGATGGTGGTTTTGAAAAACGCATAAAAAAATCCAAACCTTTCGATTTGGATTTTTTATGAATGCTATTAATTCAGCTTAGTTCTTAATTACTTTTTGAGTGTAATTTAAGTTATTTCCTGAAAGTTTTAAGATGTAAACTCCCGATTGTAAACTGTTGATATTGATGGTTTTTTCGATATTGAAATGATTATCTGTTTGATTGAATACCGTTCTTCCATTAATATCAACCATTTGGATATTAATTTTTCCAATAAATTGATTTACATGCAAGTTGATGGTGCCATTCGTTGGATTTGGATATACGCGAATCATATCTTCATTGTTGAAGTAATCTACGGCTAACAAACAATTTGGTCCTGGTGGAAAAGGAGTAAAATCTTCTACTTGATCTAGTGCACTGTTTGCATCTCCAGAAGATGCGTTTAGACCCATTCCTCTTTTTTGAAATACTTCAGCAATCATGCAATAGTCCTGACCGCCAGTTGTGGCTTGGTCTGCCAAGAAAAGATTATCTCTTGAACTGATGAATGAAGCAGTATTACATGCTTGTAATTTTAAAGCATCAATTACCAAACGCATTATTTTATTATTTCCTCCTGTTCCGTTATAGATATCTGGATCAAAACCATATTTTTCAATATAAGCCCATGTTAAATCCCAAAGTACTGCTGTCCATGTTTCGCCTCTGTTGTGAGATTCTGCATCATTCGAATCAGTAAGCGTCAAAGGATTGATTCCAAAATCTGTAGAATATGGGAAATTTCTAATGCCTCCTCCTGTTATGGGTTCGTTAATGGCATAAGTACCTATTCCTTTGACTTCGGTTCCATCGTCTTCGGGTTTTATTTGCAACATCAAACCAAACCAATCTGACCACCCTTCACCCATTTGCTCTCCGTTAGTCATACAAGAAGAGTTAGCAGGACCGCCGATCAATCGATTTGAAATACCGTGACCTACTTCGTGTCCGATAATGCCATTATCAAAATCGCCATCAGCGAAAAGATATAAATCGGATGGTGATTCTAGTTTTACATTCACTGGACCATTTGCCATTTCTGCAAGCAATTCATCACCTATTTCCTTTGTAATAAATACAGCTGGAATCGTAATCCCTAACAAACCTGTTGAACTCATAGACAATCTCGTTGGATTGTTTGCGATGGAGTCCATAACAATGACCGCTGTTGCGCCTGCATCTTGAGCATTTTTAACTTTTAAATTAAAAAAACAACTTCCTCTTTTTACTAAAACTATTTTTCCAGCTAAATCAAAGGCATTGGTTGCGGCTTGACAAGCAGAATGATACCCAGGAGGTGTCGGATCATTGTTATACAATACCAAATCGGAGGTAATTCCGTTAGGTGCTGCTGGAACGGGTATGCGATCTGTACCTTCAAAAACATTGGTCGTTGCTACTCTTGTTCCTGCTATACTTGAAGGCGTATTAACAGTAATAAATTCGGTTGGTGGTGCACCTGAATCCCACAAAAACATCTGAACTCTAGGTCTCGCCCCATCATTTGGTGTAGCAAAATTAGCGTTGTTTAATGTAGCTGTAGTTTGTGAATAGCCATCTTGCGCATCAGCAAACACGTAATCACCAGTTGCTGTTACTGCCCCGCCTCTACCATAGTTATTCTGCTGAAAATTACCTCCTGCTTCATTAAATCCATATTGATACCAAATATCATGAATTGTATTGATCATGTAAAACAAATTCGTTGTAGCCGCTGGTGTATATGCTGTGGGTTGCAACGATTGTCCACCGTATGGAAAATCGAAGTTCAATGCTGCTGTTCCGTCAGCTCTGATTCCGGTTCCATTATCTCCATTAGCATCTTCTTGCGCCAACACATTATTTCCTCTAGTAAAAGTAAACTTCAAAGCGTTATTAGTACCTCCAATTGTAGTATTTACATCATGCCAACCATTTGGCGAAGCTAACGTATTACCCGATGTTGTGATTAATTGAAAAGGCGAATGATTTGGGCTTTCATAATTGTATGGTATGACGCGATATGAGCCTGCAATGATTTCTATTGGTGAAACTGATTTACTTTGAAAGACCGCTTTAGAGAAACTAAATGACTTAGTATAATCAAGATTTTTGGGTTTTATTTCTCCGAAATTACAGCTCAAGTTTAAGTCGTTTTTTTCTAATATGGTTCCGTTTGATGCATCTATTCTCAAATCCCATAAACTTTTGCCATTTGGCGAATAAAACTGAAATGCCCATGCCAATCGTAACGAATTTGAAGCAACAACTTGGTAAACTAACTTTGCACTAATAGGATCTTCTTGCAATCCATCATTAAGTTTAAATGTTTTATCATTAATTGTTTCAGAGATAGTAAATATGTTGGGGTTGTTTATTCCTAATAATAAGTAAGCTTTTGAAACCGCTTCAATAACAGACAATGAAGGTGAAACAGCATTAACCTTTGCGGCTATGTTAGTATTGAATTTACTTTCTAATCGAAGGATTTTTCCGTTTTTTATGGACACATTTGATTGTGCGTTGTAGACTTCAATTCCGTGATGTCGTTGTTTAATATAACAACTCGTGATTTTGGTTCCTGAGCCTTCTACTTCACTTTCAATAACCCAATCTGATATATCTGAAGAGGTGAGATTTAATTTTGTTTTGTTCTCCTGTAAATAAGAATTGATGATTTGCTTATTGGTTTGTGCAAATCCAGCGAGAGAGAAAATTAGTAATACTAAATAAGTGGTTTTTTTCATAGCTTAAATTATATGATACAAACATATCTTTTTTTTCGATTGAAAAATTAAAAAGCAGGTATACATTAGGTGTATTTTGAATAAATTCTGAAATATTTTCATAAAAAAATCCAAACCTTTCGATTTGGATTTTTTATGAATGCTATTAATTCAACTTAGTTCTTAATTACTTTTTGAGTGTAATTTAAGTTATTTCCTGAAAGTTTCAAGATGTAAATTCCAGATTGTAAGCTGTTGATATTGATGGTTTTTTCAATGTTGAAATTATCATCAGTTTGATTAAATACTGTTCTTCCGTTAATATCAACCATTTGAATGTTGATTTTTCCACTAAATTGGTTCACACGCAAATTGATGGTACCATTCGTTGGATTCGGATATACTCTAATCATGTCTTCATTGTTAAAGTAATCTACTGCCAACACGCAATTTGGTCCAGCTGGGAACGGAGTAAAATCTTCAACTTGATCGTTGCAATCTTGAACACTTCCGGCAGAAGCATTCAAACCTACACCTCTTCTTACGAAAACTTCTTTAATCAAACAATTATCAACTCCGCCAGAAATAGCTTGTTCAGCAAGTAATAAATTATCTCTTCCTGTCACAATGTTGGTTTGATTACAGTTTTCTAATTTTAAAGCATCTGCAACCAATCGCATTACTTTGTTATTTCCTCCTGTTCCGTTATAAATATCTGGATCAAAACCGTACTTATTAATGTAAGCCCATGTTAAATCCCACAAACAAGAAGCCCAAAACTCTCCTATTTTATATCTATAGCTAGTATCTGTTAAATCAGCCGGTATTGGCAAATTAGAATCTGCGAATGTTCTAGGGTCAACAGACATATCAGTAGAATACGGGAAATCTCTAAAACCAAATCCTGTAGTCGGTTGGTTGATTACATAAGTTCCAACTTCTTTAGGAGTCGTCCCCACATCACCTACTTTTATTTGATTAATCAAGCCAAAGAAATCTGACCAACCTTCTCCCATTTGGTCGAAATTCGTCATACATCCAGCTGATCCACCACCAACTAATCTATTAGAGATACCATGACCATATTCGTGTCCGATAATCAAGTTGTCAAAATCACCATCAGCATACAAATACAAGTTGCTAGGCACTTCTAATTTTACGTTAACCGGACCATTCGCCATTTCAGCTAAAAGCAATTCGGCTTTTTCTCTTGAAATAAACACTGCTGGAATAGTAATTCCTAACAATCCTGTAGAACTCATAGACAATCTTACTGGATTATTAACCACTGTATCATATACAATCGCAGCCAATGCTCCCGCATCTTGTGCATTTTTTACTTTATTAGAAAAATTACAATTTCCTCTTCTAATCAATGCTATTTTTCCGCTTATATCAAATGCATTTGTTGGAGCAACACAAGCATTATGCATACTAATTGGATTGGTATTAGGATTTGGAGCATTTTCGTAATGCACTAAATCAGATGTAATTCCATTCGGCGCTGCTGGCACAGGAATTCTATCTGTCCCTTCAAAAACATTCGTTGTTGCAGACATTGGTCCTGCAATAGTTCCTGGAGAATTGATTTGAATATAATCTGTTGGAGGTGCACCGGTAGTCCACATAAACATTTGAATTCTTGGTCTTACACCATCATTAGTAGGTGTGAAGTTTGCATTATCTAATGTAGGTGTAGTTTGTGAATACCCATCCTGAGAATCCGCTAACACATAATCACCTGTAGCAGTAGTAACACCGCCTCTACCTAAGTTAGACTGTTGGAAATTACCATTTGCTTCGTCAAATCCGTATTGGTACCAGATGTCGTGCATGATGTTGGTCATGTAAAACAAATTGGTTGTTGCTGCAGATGTATAACTTGTTGGTTGTTGTGTTTGTGAAACACCGTTAACATATGGGAAGTCAAAAGTCAATGTTGGTCCTCCTTCAGCTCTAACACCAGTTCCATTATCTCCTGTTGCATCCTCTTGCGCTAAAATATTGTTACCTCTAGAGTAAGTAAATCTCAATGCTGCATTAGTTCCTCCAATGGTAGTATTCACATCATGCCATCCATTTGGAGAAGCCAGAGCGTTACCTGGTGTAGTTATTAATTCGAAAGGAGAGTGATTTGGACTTTCAAAATTGTAAGGAATTACTCTGTAAGTTCCAGGAGTAACTGCTAACATAGAACTATTGGTAGCATTAAAAGCGTTTTTTTCAAAACTAAAATCGTTATTGTGATTATGCTTTTTGTGATTTCTATCACCAAAATTACAGCTGATTGTCAAATCTTTTTTATCTAAAACTTTACCGTTTACGGCATCAATTTTAATATCCCAGTAATGTTTTGAATCAGGAGAATAAAACTGAAATCCCCAAGCCAAATTTAATTTGCTATCCGATACATTTTGGTAAGCCAATTTAGCAATGATTGGATCTTCACTAATCCCGTCAGTAATGTTGAACTTCTTACCATCTGTAGATTCTAAAATAGAAAAGTTTGATGGTGCATATCCAAAGGAAGCATATGCTTTATTTAAAGCTTCAATTACAGACAATGAAGGTGAAGTTGTGTTCACTTTTTGTGCAATATTGCTTTGTAAGTTGCTTCCAACTTTAATCACATTTCCGTCCTTAATAGAAATATTAGATTGTCCGTTGAAAATTTCAATTCCATGGTGTCTTTGAACTACATAACAACTCGTTATTTTTGTTCCTTTTCCTTGAAATTCGTTTAGAATATTCAAATCTGCAATATCCTGAGTGGTTAATCCGAATTGTGCGCGATTGGTTTCTAAATAGGTCTGAATGGTCTTCTTATTCGACTGCGCAAATCCCACAAAGGAAGCCAGTAGAACGGTTAATAGTGTAATTTTTTTCATTGTTTTGATTTTTTGAGAAACAAACTTAAATCATTTTTTTGAATATTTCAAACAAACGCCTAAAACATTAACAATCTAATGCTTAAATCCGATAATGTTTTGATAATATAGCAATGCATTGCCATCGGTAAGCAAGGAAATGAAATGGCAAATGTGCAACAACCGATCATACAAGGTATCCTTTTCAAGATGATGCTTTTCAGGTAAGATTTGCAACAACAATTTATCGTAACTTGTTGGCTTTCCATCATAGTTGTTGTTGTATGCCGTGATGAATTTATCAAGTAGTGTATTGATAATTTGGTAGCCTTTCAATTCTTTATCAATCACTTCGCGGCTTTGGTAAATGTTTTTCACACTGAGCTTGATGATGTCATCCATTTGGGCTTTGTACTTGCTCTTATCGGTCAGTGCAAATGGAAATTTCCCTTGAAGAATTAGTTCCTCATTTTCTACAAAAACACGAACCGCATCGTTAATCAAATTGCCAATGGCTAGCGCTCTCAAATAACTGATTCGATCTTCTCGTGTGGTTAAGGTTTTATATTTGGCTGTATCAATCGTGTCTTTGACAAGTTTGATTAAATACTCTAAAGCATAATCTTCCGATACCAATCCGAGATTAATGCCGTCTTCAAAATCGATAATCGTATAGCAAATGTCATCGGCCGCTTCTACCAAATAGGCCAATGGATGTCTTTCAAAACCAATGTCGTTACCTGTTTTGTTGGCAATCAATCCCAATTCTGAAGCCACATCTTGAAAGAAATCCTTGTCCGACTGAAAGAATCCATATTTTTTATCTGCAATGTTTTTCGTTGGCTTTTTGGGCAAACTTTCTTTTGGATATTTCATGAAGGCACCTAAGGTAGCGTACGAAATTCTGAGTCCACCTTCAATGCCTGGTCTGCTTGCGGTTAGTACAGAAAATCCGTTGGCATTACCTTCAAAATCTATCAAATCTTGCCATTGTTTTTCCGTAAGTTGTTCTTTGAATTGTTGTCCTTTTCCGATTGAAAAATATTCGCCAATCGCTTTTTCTCCTGAATGTCCGAATGGTGGATTTCCGATATCATGTGCCAATGAAGCTGCTGCGACAATCGCCCCAAAATCGTTCATGTGAAAACCATGCACTTCTTGCAAATACGGATATTTCTCGATGATTTTTTTTCCTACCAACCTACCGAGCGAACGCCCAACTACAGAAACTTCTAAACTGTGTGTAAGTCGCGTGTGCACAAAATCGGTTTTGGATAATGGAATCACTTGTGTTTTGTCTTGCAAACTTCGGAATGCTGCAGAGAAAATGATGCGATCATAATCGACTTCAAAGCCCAAGCGTGTGTCGTCTTGTTCTTTGCGCAAGCGTTTGCTCGTGTCGCCTTGGCGTTTTAAGGATAAGAGTTGTTCCCAGTTCATT
>Ga0075163_10009933_pt1 | contig 12470 bp, 24 predicted proteins | sample JI1023141ADNA_FD_71478 | JGI IMG/M metagenome (GOLD analysis project Ga0075163, IMG submission 71478) | Wastewater effluent complex algal communities from Wisconsin, to seasonally profile nutrient transformation and Carbon sequestration -... | ecosystem: Engineered > WWTP > Effluent > Algae...
AGCGGCATTGAAACCGAGGCAGCATCCTATCTGCGTGATGGTGATGATGTTGGTAGCGATAGTGATGATGAGGATGATGACGACTATGACTACGAGTACTGCAACTGCGACGAGTGCTGCGATGACCGTGATGAAGAATACTAAGGAGAAGAGTTAATGTGTATTGCAATCGTAGCACCAGCAGGTAAGGTGGTAGAACCACAAACCCTTGTCACCTGCAACAGCGGCAACCCCGATGGCGCAGGCTTCGCCTACGTCAAGGACGGTAAGGTGGAATTGTCCAAGGGATTTTTTAAAATCGGTGAGTTCATCCCGGCATATCAGAAGATTGCTGAGCAATACGGGAAGGACAACCCAATGCTGATTCATTTCCGAATCGCAACAGAGGGCAAGATTAACAAGGCCAACTGCCATCCCTTCCGTATCAAGGGCGGTGCCCTCATTCACAACGGCATGTTGTGGGGCACGCCGGGTGGATTGAAGGCAGAGTTCAGCGACACTCGTACCTTTGCTGCACGTATGCACAACGAGCTACGCTATGATGTGGTGAAGGCTAGCATTGACGAGCTGACTAAGGCAGTAAAGTGGAACAAGCTCGCCATGCTGTACGACAACGGTGAGTATGTCCGCATCGGCAAGTGGTACGAAGATAAAGGCATCTGGTATAGCAACGAGAACTACCTGCCTTGGGACATGTCTCGCTGGACTGGTAGGAAATCTACTATGCCGCCCAGCTGTGATGTCTAAGATTGAAGAGGTGCTAGACTAATGACAGCTATTGACCTGTCTCACTTAGTTGATCTAACGGAAGGAGAAGTGTTAGATTGTCTGGATATATGGAAGTCTGTGGTAATGGATCGCCACTGGGACACGGACGACGAGCTAGCCTACGTACTAATAGTATCACTGGTGCGCGGGCATTTCAAGGAGCTAGATGAATGACAGCTATGCTGGTTAAGAAAGAGAAGGAAGACTTCATGAAGTTCACCGTGATGTACAAGGTGAAGGCAGGTGATGCGGCAGTTGTTATGGACTGCGCCTGTGACTCCTTGTCCAGCCTCTACCGCATAGTGTATGCTATGGCAGGTAAGGTGAGCAGCATCGGTAACTTCGACATGTTCATCGCACACCAGAAGCTGCCTAATGGTGATGTGATTGAACTCAACAAGGAAGGATTCACCCAAGCAATACGTGCCACACGCCTTGACGATGATGCACGCAACGAGGCAGCGGTACTAGTTGCTGAGAGCAAAGCATTAACAGTTGTTAATCCAATCCCACCCATGTTCAAGAAAGACCAAGCGTTTGATCGCAAATTCTTTTCCATCTGTTCTGTAACCACCGCTCCTTGGAGGAAATCTTATGAGCCAGTCGTTCGTTAACACCCTCGGTCGTGACTATGCCCACGAGAATCTTAGTGGTGCTGTGTTCATGCTTGAGGGTAGCCCGTATGAGTTGGAGTCTATCTCCGATGACTGCGATGAGTTCACTGCTACCAACCTGTCCACTGGCCGTAGCCGTAGCTTTGATATTGATTTGATTACGGGGTGGAAGATGTTCAAGTACCCCAAGCTGGGCTACCGTAGCCTGTCCACCAACATTGCATTGTGGTGTACTCGTTCGCAGAGCTACAGCCGCGGCCTGAACAACAGCAACCTGCGCTGCAGCTATACCAACTTCACGTCCAAGCTGAGCGACAACATGCGTCTTGATGACAGCCACGATTGGCGTGAGCGTGTGCGTGCTGTCCTGCTGCCTGTGTTTCACGGCAAGGACGACGTAGCTAAGCTGCTGGCCGGTGACATTCCTCACGTTGTACTGAGCGAGGATGTGCTCATCGAACTGCCCTCATCTGACGCTGACATGGAGACGGACAAGTGGGATGTGTTCTATCGCACCAACCTGCTGGGCAGCATCACCCCCCAGCTGAACGTCATCAGCACCAGCCCTGCCAACACCAAGATCATCGAGAGGATTCTGAAAACCTATGTCTCTTAAATCCCAGACCATCCAACAACTTACCCGCCGTGTGTTCTTCGGAGCAGGCGAGCCCATCGACTGGCCGTTGCCCAATGAAATGATGGGCATTGAGCTTGAGGCAGAGAGTGTGTACCTTGGTACGCTTGCTCCCCTCACTCTGGCCGGCTGGACTATGGACCGTGACGGCAGCCTCCGCAACGATGGCCGTGAGTTTGTGCTGAGCCAGCCACTGGCAGGCAGCAGCCTCACCCGTGCCATCCACACCCTGTTTGAAATGCAAAGCCCTGCCCGCGGGCAGATGCTGCGCTATCAGGTGAACCCCCGTGCAGGTACGCACGTTCACATCAATTGGATTGAGAACACCGTAGGTAGTGCAGCTGCTTTGATTGCACTGATGTACATGATTGAACCGCTGGTGTACAGCTGGGCTGATGAGGACAGGGCGTGGTGTTCCTACTGCAACCCTCTGTCTGACATTCCAGCCTCTGTCCTCAACAAGCTGTTGCGTATGGATGATGATGAGGATGATGAGGACGAGTGGCTGCTTCGTGAGATTGACGATGAAGCTGTGGGCCGCTATCATGGCCTGAACATCGTGGCTCTTGCCAAGTATGGCACCTTTGAGTTCCGTTACTTCCCCTCCACCGCACGCCAAACTGACATGATTAAGTGGGTGAAGTTTGTGCAGCTGGCCAAGCGTTGCGCTGTTGCTTTTGAGAACGACGTGCCTTCCCTTGTCGAGCGCCTGTTGCAGGGTGATGTTGCTGCTTTCTTGCAGGAATACTTCGACGTAGATGGCATTGCTGCTGAGCTATTAACAGCTGTTAATAACGCAGACAGCATCGTGGTAGAGAAGGCCGGAGAGATTGGTGCCATCATGGAGATGCGTCCCAACAACGTGGGCATCTACTCAAGCAGCCTGTCTCCCGCTGCTCGCCGTTACATTGAGCGCTTCGCTAGCACGCCACGTACAGTTGAGGATGACTATCCGCCGATGCCCCGTATCATCCCGACAGCACGCCGTTCGATTCAGCATCAGGCTGTTAATGACTTCAGTGCTCCCATATTTGACGGCTGGTTCAACGAGACTACGCCTACAATTGACCAAGCTGCGGTAGTAGGTGCTGGCCGTACCTATCAGCAGGTGCAGATAATGCGTGAACGCCTTCTCGCCGGCGAGACGCCGGAGAGTATCTTAAGTAACCCCAGCGCTCAGCGCTATCGTGCACTAATCGACGACCTCACCAACGTATCATCAGAAGGAGAATTTTAATATGTGTGGAATACATCTCGTGCTGCACAGCAGCGCCAAGAAAACTGACAAGGGTGTGCTGGGCCGAAGCTCTGGCTACAATGAGTTCATGAAGGATGGCTTCGTCACTGGCATGGTGAGAGGCACCGACAGTAGCGGCGTGTTCCAAGTGGACTGCAAGGGTAAGGCATGGGTAAGTAAGATGCCCCTGCCCGGCCTCTACTTCGCCACTGATTCAGGTGCTTCTGGTATCCTTGGTGATGTAGATGATTGTCCCATCACTGTGGGCCACGTGCGTGCAGCTACATCGGGCAAGATCAATGCCGACAACGCTCACCCATTCACCAGCAAGCCTCGTCCTGATGGCAGCTACATCATCGGCGTTCACAACGGCAGCCTGAACTACTGGAAGTTTGACCCGGAAGCTAAGGACTATGACGTGGACAGTGAGTGGGCTATCAACCTGATTGCTAAGGAAGGTGCTGATGCGTTTGAGTCCATCGAAGGTGCCTACTCCTTTGTGTGGTGGGACAGCCGAACCCCTGATCATGTGTTCTTTGCGCGCAACGATCAGCGTCCTATGCTCCTGCTGCGTAGCTTGGATGGTAAGTCCATCCTTGGTGCAAGCGAGGCAGGCATGCTGTCATGGCTGGCAGATCGTGCCGGCCTGAATGTAGAGACGGATGTGTACAGCACGGAGCCGGGCAAGATGTACCGCATCGACACTAGCAAGTCAGAACTTTTGCTGGAAGACTTGGGCCACCTGCCCGAGGTGTGGGACAGCCGTAAGCGCTCGACTGCTATGGTGCCTGCCCCTCTCGGCAATCCTGTCATGAATCACAAGAGCGTTGATGGATGGGACGAAGCAATGAAGCGTATGCGTGACAGCGCACCACGCCAGACAAGCTACCTTGATCCACACTACGATGACTGGGGTATGAGCAGCATCGAAGAGGACTTGTATTCCAAGGACAGGGAGGACCTCCTTGCTGGTGTGAAGAAGGCCCTGTCCAACGGACGCGGCAGGATTTTGGCAGGCACGGCCACGCCGCTAGCTCTCGTAGACTACACGCCAGAGGATGACGAGGCAGACTACGGTGGGGATGCTTGGATGAATCCAATGTTCCAACCCCCGTCTGATTGGTTCAGCAACGAGAACACCACTGGCGAAGAACGTCAGGCAGCATGGTCTGATGGTAGCTATGGTGTGATGGTGACCTACCAGCCCGTAGCTTTCGATGACCAAAGCTCTGAGGTGGTGGGAGAAATCCTTGAGCCGGGCGATGCTAAGAATGCGTTGGCCTACATCCGCGGACAGGGCATCATTGAATATACGGAAGAGCTTAAGGACCGTATGGTGCAGGCTGTCATCGTAGGCGTAGCTGCCGTTGTCAACGGGGAGAAGGAGTATATTGTATCTCCGCTCACCGAGAAGGGAGAGAAGGGCATCATTGCCCTTGCAGCATGAGGACCTACAACAGCAAGGAACCTACCATCTGCATCTCACTCGCAGAGTTTCAGCAGCTGTCAATAGATAGCCGCGTTATGCTCAAGTGGATGGAAGAGCATGGCCTTTCTCAAGATGATTACAGTGAGGCTGTATTACAGCTGGAACAGGAGGACTCTAATGGGTAACATCATTGTACGTACATCAGGCCCCAGCAATGGGGCTCGTGCCTTAGTAGCTAAGCTGCGCTCGTTAGGCCAGCGTGCCTTCACCAGCACCCGTGTGTCAGGCTTTAGGCGCAGCAGCCTTGTAGTTAATTGGGGCAGTACGCTACCATTAACAGCTGTTAATGCTGTTAACAACCCGCAGGCTGTTGCTCTTGCTGTCGATAAGCTCGACACGTTCAATGCACTACGCAGTAATGGCGTGTCCATACCGGAGTATGTAACAGAACCTCCGCAGGATAGGGAAGGCATATGGCTGGCACGCACTAGGCTTCGTGCCTCTGGCGGGGAGGGCATCGTTGTCCTGCGTAAGGATGACGAGATTGTGCCTGCTCCGCTGTACGTCAAGTATGTGCCCAAGCTCTTGGAGTATAGGGTGCAGGTGTTCAACAACAAAGAAGGAGAATCAGAAACCTATGTGCAGCAAAAGCTACGGCGTAATGGCGCTGAGCAGGACAGGGACCAAGCGTTGCTCCGCAACCACGAGAACGGTTGGGTGTTCGCTCAGCCCACAACAGCGCCGCCAAGCTCTGTCATCACTGAGGCGACAGCTGCTGTCGAATACCTCGGCTTGGACTTTGGGGCCGTCGATGTTCTGGTTGGACGAGATGACGGAAAAGCCTACGTGCTAGAGGTGAATACTTCGCCCGGTCTTCAGGGCGAAACAACCCTCAAGTTTTACGCAGAAGCAATTGACAAACTGACGAGGGCATAGCATGACACGAGCACAAGCAACAGCGTTGGTATGGTTTATTAAATTCACCATCAGGTTTTTTGAGCACGGCACTGCCATCAAGCCCGGTGAGTACGTAGACACAGAAGAACGCATCATCGCACTACTATCTGACGAGGTAATCTAATGTACACCTCCCGTGATGCCATGCTAATGGACTACGCCTATGTAGGCGAGGGCCATGTGGAGGGCAGCCAGCTGTGCCCCTCCTGCAAGGGTGGGGCTACGGGTGAGAAGTCCATGAGTGTTGGCCGTACCAATGGCCTGCTCTGGTGGAAGTGTCATCGCAACAGCTGTACCTTCGGTGGTGGCTCTCGCCTAGGAACCGGCGAGGGTGGTGGTCCTAAGCGTCAGGGTATGGTGTACGTAGTGGAGCCTCTGTTCTCTGAGATGGTTGACTATCTCGCTGACAAGTTCGGGATTGATTCATACACCATTCAGAACACATGGATGTGGACGGACAATTACAGCGGTCGTGTGGTCATGCCCATCTTCGATGAGCACAATCGTAGGTGCGGAGACCTCCTGCGTTCATACTACGGACAACAACCTAAAGCTCTGATTAACAGGTTGGAGAATTACAAGGGTGGATCGTGGTATAACAACACCAAGTACCCCACTCACATCGTGGTGGTAGAGGATCAACCCTCTGCCCTCAAGCTCTCAGCTGTACCGGGGGTGAACACGATTGCACTACTGGGAACTAAACTGTCAGACGAGTTGTCCAACCGCATCCACGCAGCCTACCCCGGCATCCCTGTCGTGATCAGTCTGGATCAAGACGCCACTAGCACGGCACTATTAACAGTTGTTAATGCCCGTCGCTTCATCAAGAACATCAAGATGATTACACTCAACAAAGATATTAAGAACATGAACGAGAAGGAGTTTGAAGCTTATCGAGACTCACTTACTAGCGGCAGCCCTACGAAGTAGGGAGAGCAGCGAGCTAATACAAACACACCTCCAACCGGGGGCTAAGAACAAGAAGGACACACGCTACAGTCCTGAGTTCCGCATCCTGACGGAGAAGATTGATGACTACTACAAGCGTGACGAAGATGCACAGAGCGTAGAGCAGAGCCTGTTGATTGGGCTGATAGATGCCACAGTGTCTAACGACAAGCACAAGGCTAGGTTTACACAGTTGATTGAGGAAGCGTTCGCTATTGATACATCAGTCGCTAACACCAACGACCTCATTCTGCAAGCCAAGCGTAGTGAAGTGGGAGATAAGCTAGCTGTCAAGCTGGTTAATCGTGAGGATGTAGACGAGGAGCTAGCCGAGTACGTACACCTGCACGGGCTGGTTAGCATGGAGGAGTTTTTAACAGGCGAGTCTTCTGTTCTTACAGGAGCCGACGCAGCAGGCGTCCTTGACTACCTGCGTACACAGCAGGGCACGTTCAAGCTACGCCCGCCACGCCTCAACGAGGCGCTAGAAGAGGGGCTTATGGAGGGGCATGCCATCATTGTGCTGGCCCGGCCAGAGATAGGTAAGTCTGCCTTCGCTGTCACCAATGCCTGTGGCTGGGCAATGGATGGTAAGAAGGTGGGCTACTTCATCAACGAAGACCCTGAGAAACTCATTCAGCTGCGAGCCATGTCCTGCCTGTCAGGCATGACCAAGCTTGAGATGTATGAGAATCCAGAGAAGGCACTGGCCTTGGCACGACGCCGCGGCTTGGATAACCTCACGGTTATTCCCCTGTACCCCGGCAACCTGTCAGAGATTGATGCGTTCATCGACAAGTATGGCTTCGATGCCATCGTTGTTGATCAGCTTCGTAACCTCAAGGTGAAGAGCGAGAACAGGACAGGGCAGCTGGAAGCTGCGGCGCAGGGCATCCGTGACCTAGGCAAGAAGTACAACATCGTAACGATGGGCTTCACGCAGGCAGGTGAGAGTGCGGAGGGCAAGGCCATCCTTGACATGTCCGATGTGGACAGCAGCAAGACAGGCATCCCGTCAGCGTGTGACTTGCTTATTGGCATTGGCGCAACAGAGGAACACAAGGCTACTAACATACGTGTGTTCAGCTTGAGCAAGAACAAGGTGTCAGGCTGGCACGGGAACTTCCCGGCCCGTATCAATCCATTCCTCAGTAGATACACGAATGTGGATTGAACAATCGAGGTATACAAATGTCGAGTAAGCTAGTATGGGTAGACCCGCCCTCGGGGTGGCAGTACGGATTCCCTAAGCTGTACACCAGGGAAGTAGATGGCGATATGTCTGAATGGATGGTTCAGCAAGGATATCCAGAGGAACTTATGGATGTGGCTAACCTTGGTACTAGGATGTGGAGTGCAGACAGCGAAGGTTAAGCGGAGGTTAACTCTGCGTTAAGGTTATAGGCTGCAAAGCCTTACGGCTATTAGAAGTACAGAATGCTTGCAATGTTTTAGCAAGTGTAGTATAATACTTCTAACGGCTCTTATCTATGTTTAAATTAATTATGCTTTTGTTTCATATAATTGATTTGAACATGTGAGTAAGTAATGATTAACTCTTTGTTAATTGTTAGCTTACGAACGTAATAGGCTCTTGCTCTTACGAGCAATGATTAACATAAGGATAGAACCATTAGTACATTCTTTACGAGTGACTTACACTTAGGTCATAAGAACATCATTAAGTTTGAACCAGAGCATAGGCCTTTCACTTCCGCAGAGGAAATGAATGAAGCGTTAGTAGATAGATGGAACAGTGTCGTAGGTGTTAAGGATCAGGTGTGGGTGCTGGGTGATGTGCTATTTGGTCAAGGCAACTTCTACTACCTCAATCGCCTGCAAGGACAGAAGTATCTGGTGCTTGGTAATCACGATCACTATGATAAGAGTTTATATCTCGCACACTTCCGCAAGGTGGAAGGTGTTGCCAGCTTTGACAAGTGCATCCTAAGTCATGTGCCTGTGCATCCTAACCAACTGGAGTATAGGTTCAAGGCCAATCTACACGGACACTTGCACAGCAAGACAGTGCTACTACCTAACGGCAAGGAAGATCAACGCTACATTAACGTAGCTGTAGAACAGAACAACCTCACGCCCTTTGCGTGGGAAGACTTACAGAAGAGGATTAACTATGAGTGAGTTTCAACCGTGGCCTAAGATGGCCAGATGGTCTAGGGATATTATTGTTACAGAAAAGATTGATGGTACTAACAGTCAGGTGTTCATCTACCCTGCCAATGAGATTGGCATGGAAGGGCTAGACCCTAGAGACCCTTGGGCTGTGCTACAAGAGAAGTATGCCCTAGCTTTCAAGGATGGTAGGGCTATCTCAGCAGGTAGCCGCACCCGCTGGCTTGACACCAGTAGCAAGGGTGATAACTTCGGCTTCGCTAAGTGGGTCGAGGAAAACGCTGACGCTTTATTCCTCTTGGGCGAAGGCCGTCACTTCGGTGAGTGGTGGGGCAAGGGTATCCAGCGTGGGTATGGTCTGGAAGAAAAGAAGTTCAGCCTGTTCAATGTGGGCCGTTGGCACGACGACGCTGTACGCCCGGCCTGTTGTGACGTAGTGCCTGTAATCTACGATGGGCCTAACGAGGCGCATGAGATTGAACATAGCCTTGATGCGCTTAAGATGTACGGCAGCTTGGCTGCGCCGGGCTACGATGATCCCGAAGGGATTATAATCTGGCACACTGCCGCTAACGTGGGCTTCAAGAAAACAATCAAGGACGATGAGAAACCAAAGGGGCAAGTGAATGGATACTGATGTACGTTACACTGTATCAGAAAGGTCAGAGTCAGGGCATTGCTGCTTTGATTCCACTGTAGTTAAGCAAACCAGCAAAGGTAGTGAGACTGTAGCTGAGTGCTTTGACCTCAAGGATGCACAGCTTATAGCTAGGCTGCTCCAAGAAAGGCACGACGCGGAGGTTAAGTTTTGGACGATGTGATTACCACCAATGACTACCTGCTCCTAACCTCTTGCGGTTTTCGTGCCCACTTCGCTGAGGTTATACTGTGGAAGGACGATGAGCAGGGTAATCATTGGCAAGCACAGCTTGGCGAGGGGAGCACAGACCCTATTGTATTCATCAAGCACAAGCCAGACTTCCGCCGCTTCCCGTCAGAGCTATTGACACGAGACAGGTTTGTCTCGCTGTTCATGCCAGAGCAGAGGAAGGTTGCGTGAAAGAGCTGCACACGTTGGTGTCAGGACCTTACATGTTCAACATAAGCTTAAGCGACAAGCGGGTGAGTGTGGCATATAGCTTCAATGGTGAGCTGCTGGTGGCTATTGATCAGAGCAGGGATGCTACAGCTAACGAGTGGATTGAATTTAACCTACCTAAAGGAGAGACTAATGACGAACAGACGTGATGAGATGATCGAGATGTTGTAGAAGAGAAGACTAGCGCTTTGTTGTATCAAGCTGAGCGCCTACTCGATCTTCTGCTTGACGCAGAGGACACCATCGAAGAGCAGGCCAAGCGTATTGATCTGCTTGAGACAGAGCTTGGTGATGCAGAGGAAGCCTTCATGCTTCTTAACAAAATGGAACAGGAGATGGGACTATCATGAGACGTATAATGCTTGATATGGATGGCGTGCTTGCAGACTTCGACGGGTTCTTCCTGTCCTCGTTTGGCATAGCCACCAAGGATGTAACCAAGAAAGAGATGTGGAAAGCAATACATGGGCACGATGAGTTCTTCTACAATCTGCCGATGATGGAAGGTGCTGAACTGCTATACTGGAAGGCTGCGGAATACTGGGACTACGGCAAGCATAACCCGGTGTATATTCTCACCAGTGCAGGCAGCAGCAACTTCATGCACGTAGCAGAACAGAAGAAGCGTTGGATTCAGAAGCACATTGATCACAACGTCACTGTCATTGCTGTACGTGAGGGAGCTGACAAGGCTGCTATGGTGCAGCACAAGGGTGACATTCTTGTCGATGACTGGCGTAAGAACTGTGATGCATGGGAAGCTGTTGGTGGGCTGGCCGTTAAGTATGAGAATGCTACGCAAGCCATCGCTGACCTAGAAGATTTGCTGTATAACAAGGAGGCTGCATGAAGTATGACGTAGGTGATAGGGTGGTGATGGTTAGTAACTACTTCTCGAATGAGCGCGTCCTAGCTGACGACGACAAGCGCGACCAATATCCCTTGTACGATGGGCTGTTCGCCTACTTCCCTGCTGCTCTGTGCGAGGTGGCTCGTTGGTCGCAGGTGGGTGGTGCTAAGCACACGCCGGGTGAGCCTCTCCACTGGAAGCGAGAAGTGTCCACCGACCATGAGAATAAAATCCTCCGTCACTTGTTGGACGCTGATAAAGAGGTGGATGATGGCTTCATCGAAGCTGTTGCCTTGGCATGGCGCAGCCTTGCTTTGTGCCAGAGCTTGCTTGAGAAGCGGGGCTGGGCTGAGGGAGCTAACGCTAGGTGGGTACGATGAGGTGGTTCCCATTCCTTGGCTACGTAACTAACGAAGAGGACCCGTCACTGGCGGAGTATCTCGACCTAGCCCCTGACCGTGAGTGGAAGATATTTATATTTGAATGGCTGTCATTCACCTACGCATTCTACGCTTACACGAAGCCTGTGCCATGAAACTAGAGAAGGGGGATATGTGGGATGTGTTTGGTAAGACAGACCTGTTCCTCATCACCACCAATCCTATTCGCCGTAAGGATGGTGCCATCGTCATGGGACGTGGCATAGCCAAGGAAGTGAAGGATAGGTTTCCTGAATTCCCTTATGACTTCGGCAGGCGCTTCTCTCCGGAGTTTATGGGCTACCAGTCTATGACACCGACAGGTGTTGTGGGCAGATACGATGGACAAGTGATGGGATACTTCATGGTGAAGACTCACTGGCGGGATGAAGCTCGGCTAGATGTGATTGAGGACAGTGTTATAGACTTGTCAGAGACAGCTCACCACTATGATCGTATTGACCTTAACTTCCCCGGCATAGGCAACGGCAAACTCAAGAGAGAAGATGTGCTGCCTATCATAGAGCAGCTACCAGATAACGTACACGTATGGGAATACAATTAACAGCTGTTAATAGTTCACTAAAATATTAAGCTAACATTAAGGGAGGTTGCCGTGAAGATTAGACATACAGCATTTGGTAAGACTCGTGACGTTGAGGCTGAATTCCATAACATGGAACCGGGGCTAGATTATGACGATGTTTTGTGGGTAGAAAGGTCAGAAGATTACTACGCCTTGATGAGTCCCCAGCTACGAGATAAGCGTGTGGCTATTATTACTAGAGACAACTGGCTTAGGGCAGACCGTGAAGATTGAAATCAAGTGGCTTGATGATAACAAAGACTGTGAAACAGACGGCTGCTCTGGCGGTTGGGCAGAAGGTGCGGAGGTGCGGCTTGACGGCGTGCTGCTGCACAGCCTAATTCCTGTTGCCACATGCTTTGGTGACGGCGATCACTGGTCGGAGGTAGAAGTATATAAAACAATCCTCGCTGGCCTAGGTTACGAGATTGAGGAAGGGTATTAACAGCTGTTAATGCACGCTTCATAAAATGTATTGACTTCTTAGGGAGGATGTGATATACTTACACTATGGAAATGGTAGACCTTCCTTGGTTCTGCGGCCCCCAAGGATTAGAAGCTTACATCAATCCGCAGCGTTTCGTTGTTCTCGATTTCGAGACGACAAATTTATCAAAAGGGTCGGCACTTGAGCCGGCCAACGAGATTGTCCTAGCGTGTTGGTATGTTGTTACGCCTGACGGTGTGGTAGCTAAGCACCATTGGGGCAATCAGTACGACCAAAGCGAGTTGGAGAAAGATGTAAAGGAATCACAGTTTGTCGTAGCACACAACGCCAAGTTTGAACTGCAAT
>Ga0075163_10009936_pt1 | contig 12469 bp, 10 predicted proteins | sample JI1023141ADNA_FD_71478 | JGI IMG/M metagenome (GOLD analysis project Ga0075163, IMG submission 71478) | Wastewater effluent complex algal communities from Wisconsin, to seasonally profile nutrient transformation and Carbon sequestration -... | ecosystem: Engineered > WWTP > Effluent > Algae...
TCGGGCTCGGATTCGGGCTCGGGCTCGGTCGACGGTCGGGGCGGGACACGGTGCGACAAGTGGCTGACGCTGGGCAAGGGCCGGTCCGCGCGGTACCAATTCGCGCCATGAAGCTCGCCCGTCTCGCTCTCGCCCTCGCCGCCGGCGCCGCGCTCGCCGGTTGCGGCAAGTCCAAGGACAAGCCCGCGCCCAAGGTCACCCCGCCGCCGACCACGCCCGGCTCGGGCTCGGGCTCGGGCTCGACCGCCGCGCCGCCGCCGGCCAAGCACGATCGGCTGACCCGCACCGACTTCAACCGGATCGCGGCCGAGCGAGCGCTGCCGCTGTTCTGGCGCGCCGACGCCGACGGTGACCACGACCTCGACGCCGACGAGCTGGTGACGCTGTGGGGCTGGCCGGGGCCGGCGCGGGCCGCGCTGGTCGCGGGCGACCGCTTCACCCCGGCGTTCGAGGAGCTGTACGGCAAGCTCGCCGCCCCGGCGCCGGCCGGCGACGTCGCCCCCGAGGAGCGCGCGCGTCGGGCCGCGGTGCTGGCCGAGCTGGCCCAGGGGCTGCCGACCCTGGTCGAGACCGATCAGCGCCAGGCCAGCGCCGAGGACAAGGCGATCGTCGATCACGTGCTGACCGCCGCCGCCACCGTCGAGAAGATCTTCGCCCGCCAGAAGGGCGTGCTGGGCATGGACGCGTCCATCCCGGCCGACGACCCGGCCAGCCGGATGCTGTTCTTCCGCAACCAGGGCCCGTTCTGCCTGGCCGCCAAGACCGAGCGCAACCCCGACTGCAGCGCGCTGCCGGCCCGGCCGCGGCCGGTGTCGGGCCTGTACCCGGCCGCGATCCAGGCCAAGCCCGGCTTCTGCGACGCGCTCGCCAAGGCGCCCAACGCCGCCGAGCTGATGGGCCACTTCGCCATCGTCAAGGACGGCGCCACCGCCGGCGCGTTCGTCGCCGAGCCGTACAACGTCGCCTACAAGGACGACATGGAGGCGGTGGCCAAGGAGCTCGACGCCGCCGCGGCCGCGGTCACCTCGCCCGACGAGGCCGCGTTCGTCGCCTACCTCAAGGCGGCGGCCCAGGCCTTCCGCGACAACGACTGGGAGAAGGCCGACGTCGCCTGGGCGGCGATGGGCGCGGCCGGGTCGCGCTGGTACCTGCGCATCGGCCCCGACGAGGTCTACGACGATCCGTGCGCGCTCAAGGCCGGCTTCCACGTCAGCTTCGCCCGGATCAACCCGGGCTCGGTCGAGTGGCGGCAGAAGCTCGAGCCGGTCAAGGGCGAGATGGAGGGGGCGCTCGCCGCCCTGGCCGGCAAGCCCTACATCGCCCGCGACGTCGCCTTCCGCCTGCCCGACTTCATCGACATCATCGTCAACGCCGGTGACGCCCGGGCCCCGAGCGGCGCCACCATCGGCCAGTCGCTGCCCAACTGGGGCAAGGTCGCCGAGGCCGGCGGCCGCACGGTCGCGATGACCAACCTCTACACCGACGCCGACAGCGCCGCGTCGCTGATGAACCAGGCGTCGTCGCTGTTCTGCCCGGCCACCGCGGCCAGCTTCAAGACCGACCCGTCGATCGCGCTGATGACGACGGTGCTGCACGAGGCCGCCCACAACCTCGGCCCGGCCCACGACTACAAGGTCGGCGGCAAGACCGACGACGCCCTGTTCGGCGGCACGCTGGCGTCGACCCTCGAGGAGCTCAAGGCCCAGACCGCGGCGCTCTACTTCAGCGAGTGGCTGGCGGCCAAGGGCGTCATCACCGCCGACCTGGCGCGGGCCTCGCACCTGCGCGATCTGGCGTGGGCGTTCGGCCACATCGCCCAGGGCATGTACACCGCCGACGGCACGCCGAAGAACTACTCCCAGCTCGCCGCGATCCAGGTCGGCAGCCTGGTCGCCGCCGGCGTGGTGCAGTGGAAGGCCGACGCCAAGGCGGCCAACGGCACCGACGCCGGCTGCTTCGAGGTCGACCTCGACGCCTGGAAGCCGGCGGTCGACAAGCTGACCGCCCGGGTGCTCAAGGTGAAGGGCGCCGGCGACAAGAAGGACGCGCTGGCGATGAAGGCCGCCTTCGTCGACGGCAAGGATAGCTGGGGCGATCTGCGCGGCGTGATCGCCGAGCGCTGGCTGCGCGCCCCGCGCGCCACCATGGTCTACAGCGTCCGCCGCTGAGCTCGGGCTCGGATTCGGGTTCGGGTTCGGGCTCGGATTCGGGTTCGGGTTCGGGTTCGGGTTCGGGTTCGGGTTCGGGTTCGGGTTCGGGCTCGGATTCGGTCTCGGTCTCGGCCCTCAGCGCAGGGCAGCCCGCCCACTACCCAGCTGCCCGCGCAGGATGCGACCGAACGGCAGCCGCGGCTGGAGCATCGCCAGCACGCCGGCCACGCCCAGCCGCTGCCGCCACAGCAGCGTCAGCGCCGGCGGCAGCGCCAGCCCGCCGTGGGCGAGCGCGCGCCGGGTGGTCTGCGCCAGCCGATCGGCGTACGCCCGATCCCAGGTGAACGGCTTGTCGCCGGCGAACGGCTCGGCCAGCGCGTGCTCCCAGTCGCGGTGTGGCGTGCTGGCCAGGCTGCCGACCTTCTTGAGCAGGCCGAGCCGGGCCAGGCCCATGCGGAACCGCTCGGCGCCGGCGAAGGCGTCGGGATCGAGCAGGCCGTGCCACAGCTCTAGGTCGCCGCGCGCGATCGTGTCGTCGATCTCGACGGTGCAGCCGAAGTCGAGGAACCAGACCCGGACGTCGTCGCCGGCGCGCTCGACCAGGTAGTTGCCGGGGTTGGGATCGGCGTTGAGCAGGCCGTGGCACAAGGGCGTACCCCAGGCGAACCGCACGATCGCGGTCGCGACCGCGCCGGCCAGCGCCGGATCGTCGGCCGGCAGCTCGGCGATCGGCAGCCCGGGGGCGCGGGTCATGGTCAGCACCCGGCGGGTCGAGCGTTCGGCGACGACCTCGGGCACCCGGATGACGTCGTCGCCGGCCCAGGCGGCGCCGACCCGGCGCAGCGCGTCGGCCTCGGCGGCGTAGTCGGTCTCGGCCAGCACCGCGGCCCGCACCACCGCCAGCGCCTCGGCGCTCAGCTCGCGACCGAGCTCGGTGCCGGCCAGCCGGCGGGCGAAGCCGTCGGACGCCAGGTCGCCGGCCAGCGCGACGTCGACGCCGGGGTACTGGACCTTGACCGCGAGCTGCCGGCCGTCGGCGTCGGTGGCGGCGTGGACCTGGCCCAGCGACGCCGCCGCCAGCGGCGTCGGATCCCAGCGCGCGAACAGCCGCTCGGGCGGCGCGCCCAGCTCGGCCTCGATCACGCCGGCGATCGCCGCCGCCGGCGCCGCCGGCACGTGGTCCCACAGCGCCCGCAGCTCGGCCGGCGCGCCCGACGAGGTGTAGGCCAGGAGCTGGGCGACCTTGGCCAGCCCGGCCTTCATCGAGCCGGCGTGGCGGGCCAGCTCGCGCTCGGCCGCCTGGTCGACGATCCGATCGTCCTCCTCCGATCCGGTGGGATCGGTGGTCACGACCTGCTTGGCCCGCGCCCACAGCCGCGCCATCCCGACCCGGGCATCGGCCGCCAGCCGGCGGCGCCGTCGCTCGCGTTGCTCGGTCATCGCCGCGACTCTGGCACACCCGCCGGCCGCCGACGATGTCAGGAGGCCGCGGCCAGGCTGGGGTGCTTGCCGCTGTCGTCGGCCCAGTACAGCTCGACCCGGTTCTTGCCGGCGCGCTTGGCCCGGTACAGCGCGCGATCGGCCCGCCGCAGCAGATCCTCGGCGCAGGTCACGCCGCTGTCGGGGAAGGCGGCGATGCCGACCGAGGCGGTGATCGACAAGAGCGGCCCGCCGTCGCCGGCCGGCACCCGCCGCTCGGCGATGGCGTGGCGGACCCGCTCGACGTGACCGAGGGCGTCGACCAGCTCGGCGCCCGGCAGGATCAGCGCGACCTCCTCGCCGCCGTAGCGGGCGGCGGTGTCGATGCCGCGGAGCTCGTTGCGGACCACGCTGGCGATCTCGCGCAGCACCCGGTCGCCGGCCAGGTGGCCATGATCGTCGTTGAGCCGCTTGAAGTCGTCGATGTCGAGCATCGCGACCGCGAACGGCGTGCGGTAGCGGCGGGCGCGCTCGATCTCCTCGTCGAGCCGGGCGTCGAAGTAGCGGCGGACGAACAGCCCGGTCAGGCCGTCGACCATCGCCATCTCGTAGAGGTGGGCGTTGGCCAGCGCCGCGCCGACCTGCAGCGCCAGCGAGCCGAGCAGGCGCTCGTCGGCGATCGTGAACGCGGCCGGCTGCCGGCTGTGCACCGCCAGCACGCCCTCGCAGGCGCCGTGCATCATCACCGGCACCCCCAGCCACGACCGCACGCCCTCGCGCCCGGCCGGGCCGAACGCGATCTCGCTGGCGGCGAGGTCGTCGATCCGCAGCGCCGCCTCGCGCCGCAGCACCTCGCCGGTCGCGCCCTCGCCGCGCGCCACCGCGATCCGGACGTGGCGATCGCGCTCGCGGTCGTAGCTGTCGACCACCAGCCGGTCGGTCTCGCGCGCGGCGCCGCGATGGACCAGGGCCATGGTCTCGGCCGCCGGGATGGCCGCCACCGTCTCGCGCGCCACGGTGGCGACCACGTGGGGCAGCTCGATCGACGCGCCGAGGGCGCGGGCGGTGCGATCGAGCAGCTCGAGCTCGCCGACCCGGGCTCGCCCGGCCGCGCTCGCCCGCGCCAGCCGGTTGAACACCAGGTTGAGCAGGAGGTGGGTCGCCGCCAGCAGGGTGAAGCCGAGCATGCGATCGTCGGCGAAGAGCTGGGCGGCGACCGCGGCCACCGGCAACAGCGACAGCTCGGCGAGGATGCCGGGCCCGGCCTGCTCGCGCACGAAGCCGCCGACCGCGCGGCCGCCGAGCGCCAGCCGCGCACCCTGCAGCAGGTTGTGGACCAGCAGCAGCGACGCGCCGATCTCGACCACCCGCAGGCAGGTGGCGAGCTCGCCCTGCCCGGCCGGCGCCGCCGCCTCGACCAGCCGGGCGACGCCGGCGACCAGGGCGCCGGTCGCGCCGCCGAAGAACGCGACGTAGGCCAGGCCGCGCCGCCGCTCGGCGCGATCGCGATCCACCGCGCCTGCGCGCCACCAGCGCACGCCGGCGTCGGCGGTCAGCGCCAGCGCGACGATCAGCCCGGCGACCGTGGGCCCGAGGGTGACCGCGGCCGCGACGTAGAATCCGGAGTCGAGCGACAGCACCGCGCCGGGCGCGATCGGGAACGCCATCGCCCGCGTCGCCAGGATCACGCTGACGAACAGCGCGACGCCTGCCGCCCCGTGAGGCGGGAGCGCCAGGGGCCGATCGAGCGCCACCCCGGCCACGACCGCCGCCCACCCCAGCGCCGCGACGGCGAGGGTGAACGTGAGCTGGAGGCGTTCGCGGCGAGTCATGGTCGGACCAATGGGCGCGCGGAGGTACCACAGCCCGCTGACGCCGAGAAGGTCCTAAATGTCCCCGCCCGGCCGGTCCGGGCCCCCGAAAGCAGCGATGGCCCGGCCATCTCGGGCCGAGCCATCACCGCGCGCTCATGGAAGCGCTTCGATAGGTGCGTGGTCGCGGGCCGCCCGATCCAGGCAGCCCGCGGCGGGGGGTCAGATGTCGATCACCACCACGCCGCGTTCCTCGCGCGGCGGCGGGTTTGCCTCGGCGGGGTCGCGGTCGCGACGCGGACTCTCGAGAGGCATCTCGATGCGACGCTCCTGCTCGCGCCGCTTGTCTTCTTCGCGTCGCAAGATCTCTTCGATGATCCAGGGATCCAGCATATCGGGACCGCCTTTCGACTTCCGGTACGACCGACGAGCGCGGTTGGCCTTGTGACGGGCCTTCGTGGCGGTCGGTCTACCCCGGAAGAAGCTATGCAGCCAGGGCAGTAGGTAGGGTGGTGGTCGGTGGGAGGTTGATCCTCAGGGTCGTCCGGGTCTCCGAGCTTTGGACGCTCGGGGCGACGAAATGTTTCTGCAAGCAGTGCGCCCGTTCGTCGCTATCGGTCAGCGACATCATAACGCATGGCAATGACGGGATCCGAGGGTGAAGGGGGCGCACGGTGGTGGAGGTCACCACGCCGCAAAGGTGACGTGGCTGGAGCCGTTTGCCCCCAGCCAGGCCGGGCCTGGGCCCGGTTCCGCTGACGTCAGGCAAGGTTAGCCCGCGTTTCAGTGGGCCGACACTTTTTGCGTAGCACTGGCGCAAAGTGTCACCATCCGGATGGGCCCCGCCCCGGGCGCCCGGCGAGATCGGCCGCGGCCCAGGCGCAACGGTCCGTTCCCTGGCAGCGACGGTGGCGACGGCGACGGCGGGCACGACCGGCCCAACGTACGCGCGCCGCGGCTGCCTCGCACCCTCGCCGATCGGGCAGCGCCGGAGTCCTCAGTCGAGATCGCGGAGGCGCCAGCGGCCGTCCTCGCGGACGAACTTCACCTCGAGCCCGGCGCCGTAGCGGAGGTGGGCCTCGTTGCCCTGCTCCTCGATCGGCTCGTCGACGTTGGCCTCGAGCTGGTTCATGAGCTGCGCCATCTCCTCGCGCCGCTCGCCGGTGAACTGCTGTGTGACCTTGTCGACGGTCATCAGCTCGGCGTAGTCGCGGGGGACGAAGCGCAGGACCACGTCCCAGCGCTCGAGCCGGTAGGCGCGCAGGAACGAGCGCAGCGCCGCCCGCGGCGTCGACTGATCGTAGAAGGCCAGCGGGTTGGTGGCGATCCGCCAGTGCCCGTCCTCCTCGGTCAGCGCGAGGGTGTCGCCGAGGCCGTAGCGGAGCTCGGCCGAGACCTCGAGCCGGCGCTTGCGGCTGCCGAGGCGATCGGCGGTGTCGGCGACCTCGCGCGGGTTGTCGCGCAGCATGGCGACGAACTCGTCGCGCGAGGTGGTGGCCCGGAACCGCGACGACATGAGCTGGTAGGCGGCGTCGTAGTTCTTGGCCCGCAGCGCGCTGGCGTAGCGATCGAGCGCCGCGCCCGGCGGCGTCCGCCCGGCGCATCCCGCGCCCGCCGCCAGCGCGAGCACGGCTCCGATCGAGGCGACCGTCGCGGCGAAGCGGGAGCTCGAGCGCATCATCGTCCTCGTCTTTAGCACGGGGGCCGGGCCGGTTCAGGCGCCGGGCGCGCCGACCGGTCCGCCCGCGCGGGCGTCGCGGGCCGCGCCGTCGCCGCCGACGCTGGCGAAGGCGCGGGTCACCAGCAGCGCCGCGACCGCGACCGCCACCACCGCGACCGCCATCGCGGTCCGCGGCCCGGCGCGGTGGAAGATCTCGCCCAGCACCCACGACGACGGCGCGGTGCCGACCAGGTGGGTGGTGAACAGCGCGACCGCCTGGGCGGTGGCGGCCAGCGCCGGCGGCGCGACGTCGTCGATCGAGGACGCCATCGGCCCGTGGTACCAGGTGGTGAAGAACATCGCCGCCGCCGCCGCGACGTACAGCACCGGCCCGTCGGGCAGCACCAGCGCCGCGGCCAGGCACGGCGCGCCGCACGCCATGCCGATCGCCATCGCGCCCGGCCGGCCCCAGGACCGGGTCCGGCGCAGCCGATCGCCCATCCGGCCGCCGACGATGACGCCGGCCAGGCCGGCGGCGCCGCACGCGCCGAACAGCGTGGTCGCCTCCGGCTTGGTCATGCCCTTGTCGACCTGGAGGAACTCGACCATCCAGGCGGTGAGGCCGCCGGCGGCGAACGCCATCACCGTGGTCGCCGCCATCAGCCGGCGGACGGTGCGGATGCGGATCACGGTGGCCGCGTCGGCCAGGAGCGCGCGCCACGAGCTGCCGGCGGCCGAGCCCTGCGGCACCTCGATCAGCAACAGCGCGACCGCCAGCGCGAAGCCGGGGGCGGCGATCGCGATCCAGCCCCAGCGGTAGCCGAGCGCGGCGCCGAAGCCGAAGCCGACCACGCCGCCGAGGAACAGGCCGACGTTGAAGATCGCCATCGCGAACGCCTTGTGCTTGCCGGCGTAGAGATCGCCGAGCACGGCGTTGGCCGGCGGCACCACCGCGGCGGTGCCGAGCCCGACCAGCGCGCGCGACAGCAGCACGCCGGTGAACGACGGCACCAGCGCGCCGGCGATGCCGGCAGCGCTCCACAGGATAGCGCCGACCGCGATGACCTTGCGGCGATCGAGGCGATCGCCGAACCAGCCCAGCGGCAGGGTGGCGAGGGCGTGCGGCAGCATGAACGCGGTGCCGAGCAGGCCGAGGTCGGCGTCGTCGACGCGGAAGCGGGCCCGCAGATCGTCGTAGACCACGAACGGCGCGGTCCGGCTGGCGTACGACAGCATGTTGGCCAGCGCGAACAGCGCCAGCACGCGCGACGCCCGGGTGTGGCCGGCCGCCATCATTCCTCGGGCGGCAGCGGATCGTCGGGGGTGGCGGCCGGCGGCCCGCCCACCGACGACGACCAGCGCAGGACGTAGGCCGCCGGCGGCACCGGCTTCTTGCCGGCCTTGGCGGTGACCCGGATGAAGGCCGGGGCGCCGGTCGGGACCGGCGCGGTCGCGTCCTCGCCGGCGCCGGCGCCGCCGCGATCGCCCTTGTCGACCGACGCGCCCGACGCGCCCAGCACCTCGCACACCAGGTCGAGGCCGGCCACGCCGTCGACGGTGGCGTCGAGCTGGCGCGGCCCCGAGGACGGCGACAGGGCGTAGACGTCGACCTCGCCGGCGGCGAGCGCGCCGCGCATGGTGCCCTCGTCCTCGGCGCCGTAGCGGAGCGTGGTCGCGGTCGCCGGCTTGTCGTTGGGCTCGGCCTCCTCGTCGACGTCGAGGAGCCGGGCGGTGACGGTCAGGGTGTAGCCGACGTCGGGGTTGGACGGCTTGCCGCTGATCTTGACGTGGTGGATGGTGGCCTCGCCGGGATCGAGGCGGGGCGCGACGCTGCGCACCAGCAGCGGCTGCCCGGGCAGGCCGGTGACCGCGACCCGCGGCCGGTCGGCGGCGTCGGTGACCGCGAGCGACAGGGTCACGCCGGGGACGGCGGTGACCGCGAGATCGAGGCCGTTGCCCTCGGCCAGGCCCTCGAGCGACACCTTCCAGACGTCGACGTCGCCGGTCCAGCCGAGGTGACCGGTGACCGGCTCGATCAGCGAGACCTCGTTGGCCGAGCCCGGATCGTCGTCGGGCTCGCGCTCGCCGCCCGCCACCGGGTCGGCGACGAGCTGGGCGGTCAAGGTGTACGGCGGCGACCGCCCCACCCGCCCGGTCGGCGGCGCGGCCGAGCCGGCGCCCGGCTTGGGCTTGGCCGGCTTGGCCGGCTTGACCGGCCGGGCGACCTCGCGGACGACCAGGTAGAAGGTGCCCTTGTCGAGCGGCGCCCCGGCCAGGCCCTCGCCGACGCCGGGGCCGCCGCGATCGGACGTCGCCAGCAGCGCGAAGTCGCGATCGCGCAGCTCGAGGCGGGTGTCGATGCCCGCGATCGGCGCCAGCACCGCGGTGACCATCCGCGGGCCCGGGCTGACGATCTGGAAGGCGTCGACGTCGGTGTCGCCGTCGAGCACGCCCTGGACGCCGGCGCCGAGCGGGCTGGCGTTGGCGGCCTTGGCGTTGGGCTCGCGCTCGGCCGGCAGGTCGCTGGTCGACGAGCCGGCGGTGCCGCCCGGCCGGTCGACCACCACCACCGCCGCGGCGGCGTCGCGGCTGCGGCCGAGGTGCTCGCGGCTGACGGTGTCGCCGCGGCAGCCGAGCGCGGCCAGCGCCAGCGCCGCGCCCAGGGCGGCGATCGCGGTCCGGCCGGGCGCGCTCACGACAGCTTCGCGCGATCGGCGAGCGTGGCCAGCAGCTCGGCCTGCGACGCCACCGCGCCGTCGACCCGCGCGGTCGCCTTCATCTTGAAGATCTTGCCGACCCGCAGCGGCTCGACCTCGATGATGAGCTGATCGCCGGGCACCACCGCGCGGCGGAACTTGGCCCCGTCGATGGCGAGGAACAGCATGACCTGGGTCTCGGGATCGAACGACACCAGCCGGCTGGCCAGGATGCCGCCGGCCTGGGCCATCGCCTCGAGCTGGAGCACGCCCGGCATCACCGGCGCGCCGGGGAAGTGGCCGGGGAAGTAGGGCTCGTTGTAGCTCACGTTCTTGAGCGCGACGATCTTCTGGTCGGTCAGCTCGAGGACCCGATCGATGAGCAGGAACGGGAACCGGTGCGGCAGCGCCTTGAGGATCTGCTCGATCCCGAGCGCGGGCTTGTCGGCCATGGGCCCGAACGTAGCGCATGCGCCGCCGGTTGGCGGACCCGCCGACGATCGAAAGGCCGCGCGCCGCGCCGGTCCGGCGACGATCTCCGGACCCGATCGCCGTGGCTAGCGGGCGATCACCAGCAGCCGGGTCTCGACCACGCTCTCGGCCCAGCGCTCCTTGTACGGCATCGCGGTGCCGAGGTCGTAGACCGCGATGTCCTCGGCGGACAGGGCCTCGATCTGGCGGAGCTGGAGCAGGTTGCCGAGCGCGTGCCGGCGGTAGCCGTTGTCGAACGAGAACTGCAGCCCGCGGTACTCGCCGGCGAACACGCCGCCGAGGATGAAGGCGATGTCGCGGCCGTCGTGCTGGCAGATGATGAGCCGCAGCCGATCGCGCGGGCCGAGCGCGTGGCACATGCGCTGGTAGAAGGCGAGCATCGGTCCCTGATCGACGCCGACCCCGCTCTGGCCCTTCCAGCTCCGCCGCTCGATCGCGACCACCCGGCGCAGCGCGTCGTCGATCGCGGGCGCGGTCCGCGGCCGGACGGTGACGAAGGTGAGGCCGGCGGCGGCCGCCTCGCGCTCGGCGACCCGCAGCGACTTGCGCAGGTTGCGCGACCGGCGGCCGAGGAAGCCGTCGACGCCGCCGTCGAGGCTGGCGACGTAGCGCTGGGTCGGCGTGCCCCGGCCCCAGCGCCAGCCGGCCGGCAGCGCGGCCAGCAGCGCCCGATCGGCGGCGCCGTCCTCGACCAGCCCGGCCAGCAGCATCGCGTCCCAGTCGCGATCGGCGGCGGCGACCGCGATCAGGTCGCGGGCCAGCGCGATCGGGGTCGGCCCCAGGAGCGGCGAGGCCAGGCCCCAGGCCAGCTCGAGCGGCTCGAACACCACGCCGCCGTCGGCGCGCCGTCGACGGGCCAGGGCGAGGAAGCCCTGGGCGGTCCGCCACACCCACGGCGTCCGCTCGCCCATCAGGGCGTCGTGGGCGGCCAGCACCCAGGCCGACGACGAGCAGAAGCGATCGATGCCCGGGCTGGCCATCACCGCGGCGTCGAAGTCGTCGGGCGCATCGCGCAGCGCGGCGAGATCGACCAGCTCCGGCACCCTGACGTCGTAGTAGCAATCGCCGCGGCGCGCTACCGGCCAGCGCCTGTGACCGCGCCCACCCCGCGACATCACGCCCGCCGGCGGGCGCACCGCAGGTGCTACGTTCCCGTCATGCAGGGCATGCGTCGCGTCGCGCTGGTGGCGGTCGGGGCCGTGCTCGGCGGCTGTCTGTCCGCCGGTCACCGGATCCCGCACGGCGAGCTGGTCCGCCTGGCTCAGGTGCCACCGGCCGAGCGCGGCGCGCACGTCGCGGTGGTCCAGGAGCTGGGCGACGACCCGCCGCCCGCCCAGGGCGTCACCGCCGACACCCAGGTGGTGTTCGTCAACCAGCCGATCGTCATCGTCGACGGCGGCCACGACGGCTACGGCCACCACCACGGCGGCGGGCACGGCAGCCACGGCGGCGGCAGCGGCGGCGGCGGCTCGGGCAAGGACGCGGTCGTGGCCGCGCTGGTGGTCGCCGCCACCGCCGCGATCGGCCTCGCCGTCACCGAGGGCCAGCGGTTCGCCGGCGACGTCCGCCTGCACCCGATGCACCCCGTCCACCTCTGGGGCCCGTGGGGCCACGGCGTGCTGCCGCTGGCGCAGATCGATCCGGCCACCGCCGCCGCCACCACCCGGGCGGTGATCAGCGATCGCGAGGGCCCGTGGCTGCGGCTCGATCGCGCGCCGCTCGATCGCGAGGGCCTGACCTACTCGGTGCTGGCCGGCGCCGGCCAGCTCACCGGCGACGACGGCCGCGATCTCGGCCCCGCCTTCCACGTCCAGCTCGGCCACTACCCCGGCCAGGTCTGGGGCCTGGTCATGGACTGGACCGCCGCCTGGCGCGACACCAGCACCGGCCACGACATCATGGATCTGCGCTGGGGCCTCGAGCTGCAGGCCCTGCCCCTGGCCGCCGGCAAGCTCCACGCCGGCGGCTTCCTGAACGGCGCCTACGCCTGGCGCAGCGAGGCCGACGTCACCGAGTCGGCCCTGGTCAGCGGCGGCGGCGCGCTCATCCAGCTCGAGCTGTCGACCTACCTCGCCCTCACCGGCCGGGTCGGCATCATCAAGGCCTGGGGCGAGCTCGACCGCGACGTCTCCATCGGCCTGACGATCTACTGATCGGGCTCGGGCTCGGGCTGGGGCTCGGGTTCGGGCTCGGGCTCGGGCGCGGGTTCGGGTTCGGGTTCGGGTTCGGGTTCGGGTTCGG
>Ga0075163_10009937_pt1 | contig 12469 bp, 14 predicted proteins | sample JI1023141ADNA_FD_71478 | JGI IMG/M metagenome (GOLD analysis project Ga0075163, IMG submission 71478) | Wastewater effluent complex algal communities from Wisconsin, to seasonally profile nutrient transformation and Carbon sequestration -... | ecosystem: Engineered > WWTP > Effluent > Algae...
GAGAGGAACGAGCCCGCAGGAATCGCGACGAAGCGCACGCCGGTCGGTCGATGCAACACCTCGGCGAGCTGTGCCTTGCCGTGGAGCGCGCCGGTCGGTGTCCAGTCGTCTCCGAGCACGTCGGCGATTTTCTCGGCCAGACTCTTTCGTTGCGCGGGCGTCGCTGCACGCCAGGGGTCGAGACTCGACAACACCGTGAACGCAGTCGGCGGCGGCTTCGGCAGACGAACCGTCGCGGCCTTCTTCTTCACGACGGGCGCGGTCGCACGTTCAGGCGCGAGCACGGCGATGACACGCGCGTATTTTCGCTCCATCGCGACGTCGAGCGCGGTCTGCCCGAACGAGTCTCTCAGGGCGGGTTTCGTTCCCGCGCGCAGCAGCACCTTCACCACCTCGGGAGCGTTCGCCTCTGCCGCGAGGTGCAGCGCGCTCGACTTCCACTTCTTGCTCACGTGCTTTGCGTTCGCGCCGGCCGCGAGCAGGAACTTCACGAGCGCCACGTTGCCCGCGAGCGCTGCGTTGCCGAGGGCCGTCTGACCCGACTCGTCGACCGACTCGAGGTGCACGCCGCTCTTCACGAGCCGCTTCACCGTGGCGACGTCGTCATCGAACGCTGCTTCCGGAAGAGCCGAGTCCTTGCGCATGCGCGGCAGGATAGTCAGCGCCGCGCTGCCTTGAAGGTTCGCGTGGCCGGCGTGACGACGGTCGAGCCCGCGAGGCCTCCCGCGCTCGCGCCGAACAGGCTCCTGATGTTGTCGCCGAAGAAGATCACGAAGGTGAGGAAGACCGCGAGCACGAACACGAGCGCGCCCGCGACGATGCCGGTCGGTCTGCCGATACGCCGCACCGCCTCGCTGAGCCCCACCGCCCACGCCGACGGGCAGTCCTTCGTCATCACCGTTCCATCCATGCGATGGAACAGCTGCGCGCACACGCGCTCGGAGCGGACCTTCTGGAAGAGCGCCACCGCCTCGGCGGTCGTCATCGCCGACACCTTGTAGACGTGCAGGTTGCACTGACTGCAGTGGCGCTTCTTGTCGTCACCCTGCAGGTCGCTCCAGTTCATCGGACACGGCGAGGCGATCTTCACGCTTCCCAGCAGCTCGAGCTCTTCGCGGGTCATGGAAGGAGTATCGAGGGCGACGCGTCGGGCGTTCATCGACCACTCGTCCGTCGGGCGAACGACCGATGCTCGGTGCACCCGACCTGTTCAGCCTCTGAGCTTCGCGTACAGGAACGAATCGATGAGCTGCCCGTCCTTGAAGACGCTCTTTTTCAGCACCGCCTCGCGCTGATAGCCGTTCTTCTCGAGCACGCGCGCCGACGCCAGGTTCCACTCGAAGACGCCGGCCTGCAGCCGCTCGAGCTTCATCACCTCGAACGCGTACTTCGTCGCACCACCGACGGCCTTCGTCGCGATGCCGCGGCCATGAAAGGGCGCGCCCAACCAGTACCCAATCTCCGCGCCGCGCGAGTACACGTCGGTGAGCGGGTGCACGCCGGTCGCGCCGGCGAGCTGGCCGTCGACCTCGATGGCGAAGACGCGCTCGGTGCGCTCGGGCTTCTGCTGGCGCTCGATGAAGCCGCGCGCGTGCTCCAGCGTGTACGGGTGCGGGAAGAGGTCGCGCATGTTGCGCCAGACGTTGCGGTCGTTCGCGAGCACCGTGAGGCGCTCCGCATCGGAAGGTTGAACGGCCCGCAGAACCACGCCGTCGAGCTGAAGGTGCATGTCAGCCGAGACGATGCCACGCCGCGAGGCTGACGGGTTGCGTCAGGCGTCGGGTGAGTACTCGAACCGAAGCTCGTCGGCCGAGAGCCGCTGACCACCGCTGGCCTTCTGCTTCAGCGCCTCGAAGTGGCGCCGGTATGCGTGCACCGCACCCATGTCTGGGGTGCGCCCGGGAAACGGCGTGTCGTGCTCGTCCATGTCGGACTCGATGGCGCGAACCTGTTCGAGGAGCAGCTCGAGCACCGGCAGCGGCTGCTTCGCCTTCGTCAGCATCGTTCGCAGCGCATCGAAGCGTGCCCGGGGCCCGAAGTACTTCGTCAGCAGCAGCCGCAGCTCGCCAACCTGGTCGATGGGCAGCCCCGCTTCGTCGACCTCGATGGTGAAGCCGCGCGCGGCCGTCTTCGCGACCTCTTCGTCGAAGGTGCCGACCACGCCTTCGTTGCGCTTGGCGTGCTGAAACACGTTCACCGGCACGCCCTTCTTCGGGCGCTCCTGCGGGTCCTGGCCGAAGAAGACGCTGACCCTGCCGTTCGTCTCTTCGACGATGCGGTACTCGTGGGTCTGCGTCTCGTGGCGAAAGCGCCGCCGCATCAGTGCTTGAGCATCGCGTGCTGACCGCCGGCCGCGCCCTCCATGCTGTGGCTCAGCACGAAGTGGTACAGCGGGTAGCTGTCGTCTCGCGGCCCGCCGATGCAGTCGAAGATGAAGTAGCCGCGGCCCGGGTCTTCCACGTCGGGCTGCACCTGCACGAACAGCACGTCGCTGCGCTCGATGACGAGCTCGCCCATGAGCGCCTTGCCGACGATGAGCTGCACCACCGCGCGGTTGTCGGGCTCCTCGAAGAACTCCCAGTGCGCGAGCTCATGGTCGAACAGCACCGTGTCGCCCGCGCCCACCCGCACCACGCAGTTGCGGTGGTCGGCGAGCCAGCGCCAGAAGGTGTCGAAGGTCAGCGGAGCCGTCTGCGTCGTCGAAGACATGCGCTGCGCAATACCGCGACGACTCGGGTTGTGGATCGTTTTTCGAACCGTCAGAAGAAGCGCACGCCGGCTTCACGGAGCAGCCTCACCACCCGCTGCATGGGCAGGCCCTGAATCGACGTTCGGTCGCCCTCGATGCGCGCGAAGATGGCCTGCCCGCGGCCTTCGACCCGGTACGCCCCCGCGCAGCCCTGCCACTCACCCGTCGCGACGTAGCCACGCAGCTCGTCGTCAGAGAGCGGGCGCACGTGCAGCCGCGCGACGTCGACCTCGGTGACGAGATAGCCGGGCCCGACGACACAGACGCCGGTGACGATTTCGTGGGAGCGGCCGGCGAGCGACTTGAGCTGCGCGAACGCGGCGTCGGCGTCGGGCGGTTTGCCCAGCGGGGTGCCGTCGAGCGAAACGAGCTGATCGGCTCCGACCACGAGGCAGCGGGCGAAGCGGTTGGCGACGGCGCGGGCCTTTCGTTCAGCGAGCTGCGCGACGGCCTGAACGACCGGCGTCCCTTCGGGAACGACCTCGTCGACTTCGGGAGCGACGGCCAGGTACGGCAGCCCCAGCCCGGTCATCAGCGCGCGGCGCGCCGACGACGTCGAGGCGAGAATGAGCTCCGAGTACAGGCCGCCGAGGAACACGCGGTCTCTCTGTCACAGCGACCGAAGGCGCGAAAGCCCTCAGCGGAGCTCGACGCTGCGCACGAACGCGTCGAGCCATTCCGCGAGCGAGACGCGTGGCTCGCCGGGGTTCCAGCTGGGAATGAAGCGAATCGCCTCGAGCTCGGTGACCACCGTGCCTCCGTCACGTTCGAACACGGCCACCCGTTTCGCGTAGAGGTCGCCGCCTTTGCAGCTGCCGTGGTGGGCGAACTGAAACGTCGCGTTGGGGATGGCGACGCCTCCGTCGAGCGGCTTCGACACACACGCATGGTGGGTGCGCCAGCGCTTGAGCACTTCTCTCGCGGTCAGCCGCTTCGGCGACGACGGCACCGACCAGCGGGTGAGAATCCAGAACGAGTGGTCGGGCAGGTTCGCCCGCCAGCTTCGGCTCCCTGCGTCGCGCGCCCAGTCCTGTGGGACCGTCTCGTTCTCCCACGAGTTGTCGTAGGTGACGCCATCAGGGAGCCTCCACGTAAAGCCCTCTTCTTCGAGCACCGTGCCGCCATCGGAGGCGCAGGTGATGACGGCGACGAGGCGGAGCGCGGTGAGCATCGAGACGAGGTTATACCGCGGCCATGTCTGCATCGACGTCATGGGTGAGCCAGGCCATCGCGCGCATCGAGGCCGACTTTCAACGCAGCGCTGACACCCACCTCATCGCCGTGCCGGTGCCGTCACTGTCGATGCGCGGCATCGACCTGTACCTCAAAGACGAGTCCACCCACCCGACGGGCAGTCTGAAGCACCGGCTCGGGCGCTCCCTCTTTCTCTACGCGCTCTGCAACGGCTGGCTCCGCGAAGGCGCGACGGTGGTGGAGGCGTCGAGCGGCTCGACGGCGGTGAGCGAGGCGTACTTCGCGCGGCTGCTCGGGTTGCCGTTCATCGCGGTGATGCCGAAGGGCACCTCGCCCGAGAAGGTCGCGCAGATCGAATTTCACGGCGGGCGGTGTCACTTCGTCGAGTCGGCGACCGAGGTGAGCTCCGAGGCGCGGCGCCTGGCGACCGAGACGCACGGCCACTTCATGGATCAATTCACCTACGCCGAGCGCGCGACCGACTGGCGCGGCAACAACAACATCGCCGAGTCCATGTTCACGCAGATGGCGAAGGAGCGGCATCACGTGCCCCGCTTCATCGTCGTCGGCGCAGGCACCGGCGGCACGAGCGCGACCATCGGCCGGTACACGCGTTATCGACAGTTCGACACGACGTTGTGCGTGGCCGACCCCGAAGGCTCGGTGTTCGGCGCGTACTGGCGAACCGGCGACGTGACGCTCAAGGGACCTGGCTCGCGCATCGAAGGCATCGGGCGGCCGCAGGTCGAGCCGAGCTTCATTCGCACGCTCGTCGACCGGCTGCTCGAGGTGAAGGACGTGGAGTCGGTCGCGGGCATGCGGCTGTTGTCGACGCTCCTCGGCCGGCGCGTGGGGCCGTCGAGCGGCACGAACTTCGTCGCGATGTTGACGCTGGCTGACGAGCTGAAGCGGGCAGGGGAGACGGGCTCGGTGCTGTCGCTGCTCTGCGATGCGGGCGAGCGGTATCTGCCGACGTTTCACGACGCGGCGTGGGTGAAGGCGAACATCGGTGACTGTTCGGCGGCCGAGGCGTCGTTGCAGCGGCAGCTCTCGCCATGAGGAGGCGTTGGTGAGCGAGCCACTGAAGCCGGGCAGCCCAGTCACCATCGTCGAGGGACCGTTCTCGGGTCTCCCCGCGGTGCTCGTTCGCGAGGCGGGCACGAAGGTGGTGCTCGAGGTGACCATCTTCGGACGCAACACCGAGACCACACTCGAGCGCAGAGACGTGCTGATGGGCGCGCCTTCGCTCGAAGACCTCGAGAGAGAGGTCGTCAGTGCGGTGCACCATCGCGAATTTCCGCAGCGGCTGTTCTCGTTCTGGCGGCGGGAGCTGCGTGGGCGCGCGGAGGATCCGTCGGATGAGGAGCTGCCCGCACTCGTTCGACGCTTCGAGGCGTTCGAGGCGGAGCTGCGCGAGGCGCTCGAACTCCAGACGGCGGCCGAGCTGGCGCGCTTTCGAGAGGCGTTCGCAGGGCTCGACGACACCACGCGCACGACGAAGTGGATGAAGGAGCGTGCGACCTGGGTCGAGTGGAGAACGCAGTCGCGCGCGGTGCGGGCCGAGCTCGACGCCGAACTCCCCGAGCCCCCGTTCGACACGCCGGAGTTCGAGGTGCTCCACGCACGGCAGGTGCACCTTCGAGCGCGGGTCGACGCCTTCCGCCGCCAGGAGGCCTTCAGTCGCCCCATCGCCGACGAGCCCCGCAGCGCCGAGCTCGAAGCGGCCATCGAGGCCGAGGTCGATCGTGACGACGCGTTCCTCGTGTACGGCGATTGGTTGTCGAGTCGCGGCAGCCCGCGCGGTGAGCTGATCAGCCTTCACGCGGCGGGCAAGCAGGCGCCGCAGCTCGAGGCCTCGCTTCTCGGGCCGCTGGCCCACCTGAACGACCGCCTCGATGCGCGCTGGCGGCTCGGCTTCCTCACAGCGATACGGCTCGAGACGACGCGCGACGACGAACGTGACGGGCTCGACCTCTCGCAGCTCGTCTCGAAGCTGTGGGCGTTGCCGTCGGCGCGCTTCCTTCGCGAGCTGAAAGTCGCGTGCGCGTCGGCCCACGAAGACGGCGTGATGGAGCGGGTGCTCGCGACGCTGACAGGCCGCGGACCGCGTCCGTCGGTGCGCGCGCTCACCTTCGAGACGAACACCGAAGAAGAAATGCTGTCGTGGACGTCGACGGGCGACCTCTCGTCGCTCGGTGCGGCCTTTCCGCGCCTGGAGCGGTTGTTCGTTCACACAGGACAGGTGCTGCTGACGGCGCCGTCGTTTCCGAACCTGCGGTCGCTCGACCTGCGCACCACGTCACTGACCAGTGAGCTGGTCTCCTCGCTCGCACGTGCAGCATGGCCCGAGCTCCGTCACCTCGGCCTCTGGTTCGGCTCACGCTCGTACGGCGTCGAGGTGTCGATGAGTGACGTGGGGCCGCTGCTCGATGCGCCGTGGCCCGCGCTGACCTCGCTCGCGCTCGCGAACTCGGAGCTGACCGACGAGCTGTGCGTCGCGCTCTGCCGGCATCCATTGCTGGCGCGCCTCGAGGCCCTCGACCTCTCGATGGGCACGATGACCGACGCCGGCGCGCAGACGCTGCTGAGTCATCGCGAGCAGCTGAAGCACCTGAAGACGCTCGACGTCGACGACAACTACCTGTCGGACGAGGCCGTGGCGTCGCTGCGCAGCGCGTTTCCCCAGCTCGTCAGCGCCGAGCAGCGCGTTGCCGAGGAGTACGAGGGGGCGCTTCATCGCTACGCATCCGCCGGCGAGTAGCTCGCCGTCACGCCGGGGAACGCTTCCGACTGCTGGTCGGCTTCATGGGCTCCACGATCCACCCGCGGCAGCTCTTCGCGCCGCAGTGACAGCGCTCCTTCAGCTCGGGCGGCAGCGCGTAGTCGTAGAAGAGCTCTTCACCCGGCTCGAGGTCGCGAAGCGCCTGCAGCTGCGCCCAGCCATTGCCGGCCTTCGTCACGCCGGCCTCGACCACCACGTTCGGCTCGCACGAGTGGTTCACCCACCGCGTCTGGTCGACCATGTCGAAGAACACGCCCGGCTCGAGGATGAGCGAGTACGTGTCGTCGCGCCGCTCCTTTGCGCGCCACAGCACGCCCTCGACGTTGGTGATGACCGAGCCCCGCTTGCGCCGCCGCGTGGTGACGAGGCCGTAGCCCTGCACCTTCGAGCGCACCACCTTCAGCCCTGGAAGCCGCGCCATCGTTCAGTTGCAGGCGGCGACGCAGGTGGAGTTCCCGAGACGGTCGCAGTTGCCCGACTGGCAGCCGAGGTCCGAATCGCATCGCGTGCCGTTCGGCTGGGGCGCGACACAGCGCCCGGCCGGGGTGTAGCCGATGCCGCCATCGGGCCCCTGACACGCACCCGAGATGCAGCCCGTCCCCGAGCTCGGCGAACAGAGCTCGCCCAGGTGCCCCGCCATCACGCAGGTGCCGTTGGAGCACGCGAGCGGGAAGGCACAGGCCGACGTGCAGGTCTGCCCGAGGGTGGGGAACGCGCCACAGCGACCCATGCCGCCATCGGCGCCGAGCACACAGCGGTCGCTCTGTGCCGCGCACGAGTTCGTCTCGATGCACGGCTGGCCCGTGGCGATCTTCGGCGAGCAGGCGCGGTTGCTGCCGGCGTTCGCGCAGAAGTCCGTCGAGCGGCAGTTGCTGTCGGAGGAGCACGGCGTCGACGCGCCCGCCGCCTGACACGTCCTCGCGATGGTGTCGCAGTACTGCGCCTGCGCGCACTCGGAGCCGAACTGGCACGGGTCGCCGACCATCGGAGTGCCGCAGAGGCCCCTCGTGCCCACGCCTCCATCGGGGTTGACCACGACGTTCCGGCACTCCTCCGAGAACGACTGGCAGCGCTGGGTGCTGTTGGTGCACGGCTGCCCAGTGGGCACGGTGGACGTGTACGGCTGGCAGGTGCGCAGCACGTCGTCACAGCTCAGCGTCGACGTGCAGTCCTGCGAACGAGTGCAGCGGGCTGCCATCGCGCCGCGCGTGCGGCAGGTTCCTTCGAAGCACGAGGTGGTGTCGACGCACTCGCTGTCGAACCGGCACGTGGCTCCGGGTGTGCCTTTGGCCGTGCAGACCGACGTGCGGCAGAAGGCGTCGCTGGTGCAGTCCGAGCTGAGCGCGCACGTCTGGCCGATGGGCTTCTTGTCGCGGCACACGCGCGTGGAGTCACAGTAGGTCGCGCCAGCGCAGACGAAGTTGGGGCACGGCTGACCGAGCGTCGGCAACCGCTCGCAGACTCCGTTGCGACACTGGTTGTTGGGCCCGCAGTTGCTCGACACCGCGCCGCCGCAGGCCGTCCCCGGGGCGGGCTCGGTCGCGCAGCGGCCATCGATGCAGACGAAGGGCGCATCACACGCCTGTCCCGTCGACGTCGAACGGCACACCTCACCCTGCCCACCACCCGTGGTGCAGCGCCGCATGCATGGCTGGCCGTTGCAGCTCGTCGTGCGGTCGGAGCAGTCGGCGTTGGAATCGCACGCCGCGTTGACGCCCGCCGCCGGACGCGTCACCTCGTTGCAGGCGCTGGTGTTGCCCATGGGGCTCGAGCCATTGCAGGTCGCGCTCGCGAGTTGGCTCAGACAGGTCTGCGCCTTCGCGGCGTCGAGGGTCGAGGCGCCGATTCGCACGCCACGCTCGGTCGCGAGCCCACCGAAGCTGCCGGTGCTGCGGGCGATGTACGGGCGGAACACCGCGAAGCAGTCGGCCGTCGAGCCACCCGGCAGTTGGCCGCACTCGATGACCTTCGCGCAGTACGCGTTGGCGAAGCCGTCGAGGAACGCGCCGTACGTGCCCGTGCCCGAGGTGCCGCCGCCGGTGCCTGAGGTGCCTCCACCCGCCGCGCCCGCGCCCGAGCTCGAAGACATGCACGAGCCCGACACGCAGCTCTCGTCGATGCGGCACGTCGAGCAGATGGAGCCCTTCGTTCCGCAAGTGCTCGAGGCCGAGAGCTGACAGCGGCCCGAGGCATCACAGCAGCCGAGCGCACAGCTCGACGCTGAGCACGTCGAGGTCGGGCAGCCGGTGAAGGCTGCTGCTGCGAGACCGAGCAGAAAACCGAGAATGAGGGGCATCGAGCGCATGGGGACCTCAAGACCACTTTCGGGTGAGGGCTTCAACTGCAGGCAACGTGGCGTCGCGTCAGAGCATCGGGACCTGGGCAGCGGGTTGATCAGGCTCAGTCGCCGGAGTGTTTGGTCGCGGCGTCGCCTCGGGTTCGAGAAACGCCCAGTGCACGCTCATCGAAGCCATCGGTCCGGTGTTGAACGGGTCTCCAGCGAAGGGCAGCAGCGCCTGCACGCTCAGGCCGAGCCCGAAGGGAAACGTCTTGGAGTAGCCGATGCCGACGTGCGCGAGGACCCTGGAGGCACCACCTGAACCGATGGGGTCCGACTTCGCGCTGGTGTAGCCCCACTCGCGCGCGCCGATGTCTGCGTTGCTGTGCACCGTGGCGCTGAGGAAGACGCTGCCCCACCAGCCCTTGAAGCGCGGCACGATGGACACCATCACGCCGGGAATGAACAGCACGTCCTGCGTGGGGGTCGAGGAGTCGACGAGGATGGTTCGCGGCATGCCGTCGAGCGAGAGCTGCAGGGCCGTGTCGAGCGCGAAGGGGCCCACGTCGATGAGGGTGAGGTGGATTGCAGTGGTGACGCCAACGGTGGGGCGGGTGTCGTTCAATTGAGCGCTCTGCGAGTTCTGTGAGGTCGCGCCAGTCGCGCTCGCTCCGTGAATCGAGCCACCGACCGCCACCCGCTTGCTGACCCGGACCATCGGCGTCACGCCGTACTGCTCGAGGGGAACGCGCAGGCCCGAGTCCGACGTTCCCTGGCTGCTGCTGGCCGACGAATCCACTCGCGCGAGCCGCGAGATTCCAACCTGCACCATGCGGCTGTCATCGGTGTGCAACAGCGGCATCGGCGAGAGGGGCGAGAGCATCGTGCGCCGAAGCGGGTACGAGCCACAGGCGCCAGTCAGCAGAAAGAAGAGAATGACGACGCGAGGCATGGGCGTGGCCGGCTGTGCAATCCCGACGCCGTCCCGGAGTGCTCCAGATTCCAGCACTTGCGGGAGCGAGTGACAGGCCTGTCAGGCCGCCAATGTCAGACTCTCGTGAACGCGAGGAGCGCTGGTACGGTCGGCGTCCGATGCTCTCCTTCGCGCTCGCGATGCTGCTGACCCAGAGCCCTGACGCGGGCGTAGCGGCCGAGCCGGAGCCAGAGCCGTTCGTTCATCTCTCTGCCGGTGCCGAAGGCGAGCTCGGTGTGCTGCCGTCGGGCTGGGCCGAGAACGGCGCTGACGTGATGTTCGGGTTTCGCCCGATGGTGGGCATGCGCGTCGCCGACATGTTCGCCATTCAGGTCGGCCCCCTGATTCGCTTGCGCGTCATCGACACGCCTCCGCTCGACCGCTCGAACGACCTCGGCGGCGTGGTGCGCGGACAGGACTGGGACAAGGCGGGCGACTTTGGAGAGCTGCTCCAATCGCTCCGCATCGGCGCTGACACGAGCGTGTTCCAGCTGCGCGCCGGGCCGATTCAGAAGAAGACGCTGGGCCTGGGGCATCTGCTGTTCCGCTATTCGAACCGGCTCAACGCTGACGCGCGCCCAGCAGCGGCGACGGCAACGCTCGCGGTGGAGTTCCTGCGCTTCGAACTGTTCGCGTCAGACATCTTCTCGGGCCGGCTCTTCGCGGGAGAGGTGTCGTGGGACATCGCGCGCTCGTTCTCGTCGAACGCCGCGACGCATGGCCGGTATCTGCTCTCTTTGTCACTGGGCCACGACTTCGGTGTGGGAACTGACGCTGCCGTCCGCGCGCCCGACTTCTGCTCCGGAGGCGACTGCCAGTTCTTCGCCCCGCCGCCCGGTCCACCAGCGCCGTCGACCCTCGTGCACCTCGACGCCTCGGCCGTGCTCGTGCGCAGCCAGTCGTTGTCGTTGATGGTGTTGGGCGGCATGGGCGCGCGCGCGAATCAGGCGCGTGACCTCGGCTTCCTCGCCGGCCTCGCGATGGACGTTCGCGTGCCCGACGTCGAGCTCTCGCTGCGCGCCGAAGGCCGCAAACAGGCAGGCGGGTTTCGGCACGGCTACTTCGGACCGCAGTACGAGCTCGCGCGCTTCTCGGGCATCGGCCTCGGTTTCCCCGCGCTGGCCGACGAGCAATTGCCTGACGCGTTCTCGGTCTTCGGTGAGCTGCGCTTCCGTCTGCTGCAGTCCATCACGCTCGATGGCGCGGTCGAGGCGTTCACCTTCGGGCGCACCGACTTCGACGCGACGCTCACCGTGGAGTTGCTCCAGAAGTGGCTCGTCGCCGAAGCGCGCGTCGGCGCCGTGGGGCTGGGTCAACAACCGCGCTGGCTCGTCATCGGCGGCCTGCGGTGGAGGCTCTTCAAGTCCTTCTATGTGCTGGGCAACGCTGGCACCGTGTTCTTCCCCCAGGTCGATGGCCGGCTCGTGCGCGGCGTCACCATCACGGGTGGGGTGGGCGTCGACATCGAGCGGTAGATCGATTCCCCAGGTGGCTCGTTGAGAGGGGAATGAAACTCTCCCGCCGCCTGCTCCTCGCTTCGACTGCAGCCACCTTCGCGACGCGCGCCTTCGCCGAGACGTGGGGCGTCGCTCCGAAACAGTCCTTCCGTGAAGTCATCGAGAAGGTCGTCGCGATGCCCGGCGACTCCGACCTGCAGCAGCGCTGTGCCCGGCTCGGCCTCGAGGTGATGAACGTGATGTGGGAGGACACGGGCCGGTATGAAGGCTCGTCGGTCGGTCCCAACATCAGCGATCTCACCTTGCAGGTGCGCGAGCGCGTCGGTGAGCAGGTGCGCACCTCACTGCTGCCCGTCATTCGTCACCCCAACTTCAGCGACAAAACGGCCGACGTGAAGGCCGAGCAGCTGTGGGTTCGCATCGGCAATGAACGCGCTGGCGCGACCCGCCGCGCCGTTCGCCTCTCCGACGTGCTCGAGCACCTGGGCGAGTACCTCTCGGCGTCTTCGACCCTGAAGGGCTCGGGCAATCTGCTCGCGAAGCGAGACACGCACTTTCTGGTGAGCGCGCAGCACGTCTTCGTGCCGCTCCCGCGTGAAGGCAAAGCCGAGTTCAACCCGGTGTTGTTCAATTACCAGTCGTACCCCGGCAACCCGGCGGTGCTGACGCTGCTGGTGACGCGCGAAGGCCTGTCGGTGCGGGTCATCGAGAACAAGCCCGGAGACCAGACGTTCCAGGGCTGGGGCCAGCAGCTGTACTTCAACGACAAGGGCCAGAAGACGACGTTCACCGCCGAGCGGAAGAGCGCGGTCGCCAACCGCATCGCGTCGGGGCAGGGCACGAAGGCCGATGAAGGCGCGCTCGACGAAGGTGCTGACATGATGATGCTGGTGCAGGTGCCGCTGAAGCAGGCCGTCGCGCACCGCGGCGGATACTTCGGCATGGACGACTCACTCGCCCAGGGTGCGCCCGCCATGGAGTCAGCGGCTGCAGGCGAGAAGTCTCTTCGTCGAGAGCGCTCCGACGTCGAGCAGGC
>Ga0075163_10009938_pt1 | contig 12468 bp, 18 predicted proteins | sample JI1023141ADNA_FD_71478 | JGI IMG/M metagenome (GOLD analysis project Ga0075163, IMG submission 71478) | Wastewater effluent complex algal communities from Wisconsin, to seasonally profile nutrient transformation and Carbon sequestration -... | ecosystem: Engineered > WWTP > Effluent > Algae...
GGTAAAAACGCTGCGGATTTGCCGTTCACGGTCCGTCACTGCAGCCTCCATGTCCCGCTGAGCCGCTTTGAGTGCCTTGGCCATTTTCTCAATGGCGTCTTTCAGGTCCGCAAACTCGGCATTCTCGTTTCGTGTCAGAAGAACACGGTAGAGATCGCTATACCACTTGCGCGCAGTCGCAACCGACTCGACCAGCAGCTCGGGCTTGTCGCCGTATTTGTCGATGCATGCAATCAGAGCCATTGAGGCATGCGCCAGATCGCTTGCACGTTGCTTTGCGTCTTCAGATGAGGCATTGGACAAAAGAGCGTCCTCGGTTTGTTTGCAAGTCGAAGAAACCAGATCCATCGCCTCCTTCATGAGGGGCACCAAGTCGGAATATACTGCCATAGGAGAGAAGTGTTTACACGAGTTCCTTTTCCTTGGCTCTAAGCACGCAGAACCGGTGCCCTCGGTCAATCCAGATGACTTCGGCGGTGTAAGGGATAAGGCCGGGATTTCGGAATATGTTGATCTTATCTCCGAGTGCCAATTGCCTGTTCTTCTTGAGATGGATGCCTTGCAACTTCATCTGCCGGCGCTGTCCCTTGGTGACAATACGGTAATAGGAAAAGAAGGACATGGTGCCGCGGTCCCTCAGTCCGGTGACGAGGGATCCAACCTCAGGCCGCGAGAGGACTTCGGCGACAATCTTGTCCGTCCGGGCCTCCGCGGGCTGGAACTGGAAATAGCCGGGTTGATCGTCGACGATCGCTCGCGGATCCTCTGAGAACTGGTGCGCTTGCGTAAAGTAGGAGGGGGCGACCTGTGCCGGCTTCCTCGGGATGACTCGGCTGGTGCACCAAGCCGGGATCCGTGGACGCGTCTCTCCCTTGAGAAACCAGTAGGGGAGCAGAGCACCAAAGGTCTTGTGCATGAGCTTGACTTTGTTTTTCTTTTCTTCAAGGTTTGCGGCCTCGGCGACCATCTCGTCCCACTTGTCCAACATTGCACTCCGTGTCGTCATGGACTTTGGCGAACTGCCCAAGCGGAAAGGGTCGATGAAACGGCAGGATCCACGGAAGAAGCGCAAAGGAGAGAGGTTGTCGCGGGAGGAGAAGCGACCCTGCCATCGGTCCGTTGGCATGGCACAGCCGGATGAGTCCGTTGTCGCTCTAGATGACATTGACGCATCCCGCATCGACGAGTCCGGCAACATTCTGGAGGCCCCTGTCTCGCGCGACCCGATGATTATTTTCACGCACAAGGATACCGTGCACACGGCCAAAGCCAAGGGCGTTCTCCGGGAGGATCTGCAGGAGCGCGCCGAGCAGTGCCTTGGTCCGTGGGCCGGGAATGACGCAGAGGAGGTCCTCCTAGCCAAGTCCCACTCGGCTCAGACCCGCATGCTCCTCGAGCAACTCCATGATGTCACTGTCCCGTTCATACTCCGCGACTTTATCTGTCTGGCGACGCGCCTCTCGTGGAGCTACCTGAGCCTCCCTCTCTCCGCGGGAGACGACGCAGTGGCAATATTTACGTGCGAGGACTGGCTTCTCCTCTGTCGCTACGACCGCCGAGAGGATCGCCCTGTTCTCGGGTTCAGTTTCATGGTGCCCAAGGACTAATCGTCGTTGTCACTGAGACCAAGTCCAACGGGAGGCTCCTCCATGTTCGTCGGCGCGGGCTCTGCCTCCTCCCCGTCGTCAATGCCAAGGTCAATCTCCTCGGGAGGGATGACGCGGGCCTGTGCTGCCTCTGTCACCTCGGAAATGACCTTGTTGATGTCCTGTTCCGTGATCACGTCATTTTCATGAAGGGTTGCTCGGACGCGTGTTCGGTATTGTATGCGGACAGGCAGATCCTTGTATTGCTCGGCGCGCAGATCCAGTGCCACGATCATGGCGCGGTAGCGAACGGCCTCGTCCTCCAGATCGCGGCAAAAGCGGATGCTTGCCGGCGCCCACGGGTGGCGGATTGTCCGCAACATAAACAGATTCTTCCGGAGCATTCGCTCATATGCGGCGCGCTGTTTGTTGATTTCGCTCCGTTGCGCGACTCTGGAGTCTTTGCTGATCTTGGGTGCTCGGGGGATGCGGACCGTGTTGCGGACGGTCAGCGGGGCCTGCTCGGCGGTGATCGGGACGCGGTTGCCGTCCTTGTCTCTGATATACTTGACTTTGACCATGGCGAGTCCAGTGTGTGACGATTGCAAAGAGCCGATCCCTGCCGAGCGCAACCGGAAATGGCGCCGATCCCACGTGGCTCACTGCAACATGGACTGTTGCGCAGCCTCTCGCGGCGCCAAGAAGAGCTTGGACCCCATTCTCATTGCAGACTTTGTGTATGTATTTCCCGGGGCTGGGCTCGGGCGTTCTCACGGGGAGATATAGATTTGCGCGGTCTCGCGGCGTCAAGGACTTTGAGGAGATGCTGCTTGCAGAGGCGTCGAGAGAGTATCCGCACGGGCACTTTCAGGTGATTGCCCGGATGCACGCGGCGCAGCAGGCCAAGATGATGCAAGAAAAAATCAGCAAATACATTACCTACAGGCTGGCGTGGGAGCACTACTGGGAGGCCCGCGTGGCTATGCACTCGGCTCTATGATCCCGTCCGCTCCTCTCCTTGTCACTCGGGCCATCTCTCAGGCCGGCCTTCCCACGGATGGACTGTTTCCGGACAGTAAATGGGACGGCGATTCCTTTATCCGTTCCCTCGGCATCTTTGCCAAGATGATCACAATGCTCGGCAAAGAGCCCATTTCCGAGGACAACGCCCATTCTCTCGTGTCATCCATTGATTCGCTTATCTATGCCTTCATGGATTTGGGAGCAATGTGGCTCATTTGCCGCAGACACTCCATTTTCATGAAGGCGTGGGCCCGGACACCCCTAGAGAAAGCTGCCGTCTCCGTCTACGTCGACAAGGTGACCCCAGCCAGTGCCACAAAGCATCTGATGCCATTTATTCGTGCCCAGACCAATGCGCGCCGACACCACATGCACCTCTGGCTGGACATCGAGATCAAATAAACCTCCTATAGACGCTGCCCGGCGTCCGCCCAAGCCGTGTGAAATTGCTCCTGCCCGCCCTCGGTCCCAGTCCCACTCGGACCTTTTTCACTCGTCTTGGGCGGACGCGTTCTGGCTCCTATGGCAGGAGACTTGCCCGGTCATGTCCAATTCTTTGGCTATGGGCGCGGTTTGTGTCCGCCCAAGACAAAATAGGCCTCATGCGGCTTGGGCGGATATGTTCCTTGTCTATGGGCGGTTATTTGTGATGTCTGGTCCAAATATTTGACCATATGAGCCGGGAACTGTCCGCCCAAGACGCGTGAAAGTCCGGACTGGCGGCTGGGCCGGGCGGGCCGAACGTGGTTTTTCACTCGTCTTGGGCGGACACCGGGCGGCGTCCATAGGCGGAAACTTAGGCGACTCCAAAGGCAATGATGTAAAGCATGGTAAGGAGCATTCTCAGTAACGTCAGTATCCATACGACGGTCATGGCAAAGATTTCCAACCACATGACGATGACGCAAAGAACGCGCAAGACGATGTCGTCATTCCAGAGGTCGTTGCATCGTTTCCGTGCCGCAGAAAGTCCAAAGCACGCGTCCGTGTTTGTCTGGCACTCGTCGTAGTGTCTTTCGTAGATCCGGCACGAGTTGCGCGCTTGCAGCGTGACCATGGCCGCCTGTCCGTAGAATTGAGACGAGTTCTGCATCATTTGACTCAGCGCCCAGAACGAGTAGGCCCATGCCGTCGTGTAGTTGCCAACCACAAACGTCGTAAACACAACTGACGCCATGAACGAGACAAGTGTTTACTGGAGTCAATCTCCCCACGCCAGAGACAAAGCAGCCCATACAATCTGCACAATCGCTTTGATCGCCGCAACGACGATCACTGTGATGTCATTCATCATTTTGAACATGACCAATATCCGATCAGACAACCTCTCTGCTCTCATCAACTGGCACTCCTTCATAAGGTCCATGTAGTTGCACTCCTTGGTAAGGAGACAATGGTCGAGCGCCTCCTGTGCCTTGCGGCAGACTTCGCGGGCTGCCATGGTGATGTTTGCGTGCGCGACGTAGAACGGGACGTTGCGCCGCATATACTCAATGTCCGTGATCAGGGAGTTTTCCCATTGGGTCGAGTAGTTGCCCGCGATCAGCGTGGCAAAGATGGCAGGGAACATGTGAAACAAGTGTGGCCACTTCTCTCTCATGGCTTGGATGCACGATGCCATTCGCCCAGAGGACAAAGCCGATGTTCTGTCTACTGTTCCCGGGCTGACCGCAGAGCATCTGGATGCGCAATTAGGAGAGTTGTCGCAGCACCTTGATGCCATGTTTTCAGCTAGTAGCATGGCGTGGGAGCAGGCTCCTGCTCAACATTACAGCATCGTGGCCATGGTCACGGGACATGGCCTAAAGTATTGCGATCAAGATTGCTTTGCGGCATGGATTCTCTGTCTGCGTGAAATGTATGGGGAGCACACGCCAATCCGGGCATGGCCACATCTTTGCTCTTCCGGTCAAGTGATGCTCCATGTGTGCGCTCCCATGCGCCACTACGACGTCTATTACGCTCTTTCCGGCCTGTTCAACGTCATTCTCTGCCGCGACAACGAACACGGCATTTCCATGGACGGGCTCCTTGGCGAGGAGTGCGTTTTCCTCTGGTCCATTCTTTCCATGCCGCGGATCTTGGCGCACGACAACGTGATGCCCCTTCTCGTCAAGGTAGCACAGTTTATGGTCCGTGCGTATCGCCGTCGCGAGTTTGGCGAAAACAAGCGCTACGACCGGTTGGTTATGGCGACAGAGGCGGAGACCGTTCTGGCAAAGAATCTTTTCTCTGAAAATGCGGCTGCTACTGTTTTGGTGCAAGTTCTTCGGGGACTGGACGATTCCATGGCCATGGCGCATCAGGTCAGCAGGCCAAGCGAGGCGGCATCTGTTGCCTAGATTACAGAGATGTCAGGCTTGTTTTAGACCGCGCAATAAATGTTGTTTGCCTTGTCCCGCGGCGCTTCCCACAAGGAAGACTGTGCTCATACGACTTGTAGAGTCGATGAGGGGGGTTGGTAGTGATAAAAGCGCGCGTTGGAGAAAAGTCTAAACACCTCTCTCAGAATGGACCGCGTTCCTTCCTACCGAGTGCGCCTTTTTGAGTGTCTGTTTGTTATGTTTTTGGCGGTCGGTTACACGTCGCTGTCTATGGTAACCGCGAGCGTGGAAGTCCCGACCGCTGTGAAAAAGCTCTGTGGCACAAACAAAAACTGTGTTCCCGAAGCCGATCCCGAACTCTGGGGCTTGATTACACGCTCCGCGCTGTTGATGGGCCCTGTGTATGCCGCTTTGGTTCTTTGCCTTGTGCGGGTTGGCGTGTTCCACCACATGAAACAGAAGAACCTTTTCCGCGACAACTGGATACACTGGTTCAGCATTTTTACAGCCATCTCGTTCCCTTTGTGCGTCTTTGCTGCCTTTGGCGCGCTTGTGCCGTTTATGCCTGCGGGCGCGGTTCAGCCTGCGCAAACGGCTCGGGTTTTTGTTGCGAGCTTGCAAATCGTGGCGCTGGCTGTCACGGCGGCGCTGCCCAGATTCTACGGCCTCGCCGTCGAAACGGACTGGGACTGACACCTGTCTCTTTGAATGAAATTTGAGTTCTTTCCCGTGTTTTTGGCGCTTGTTTCCTTTTTGTTGGCGCTCTCTTTTCAGTATTATGGGTTTTACTACGTGACGGATGTCCTTTGGCAGCGCCACGCGCGCCTGTGCGAGTCGGGAGGGGCGATCTGGACTGAGGCGATCTGGACGCCGTGGCCGTGCCCTTAGTTTACGATGCGGGTGCCTCCTCCTTCTTTGGCAGCGTGTCGAGGACAAAGAGGGTGTCATCGACGGTCAGGTGCATGGGAATGATGCTCCCCTTCTTGAGCAGGAAGAACTGATCCGAGTCGTCCAGATCCACGGAGAGACGAACGCCTGCCTCGACGTCATAGCCGTGCTTTGCCAGTTGCGAGAGGAGGCCGCGCAGGCTCTTGACAGTGAAAGATGCAAATGCCCTGTCTCCAAGGGGAATCTGCACGGACACGGTCTTGGCAAACGTCCCGGCGACGATCTTCCTCTTCTTGGCGGCCTTGGCTGCGGCAGCGGGCTTGGCGGGAGCCTCGGCCTTGGGCTTGTTCTTGCGAAGCGGCTGGCGCGGCTTGCCCTGCCCGACGGGTTCCTCGGGGACGAATCCGGACTTCTTGCGATCCTTGCGAAGCTCCTTGGGCTCGGGCGGAGGCGGCGATGCCTCGGACGAGGACGATGCGGGATCGACGGCGGCGGCGGGCGGGGGGAGAACTCCAGACGAGGATGACGAGGCCATGGAAGAGAAGTGGAGTGCATCAAACGTCTTTCGGAGGGCCCTCCACATTCTGGCTTTTGAAGACAAGTCTGTTTCATTTCAGAGTGACGGGTAGACAAGAACGACATCTTGCCGCGTTTCCGAGTCGACGCATTCCGTGTAATGCACAAACGGGTGGCCAAACTGGTGGAAGCGGCTGGGGTCAGGGCACCCCCGGGTAAAGATGAACGGCACGCAAACATGGCCCGGGGCAACGGAGAAGGGCGACGTCTTCATCTCCAAAGATCCGACTTGCGGAACCAGTGATCTCGGGATCAGGCAGGATGCGTCCTTTGCCAAGGACATGATTTCCGGACCGGGGGACTTGGTCGGGACGACGGAAATGCCCGTGCCGGTCTCGAGGGACTCGAGGACTGCGCCGTGCTGCCGCTCGTCCCTGTCATCGAGAAGATCAAATACGTCGGTTGTGTGCGCCTCCGTAAGGAATGCAAACTCCGTGTAGTGCGTGGGGCCGCCCGGCGTCGGAATGAGGGCAAGGATGCCCACGCGATAGAAAGGATGCTCATACTGGTAAGGACCGGGGGCGACGACTCGCGCCTCGGTGTAGCGACGGTAGCCGGAGATTCCGGACTCGTCCGCCATGCGATAGAGGTTCTCGCATTTCTCGCGCCGTGCCAGTTCGTAGTCTCCGGCAGGAATGTCTTTGGCCATGCGCCACCACGGCTCGTTGTTTGCGGTCCCCTCGCAGAACATGACTCCGGGCAGGACCGAGTCGCGAACCCGTTTCCCGCCGGTCCACGATGCCACGATATCCTTCCGGACGAGGGCAAGGACGAGGTGGATGGCCGAGTGCTCGCTCTCGCGACTGACGTGGTGCGTCGACGAGGCAGACGTGGACGTGGTCAGGATCGGAATTTCATGGTAATAGTTCGCAATGTGCGTCGCGACGTGGGCAAGGAGCCGGCACTCCGAGTTGCCCCGGAGGAGCATTTCTCGGTGCGTCCACGCGCTCAGCCACGCAAATCCGTCGCAATCGTCTGTTCCCGAGTTCACGGGAGATCCAAAGTTCTCAATCTCCGTCTCGGTTCTCGTCGTAAGAATGTGATCGCTGTTATACTGGCGACTGCAGCTTGGCAGTGCCGCCGCCATTCCGTAAATACGAGCAAGGATCTGAGCGCCTCGCGGTGTCGTCCCGAGATCCAGCATTTCCTCTGGAGTCAGGAACGTGCCGTATGTCTTTCTCGTGACTGACGCGGCCTCGCACGCATATCGCGCGCTGGAAAGAACGAGGAGATGACGCAGATAGGCGTCACTCGTCGTCCCGTCCTGCATAGGCTCAAAATAGAATGCAATAGGAAAGTTGGCCCTTTTTCCGTCCACTTGCGCGCCCGGGACCTCGAATACGGGAATGCGCCCGTCCTTGATCAGCCCGGGGCGGAAAATCGGCTTTCCGTTGTAATGGTCCAGAGGAGGAAACCTCCCAATGTTCTCATACGGATCAAAATCGGCCATAAAGTGGCTGAGGGGCTCGACCGAGGCGTCCAGTTTTCTGTAGATGGCGCTCATGTCGGGATGCGTGGACGGGCCTCCCATCCTGTCTGTCCACCGAATATCGGAGATCTGCGCATTGGCGGTAACGACGTCTCTCTCGTCTGCCGTGGTGATCACGGGAACGGATGTTCCGCCAATGAGCGTCTGATCTTTGCGAGGGAGCGCGGAGACGACGGGAACGTGCGCCAGATTGCCTGCCAACGTGAAGAAAGCGTATCCCGCAACTCCTACCAGAGGGTGCCCGTCGTCGCGCTCGTAAGCAATCACCGAGAGCTTGTCTCCACACGTCTCCGGGTCGACGTGCACCGAGAACGGAGCGCTCTCACCGGAACGGAGCGTGGGCAGGCAGATCACGTGATTCCCGCAGCCAATGACGACTCGGTAGGAGTGGCCGGGGCCCGGCGGACCTGTCTGCCGGACAAGGGTGATTCGGCCAGAAAGCATGACGAGGGAGTAACTGGGCCGTAAATGAGACGAGGGGTCGCTCTTCTCTCTCTCTTGTGTCGGTCGTCACTCGCGTTTTATTTCCCATGGACAGCGACACGCGCAAACGAAAGCGAGAGGACGAGGACGAGGAGGAGGCGCCGGACGCAAAGAAGGTGTGCTTGTTACCGGCATCTCTGGACCCACTCGTGCTCCTCGTCTATCAGTCGGACGATGATTACTGTCCCAAGGCTGTTCTCAAACTGATTGCAGCGATCGGCGTGGGAGCAGTCAAGGCCAAGGGACGCATCATGCGCTACTCTATCTATGAGGACGAGATTGACATTGTCCCGCAGATCAAGCATGTCCTCGAACTGAATCCGTCGGTGCGCGCCATCCTGCTTTGCCTTGCCTCTGTCAAAGATCCCGTGACACGGCGTCAGGTGAACGTGGCGGCGGATGCGGCGCCGATTCTCGCCAAGGACAAGTCGCTGCGTGTCTATGTTTGCGGCAAGCCCTACTCGTGCCTGCTGCCCGGCGCCGGAAGCGAGATGAAAGAGCCCGACGCCCCCAAGGACCTGATCTACGGAGTCCCAGAGCTGACGCTGGGAGTCACGGGGCCGATGCAAAAGATCATTTGTGACAAGCTTGTCCCGTGGCTGAATGCCCCCGTAGTGACTCGGAAACGGGGAACACAGAAGCTCACGGACATGGTCAAAGGCGTCATTGTCCGCGGAGAGTGACATACTTCTCTCTCTACTTTTAAACATGGCGGACTCAGTGAAACGCGATTCGGTTCAATTCAAGTTCTCATTCTACCCCGAGGCGGCCTACGACGACGAGGACGGCACGGAAGTCAAGCCCTACGAGACGGTGGCGTTCTACGTCAACCCGCGCCCGGAGCAAATCGTCAACCAGCCCTTTGTCCGCTGGTATCTGTCCATGGTCATTCGCCGCAGCCAAGAGCATCTCCGCAAGCGCGTCGAGCACATCAACCGCTACGAGTGGTTCAATCCCAAGAACAACACGACCTACGACATCAACTACATGTTCACTCGTGGCGGCAGTTACAAGATCGACATTATTCTCGAGGACAAGGACGACGTCCCTCTGGAGGAGACGGCACCCGAGCCGGTTCCCGCCCCCAAGGCTACTCCGGCCGCCGCTGCCGCTGCCGCCGAGCCGACCCCGGTCCCTGTGCCCATTGCCGCAGCCTCGGACGACTTGCAGACGGGGCGCAACCATCTGCGCGCCATCGTCCTTGAGGCCAAGAGCGACTCTGCAGGCGTCGTCGAGCGCATTCTGACGGCGTGCGCGGCGTCCGAGCTGTCTGGCGACTACTCCCGGGAGCTGCTCAAGATTGTCGGAACCGAGGAGCCCTCGCCCAAGCTTGTGGCGCGCCTTCTCTCTGTTTAATGAACGGGCTTCGACGGCTCTGAATCGGGAAGGAGTATTCGCAGGAGATACTCTGTCTTGACTTCCCATTCCGCCGCTACCTTCTTTGCATTTTCTCCCAGACGGAAGAAACACGGCCCTTCCTCGTCCGTGCCCGTGAGAACAACGTATCCGCGCTCGTATCTCTCAAACCAGTCCAGATCTCCTTCAACGGCCCCGATGCAGAGAATGAACGGAACGTCTGGCTCGTTTTCCACTGCAACGGCTGCAGGTTCCGTAGACATGAAGAATGAAACGCCTCTCTCTTTCAGCTTGTTGCTGAACATCTTGATCAGCTTGTTCTTTTCTTTACCTCCAGCAACGCCGAGGACGATCGGCCCCGAGGTCATTTGAGTGAAGTGCGCTTGGTTGGGCGTTCGTCCGGGCTCGGCGAGCGGGAGCGCTTGAGCACGCTGTGCCAATACTCCTCCGGCAACTTGTCAATCTCAGCTTGCGCAAGACGCCGAATTTCCGGCCACATGGAATGTGCCAAAGGCATGTTGATCAAGTTCTCGGGGTCGTCCATCCGCAACTCGCGCATCTGTTCGACAAGCGCCTTGTCCAGCTTGCACTCGACGGCGAATGCAACGCCTCGGATCAGATTGTTGATGCGCAAATCAGACGTGATGATGGGGCCCCACTGGTGCGGAGGAATGTCTTCAGGGAGATCGCGTGCCAGCCGGATCCAGTCATCCTCTTTCTCAAGGTCCAGCACGGCTTCCATGTCATGGGGAGTGCAAAGGTGAGCCACGGCGTCGCCCGAGTGGCCGCGGTAAAAGAGCATGGACAAAATCATGAGATCTTGCACCAAATTGGGCGTCTGGAAAACGGAGAACAGGAGCAGGGAACTTGGATCCTCGACCAACCGCTTGGCTGCCTCCAAGAGATGGCCAATGCCCTGCCGCTCGCCGCAGTATTCGAACGTCGCCTTCTCCGCAGCAATCACCCGCTCCACGTCAAAATCGTCAAACACGGGCTTCACCATCTTGTTGCGATACGGGCTGTTCCGTGCAACAAGCTTCTCGTCGCGAGACGTAATGGGTCCAAAATGTTTCGCCATAGAAGGAGAGTCAAGTGTTACTCGGTCAGCGCTGCGTCGCCCAGCGCTTTGATTTGCGGCCACAGCCGGCCAATGTCCTTGTCTGCGCTGGAGCTATCCGGAAATACCCCAAGAGCTTCCCGGATCCGATCCGCAATCCCGAAGATGACATAGACCATTCGCACGTCGACGCTGACAACAAAGTCTTTGTAGACCTTGGTCCATTCCGGGTCCAGTAGGCCAAAGAAGTGGGCCGCGCCTTCCACGGTAAGGAGCCCAAACTGTTCCTGAAGATCCAAAGGGAAACCAAGGTGATGCCAATACCACCACGTGCTCCAGCGGCAGAGAACGTCCACCATTGTGCGATCGGCGCAAACGCAAAATGCAAGCAGAGAGCCCGGGTGCCGCGCCAAGTCCGCGGCCGCTTTCATCTTGCACGCAAACGACCCGTCTGCAGACTGACTCTCGACCAGCGCGTGGCGTATGAGATTCCTTCGAATGGGGCCGAGTGAGATGCGTCTTGGTCCTGTTTCATATGGATTGCTCTCTTTGGCGAGTGCTACGAATCGGGCTGCGTGCATTGCAAGAGAAGTATACCTGACTTGATGGCTGCTGCCGAGTGTTTTGGGTGCGCCGGGGTCACGGAGGAGGAGATGCACGACGTCTTTCAGCGCTTTGGTCTGGTTTTTTCGGACGAACCGCTGTTTTTCTCGTGCGGTCATGCTCAGCCGCGTTACATTTTCTGTCCAGAGTGCAAAGCCATCCCCTTTGCCGGTCTTGTTCATGGTCAGTGGGAGTTTGCGCACACGGATCTGTGTCCTCTCTTCCCAAAGGAGATAGAGCGCCCCAAGATACTCAAAACGGCGCCCCTAGAGATCCGCGGGTGCACGCGCGTGGTGCGCTGCTACGTCATACGCAACGGGGAAAGTCCCGAAGGCATTCAACTGGAGCCGATGCGCTTCTCGTCCTATGACTTTGTTTGCAACTGGTGTCAGCGCTACGGGTGCTGTGCCACGTGCTCGTAAACGATTTACTTTGCGTGTCTCAGAGCAATGGCAATGGCCTCGGCAAATGATCCGGCGGGTGCCGGAGGCGGGGGAGGCGGCGGCGGCGACGGAGGTGGCGACGGCGGCGGCGGTGGTGACGGGGGAGGGGGTGACGGCGGCGACGGGGGCGGCGGCGGCGGAGACATACTCATTCCCGGCGCGGGTGGTCCGGGTGGCGGGAGAACAGGCGGCGGCGGGGGCGACGGTGGCGGCGAAGGAGGCGGAGACAATGTCGCAGGCGAAGGACTTGGAGTCGCGTTGATCCGGTTCACATTGACGACCACGACGTTGCTGACGGCTGCGACGGTTGCCAGTGCCGCCATGACAATGAGTGCAATGGCCATAGGACCTAGTGACTCTAGGGCAAGAACAACAATACGGATCAGAGCAAATTACTAAAGATAGCCGGTTGACATCAAAAAAGAAATACCTCTCTGGTTTATGCGCCCAGTGCCTTTTCCTTCTCCTTGTGACGCCGTGTGTCAGATGCCCAGTGCGTCCTTGATAGGAACCGCGTTCTTTAGTTGCGTCTTCGTAGTCTCGACGTGTCTCTACCTCGTCCGAGTTGAGCAGGTCTGGGCCATAGCGGCCATTGGCTCGCTTCTGAACGCTATCCTATCCCTTGCAATTGGCGCATTGG
>Ga0075163_10009940_pt1 | contig 12465 bp, 10 predicted proteins | sample JI1023141ADNA_FD_71478 | JGI IMG/M metagenome (GOLD analysis project Ga0075163, IMG submission 71478) | Wastewater effluent complex algal communities from Wisconsin, to seasonally profile nutrient transformation and Carbon sequestration -... | ecosystem: Engineered > WWTP > Effluent > Algae...
GCATCGGCGGTGCCGTCGCCCCGGGCCTCTATCCCGTCGTCGTGCGCGGCAACACCCCGAACCGCGCCGAGAAGGTCGATACGTTGCGCCTGACGGTGGTGGCCGCGCCCGCCGGCGCCATCGCCATCACGGTCGTCCCCGGCAGCATTGGCTCCGAGCAGGGACGCGACACGACGTTCCGCGTGATCATCGCCCGCTCCAACTTCACCGACACGGTACGCGTGGCGGTGGCGGGCGTCCGGGGCGGTGCCTCCGCGAGCGCTGCGCCCACCACGGGTGACACCGCCGTGGTCACGCTCACCGTCCCCGATACCACCGCCATCGGATCGTACGCCCTCCTCATCACCGCCTCGGGAACCAACGTCCCCGATGCCACCGCGCAGCTCAACTGGACGCTCACGCAGAAGCCCGTCACCAGCGGCAACGTGCAGTGGCAGTTCTGCGGCAACGCGAGCGAACGCCCGGTGTGGGTCGCAGCGCAGGACGGTGGCGGGGCGTGGCGCACCCTCGGCTCGCTGGCCAACGACACGTACGCCTTCAGTGTCGCCACCATCGGCGGCATCGCCTACGTCACGCAGAACGCCGCCAACGACTTCGACCTCACGCTCACCTACGGCACCGCCGCCGAGCTCACGGCCCTCGGCGCCAGCTGCAACGTGGGCGGCACCCCCAAGTCCATTCCAGGAACGGTCGTGGGCGTGGCGCCGGCCTTCCGTAGCGCCGTCTCGTTCGGAGGCGCGCTGACCTCGGTCGTGGCACCCAACACGAACTTCACCCTCACGGGCGTCCCCGCGGGCGCGCTCGACCTGGTCGCCTCGCGCCTCAACGCCACGACCGGCACCTCGTCGGGTCTCATCCTGCGGCGCGGGCTCAACCTCGCCGACGGCGTCGCGCTCGACACCCTCAACTTCGATGGCCCCGAGACGGTGCAACCGGAGTCGCGCAACGTCACGGTGGTCAACGGCAACGGCGAGCCCGTCACCCTCACCTCCGGCTACTTCACCCTCGCCAACTCGTTCGCCGAACTGGCGTTCAACCCGGCCGGCACGGCTTCGACGCGTCCGTATCCACGGGTGCCGACCTTCAATCGGCGCAACGGCGACCTGCACGTCCTGGGGGCGACCGCGCTGGAGCAGTCCGCCGGTTCGACCATCGCGTCACGCAGCGTCACCGCATGGCTCGCCGACCCGCAGGACCCGACCCTCACGCTCGGGAGTGCGTTAGGCACGCCCGACGTCTCGGTCGCCAGCGGTGCCGCGTACACGCGACTGCGGCTCCTACTGGTGCGCCAGGCCGAGTACAACCATCGGTACCTCGCCACCTTCTCGCAGGGCGGCGCGGCGCCGCGACAGGTGACACTCACGGTGTCCGCAGGCTACCTGGGGAGCGCCACCGACCTCGATGTCACGATGCCCATCTTCTCCACCTTCGCCGGCTGGCAGAACATCTGGGGGCTGCAGCCCGGAACGCTCGTCTCGTGGAACGTCGCGGCGACGGGATGGACCGGCGGGGGTGCCACACCGCCGCGCGCGGACGGCACGATCGTCTCGACCGCGTGGCGAGTGGGACAGGTGCTACCGTAGCCCCGGCTTGCACGCGACACCCGAACGCGCCGTTCTCGTTATGCCGACGCCCGGTGGTCCTCGACCACCGGGCGTCGGGCGTCCGGCCACTCCCTCGCACACGCGCGTCGGTCATTCGTCGCGCGAGGACGTGCCTCACGAGGGACGCGTCAGCACCCCAACCAGCGCGTCGGTGCTGATGTTGGCCCCGCACAGGACCACGCCAACCCGCTCGCCACCGAGCCCGCGCGCCCCACCCGCCGCGGCGCGCCGCTCGAGTGCGGCGAGCGCCACCCCCGCCGCCCCTTCAATCAGCTGGTGGTGCTCCTCCACGAAGCGACGCATCGCGGCGGCAATCTCGTCTTCCGTCACCAGCACCCACTCATCCACCAGCGACCGGCACACCGGGAATGTGATCGCCCCGGCTTCGATGCCGCCGGCCGTCCCGTCCGACAGCGTCGGGAGCGACTCGCGAACCACGATCTCCCCAGCGGCCACCGACTCGGCCATCACCGGCGAGTTGGCCGGGAGCGCTCCGATCACCCGCACCTTCGGCATAATCTCCTTGAGCGCCGCAGCGATTCCGCCAATCAGCCCACCACCTCCCACCGCCACGATCACGGCGTCCAGCTCGCCCGCTTGCTCCGCCATCTCCAGCCCGATCGTCCCCTGCCCGCACATCACCTCGAGGTCGTTGTACGGCGAGACGTAGGTGCGTCCCTCGCGCGCAGCCGCGGCGCGCGCGTGCTCCTCGGTATCGAGCCCGTCGATGCCGAAGTGCCGCACCTCGGCGCCATGGCTGCGAATGTTCGCGACCTTGGCCGGCGAGGCGTGCTCCGGGACATAGATGACCGCCGGCACCCCCGCCAGCTTGCACGCCCACGCCAGGCCGGCGCCGTGGTTGCCCGACGACGCCGAGATCACCCCCCGGGCCCGCGCATCGGGCGTTAGGCAGAGCACCTTGTGCAGCGCCCCACGGGCCTTGAACGAGCCGGTATGCTGCAGGTGCTCACCCTTGAGCCGCACCTCGCCCTGCAACCGCTGGCTCAACGGGAGGCTGAGGTCGAACGGCGTCTGGCGGATGTGGTCGTGCAGCCGCTCGCGCGCCGCGCGAATCTGCTCGGGCAGGACCGCCATGTCGATCGTCGTCATGCGGGGAATCTGGCAGGACGCCGCCCCTTTGCCACTCCTCCGCGTCCGAGGTTAGGGTTCACGTGTGATCCTTTCCCTCCGCACGCATCGAGGCGCGCTCCGGCACGCCGCCGTCTCCCTGCTCGTCGCCCTCGCCTCCGTGGGCGCGCGGGCGCCGTCGCTCGGCGCGCAGGACGAGGACGTGAACGTGGGCCTCGTGCGTGAGGCACTCGCAAGCGGAAAACTCCGCGGCGCCCGCTGGTCGCGTCTCAACGATGTGCAGGGGGAGCTGCGGCAGGTGTACGACAGCGTGGGGTGGCGTCCGCTCTGGTTGCGCGACGGTCGCCCGACGAACGCGGCGCTCTCGGTGGTGCGGTACCTCTCGCTCGTCGAAGGGGTCGGGTTGCACCCGGCAGATTACGACGCTGCGGTGCTCGAGTCGCTGGTGCGCTCACTCGCGGATTCGGGCGCGTCGCCGCAGCGCGCTGCATCCTTCGAGGCGCTCGTGAGCGTGGCGGTCGCGCGCGTGCTCGCCACGCTTCAGTGGGGGCGCGTGAAGCCGAGCGACGCGCACGAGAGCTTCCGCATCGCGCGCGATGACTACGACCTCGCGGGCGCCGTGCGCACGATGGCCGCGGGGACCGATCCGGTCGGCGTCTTCAACGCCGCCGAACCGTCGCTGCTGCACTACCGCCTGCTCAAGGCTGAGCTGGCGCAGCAGCGCGAGCTCGCCCGCGACAGCACGTCGCGCGCGGCCGAAAAGCGTATGGCCACGCGCATCGAACAGCTCGAGCTCTCGCTGGAGCGGTGGCGCTGGTTGCCGCACGCCTTTCCGGGGCGGGTGATCCTGGTCAACATCCCCGGCTTTCGGTTGCACGCCTTCAACGTGCTCCGAGGCGACTCCACCGATCTCTTCAGCATGGACGTGGTGGTCGGAAAGGCGTTCGACCACAAGACGCCGGTCTTCACCCGGGAGCTCGAATACCTCGCTTTCTCGCCGTACTGGGAGGTCCCGCCCAGCATCGCGCGCAAGGAGATCCGGCCCAAGGCGCGCCAATCGGCCGGCTACCTGGCGCGCAACCACTATGTCCTCCTGCGCAACGGGAGCGAGGTCCCGGCCACGTCGGCCAACATCGACGCCATCGGGTCCAGCGTGAACGTGCGGCAGCGCCCGGGCGAGGACAACGCGCTGGGGCGGGTGAAGTTCATCTTCCCCAATCCGCATAACGTCTACATGCACGACACGCCGGTGCAGAGCGTCTTCGACCTCGAACGTCGCGACCTGAGCCACGGCTGCATCCGCCTCTCCGAGCCGGTACTGTTGGCGCAGTGGGTACTGCGCGATCGCCCCGAGTGGACGGCCGCTCGACTCGATTCGGCCATGTCCCGCTCGACCCCGCTCGACGTCACGCTCACCGAGCGCATCCCGGTGTTTGTCCTCTACGGAACCGCCGTGGCCGAGCGCAGTGGCGAGATCCGCTTTTTCCGCGACATCTACGGGCACGATCGCCGGCTGCTGGCGCTCCTGGCCCGTGGGTATCCCTATCCTCGTTAGGCCTCCGTGGCCCTCCAGCTGCGCGACATCCGGTGCACCTACGCCTCGGGGGTTCGGGCCCTCGACGGCGTCTCGCTCGACGTGCCGCCGGGGATGTTCGGCCTCCTGGGGCCTAACGGCGCGGGCAAGTCGACGCTCATGCGGATCGTCGTGACCTTGCAGCGCCCCGACGCCGGCCAGGTCACGCTCGACGGCGTCGACGTGCTCGCCAACCCCGGTGCCGTCCGGGCCTCGCTCGGCTACCTCCCGCAGGAGTTCGGGTTTCACGCCAACGTGCCGGTGCAGGACACGCTCGCACACTTCGCGACGCTCAAGGGCTACGGCGACCCACCGGAACGACGCGCCGTGGTGGAGTCGCTGCTGCGACGCGTGAACCTGTGGGAGGCGCGCGACCTGGTCACCGGGGCGCTCTCGGGCGGCATGCGCCAGCGACTGGGCGTGGCGATCGCCCTCTGCGGCGACCCGCGCCTCCTCGTCCTCGACGAACCGACGGCCGGCCTCGATCCGGCCGAGCGACATCGGCTCTACGATGTGCTGGCCGCCTGCGGCGATCGCGCGGTCGTGCTGCTCTCGACGCACCTGGTGGAGGACGTGCACGCCCTCTGCCCCGCGCTGGCCATCATCGACCAGGGGCGCGTGGTGGCGCAGGGGGCCCCCGAGACGCTGGTCGGGGCGTTGCGCGGACGACTCTGGCATCGCGTCGTTGCATCTGACGACGACCTCGCCGCGCTGCGACGGACGGGGTTGGTCATCGCCGTGCGACGTCGCGGAGCGCGCCGTGTGGCTCACCTGGTGGCCGACGCCCGTCCGGACGCGCAGTGCCTCGAGGCCGAGCCGTCGCTCGAGGACGCCTACTTCGCGCGCGTCGGCGCGCGCGTCGGCGCGCGCGCCGAGGGGGGCTGAGATGTGGCGCGAGGTCGCACGTTTCGAGGCCCGGCTGCAGCAGCGCGAGTTCCTCACCTGGGTCTACCTCGCCGTCTTCTTCCTCCTGACGTTTGGCTACACCTCGTCCGGGGCGGTGGAGCTGGTGACCGGGCGTGGCACGCTCCCCAAGAACGCGCCGTGGGCGCTGGCGCAGGCGATGGCCGGTGTGACCGCGTTCGGGCAGGTCATCACGACGATGATCACTGCCACCGCCGTGATGCGCGACGTGGCCACGCGACAGCAGGAACTGCTCTTCACCACCCGCCTCACGCGGCGCGACTACCTGCTGGGGCGCTGGGCCGGGGCGCTCGCCGCGATGTTCGTGGTGTACGCGGCCATCCCCGTGGGACTCGTCGCCGGGACGCTCATGCCGTGGGTCGACCGCGCGGTGCTGCACCCCTTTGCTCTCTCGTCGTACCTGCGGCCGCTGTTGATGCTCGTCCTCCCCAATGTGCTGCTCGTGAGCGCGTGCTTCTTTGCCGCGGGGGCGATGCGGCGGAGCTTCATGGCCATCCTGCTCCTGGGCGTTGGACTCGTGGCGTTGTGGAGCACCGGGATCTCGCTCGTGCGTGACGGCGCCCCTTGGGGGGCGCTGGTCGATCCCTTTGGCAACGCAGCGCTCGAGGCGGTCACCTCGGGGTGGGGTGATGCCGAGCGCGCCGGGCGTGCCATGCCGTTAGGCGGATGGTTGCTGGCCAATCGCGCGCTCTGGCTGGCCGTTGGCGTGGGGGCGCTGGCGTGGCTGGCGCGCGGCTTCCACTTCGAGGTCACGGCCTCCACCGCGCCGCGCGCCGCGGACGCCTCGGCCCGTGCGAGTGTCGCGCCCGCCGCCGTCCTCACTCGTCCAGTGCGCCACGCCACGCGCTGGCGCATCCTTCGGTGCGAAGCCGGGTGGACGCTGCGCTGGACGTTGCGGGAGCGCGGCTTTCGGACGCTGGCCGCGTTAGGCGCGCTCAACGCGCTGGCCAACGCCTGGCGCGCCGGCGGGGCGCACCCCGATGCCGGGATGATCCTCGCGGCCGTGCAGGAGCACTCGCGTCCCTTCCTCATCCTCGTGGCCACCATCTACGCCGGCGAGTTGGTCTGGCGCGAGCGGGATGTGCGCGCGGATGCCATGCGCGACGTCGTCCCGGCAGGGACCGGGGCGCTCGTGGCCGGGAAGATCTGGGGAATCCTGGCGGCGCAGGCGGTGCTGGTCGCGCCGCTGCTGCTGGTCGCGCTGCTAGTCGGCATCGTGCGTGACGCCCAGGGGATGTCGCTGGCGCTGGCGCTGGCCTGGATCGGCGGGTTGGTCTATCCGTTCCTGGCCCAGCTTACCCTCCTCTCGCTGCTCGTGCATGCCGTGGTGCAGCACAAGGTGGCGGGGCACGTCCTGCTCATCATCGGCTGGGTCGTCGCCGTCGCGATGGAGCGTACGCTCGCGCTTCCGGCGCTGGCGCGCTTCGCCAGCCTCCCGCCCTACACGTGGACTGCTGGCCGCGGATTCGGCGGCGCGGCGGGGACGATGGCGTGGATCGTCGTGTACTGGAGCGCCGTCGCGGCGGCGTGCGCGCTGCTGGCGTCGGTGTGGTGGGTGCGCGGCGTCGAAGGGCGACCGCGCGATCGTGCGACCGGCGCTCTTCGTCAGCTGCACAGCGCGTCGGGCTGGCTCCTCGTCGCGAGCGTGGCGCTGGCCGCCATCGCCGGCGCCGCGGCCGGCAGCCGCTGACGGGCCAGACGCACGACAGGCGCGCGGCTCGAAGCCGCGCGCCTGCCGGGACCCACTCGACGGCGTTGCGCGCTACGACTTGGCGGCGCGGATGTCCTTCCCCTTGAGCGGACCGCCGAAGATCGGGCTCAGCCAGCAGATGTCGAAGAGTCCCGCGGACAGCGGAACCGCCCCAACCGCCGCGAGCACCGTCCCGCCATTGCTGTCCATCGAGATGCCGCCGGCAATCATCCCGACACCGGCCACGACGCGCAACACGCGCCCCGTGGGCGAGGACATGAACTGGGCAAAGCCACTGCTCGCGAAGCCGCCGGCCGGGGCATCCTTCAGGGCGGCCGGCGCCGCGTCAGGCATCGCCGACGCGCGGCTGGCGTCGCGGGGCAGCACCACGACGGGCGCGGCCACCGGCTGCACCGCACTGGCGACGCGCTGCTGGCCCTCGGCCACCGTCGCCGTGAGGGCGAGGGCGGCGATCACTACCAGGTGAAGTCGTTTCATGGGTCGGTCTCTCAGGAAAGGAGTGGAACTGGTCGTCTCATCTCTCGTCATCGCCGGGCGCTGCCGTCGGGCGCCCGCAGGCACGGTCAGCGGCGTTCCATCGCCAGGCGCGCCCGCAACCGGTCGGCCGCCGCCGCGGGGACTTCGTCAGCCGCAGAGCTCATGGTGGCGCGCAGGCTGGCGATCACTTGTCCCACGCGTCCGCCGAACTGCTCGCAGGTATGGCACCCCGCCAGGTGTGCGGTCACCCGGCCCACGTCGGACGGCGACAGGTCGCCATCGAGGAAGTCATTCAGCCGATGCAGTACCTCGCGGCACGACAGCCCGGCCACCACGGTATCAAGCGGATCCACGTCGCACCTCCTCGTAGGCTACCGCCAGGCGCAATCGTGCCCGGTGGAGCCGGCTCTTCATCGCCGCGAGCGACAACCCCAGCAGGGTCGCGACCTCCTCGCCGCTCATTTCCTCGATGTCGCGCAGCACCAGCAGGCGACGATCGTCTTCCGCGAGGCGCGCGAAGGCCTCCTGCACGGTCGCGGCGCGCTCGTCCTCGCCCTCGTCGCGCCCCCACCCGGCACGCAACGCCAACTGCTCGAGCGACTCGGGGTCGTCGTGGACGATCAGCGGCGCCGCTCGGCGACCGAGTCGCTGCCAGGCATGTGCCGCGATGGTCAGGAGCCACGCCCGCGCACCACCGCCACGGAACCCGGCCGCGCCGCGCCACGCCGCCAGGAAGGTCTCCTGCATCAGGTCCTCGGCGTCCGCCCCCTGACCGGTGAGCGCCAGGGCTCGCCGCCAGATCCCGGCCTGATGACGGTCGACGAAGGCGGCGAAGGCGCGGTCATCGCCAGCCGCCGTCAGGCGCAACAGTTGCTCGTCGTCGCGCGTGGCGTTGGGTCCCGATGGGTCGTCACCGGGCGCGGCGGCCAGCCTGTCGCGCGGCAACGCGCCGTGCGTCCCGGCGTCGGTCACCGCTTCACGGGGCAGGTGCTCACGCCAAGGATCGAGTACAGCGGGCAGCTCCCCATGAGCCCCGTCAACAGCGGCACGATGCCGAGGTAGCCCCACACACCGCGTCCGGTGAAGGCGACGAAGAGAAGGGCGAGGCCGAGGGCGACACGCAACGCGCGGTCGACGGTGCCTTCGTTGCGGGCGAAGAAGGTGGCAGCTGACATGGGGCACCCTGCAGGTGAACGGAATCGACGGTGGATGCCGAGCGGCATCGCATGACGCCAGAGAGCCGCCCTCCCCTCGGAAGGATTCACGTCGCGCGGAAGTTCAGGGAATCCCCATCCCGCGCGTCCTCGATTCCCCGACCCACTCACCAATGGGTCGTGCCGCCTTCAGTACTTGAGCAGGTACCGCTCGAGCTCCCAGTGGTGCACCTGCGTGATGTACTCGCGCCATTCCTCGCGCTTGGCGTGGAGGAAGTGCTTGGCCACGTGTTCGCCTAACGCATCGAGGATCACGTCGTCCTGTTCCAGCTCGTCGCACGCCTCGTTGAGGTCGTGCGGCAGGTCGTCGATGCGCAGCCGGCGCTTCTCGCGGTACGACATCTCGAAGATGTTCGTATCCACCGGCTCGCGGAAATCGGCGTTGGTCGCGACGCCATCCAGCCCTGCCGCCAACATCACCGCGAGCGCGAGGTAGGGATTGGCCGACGGATCGGGCATGCGCACCTCGACGCGCGTCCCCGTGCCACGCCGCTCCGGGACGCGGATGAGCGGCGAGCGGTTTCGCATCGACCAGGCCACGTTCACCGGCGCCTCATAGCCCGGCACCAGGCGCTTGTACGAATTCACCAGCGGGTTGGTGATGGCGCAGAAGCCGCGCGCGTGCTTGAGCAGCCCGCCGATGTAGTGCAGCGCCACGTCGCTCAACTGCCACTTGGCGTCGGCCGCGAAGAACGCGTTCTTCCCCGCGGAAAAGAGCGACTGGTGCGTGTGCATCCCGCTCCCGTTCTGCCCGAAGATCGGCTTGGGCATGAACGACGCCGTGAGTCCGAAGCGCCCGGCGACGTACTTCACCACGAAGCGGAACGTGGCAATGTTGTCGGCCGTCGTCAGTGCGTCGGCGTACCGGAAGTCGATCTCGTGCTGCCCATGCGCCACCTCGTGGTGCGCGGCTTCCACTTCGAACCCCATCTGTTCGAGCGTCGAGACGATCGCGCGGCGCGCATCCTCGCCGAGGTCGGCGGGCGCCATGTCGAAGTAGCTCCCCACGTCATGCGTCACGGTGGCCGGCTGTCCCTCCTGCCCCGGCTTGAACATGAAGAACTCCGCTTCCATCCCCGCGTTCATCGCGTAGCCGCGTTCCGCCGCACGCGCGATCTGTCGCTTGAGCACCGCGCGCGGGTCGCCGGCAAACGGGGTCCCGTCGGGCATGTGGATGTCGCAGATGAGGCGCGCGACCTTGCTGTCCGTCTCACCCCACGGAAAGACGAGAAAGGTCGAGAGGTCGGGGACGAGGAGCATGTCCGACTCCTCGATGCGCACGAACCCCTCGATCGACGAGCCGTCGAACAGGATGTCGCCGGCCAGCGCCTTCTCGAATTGCGACCGTGGAATCTCGACGTTCTTGTTGATCCCCAGGATGTCGGTGAACTGCAGCCGCAGGAATCGCACATCGTGCTCCGCGGCGAGCTTCAGGATGTCCTGGGCGGTGGCACCGACGAGGGCGTTGCGCATGGCGGGGCGTGACGAAGTGAGGCGGAAAGCGAAGTGCGAAGGTTACGGAGTCCCCCCGACGCGCTCAACGGAGCAGATCAGGGAAGTTGGCTCGGGGCCTCGCGACGACGTCGCGGGGCAGAGCGACGGACCGGCGCGCCTGCTCTCCCGTCGGAGCTCGCCCGCCCCCTATCTTCCCCGCATGTCGAAAGCCTCGAATGCTGGGACGACCTGCCCCTCGTGCGGCACCAGCTCCCGCGGAAAGTTCTGCGCCGAATGCGGCGCCGCCCTTCAGGGCGTCTCGTGCGCCAACTGCCACGCACCGTTGACCCCGGGCGCCCGCTTCTGTCATGATTGCGGCGCCGCGGCAGGCGCTGCCAGCGGCGCTCCGCGCGCGGCCGCGGCGACCGGCGGCGCCACGCACGCTTCCGGCGCACCATCGCGCAGCATCCTCCCGTGGGCCGTTGGAATCGTCGCCGTCCTCGCCCTGGTCATCGTCGTGGCCGTCCAGCAGCGTGACGCGGCGCCGAGCGCCGATGCCAGCGTCAACGTCCCCTTGGACGGAGGTGCCGGTGGTGGCGCCCCCTTCGCCGGCGGTGGCGGCGCCGGGGTCCGCGCCCCCGACATCTCGTCCATGTCGCCGCGCGAGCGCGCCGATCGCCTCTACGACCGCGTCATGCGCCTGGCCTCCGAAGGCAAGGGCGACAGCGCCTCGTTCTTCGCCACCATGGCGTCGCAGGCGTACGAACTGCTCGGCACGCTCGACGACGATCTCAAGTACGACCACGGGCGCATGGCCGAGATGGCCGGCGATCTCGCCACGGCGCAGAAAGAGGCCGAGGCGATCCTCGCCAACAACCCGGACCACCTCCTCGGACTCATTCTCAGCGCTCGCGTCGCCGAACTGAAGAACGACAGCGCCACGCGCGCCAAGATGTACAAGAAGCTGCTGGCGGTGGAAAAGACCGAACAGGCCAAGGCTGTCGAGGAGTACACGCGCCACAAGGGCGATATCGACGCCGCGATCGGGGAAGCCAGAACCCTCAAGTAGCGCCCGGCGCCACCGCCCGAAACGCCGGCACGACGCAGGCGTCATTTCGCACGAGGTCACGGCAAACATCGTCGAGCCGCTCGACGGGAGTTCGCTCGCGACTCACTTGGGCGCCGCACCGGTCGCGGCGCCCGCCGTTCCATTCCCCGTTCGCCACGTCGGTGACGCACTCTCGTGACGCACTCTCTCCGCGCTGAGTCCCGCGTTCCATCGCAGGACGCCGCCGCTCTGCTGGCGGTCGCGAGCCGCCTGGCGGCAGCTGCGGAGAGTAGCGACGAGGCCGCTTCGATCCTCGCCGAGAGCATCGTGACGCTGCTGAGCGCCGAGGGGTGTCTCGTCTCGTCGCTGGAAGACGGCTACTTCCGTGTCGACGCCGCGGCGGGGTGCCTTTCCCCCATTCGCGGGGAACGCAACCGGGTCGACGAGTCGCTCGCGCTTCGCACCCTTCAGGAGGCGCGCGTCATCGTCGTCAACGACGTCACGGACGACGCGGCCATCAACACCCCGTTCCACGCCGAGTTGGGGATTCGGCAGGTGGCGTCGGCCCCACTCATCGCCGGCGGCGTGGCATTCGGCGTCCTCCTGGCGGTCAACAGCGGGCGGGGCGACTTCAGCGATGACGATGCCGTCATCCTGCAGCGCGTCGCCGAGCTGGGGTCACCGGCCGTTCGCAATGCACGACTCCTCGAGCGAGAGCGGCGCAGCGCGCGCGAGGCCCGGGCCCTCACCGACATCGTCCGCCACCTCAACCAATCGCTCGAGGTGGAGCGCGTCTTCACCCTCATCGCCGAACACGCCGCCGACCTGCTGCAAGGGGCCGGCGCCACGGTGACGATGGTCGACGGCGAGTCGCTGCGCATCGTGGGAGCTGCCGGACACGCGATCGGACGCTTTGCCGGAGTCCTCCCCACCGAGGGCGTCTTCAGCGGCGAGGCGCTCCGCCGGCGCCGCCCGGTGCGCACCGCCGACCTGCGCCTCTTTCCCCGCTGGGAACAGTCGGACGAGCTGTTGAACGACGTCGCCCCCAATGCGGTCGCCGCCCCGCTCCTGGTGGGCGACCGGGCCATCGGTACGGTGCTCGTCTACGGCAACCCGCGCCGCGACTTCAACGAGCACGAGGAAGAGCTGTTGCAGGCCCTCGCCTCGCACGCCGCGGTGGCCGTGGAAAACGCGCGGCTGTATCGCGCCGCGGCGCGCACCACCCGTCACGCCGAGATCCTCGCCGCCACGGGACGCACCCTCGCCTCGGCAGTTTCGTCGGAGAGCGTCTTTGACGGAATCGAACGCGTGGCCACCGAGCTGTTGGGCGCCGACGGCTTCACCGTCTACTCGATCGACGTCGAGCGGCGCACTGCCGCGGTCCAGCATGC
>Ga0075163_10009942_pt1 | contig 12465 bp, 8 predicted proteins | sample JI1023141ADNA_FD_71478 | JGI IMG/M metagenome (GOLD analysis project Ga0075163, IMG submission 71478) | Wastewater effluent complex algal communities from Wisconsin, to seasonally profile nutrient transformation and Carbon sequestration -... | ecosystem: Engineered > WWTP > Effluent > Algae...
TGCGGCCCAAACGCAGTCCGCGGCGACACGCCAAGTTGCGCCGCCGATCCCCGCACGGTAGTCTTCGGACGAGCGTGCGCACCCTCTCCCGTCGCTCCGGAGGCGCGAGCCTCCTCTCGCCCGTCTTCGCCGGGATCGCGTTCGCATCGGCGAGCGTCCTCGTCGCCGCGCCCGCGGTGGCCGCGAGCGCCACCGACAAGCAAGCGGCAAAGTCGTTCCACGACGGAGAGAAGGCTTTTGCGGCGGGCGACTATCGAAAGGCCGCCGAAGCCTTCGAGGCTGCCTACAAGGCGAAGCCGCACCACGCGCCCCTGTGGAACGCCGCGCGCTCCTGGGAAAAGGCCGGGGAGCCGGTGCGTGCGGCGAACCTTCTGGAAAAGTACCTGCAAGAAGCGCCGGCCGGGGCCCGCGACCGCGACCAGGCCACCGCCGCATTGGCGGACCTGGAAAAGCGCTTGGGCCGGCTGGAAGTGCGGGCGAGCGGCGTCTCGAACCTGCGGGTGGACGACGCCGAGCCCACCGGCATAAAGTTGTATGTTACACCTGGCGACCACGTGGTGAGCGGCAGCGCCGACGGCAAGACCGTTCGCAAGGTGCTCAACGTCGAGCCCGGCCAGGTCGTAAGCGTGACGTTGACGCCGCCCAAGGACGAGCCCATCAAGGAAGAGCCTCCCAAGCCCAAGCCGAAGGGCGGGCTCTCGCCCTGGTTCGTGGTAGGCGGCGCCGCGGCCACCGCGGTGGCGGGCGGCCTCACGGTGGCCTCCGGGTTCGACACGGTGGCCAAGAAGGAAGCGTTCCTGGGCGACGCCACGCAACCCAATCTCGACTCGGCGTTCTCGGCGCAGACGCGAACCAACGTCCTCTTGGGGGTCACCGTCGGCCTCGCGGTGGTGACCGCGGTGGTGGCGATCTTCGTGGACTGGAAGGGCAAGGACAAGGAGGCGCCGCCGCTCGATGCCCGCGCGCCGTTCTCCCGGGGATTCCTGTGGCCGCCGCCTCCGATGGTCCAGCGGTGAAGCGGCTCGGCGGAGCGGCGGGTCGAGCCGCCGCCGGAGCCCTCGTGCTCACCGCGTCCTCGGCCGCGGCGCTCCACGCCTGCACCATCGTCGACGGCCTGGAGGTTCCCCAATCGAGCGCCTTCGCTCCGTGCGCCGACGCATCTGCCACCTCCGACCGCGTGTTCGCGGTGCGATCCATCGCCTTCGATCTCACCGGCTTCGACACGCGTGATACCCGGAGCTGCCCGCCGGTGGGCGCTGCGTGCAAGGGAGCGCGGCCCGGCTCCACGTCGCTCTGCGGGAATCGCGGCGGCGAGGCCATCAGCGACATCCGGGACACGTATCCGCTGGCGGACCGCCTGAACAAGGACATCGAGCGGGGCCGCGGCGGCGTCTTGATCCGGGTTCAGGGCTACAACGGCTGCGCCGAGGACCCCAACGTGGTCGTGTCGGTGTACCCCACGGTCGGCGTCTACGCCGGCGGAGCCCCGGCGGAGGCACGATGGAACGGCGAAGACGTCTGGGACATCGACCGGACGGGCCTCGCCAACGTCGAGCGGAAAGTCTCGCGCTACTTCGGAGCGGGCACCGCGGTGGGCGGAGTCGTGGTCGCGAAGATGGACGGCGCGGCCACGCGGGTCTCCGGCGACTTCCAGCTGAGCATCGCCGACGCCAGCTTGTCGGTGCGCTTCGCAGGCGACGGCGGCGTAGGGGGCGCGCTGCTGGTGGGGCGTTGGGGCGCCGAGGATGCTTATCACGGTATCCGCAGCGCCACGCTCACCGCGGGCGACGCGAGCGCGCCCATCTGCGCGCAGCCGCTCCTCGATCAGGCGCTCAAGGGTTACGTGTGCAATGCACGCGATTTACCTCCCGCCGACGCAGGTGCGACGGCGGTGCCGTGCGAGACGGTCTCGCTCGCGTTTCGCATGACGCTCGCCCCCGCAAAGCTCGGCGAGCCGCGCGATCCGCCGCCCTTCGGAGCTCCCTGCGAGCCCGATGGCGGAGCTCCCGCCCCCATCAATTGCCCGTGACGGCCGGGCGCGGTGTCAAAATTACCGTACCGCTAGAAGTGTAAATGTAGGCGGTGCTTCGCGCGCCCGCATGCGTGCTAGGATGGACGAGAGATGCCCTCCGCGCCGCGTCCGTTCTTCGACCGCGTGCCCGTGTCGGATTCCGCCCCACGGCGGGCTTCGTCCAGCGGGGAAGGCAATGTATTGCCCGGCGAGCACGTGGCCGGGCGCTACCGCGTGCAACGCGTGGTCGGCGCCGGTGGCATGGGCGTGGTGGTGGCCGCCTTCGACGAGAAGGAGCAGCGCGACGTCGCCATCAAGCTCCTCTTGCCGCGGCGCGTGGACGAGAACGGCGTGCAGCGCTTCTTCCGCGAGGCGCGATCGACGCAGCGGATCCAGAGCTCCCACGTGGTGCGCATCTTCGAGGTAGGCCTCGACGAAGAGCGGCCGTTCATCGTGATGGAGCGTCTCGACGGCCAGGACCTCGCCGCGCGCCTGAAGACCGGCGGCCCGCTCTCGCTTCGCGAGGCCGCCGACTGCCTTCTGCAAGCATGCGAAGCGCTCGCGCACGCCCACGGCGCCGGCATCGTCCACCGCGACATCAAGCCTTCGAACCTGTTCCAGCAGCTCCGCGCCGACGGGTGCTTCCGCGTGAAGGTCCTGGACTTCGGCATTTCCAAGTCGCTGGCCCGCGAGGAGTGGGAGTCCACGCTCACCACGTCCGGCGACGGCTCGCTCCTCGGCTCGCCGCCGTACATGTCGCCGGAGCAGGTGCGCAACGCTCGAACCGTCGACCATCGCTCGGACTTCTGGTCCCTCGGCGTCGTCGCCTATCGCTTGCTCTCCGGGCAGCACCCTTACGACGGCGAGTCGGTCGGCGAGATCTTCGCGCGCATCCTCGAGCGCCGCTTCGTGCCCCTCCGAGCGCGCGGCATCGACGTCCCGCCGCAGGTGGACGCGATCATCGCGCGGTGTCTTTCACACGAGCGCACCGGTCGCTACTCCACGGCGGCAGAGCTCGCCATGGCGTGGGCCCCCTTCGCGTCCGAGCAGCTGCGCCCGCTGGCCGACCGCATCTGCGAGACCGTGCGGAAGACTCCGCCGGCGTTTCCCATGAACGACACGTCCGGCGCTTCGCTCCCCGACAGCGGCGACGCGACGGTCCTCGACCCCACGCCGCCGCACTTCGGCATCCCCCTAGCGACGGAGCCGAGCGGTGTCTCGGCGCCGCTGGTGCTCGCCTCCGACGTGGTGGATTTCCGCGCGTCCCCGGTGCGCCGCATGGCGGTGATGGCCGCGGCGTTCATCATCGCGACGCTGGCCGGCGTGATTCTCATCGTGTCGTTCGATCGGCAAGGCACCAAGGAGCCGCCCGCTGCCGCCTCCTTGCCCGCCCAATCTGCGCCCCTTCCGCAGGTGCCCACCGCCCCCTCCGACGTTCGTGGCGCGACGACCGCGCCCACCGCACCCACCGCACCCACCGCACCCGTGCGCGCCCTGACCACCGCAGCCACGCCGCGACCGGGCAACTCCGGCGGCAACGGCGCCAGCCCCGGCGGTGGACGCAAACCGCCGGCGCCCGGTGGTACCCGAACCGAGCTCCAGCCGAGCCCGTACTGACGATGGTGAATCCGCGGTGAGCGCTCGATCCTGGGTCGCGGTGGCGACGCTGGCTGCAGTGACCGCGGCTGCGCCGGGCGCACGCGCCAACGGACGCATTCCGGCGGCCAATCAGATCGTCGTGTCGCCGGATTTCCCGGAAACGGTGTTGCTGCGCACCACCTTCGGGCTCCTGGTCTCGCGCGACGCAGGCAAGAAGTGGGACTGGATCTGCGAGAGCGGCATGCAGTACGGCGGGGCGCAGGATCCTTCGTTCGGCCTCACCAAGAACGGAACGCTGCTCGCCTCCACCTTCGAGGGCCTGACCATCTCGCGCGACGGATTCTGCACGTTCACGCGACAGGGCGGCGAGCTCGCGCGGCGGGTGTTTTCGGACCTCACTGTGCGCGCGAACGATCGACGGCAGGTGCTCGCGCTCGCATCGGACTACGCCAGCACCAGCGATGCCGGCGCATTCGCCTTCGCGTCGCAGGTGTTCCGGAGCGGCGACGATGGGTCGACCTTCACCGCACTGGGACCGGCGCTCGACACGAGCCTCCTCTTCGAAACGGTGGAGGTGGCGGAGAGCGATCCGCAGCGGCTCTATCTCTCGGCGACCCGCACTTCGGGTGGCGTGGTGTCCGGCGTGCTGCTGGTCTCGCGCGATGGCGGCGCTACCTATGCCGAGCGGGCGGTGCCGCTCCTTGCGCCGCAAGAGCGTGCGCCCTTCGTTTCGGCGGTGGACCCGAAGAATGCGGATCGTCTCTACGTGCGCACCGCCGGTCAGCCGGACGCGGCCAGTCGCCTGCTCGTGAGCGACGACGCCGGAGATACGTTCCGTGAAGTGTTTCGCACCTCCGGGCCCATGCTCGGCCTCGCCCTCACCGCCGACGGCGCGACCATCTACGCCGGCAGCACCAAGGACGGCGTGTACGCGGCCAGCACCCAGACCTTCGCCTTCGAGAAGCGCGCGGCAGTGCAGGTGCAATGCTTGACGGCCGCGGAGGGCGCGCTCTGGGCATGCTCCAACGAGGCATCGGGGTTCGTCGCCGGCCGCTCCACCGATGGCGGACGCACCTTCACGCCGATGCTGCGGCTCAGCGGCATCCGCGGTCCCCTCGCCTGCCCGGTGGGCACCACGACACAGACCTGCGAAGCGGAGTGGCCACGGCTGCGGCAAGAGCTCGGCATCGATACGACGGTGGACGCGGGCACGCCCGCGACGGATGCGGGCTCGACCACGCAGGAAGGCCCGCGCGCTGGCGGGAGCTCCTGCAGCTCTGCCGCTGACGCGGGGCCGGGGCTCGCGGTAGCCATCGGCGTGTGCGTGGTTGCACTCGGTGCGAGGACGCGCAAACGGCGACGGGATCATTCGGCGCAATAACGGCGCGGCTGGCGCAAGTTGGCTGGAAGGCAGGCGAAATTGCGGTATTTGCGCCGCCACATCGATGGCCGCGACGGCCCGAGACGCGGGGCACTGAATGGCACGTTCTCGCCGCGACGCATCATTCGTACACCGCGCCGACCAGAGCGCATCGTTTGCCGTGCACCCAAGGCGTCGATATGATTCGTTCCGGGTGAGCCGAGGCTGTCGCGGCGAGGAGACATCGATGGTGGCGCTTCGTCCACGGAGATGGGTTGCAACACTGGCATTCGCGATCGCCGTACCGGCGGCGGTGGCGTCGTGCTCGGTCTTGTTCTCCACGAACGACCAGTGCGTCACTACCCAAGACTGCACCGCCCGCGGCGCGGCCTTCGAAGGCACGCAGTGCGTGGCCAACCTCTGCGTGAAGAGCACGCAATTGCCCGACGCCGGCGGCGTCGACGCCAAGGCCGACGTGGCGGTGGAAGCGGAGGCGGGCCCCCCAGATCCGTTCGCGTGCGGGCTCTTGCCGCCGCCGGATCCCGACTTCACGAAGCCGGTACAGGCCTCGATCCGCTACATCGACTTTTCGTCGGGCAAGCCGGCCACGCGCATCGACGTGCGCTTGTGCGCGTCGACCGACCCGCTCTGCACCAACGCCCGCACCACGATTCGCGTGACCGACGCCGGCACCGATGCGGCCAGCGGGAGCGGGCTCGACGGCGGTGACGCCGCGGGTGGCTCCGGATGGATCGTCCCGTCCGACGACGGAACCATCCTCGCCACCGTGGAGCGCGGCTTCGAGGGCTTCTTCGAGGTGCGCTCGTCGGTGTACGCCCCTACGCTCCGATTCACCTCGCCACCGCTCCGCAACGACGTGACGGCGTTCGACCAGATTCTCCTGCGCGGCGCGGAGATCGCCTTCCTGGCCGACCAGGCTACCGGGCGCAGCGGCTCGTACGATCCGGCGACCCGGGGGCTGGTCTTCACATTGGCCCGCGACTGCAACCAGCAGCCACTGGCGAACGTGCGCTTCACCACCACGTCGACCGACCCGATGCAGTTCGGCTTCTACATCGTGAACACGTCGCCGAGCATCACCGAGACCAAGACCGACGGCACGGGGCGCGGCGGCTTCGCCAACTTGCCGCCTGGCCTCCACACCTTCACCGCCGAGTTCGCCGATACCGGCAAGCGCATCGGCTCAACCCGGGCCCTGGTGCGGGCCGGCACCAACACCACGGTCTCGATCCTACCGACCCCATGAACGGCGAGCGATCCACAGCCCCACCGCCGCGCACGGTGGACGAATCCGGCGTCATCCAGGCGCTGGGGCCCCGCGACCTGAGCCTCGCCGCCTCGGTCGGGAAGTACCGATTCCTGGGGGCGCTGGGCCATGGCGGCATGGCCGACGTGTACCTCACCATGGCCGACGGCCCGGAGGGGTTCCGCAAGCTGTGCGTCGTGAAGATGCTCAAAGACACGATGGCCAACGACGAGGACTTCCGCGCGATGTTCGTGGACGAGGCGCGCCTCGCCGCCCGCCTCACGCACCCGAACATCGTCCAGACCTACGAAGTGGAGTCGGTGAACGGCCACCTCATGCTGGCCATGGAGTACGTCGAGGGGCCGACCATGGCGCGGCTCCGACGCCGCATGTCGCGCGAAGCGTTTCCGCTCACCGCCTCGGTGCGCGTCCTCTGCGACGTGCTCGCGGCCCTCTCCTATGCTCATGGCCTGCGCGATTTCGACGGGCGCACCCTCGACATCGTTCACCGCGACGTGAGCCCGCACAACATCATCGTGGGTTACAACGGCAACGCCAAGCTCCTCGACTTCGGCATCGCCAAGAGCACCGCGGCGGTGCAGGCGACCCAGGCCGGCGTGCTCAAGGGCAAGGTTTGCTACATGGCGCCGGAGCAAGCCGGTCTCGGCGACGTGGATCATCGGGCCGACATCTTCTCGGTGGGCGTCATCCTCTGGGAGTCCATCGCCGGGCGGCGCCTCGCCGAAGGCAAGTCGGCGCGCGATTCGCTCTCCCGGCGCATCAACGGAACCGAGCCGCGCATCGAGACGATCGTGCCGGACGTCGACCGCGACCTCGCGCAGATCGTCGCCCAGGCGCTGGCGACCGCACCGGGCGACCGGTACCCGACCGCCGACGCGTTCCAGGCGGACCTCGAGGCCTGGCTCATGACCCAGGCGGAGATGCCGCGCCGAGTGTGGGCGGCGCACGTGAGCAGCACCTTCGACGACGAGCGGCGGCAATTTCAGTCGCTCGTGGGGCTCCGCGCGTCCGACGCCAGCATCAACCTCACGAGCAACGTGAGCGGCGCCCACCGTGCGCCCACGTCGCCGTTCGTGATGGAGAGCGCAACGGTGGAGCCATCGGTGGACATCCCGGTGCAAACGAGCCTCGCTGCACCTACCCTCTCGCTGCCGCCACAGCAGACCTCGCAGCGCAAGCTGGCGGTCATCGTCGGCGGCGCGGCGCTGGCCGTCGCGTTGGTGGTGGCCGGCGTCTACGTCGCGACGCGCGGCCCCAAGCCCGACGCGAGCAGCGGGGGCACGGCCCCGTTGACCACGGTGCATCCCGCGGGGGATCCGTTGCCACCGCAGCCGACCGTCGTGGGCGATCCCCCGGCGACGTCGCCCTCCTCCGTTGTCGCCATCGCGCCCGGCTCGGCACCCACCGGCGTCGCGCACGTCCGCCACGGCGGGTTCACGGGGCCGTTGGTCGTTCCCACCCACTCCGCGCGCCCGACCAACACGGCAACCACCGCTGCCACCGCCACACCGAAGTCCAGCGCCCGCCCCCTCGACGAGCGAGATCCCTACGCACCATGAGCTCGAGCCCGCGCCTCCTCGCCCTCTCTCTGATGTTCGGCCTCGGCCTCTCGGCGCTCGCGCCCGGGGCTTCGGCGGCGCCCCCCGACAATGGCAAGGAGGAGGGCCGCACCCGCTTTCAGCGCGGCATCGAGCTCTACAAGGAGGGCAACTTCCACGCGGCCCTGGCGGAGTTTCGCGCTGCCAACGAGGCGGCGCCTTCGGTGCGCATCCAGTACAACCTCGGGCAGACCCTCTTCCAGCTCCAGGACTACGCGGGCGCGCTGGCGGCCTTCGAGACGTATCTGGGCGAGGGCCGCGACAAGATCCCCGAAGACCGCCTGAAAGAGGTGGAGGCCGACATCGCCAAGCTGCGGCAGCGGGTCGCCACCCTGAAGATCACCGTGTCGAACGTGGAGGCAGCTTCCGCCAGCAGCGTGAGCATCACCGTCGACGACGAAGCGCGCGCCCTCGCCCAAGGGAGCCTCCGCGTGAGCGCAGGCCGACGCAAGATCGCGGTGACGGCGTCGGGCTACCAGACCGAGACGCGCATCCTCGACGTGGCGGGGAGCGCCGTGGTGGAGGTGCGGTTCGAGCTGAAGCCCATCTTCCAGCGAGGCAACGAGGGCGCCCGGGGTAACGTCGCGCCACCTCCGCCACCGCAGCGTACTCCCAAGAGCCGCGCCCCCTTCTACGTGGGCCTCGGCGCCACGGCCGCCCTGGGCGCCGGCGCAATCACCTTCGCGGTGCTGGCGAGCAACAAGCACAGCGCGTGGGACGCGGCGCAGAACCAGCCGAATCCCAGCAAGGGCGAGCTCGACGATCTCCGGAGCTCCACCAAGACGCTCTCGCTGGTGGCCGACATCTTCACCGGCGCCACCATCGCGGCCGGCGCCACCAGCCTGGTGCTGCTCTTCGTCACCAGTGGCGACGAGGAGCCCACGCCCAAGACGGCCAACGCACGGATGCGGCCGGTGGTGCGACCAGTGGTGGGCCCGCAATCGCTGGGCCTCGGCGGTACCTTCTGAAGAAGAACGCGCCGACGTACGAGGTACGCGGCGCGTGCATTCTACCGATATCTGCGGCTTCTCAGACCTCGAACTCGGCCTTCTCGAGCAGCTCGGTGACGCGCCAGAGGAAGCTGTTGGCGGCCACGCCGTCGACGATCCGGTGGTCGTAGGAGAGCGCCATGTACATCACCGGGTGGATGACCATCTGGTCCTCGCCGTCGGGGCCTTCCACCACCACCACGCGCTTCTGGATCTCGCCCATGCGCAGGATGCCCACGTTGGGCTGGTTGATGATGGCGCCGCCGAAGAGGTTGCCTTTGATGCCGGGGTTGGTGACCGAGAACGTGGCACCGGACAGATCGTCCATGGTGATCTTCCCGACCCGCGCGCGCTTGGCCAGCTCGTCGACGGTTCGGACGATGCCGCGCACGCCGAGCTCGTCGGCCCGGCGCACCACCGGGACCACCAGGCCGTCCGGCGAGTCGACCGCGACGCCGATGTTGATGTCCTTGAAGATCACGAACGAGTCCTCGAGGACCCGGGCGTTGATCGAGGGCGTCTCGCGAAGGGCCTTGGCGGTGGCGGTGACCACGAAGGCAAGCATGGTGAGACCCAGGCCTTCCTTCTTGTAGCGGTCCTTGTTCGCTTCGCGCAGCTTGGCGGCCTTGTGGAGATCCACCTCCGCCACCGTCACCACGTGAGGCGACGCGAACTTCGAGTACGTCATGTGGTCGGCGGTGATGCGACGCCGACGCGTGAAGGGCACCACCTGATCGCCGTCGTGGGGACGGTAGGCGGGCACCTTGAAGGCGCCGTAGCCAACGCCGGGGATGGGCGGCACGAAGCCTCCGCCGCTGTTCACCAGTTGCGCGATCTGTGCGGCGGGGCGAGCGGCCGCGGGTGCAGCAGGCGGGGCGGGCGCCGCGGCAGGGGTGGGCGCGGCCGCGGGCGCCGGAGCCTGCGCAGCGCCTGCTGCACGAACGACGTCGTCCTTGCCGATGCGACCACGCTCGCCGGAGCCTTGCACCGACGACAGGTTCACGTTGCTCTCCAGGGCTTCGCGACGCGCGGCCGGCGTGGCCAGGGCCTCGCCGCTGGCGCTGCGTCCGGCGGAGGCTGCGGCCGGAGCTGCTGCGGGAGCCGGAGCCGCGGCCGGAGCCTTCTCCGGCTGGGCAAACGAGCCCTCTTCGAGCTGACACAGGACGGCGCCCACGAGGACGACGTCGCCGACGTTCACCAGCACCTTGGCGATGCGACCAGCTGTGGGTGCAGGCAGCTCGCTATCGGCCTTGTCGGTAGCCACCTCGAGGAGCGGCTGGTCCTTCTGGACGACGTCGCCTTCCTTGACGAGCCACTTCGTGATGGTGCCTTCGGAAACGCTCTCGCCCAACTGGGGCATGGTCACGTCGAACATCCGCTTTTTCTCCCGGAACGTAGGGCCGGCACTCTACAAATCTTCGAAAAATTCCGCAATGCTGCATCGCACCATCGGGAATGAGCTTGGATGCTCCCTTGTGGGGTCGCGTGGCGCGTTTTGCCAGTCGAGGATCGACGTCGCTCCGGAGGCGCGAGCCTCGACGTCGCTCCGGAGGCGCGAGCCTCGACGTCGCTCCGGAGGCGCGAGCCTCGACGTCGCTCCGGAGGCGCGAGCCTCAACCGGCGACGCGGCGGAGGCTGGCAACGAAATAGCCATCGGTGTCGTGCACCGACGGAAGCAGGCGAAACGCGTGATCGGCCGTGAGGGCGCCGACGTCGATGGTGGTTGCGTCGAAAGGGGCCGGCTCGAGGATGTCGGCCACCTGCGCCAGCACCTCTTCGGCCTCGCGCCGGAGCACGCTGCACACCGCGTAGACCAGGTGCCCGCCGGGGGCCAGGAGGGTCACCACCGTGCGCAGGATCGCGGCCTGGGTCGCGGCCAGGCTCTCCACGTCGGCCTCGGTGCGGCGCAAGAGGATGTCCGGACGACGCCCGACCGTGCCGACGCCGGAGCACGGCGCGTCGACCAGGATGCGATCGTAGGGGCCGGTGCAGTCGCCGGGGCCCTGGGTCCAGTCCACCGCAAAGGCGCGCTGCGGAGCCCGCGCCGGGTCCACGGTCATGAGCCGTTCGAGCTTGGCCGGGTGCAGATCGGCGGCGTCCACCTGGCCGGCCTCACCGACGCCGCGCCGGAGGATGGCGGTCTTGTTGCCGCGTCCCGCACAGGCATCGAGCACACGGTCGCCGGGGCGTGCGCCGAGCGCCAGGGCCACCACCTGCGAGCCCTCTTCCTGCGGCATCCATCCCACGCCGAAGCCGGTGAGCACCTTGGGATCACCGGCGTTCTCCACCAGGATCGCGTGCGGCGACAGCTTGCCCTCGGCGAAGCGCGCGTCGGGATGGGCTGCCTGGAGGCGATGCATCCATTCGCTCCGAGCCTCGGCGTCGAACACGCAGATACCCATGGGCGGCACCCGTGGCTCGAGGAAGCTGGCCGCGCCGTCTGCGCCCAGCGTGAGGCCGAGGCTCCGGCGCAGCCACACCGGAGTCGAGCGCTCCACCGCCTTGCGCGCCCACTCCTCGCGGCGATCACCCCCGCGCTCGCGAACGAAGCGCCGAAGCACCGCGTTGAGGAAGCCGGCGAGCTTCGCGCCGCGCTCCACCTTGATGGCGTCGACCGCCTCGTCCACCGCCGCGAAGGCCGGCACCCGGGCGAGAAAAAGGATCTGATATGCCGCCAAAAGCAGGTGCGCGCGGGCCAGCGGATCGAGCCCCTCGATGCCACGCGCGGCGAACGACGAGATTTGCTCGAGGAGCCCGACCCGCACGCGCAGGCTCCCGTAGGCCAGCTCGGTAGCCAGCGCGCGATCGCGCGGGTCGAGCTGCGGGTGGCGCGAGAGCTCCGCGTCGAGGGAAGCCGCCGCGAAGGCGCCGTCACGCTCCACCCGAACCAGAACTCGCGCCGCGATGCTGCGGGCGGAAGCGACGCGCACGTTACTGGAGGCTCACCTTCATGGTGAGCGGCGGCGTGAGCACCGCGCTGGCGGCGTCGTAGGGCTGCATGAAGACCACGGCCTTCTCGCAGATGCCGAGAGAGATACCGCCGCCGTTGGCCTTGGTGAGGCCCGGGCACCAGCCGCATTCGTTGGCCTCGGGGCTGTCGTAGGCGCCGGCGCCGTTGTAACCCTCGGAGACCACCGGCGTGCAAACCTCGCGCTCGAAGTTGGTCGCCGGGATCTTCCCGCCGCGGTACATGGTGAGCAGCGCGTCGCTGCCGGAGACGGCGTTTCCGCCCCCGTCACGCACGAGCGTGCACACCGCCCAGGAGGCCAGCGTGGCCGCGGCGCCGGAGGTGTTCTGCACCACCACGGCGCGGTACGGCTGGCTCGTGGCGGTGTCGACGGACATGGGGCAGGCGCCGGCGTTGGCGAAACGGCTCTGCTTGGGCGTGGCGGCTACCTTGAAGTTGGTGGCGAGGGTCACCGGTGCGTTCAGCGCTGCGAGGGCCACCTCGACGCCGGTGGGGTCGCAACCGATGCTCAGGTTCACCGTGTTGGAGGTGCCACCACCGGGGGCGGCGTTGACCACCGTGATGGCGACGGTGCCGGGCGACGAGAACGCGGTGCCGGGAACGGTCGCCGTGAGCTGGGTGGCGCTCACGTAGGTGGTGAGCAAGTTGGAGG
>Ga0075163_10009943_pt1 | contig 12462 bp, 22 predicted proteins | sample JI1023141ADNA_FD_71478 | JGI IMG/M metagenome (GOLD analysis project Ga0075163, IMG submission 71478) | Wastewater effluent complex algal communities from Wisconsin, to seasonally profile nutrient transformation and Carbon sequestration -... | ecosystem: Engineered > WWTP > Effluent > Algae...
AAAGATGGTTTGACGCTTATAATCCAAGAGAGCAAGATGACGAAATGATTGAAATAATTGAACGTGCATATTTGAGAGACCCTGCATTTCAAGAACGTTTCAACAATTTGGGTTGGAGAGGTCATTTTGTTGATGTGATGACGAGAATGGGTTCAAAGTACGGTCAAAGCCATAATTTGAAAGATGTTGCCAGATCTTTTGCAAAGCGATCAAACATGTATGCTGGTGGTCGAAGAAGAAAACTTTCCAGAACAAGAAAATAACAGTGAAAAGAAAGCCACTATTGAGTTGGAACGAGGCCTGAACGGCCTCACCTTTGAACGTAATAGAATCACCTTTGCCCGCGGTCTCACGACCTTGGCGCCTGCCTCTAATCGGGCTTTGAACAAAACGGCAGCAATGGTACCTGTCATCAACGCGGTGCTCGATCGTTACGAGACACTGATTACTACAAGTTGATCGCCGCACCGGAGGGCCTGACACATTAGAAGATTTTTTTGTAAATGAGAGGGTCTCTTAATCCGTTAGATGGAAGATATGCTCACATCACTGCTCCGTTAGCTGAACTGTTTTCAGAAAGAACGTTAATGCATGAACGCGTGAACATCGAATTAGAGTTAGACTTTAGCTCGTTGTTCTTTTTTGTGTTTAAAACACTTTTAGGTATTTGATAAGTTTGGCAAAAGCAATTGGCGTCGAAACTGACACAAACATCCGAGATATTGAAGTTGATGTCGATAGAATTTTTGAAATCGAAAAAACAACACAACACGATGTGAAAGCTGTCGAATTAGCTGTTCGAGAACGTGTGCCTAAAGAATTAGCACCACTTGTACGTTTAAAAACGAACTCCCCTCTTTTGAGGGGAACTTACAAAAACGAACATTAGGCGTTAGCTAAACTTTTGTTTAGGTTCACTTTGGATTGACAAGCCAAGATATCAACAGTTTAGCCTTGACTAGACAAGTGAGAGGAGCCGTTTCGTCAGATATTTTCCCTGCAATCAGAGAAATGATCGGCAAGCTATCTGTGTTATCTGATAGGTGATTGGTTTTTACGTGTTTGCGTTCGGGCTTAATCTTCGATTAGGTACAAAGACACAGTTATGTTGTCGTACACACATGGTCAACCAGCAACACCAACAACGTTAGGTTAACTGATTAACGAGTTACAAACTTTCGGTTTTTAACTCCACGTTTCACGTTAGGTCAAACCAAAACACTTCGTTTTTAGGCTTTAGCTAATCAAAGATTAGGTCATCAATTTGACGTGTATGTTGAGCGATTGGATGTTGTGTTGCGATCATTCATCTCTCATCGTTGGACAACCAAATTTGGAGGGGCCACCGGAGGTTTCAATGCGCACAAACTTGTTTACCCGTCTATCGATTGGTGTGCTTTTGGTGACGCTTTTGTCTTTGAATATTCCAGTGGGAAGATTTCACGCCAACAGCACACCACTCAAATCGAGCATTACGATGGATTAGGTTAGCTTGCTAACGAGTTAAAACAAGTTTTGACTCACATTAAACGTTAGGTGAGTACCTTCGCGGTGAGTTGGCGAAGACTAATTCCACTCCTACGGTAGGAGCAGTGTTTGATTGCATGAAACGGTTGTGCGTCATCATCACCGATCTGTGCTCCGATATGTGGCATTACATTCACTTAGGGTACCTCAAGCAACGTCCCACTTCCGATCATGCTGTTGGATCATCTGCTATGCCACATAAAGTTAATCCAATTCAATTCGAAAACGCTGAAGGAAACATGTCGTTAGGTTAGTGTTAGCCGTGTTTTTTCATTGCTAATCCTTCGATAGCAATCGCTCTGTTTGAACTCTTTGCTCGAAAGCTGCCTGTTTCGCGATTACAACGTGATTTGACCGATTCAACGGTGACTCGTAACATTGGCGTGGGGTTTGGGTACGTTTGCTTTTTTGCAAACGAAAACCATCGTTTGCTTTATGTTTACAAGAACCTAATCATTTTTGCTTTTTGCAAACGAAAACCTAATCGTTGATTAGGTACATGTTTGTTGCAATAAGGAACGCCATAAAAGGCTTACACATGATAGACGCAAATGTTGAAGTCATATCAAAGGATTTAGATGCGCACCCTGAAGTAATCATGGAAGGAATCCAATCATTGTTACGAGCTGAAGGCAACATCAAAGGGTACGCAAACTTTACGTTTGCGAGGAACCGTAGCCTTTAGCCTAATGTTTAGCAGGTACGATGATCTAATGCAATTTGCACGTCAAACTCCAATCGTCACGCTATCTGCAATCAGAGCTTTTGTTAGAGCTCGATACTTTGATTCGCCAAATCTAGCGCGCATGTTAGCATTGACACCACAAAATTACAGTTCAAAATAAACATTTTTCAAATGATGATGCAGGAGTGGAAAACTGAGAATTCAAAAGAGAGATTCAGGTTTACGTGCACAACGGCTCTCGTCATGAAAGTCCCTTTTGTTTGCAAAGACTGCAAATGTGAAACAAAAGTCACTCCTATCGGTGTCTACTGTCGTAGAAAGTTTGACACAGTCCGTTTTGGTCTTTTCCGTTGTTGTAAGAACTGCTACGAGCTTCCAAAAGGCATGGTCATCGCTTTTCCGCCAGATGAAATGACAATCTTGTTGCACACTATGGCGATAAAAAATGCTTTGAATGATGCGTTCAACTTTTCCATTGATTCATCGAGTGTGTTTGAGACAATCAAACAACGATTCGAGGTGTTTGTCGAAAAGATGAAAGAACATGGTGACATGCTACGTGTTCGAGACACTCGTTTTCTAAAGACTGCATGTTTTGCTTGTGGAAAGGCGGATCCTTCTTTTCAATGCAGTCGTTGCAATGGTCCAAAATATTGCTCTAAACAGTGCAATCTCGAAGGATGGAAGGTGCACAAGAATAACTGTGAACCGTTGAACATGATTGGAAATCAGAAGTTGGATATCAACAAGAAAATGAATCCAGAACTGTTCATTTGACGATGATTTTATTGTCCACAAACAGAATAGCTGATCACTTGGTCCACACTGCATTCACCCTTCTCGAATGACCAGCCCTGCTTGATCATCCAAGCTTCCGCCGTTCGCAAGGTTTGCTCATCGTAGACCTTTGTAGAAACACGAAAACGTGACTTCTCGCAACGGAACATCTCCCTTCGAATGATGCCAGTGAGATCGTTCACATTCGCAGATCTGGTCTCGCCATCAACATCCAAACCAAAAGCGTCAACCATTTGTTCAAAAAAATTTTTAGATTTTTATCCAAAAGTCATGTTGTTCCGTTATCTGTTGTTGATTGTCACCATTGCTGGTAAGACGCTAAAACAGCACTTAAAATTAGCTTAAAACAACTTAAAAGCTACCCTTGCTGCTATTGGTGCGTCTGTATGGTCGGTCGTAAACAATAACATCGATGTCTTCATTATCACAATCATCATCGCTCCAAGTCTGTTTGTTGCTAGTCTGCTGCAGACAGTATTACTGTGTCGCAAACTGAAAAGACGTCGCAAGTTAACTAGACCTAAAGTGGACTAATTGTTTTGCTAAACTTTATTTTAAGATATGCTGAATCTATGGACGTCATCACATTTCCAACCGCTCCTCCGTTAGATCCTCCGCCTTACGCCGAGATAGATCCATATCCGCCGATACAAAGACCGCATTAAAGATCACTGTTTTAAATGTTTTTTTATGAACGATTTTGTGTGTTTTTGCCATGCTTTTTGAAAATGGCGACTACCTCTCTGTTCAGACTTAATTATGTTCTCAAGATTGACATCCTGATTAGAATCTGCCCATAATCCACTATTTAACTTGTGCGCTGCTCGTTCTATTTTTTCTTGAACGTCACTCTCGTCGTCATCGTCATCGTCATCGTCATCGTCGTTGTCGTCGTCATCGTCGTTGTCGTCGTCATCGTCATCGTCATCGTCATCGTCATCGGCAACTAACCGTTCAATTGCGTCATCAGTGTCAAGAATGTCTATGTAAATTGTGTCATCTGTGTCATCTTTTACAAAGAAGTGATCATCCATGCTTTCGACGACTTCCTTGATCAGCAAATTTGGAAATATTTCTTCTATTCTGGGAAAACGTTTTACAATGTCGATTCCATCAACAGGTTCATCCAATTCATCCATGAATTGAAGACTTTCAAAATGTAACTGATATTTTTCACCTGGTCTTGTTTGTTTCTTTGGCTGAATGACAAACAAAGGTCCGTCCGAATCGTAATCTTCAAATCTATTTGCTCCTTTTGTGGCAGCTGTGCACCATTTTGTTCCTTGACCTAAATAACAAGCAGCTCTCTCAGTAGTTGGATTGTAAATTTTGTATTCCGGTTCATCAAACAACAAAGTGTATTCATCTTTATTAGGCTTATCTATCTCATTTATTTCCTTATCCACTAAGAAATGTTCTAATTCTAACAAAGAATTAAATTTAGTTATTTTCATGTCTTTTGGAATTTGCTTTTCCTTTTGTAACTTTTTGAATAAATCAATAGCTGGTTTCACTCGACTTAAAATATCTTCTGTTCTCTTGATTGATCCTTCGATATACTTATCAATAAGCCATTTAGCTAAATCTCGGTCGACCACACTTTCATAAAAGACTTTTTTCATTTCTAAGATGTTACTCCATTCGTTATCGGTTGAAATTATGTCGTAATCCGCTTTCAAAGTTTCTTCAATTTCTCTCTTCTGCTTTGGAGACATTTGTTTAAGATTGTCTTTGAACAACGTTTGGGCTTCTATGAAATCCACAAGCGTTTTGAAAAATGATGAACTAACTTTAAGAAACGAACTGTCTTTTTTGACAAGAGCTGTTTGTGAAAGTCTCTCATAATCGTTTCTAATGAAAGCGACAAGCGCTTTTGACATGACATCACCACCAATTTGACTCATTTATCAAGTGGTTTCGATTTTTATTAAAAAATGAAATTGAGCAAAGTGGTTATTATTGGTGGTGGTTGTGCCGGCTTAACAGCAGCACTGTATTGTGCACGAGCAGAACTCGAGCCGTTAGTGTTTGTTGGCGATGTTGATCAAGGAGGACTGTTAGTTAAGACATCCGTGGTCGAGAATTATCCAGGCTTTGCTGATGGTATACTTGGCTTTGATTTGGTTTCACAATTTCAACAACAAGCTGAGAAGTTAGTCCACTCTGCTTCCTCAAATTTTGATTTAACCTTAAACAGGTATGGAGCGGTGATTAAGCAACGTTCCATCGTTTCTGTTGATTTGTCAGCTGATCCTAAAGTGTTAATCGATGATCGCGGAGATAATTACTTTGCTAGTACCGTAATCATTGCAACAGGCTCAAAACCAAACAAACTCGGTTTACCTCACGAGGACAAGTACTGGGGAAACGGTATTTCATCTTGTGCAACATGTGATGGTGCTCTGTAAGTTGTCGCTAACTGTGAATATGTGCTTTACCTATTTGCAAAAGGTTTAAGCGTAAAAAAATCATTGTGGTTGGTGGTGGCGATTCTGCGATGGAAGAGGCAAACTTTTTGACCAAGTTCAGTGATGTATTACTCATTCATCGTGGTGATTCGTTTCGCGCATCTAAAGCGATGCAGCACAAAGTGTTGAACAACCCCAGAATCAAAATCATGTTCAACACTAAAATCACAGAACTGATTGGAGATACTGGTGAAAGTGAATCTAATCTGACATCTGTTAGAGTGATGACTGGCACCACAGAACAAGTGTTACCAGTTGATGGATTATTTTACGGACTAGGATTGAAGCCAAATTCGCAGTTGTTTGTTGGTCAATTGCTGACTGATCAAGACGGGTACACCCAAATGATATTTGTGTTGAAGACCTAATCGAAGATTAGGTACATTGTTGCTGTTAAAGGAACTGAAAGGGAAACAGAAACAAGCGTAAACGGTGTCTTTGTTTGCGGAGATGTGCACGATAAGACTTATCGGCAAGCTGTTGTAGCTTGTGGTGACGGTTGCAAAGCAGCATTAGATGTTGTGAACTGGTTGTCTTGATGCTGACGCTAAAAAAATAAAAATGTTTGCCTTTTTATCATCCAATGTCAAACGTTCGTCCAGCATGGAATTGGAGTGTTAGCTCATCAAGAACAAGCCCGAAACGGACAAGCCCGAAACGGACAAGCCCAAAAAGAACAAGCCCGAAACGGACAAGCCTGAAACGGACAAGCCCGAAACGAGCGAAAAAGTCAGTTCACTTTGCAAGTCCTACCTCAAACAAGTCAAACATCACAGTCAACTGGATACCTGGTAAAACAGAACGTGCATCACGTGAATCATTTGTTCCTAATCTTAGCTCGTCTCAAAAGAAATGTGTGTTTGATGTGCTAAACAAATACAACATTTACGATTATGATGACTTGAAAGCATCTGATTTGCCGCAACCAACGAAAAAAGTGATTCACAGCTGTTTGAAAGTCATGGACAAAAAGAAACTAACTAAAATCGAAAAGCAACAATTGAAAGATTTCTTTGCTCAAATGAAAGTTTAGTCTTTGGCTAGCCTCTCGTCCAAATCGTGCCCTTAAACGAGTATTGTTTTCCACGGTAATCCAGATTACCAGATGGCGCATAACAGCGTGTCTCTGGTTCATAATCGCCCTTCCAAGAATGAAACTCAATGTTTGAAGGCTGATCAGCCTTCATCGTTTCCAATCCATCTAATCCATAAATTGGCCAGCAACCACCGGTGTACCTAATTTACGTTTAAGGTCCGAACACAAAACGAATGTTTTAGGTGTACCGGTTATAGATTGGAGAATAGGCTACCCACTTCGTAGTGCCCCAATCCTCATACTCATCCCAATCGGCACATTGCAACAAGTATTTGACAGCTGGTGTTTGCTCTTGCGATATCAGTTTCTTCAAGATTAGATCCTTGATTTCATCGCGGCTTTCCTTTCCAGTTGCTCCGAGCTCTTGTAACGTGTAAGAGTACCTGGTTAAAACTTTAGGATGTGTGTTTTCCGAAACAATGCCTTACATTTTTGTTTAAAAATGTGAAAACGCGTTTAGCAGGAAAAAATAATCTAACATTCAATTTAAATGTCGTCTTGCGAGGTTAGAAGTTTTCCCATCAAGCAACTCATTCGACAGCGTTCTAATCTCGCGCACGTTAGTGACATTGTGATTGTGTTAGCAAATTATCAGTTACAGGAGCATTGGTTTATGAATCCAACAATCAAACAGAGATTTGAAAGCATGGAAGTGTGCCCAACAAACGATACGTTGTTCTTGCATCTCCGATTGGACATTAATGTTGTCAAAAACAGTGATATGATTGCCGTTAGCGCCACCGATGCGAATGTCTTGCAACGTTTAATTTCTGATTAAACGCCCGTTTGATTTTATTAGGAACGAATCATAACTGAAGCCGTTTATCAATTGAGCAAGCGGGAGATGTCTATTGATAATGGAGTGTGTGGCTCATGAAGAAAATGTCATGAATATTGTCATGGTTGCATCGGTTGCCAGTATGACGTTTGTGAAGAATGTTACGATCAGGCATGTCACACCTTTGGAAAAATGTGTTTTTTTCTTGCAATGGACAAAAGGTGTCCGTTGACTGTGAAATTCGGACGAGATGTGGCGAACATGATTTACCAAATGACTTGGATGTTTAACATACGTGCTGTTAACGGGGATTACGGATCGGTGATAGCATTTATTGACGATTTTTATGGAGTGCGATTGTTTGTTGGAGAACAATCATATTGTTTGAACGGAAGATCCATGCGACGTAGTCGATGTAATATCATGTCGCACAATTTAAGACTTCTTTTTAAAGAATCTAAACAAGTTGCCCAATTGCCAAAACATTATTGGGAAATTAAAGAATTGTACTGAATGCTTAGGCGTAGAGGGTGTCCGTTAACCAGACGCTTTGGCAAAGATGTTGCTATTATGATTTCGAAGATGTTATGGGACTCAAAGATGCAAAATGTACGTTCATCCCATTTTTGATTCACTTCTAATTCTCATTAGGTGCTTTGTGATTATCACAAGAATTGTAGTGAGGGCTGGGTTAGCGAAGTTGTTTTTAATAGACCGATTCCAAATTATTATGATGGATATGGTTTTCAATTTAATTGGAGAAATTTTGGTTATGGCGCCGGTTTCTGTTACATCAACAGTATGAACAATGGCGGTTATTTACCGTTACTACCTAAACATTATTGGGAAATTAAAGAACTGTACTAAGCAAAATGCATTTTTGATTAGCTTTAGCAAACATGAAAAGAAAAAGGTGTTTGTTGACAGTAAGTTCCACTTTGTTTTGAGAGTTCAGATCTTAAAACGAATGTTAGGAACGTTTTGGTCATGATGTGGCAATCATGATATCAAAGTTGATGTGGGAATCGAAAATGAAAGAGGTTTTGTATGAATATCGTTGGCGTGTTTGGCCGATTGACTTTTATGGAAAAATTAATGTTCATGGTCCTTTTTACAATCTCATCTTCAATTGGCGACCTTTCAACGAACAAGGCATTATTCTAAGTTTTTCTAAGTATAGGTTACACAAAACAAATGTTTTGTTCTCCCGACCTAATCTTCAAAGATTAGGTTAAACCATCCGACATTACTCCCAAAACATTACTGGCAAATAAAAGAACTTTACTAAGTGAAAAAAATCTTTTCTCTGGTTTCAAATGAATGAGTATAAGTCACGTTTAAGAACACAAACCAGAAGAAACTATGCACAAACAACGGCATTGCGTACTAAGGCAAGTAAAACAGCGCGTCAGGCGTCTCCAGAACCGGTGAAAACAGCAAGAACAACCACTAAAAGATTGAAACGCACTCAGTTAGAGCCTGGCTCATTACAAGCTGTGCCAGCCGTGCCAACACCACAAGAAATGTTGATACAAGCATCTGCATATGTTGATCCGCGTCTCAAATTAGAACCACTGATTATGAGTAGCAATTTGAAGCATTGCGATTTCGACTATTTGCACATGTTTACTCCAAAACGTAAGCAATCAGCATCCAACAGTTCTGTCGGATTTGCTGCTTTGAAGGATAGTGCCGAGCCTGATTTAGCACTCAAGATTTCATATCACACTTATGATGTCTCGAGTGGTTCGTTAACAATGGAAATGGTAAACTATAAGTTGATGAATCTATTAATCGCAAACAATTGGACACCACATGTGATAGCGTATGTGGGCTCTTTTAGATGTCCTACATCAAAAGCAGTTGACAATTTACCGCCTGATTTTGCTCTTGCTGTTCAGCTTGATTTGAGAGAACCAAGATCAAAGTTCATGGATTTTTTGTTAACAGAAAAAGCAACCAGAGCAACAAAATTGTTTGATTGGCTTGTCGATAAGCAACATTCAGAAATCGATTATTTGAGCGTTTTGTTTCAAATTCTTTACACGTTTGAAGTTTTTAACAGAATCGGCTTTCGTCACAATGATTGTCATGCGGACAATGTCTTCATTGAAGATTACACGGGGGAAAACCTCGTTCAACATTACAACGTTGATGGTGTTGTTTACAGTGTGCCCATCAATTATTATGTGAAGATTTTTGACTTTGATCGTTCTTCATTCAACTGTGATCCTTCATTGGTTGACCCGAAATTTGGTCCTCTTATCAAAATATACAAATCTTACGTTGTGTCGGCAACTGCTGTTAAAAGTTGCAAAAATCCAATGACAGATATCTTTTGCGAAGATTTTGGAACATGCAGTGGAATAAATCCTAAATATGACACGTTTTTTACATTTGCTGTGATTAGGCATGTCATCAATCAAACAAAACATAAAAAAGCACAACTATTGATAGGTAACTTTTACAACAAGCATCTTGCAGGTGCTGATTCTCATGTATTTGGAGAACGTTTCTTAGTGAGCATGAGAGGAGGAGACTACCTTCCCACAGACAAAGAAATGTCAAGCACATTACAAATGATTCAAGACCCTAAATTCAAGCAATTCATTAGCTCACAAGTGATTCCTCAATATTCGTTGCCATGATTCAGGTGCTCTTTCTCGTGTGCTTCGCCAGCTTCACTAGAGCGCAGACGCAGTTACTTGTCTACTACGTTGCAGGTCCTCTGATTGCAAACTTTAGCTACGACAAGTATCTACTTCCAAACGGGTCTGCAAAGACAAACTGTTCACAAGATTGGTTTCAAGTGCCTGTTCAAAATTTCTCTGCAACAACTGTAGATACTGTTCACGTCACCGCTGACTTTCTGTTTAGCGGATGGAATGACACAAGAGTGTTACAACAGATCTCGTTTGAGTACGTCACAAAACTAACTTCCCGTTTTGATATTGCTAACACATAAAAAGGTACGTTCAACCGATTAACCCAGTGCTTGACTTGTGTTATGCTTCTGGAAGTCCAGAATGGACGCTTTATTTTGGAACTGGAAAGCAATTTACCAAAAAAACGGAATAAACCAGTCAATCCTTTTTTCTCAGTTTAATGATTTCATCCTTCACCGCTTGAACAAATGTAGCGTCAACTGGCCCAAAAACGACTCGGCCTGTCACTGGAACGGTGAAGTTGCGCGACAGAAACGTTTCAGAATGTTCAAAAAGCAACACAAACTTTCCTCCATCATTACGTCTGATCACCAGATCTTGTGGACTGTTTGCCACTAATCTTGCAACTAATTTTGTTAATCGCATTTCTCACCCACTAAATCGAAAAAAATTAAGGGGCAATGATACCACAATTCTTTGTTGATGACGTGACTCCGTTCATACCAAACGGTATTGTGTGCTTTTGGAAAGCCGAACATCCTAATGGGATCTTTTGCAATTGGGCACCAACACCGTTTGTTGTTAACGGCGTTAAGTAAGTATCAAAACCACGAACTCACCAGTTGTTTAATTTTTTAACAGGTACACCTTTTTGTGTTTAAAGGTTCCTCCTAAACGAAGTTTAGGTACAGAACATCTGAACATTACATGATGGCAGAGAAAGCACGATTAATGGGCGATGACGAATCACGCGAAAAGATTTTGAAAAGCAAGACTCCAAGAGCAGCGATGAAACTGGGACGTTCGATAATGCCTTGGGATGAACAGCTTTGGATTGAACGTCGTTGTGAAGTGATGTATCAAGGATGTTTAGGTGAGTATCACGAATGAAAAACTCAACGAGTTTTTAATTCCACTTGCGTGCTAGCAAAGTTCTCTTCAACACCGGAGCTACGTGCACAAATTGTTGCAACTGGACGGCAAGTTCTCGTTGAAGCATCACCATTAGATCGCATCTGGGGTGTTGGTGTTGGCGCAAACAAAGCACAAACCCCAAAAGAATGGCGAGGCCTCAATTTACTTGGTAGAGTATTGATGCAAGTTCGCGAAACTTTAGCTCCGTTGGAGGCGATAGCCCAAAGTGAAAAAAAATTAACGAATGAATGATGTGTGGAAAGCACATATTTTTCCTTCCTTGTCTCCAATCGACCTGGCCAGATTAGGTAAACTCAAACTTGTTTGAGTTCGTCACAACCTAATCTGTAGGATTAGGTAAACTAAAACACTTTGTTTTTGTGTCCGGACCTAACAAACGTTAGGTCAATGTTCAAGATCATTAGCTGCGCTTCTTAACAAGAACGAAGTGTTAAATGATTGGAAGGTTAAAATGACATCACCGATCACGTCAGAAACAGTCTACCATGCTGGAAGAACTGGACATGTCGATGTTTTATCGTTGTTGTACACTGTTTTGTGTTTGAAAGGTTCCTCCTAAACAAAGTTTAGGTACGCAAAACATTACGAACAAGTGAACAAGTTTTTCATGGCCGCCATGATTGGAGCGGTTAGATTTAACGTTAATCTGTAGTGATCTAATTCATTCCTCCGCGATTAGTTTCATGTTGGAGCCTTGGATGTGGTCAAGTTCGTTGCTAGTCATTACAGATATCAATCGTTTGCTTGGGATAGGATTGACAAATTAATCCAAGCAGCCATCAAGGGTGGTGACGTTGAGTGTGTGGTGTGGGTGTTGTCGCTCAATAATGTGCCGAACAACGAACGATATCGCGCACTTGCAACCAATTTATTGGCAAAGAACGTCTCTCAATTGGACGAAGGATTGTTTGGAGAATTTGTTCGTGGCGATCATGCAACGTACGAGTGGTTGATGTCTCAATCATATGTCATTCTTAAACAATGCTTGTGGATAGCCGCTCGCTTCAATCACGCAAAATTGGTCGATGCCTTTCTCGCACGTGGTGTTAATTTTGTAAGTGTTTACAAGTCCGATTTTGTGTCCGGATCTAATCAAAGATTAGGTGAATCATGCCATGCATGGTGCAGCTTTTGGTGGTCATTTGGACACTGTTGAATTCTTCATTTATCGTCACGCAAGGCAATGGAATCTTGGTTTGTTAGGAGCCGCAGAAGGCGGACACTTGCATATTGTTAAGTTCTTCGTGGAGAAAGGTGCTAATAACTTCCAGGAAGCCATCGATGTTGCT
>Ga0075163_10009944_pt1 | contig 12462 bp, 12 predicted proteins | sample JI1023141ADNA_FD_71478 | JGI IMG/M metagenome (GOLD analysis project Ga0075163, IMG submission 71478) | Wastewater effluent complex algal communities from Wisconsin, to seasonally profile nutrient transformation and Carbon sequestration -... | ecosystem: Engineered > WWTP > Effluent > Algae...
ATGGACATCATCAAGTACTACGGCGGCCAGCCGGCCAACTTCCTCGACGTCGGCGGCGGCGCCACCGCCGAGAAGGTCACCGCCGCGTTCAAGATCATCACCAGCGACCCCGAGGTGAAGGCGATCTTCGTCAACATCTTCGGCGGCATCATGAAGTGCGACACCATCGCGACCGGCGTGATCACCGCGGTCAAGGAGGTCGGGCTCAAGGTGCCGCTGGTGGTCCGGCTCGAGGGCACCAACGTCGACCTCGGCAAGAAGCTGCTCGCCGACAGCGGGCTCGACATCGTCACCGCAGCGGACATGGCCGACGGCGCCCAGAAGGTGGTCGCGGCCGCGAAGGGAGGCGCCCAGTGAGCGTCCTCGTCGGATACGACACCCGGCTCGTGGTCCAGGGCATGTCCGGCTCGGCCGGCGCGTTCCACGCCAAGCAGATGGTCGACTACGGCACCCGCGTGGTCGCCGGCGTCACCCCCGGCCGCGGCGGCAGCAAGGTCGCCGGCCTCGAGCAGGTCCCGCTCTACGACTCGGTCGACGAGGCGGTCCAGCACGCCGGCGCCAACACCTCGGTGGTCTACGTGCCGCCGCCGTTCGCCGCCGACGCGATCCTCGAGGCGGCCGCGGCCGGCATCGAGCTGATCATCGCGATCACCGAGGGCATCCCGGCCAAGGACATGATCCGGGTCAAGACCGTCCTCGCCCAGGACTACCCGGGCGTGACCCTGGTCGGCCCCAACTGCCCCGGCGTGATCACGCCCGGCCAGTGCAAGGTCGGCATCATGCCCGGCTACATCCACAAGCCGGGCGGCGTCGGCGTGGTGTCGCGCTCGGGCACCCTGACCTACGAGGTCGTCCACCAGCTGTCGGCGCTCGGCCTCGGCCAGTCGACCGCGATCGGCATCGGCGGCGATCCGGTCAAGGGCATGGACTTCATCGAGGCCCTGGCCCTGTTCGCCGACGACCCCGGCACCAGCGCGATCTTCATGATCGGCGAGATCGGCGGCAGCTCCGAGGAGGAGGCCGCGCAGTTCATCAAGGACAACATCGACAAGCCGGTCGCCGCCTTCATCGGCGGCCAGACCGCGCCGCCCGGCAAGCGCATGGGCCACGCCGGCGCGATCATCTCCGGCGGCAAGGGCGCGGCGGCCGACAAGATCGCCGCGCTCCAGGCCGCCGGCATCGCGGTGGCGCCGACCCCGGCCGAGATGGGCTCGACCCTGGCCCGCGTCCTCAAGGGCTGAGGTCACACGACCGCCGGCCCGCCTGACCGACCGCCCCGATCGCGGGTCGCGGCGGTCAGGCCAGCCAGCGCGCGAGCCGCGGCCGGGCCACGGCGAGCACGATCAGCAGCGAGCACGACCAGCACCACATCGCGCCGACCTCGTCGGCCGACAGCAGCGCCAGCGAGCTGGCCAGCGTGCCGACGGCGACGAGCGAGATCGCCCACGCCAGCCAGCGCGGCCGGAGGCAGCCCAGGAGCGCCGCCACCGGCAGGCTCCAGTACAGCGTGACGTAGACGACGTCGAGCGCGGGCTGCAAGGACTGGTAGTGGGTCAGGTAGCCGGCCCACGCCTGGTGGTGATTCGGACCGGTGGTGGTGCAGCTCCGCGGCGCGACCACGAACGCGTAGCCGACCATCGCCGAGCTCAGCGCGACGTAGCCGACGGTCGCCGCCCACAGCCCGCGGCCGAGCCGGCTGGCCGGCGCGCCCCGGCGCGCGAACCAGACCCAGGCCAGCGGGACCACGCCGATCACCAGCCGGACGAGCAGGCTCGCGATCACGTTGACCCGGTCGCAGACGTGGTGGTCGACCGCGACGTGCTCCCACAGCAGCCACTGCAAGGCCTCCTGGGCCGCGATCGGGGCCAGCGCGATGGCGAACGGGCGATCGAGGGCGGCGTCGCGCCGCCACAGCCAGGCCAGGCCCGCCCACTCGGCGACGGCGAACGCGGCCGAGACGTCGGCGGACCAGCACATCGCCGGCGATCATACCCGCGCCGGCGGTCGGGCCGGCGCGCGGCGGCACGCCCGACCCGGCCTTGAAGTGGCCGGCGGCTTCGCGTAGCTTCCGCGGCCACCATGGCCATCGAACGCACCTTCTCGATCATCAAGCCCGACGCCGTCGCCGCCAACAACATCGGCGGCGTCACCGCCAAGCTCGAGGCCGCCGGCCTCCGCATCCTCGCCTCGAAGATGGTGCGGCTGTCCGAGGCCCAGGCCAAGGCCTTCTACGCCGTCCACAAGGAGCGCGGCTTCTACAACGACCTGGTCAAGTTCATGACCGAGGGCCCGGTCGTGGTCCAGGTGCTCGAGGGCGAGAACGCGGTGCTCAAGAACCGCGAGGTGATGGGCGCGACCAACCCGGAGAAGGCCGACGCCGGCACCATCCGCAAGGAGTTCGCGACCAGCATCGAGCGCAACGCGGTCCACGGCTCGGACGCGCAGGAGACGGCCAAGGAGGAGATCGCGTTCTTCTTCTCGACCGCCGAGCTCGCCGCTCTCGCCCGCTGAGGCCAGGGCCCGCCGCCGCCGGCGCCGACTCATTCACAGGCTGCCAGGCGCCCCGCCGCGGCCGCCGTCAGTACGACGTGCCGGCCGGCGGGGTGTTGGTCCGCTTGCGGTTGTCGGTGACGACGTAGCCGCGGTTGTCGGTCTTGACGTCGGCCGACGACTCGCCGGTCGAGTCGATCGACTCGGCGCCCAGCGACTTGAAGATCGCCTTGGCCTTGTCGGTCCACTCGCTGTTGTCGCTGTGGACCGAGACCAGGATGCCGCCCTTCTTGACGATGCCCTCGTAGCGCTTGGCCTCGTACTCGGGGATGCCCATGCCGATCAGCGCGCCGGTCAGGCCGCCGACCGCGCCGCCGACGCTGGCCCCGGCCAGCGCCGCCATGATCGGGCCGGCGGCGATGAACGGGCCGAGGCCGGGGATGGCCAGCGCGCCGATGCCGACCAGCCAGCCGAGGGTGCCGCCGACCACCGCGCCGGTGCCGGCGCCGGCCACCGCGCCCTCCGGCGCCTTGGTGTGCTTCTCGTGGGCGAACTCCTTGGTGCTGTCGACGTTGGGGAACAGCACCGAGATGTCGTTGGGCCGGAAGCCCTGACGCCGGAACTCGTCGACCGCGGTGTCGACCTGCATGCGCTCACGAAAGATGCCGAAGACGGCGGTGTTCTTGCCAGCCATGGGAAACTCCTCTGTGGGGGTTCGTGTCGAAGGACGTGAGGTGGTGGGTGGCGCGCGCCGCTACGGCGCGATCTCGAGCTCGTCGACGACGTTCTTGGCCCCGACCTCGTCGGTCGCGATCCGGACGATCGTCGCCCGCTCGGTGCCGCTGGCGACCGGACCCTTGAGGTGCACGGTGCCGTCGGCGGCGACGATCTTGACGTTGTGGGCGTTGGTCGACAGCGAATCGTCGGCGACCACCCGCTTGCGGATCGACGCCATGATGTCGACGTCGGACTTGCCCATGCCCGCGCTCTGGGCGGTCGGCGCGCCCGCGGCGCGGTCGCGCTCGTTGACGCCGGTGTTGTCGGCGGCGCGGCGGGCGCCGTCCTCGTCCTTGCTGCCGGTGCAGCCGGCGCCGACGCCGAGCGCCAGCACCAGCGCGCCGATGATGCATGTCCTGGTACGCATGATCTCTCCTGCCCGGAAACGCCCGGGTCGCTGGTGGGTCCGATCCGCAGCGCGCGCCGTCGACTCACCGTGCCGACACGCCCGTCGCGGACCGCGCGCCGCACGCTGACTCGATGGTCGTCGGCGCGCGCAGCGACCACACTGCAGCTTGCGCGCCAGCGTCACCTCACCGACCGATCGCCCGCGAAGCGAAATCAACGCCGGCGCGTCACGGCACCGCGTCAGCAGCGCTCGCGGCCGGCACGCCACACCCGCGGCCGCCCGAGGAGCGCGCGCGCGAACGCTATTCGAGCGCGGGGATCGGCGGCAGGGTCAGCGTCGCCGCCGCGCCCGGGCGCCGGCGCAGCGGCACCAGCAGCGCGCCGTTGGACCGGTTGGCGAGCTGGCCGCAGGCGGCGTCGATGTCGTCACCGCGCGGCGTCCGCAGGTAGGTCGGCAGCCCGCGCCGCTTGCACTCGGACTGGAACGCGTCGACCACGTCGGGCGCCGGCCGGGCGAAGCCGGCCTCGGGGTGCGGGTTGAACGGGATGACGTTGACCTTGCAGCGCAGCCCGCGCAGCAGCCCGGCGAGCTGGCTGGCGTCGGCCAGGCTGTCGTTGACCCCGGCCAGGAGCACGTACTCGAACGTCACTCGCCGGCGGTGCTCGAGCGGGTAGGCCCTGATCGCCGCCATCAGCTTGCCGATGTTCCACTTGCGGTTGATCGGCATGATCCGGTCGCGGACCTGATCGTTGGGGGCGTTGAGCGACACCGCCAGGTTGGGCCGGACGTCCTCGAGGCCGAGGCGCTCGAGCCGCGGCACCATGCCGGACGTCGACACCGTGATCCGGCGCTGCGACAGGCCGAGGCCGCGATCGTCGGTGAGGATGCGGAGCGAGCGCATGACGTGGTCGTAGTTGTGGAGCGGCTCGCCCATGCCCATGTAGACCAGGTTGCTGATCCGACGATCGGGCTCGACCTCGGCCAGGAGCGCCCGCGCCCGGTAGACCTGATCGGCGATCTCGCCCGGGTCGAGGTTGCGGGTCAGCCCGAGCTTGGCGGTGGCGCAGAACTGACAGTCGACCGCGCACCCGACCTGCGACGAGATGCACTGGGTGGTCTTGTCGCCGTCGGGGATGAGCACGCTCTCGATGGCGTAGCCGTCGCGAGTGGTGAAGCGCAGCTTGCGGGTGCCGTCGCGCGACGTCTGGACCTCGGCGACGGTCAGCGTGCCGATCCGGATCGCCTCGGCCAGCCGGGCCCGCACCGGCGGGCCGATGTTGGTCATCTCGTCCCACGACACGGCGCCCTTGCCGTGGACCCAGCGCCAGGCCTGCTCGCCGCGGAACTTGGGCAGCCCGATCGCGACCGCGGCGGCCTCGGCCTGATCGACCGTCATCGCCCGCAGGTCGGGCGCGTCGGGGCCGGGGCCAGCGGCGGCCGCGGGCGCCGCGGGCGCGGCGGGCGGGGTTTCTACGGACGACATCGCCCCCTCCCCTACCACGGTCCGGGCCCGGTTCCGAACTCGAATCCGCCTACTTGACCGTCACCGTCAGCGTGGTGGTGAACCCGTCGCGCAGGCCCTTCACCTCGGGCAGCGCCGGCAAGAGCGCCGCCTTCACGCACCCGGCCGCCTCGGCGTCGCCGCCGGCCGGCTCGGCGGTGAAGTTGTACTTGCCCGGCTCGTCCTCGTACTCGCTGGCGATGTAGAGGACCTTGAACGTCAACCGCGCGGTCAGCTCGCGCTGCTCGCGCGCCGCGTAGGCCGCGTCCCAGCAGCCGACCAGCGCCGCCTTGACGTCCGGCTTGCCCAGGCGGTCGACGATCAGCGGCCAGCTCTTGCTGCGCGGCGGCACCGGGTCGGCGGTGAGGGTGACCGCCAGGCTGCCGGCGTCGGGCTTGCTGGGCGCCCGGGTGAGGTAGAGGTCGGCGAGCTGGGGCCGGGCGAGCTGGCGGGGATCGAAGCCGCTGCGATCGAGCTCGGTCAACGACGCCAGCGCCGCGCCGCGCAGCGCGCCGCCCGGCGGCATCGCCAGCAGGCAGCGGTGGAGCAGGCGCGCGGCCAGCTCGGCCTTGTCCTTCTGGGCCCGGGCCGCGACCAGGGCCTGGCCCCAGGCGCAGTCGAGATCGGGCGGCACGGTCAGCTTCTCGCCCTCGTAGGCCGCCGACGCCTCGGCGTAGGCCGCGATCGCCGCCGCGACGTCGCCGGCGGCCAGGGAGCGCGCGCCGCGGGCGGCGAGGAAGTCGCCGACCATCGACCGGGCCTCGCGCTGACAGCGCTGGTCGAGGCAACGCAGGCCGTCACCGCAGTCGGCGGTGGCGGCGCACGACTCGAGCTCCTTGGACGGGCGGCCGGGGGCGAGCGCGGCCGGCCCCGACGCGGTGGCCTTGCTCTCGCACCCGCCGCTGGCGAGGGCGAGCGCGACCGCGGCGGTGGCAGCGAGGACGGACCGGTGGCCGGGCGCGAACGACGGGGACATTGCGAGCTCCTCTGCCGGATCCGACGAATTTCATCACCGTCCGGCCCGTCCATCGTACCCGAGTCGCGCCAGGCCGACCCGGGCGGTGGCGCACTCGGCGCGAATCCCAGCGACCAGGGGTCGCGTCGGGCCCGATCCGGTCGATGTTACCGTCCGAGACGGTCCTTCACACCACCATGCGGATCCTTCTGGTCGACGACGAGGCCGGCGTGCTGCGCGCGCTGACGCGGCTGTTCGAGCGTCGCGGCCACGAGGTCCGGACCGCCGCCAGCGGCGAGGCCGCCCTCGCCGTGCTCGACACGTTCACCCCCGACGTCGTGGTGTCCGATCACAAGATGAGCGGCATGACCGGGGCGGTGCTGCTCGACGCGATCGGCCGGCGCCTGCCCGCGGCCCGCCGCGTGCTGCTGTCGGGCTACGCCGAGGTCGAGGGCCTGACCGGCGTCCGCTTCGTCGCCAAGCCGTACGTCGCCGCCGAGCTGCTGCAGGCGTGCGAATGACGACCCGCGCGATCCCGCCGCCGCGCCGGCTGCTGTGGCTCGCCCGCCACTTGATGATCACGGCCTCGGTCTGCGGCACGCTGCTCCACGTCGTCATCCTCGCCTCGATGTGGTCGACCGCCGCCGCGCCCTGGCTGGCGGTGCTCGCGGTGGTGACGGTCAGCGGCAACATCGCCCTGACCGCCCCGGGCTACCGCTGGTTCGGCCCCGAGCGGGCCGAGGCCGTGCGCGCGGTGTTCAACGTCGTCATCCACGCCGGGCTGGGCGTCATCAGCGGCTGGGGCCAGCCGGCCTGGTTGCTGTTGCCGTTCGTCACCAGCATCACCGCCGCGCCGCCCAGCCAGCAGGTCTGGGCCCGGGTCGTCGCGATCGTGATCGTGTTCGACGGCACCGCGCTCGCCACCGGCGGGCGCGCGATCGACGCCGTGACCTTCACCGGTGTCAGCCTGTTCATCCAGCTCTTGCTCTCGGCCCACCTCGAGCTGACCACCAACCTGCTCGCCGAGCGCGACCGCACGCTGGCCGAGCTCGACGCCGCCCAGCGCCACGCCGTCGCCCAGGAGAAGCTGGCCAGCGTCGGCCAGCTCGCCGCCGGCGTCGCCCACGAGATCAACAACCCGATGTGCTTCGTCACCGCCAACGTCGCCGACCTGCTCGACGAGCTGCGGCGGGCGCCGGCCCTGCCGGCGACGCTGGTCGAGTACCGCGACCAGATCATCCCCGAGACCGTCGACGGCATCGCCCGGGTCAACGCCATCGTCGGCGACATGCGCCGGTTCGCCCGCAGCGATCCCGAGCCGCTGGTCACCTTCGCGCTCGCCAGCGAGATCGTCGCCACCACCCGGCTGGCCCGGACCCAGCTCGGGCCCGGCCAGCACCTCCACGTCGACGTCGACGCCGACCTGTGGCTGCACGGCTCACCGCGCCAGCTCGACCAGGCCCTGCTGAACCTGATCGTCAACGCGATCCAGGCCCTGCCCGGGCCCGGCGACATCCGGGTCCGCGGCCGCGCGATCGACGACGACCAGCTCGAGCTGACCGTGGCCGACACCGGCACCGGCATGGGGCCCGAGACGCTGGCCCGGCTGTTCGAGCCGTTCTTCACCACCCGGCCGGTCGGCAGCGGCGTCGGCCTCGGCCTGGCCGTGGTCCACGGCGTCGCCGCCGCCCACGGCGGCCGGATCGACGTCGACAGCGCGCTCGGCGCCGGCAGCACGTTCCGGCTGGTGCTGCCCCGGGCGCGGCGGAGCGCGAGCGACGGCGCGGCTCGGAGCCGGTGAAGCAATCGGCGATGGTGCGCCGAGCCCTTACGCCGCCTCAGCAGCGCTCCTTGTTACTTCGGCCCCTCACTTCGTTCGGGTCCTCAGCAGCTCTCCTCGTTCCTTCGGCTCCTCGCTGCGCTCGGGAGCCTCAGGCCCGTCGCAAGATCTCGCCCAGGATGTCGCGGGTGGCCGGGTCCGACTCGACCTCGTAGTGCTGGCGCAGGATCGGCACCATGTCGGCGTTGTCGAGGGCGAGCAGCGCGGCCCGGGCGGCGTCGCGTAGCGCCCCGCTCTCCTGGCGCAGCACGCCGACCAGCACCTCGCCGGCCTCGACCGTCTGGATCTTGCCGATCGCGTCGAGCGCGGCGGCCCGGACCCGGTGGTCGGTGACGTCCTGGTAGATCCGTGACAGCGGGCCGAGCGCGTGGGGGAAGTGGAGGCCGGCGATCGCGACCAGCGCCGCCTCGCGCACGCTGGCGTCGGGATCGACCAGCGCCTTGCGGACGATCACGAACGCGCGCTTGAAGTAGAGGAAGCGCAGGGCCCGGACCGCGGCCCGGCGGACCGGGGCGGCGGCGTGGGCGAACAGGGTCTCGATCGGCGCCAGCGCGGCGTAGCTCTGCAGCTCGCCGAGCTGCTCGGCCAGGGTGACCAGGGTCTCGGTCGCGTCGCGGGTGCCCTCGGCGACCGCGTCGGCCACCGTGAGGATCACCACCAGCGCCCGCCGGCGGATGCCGTTGGGATAGCGGAGGTCGCCGACGATCGCCTGGGCGACCGCCAGCGGATCGCCGGCCATCTCCCACTCGAGCAGATCGACGAACCAGATGTCGGCGTAGGCGTGCTGCTGCTTGAGGTAGTCGGGGAACGCCGGCGCGTCGCTGACCTCGCTGACCGCGTTGCCGTAGCGCCGGGCGATGGCGTCGAACCGGGCCTTCTGCCGATCGGACAGCTCGAGCGCGGCCAGCCGCTCGAACACCTTGCGCACGCTGCCGTGATCGCCGACCGCCGAGAACTGCTGGGCGGCGGCGAGCAGCGCGTTCTCGACCATCTCGACCGGCATGCCGGTCTTGGCGTAGTGCTCGGCGCACCGCTGCCAGGTCTCGCCGCTCTTCGACTGGTAGCGGCGATCGTAGGGCAGCCCGGTCTTCTGGGCGTAGGCCGCGGCCTCCTGGTACAGGGTCGCCGCCGCGTGCAGCTCCTGTCGCTCGAGCGCCAGGCGGATGAAGTCCTCGTAGTACTGCAGGACGTAGAACTTGAGGTTGTCCTCGCGGAGCACGCGGATGCAGTTGACGTAGCCCTCGGCCAGGTTCTCGAACTGGCCCGAGTCCTTCCCCAGCTTGAGCAGGATCTGGTAGCAGTCGAACGCCCGCTCGAGCTCGCCCTTGGTCTCGAAGTCGTCGGCGACCTGCTCGAGCCGGCGCTGGGCCTCGACCTGGGCCCGCTGGGCGGCGGCGGCGTGGGCCGGATCGTGGCCGATCGCGTTGCCGAGATCGAAGTGGACCAGGGCCTGCTCGTACTCGCGATCGCGCAGCCCGGGGTGGCCGACCAGCGCCGCCCACGCCTCGCGCGCCTTGTCGGTCCGCTTGGCCTTCTCCCACGCCACCGCGGCGTGGACCGGCAGCCGGGCCTGCTCGTAGGCGGTGGCGGCCTCGGTCCAGCGCTTCTCGACCTCGGCCAGCCGGCCGCGCAGGGCCGGCTCGTCGCCGAAGCAGGCGCGGGCGAGGTCGAAGTAGTGGAGGTAGAGGTAGATCTGGCCGGCGTCGCGGCCGCGGCCGAGCTGGCGGTACAGCTCGGCCAGCGCCCGCAACCAGTCGTCGTACTCGTAGTCGACGACGTGGGTCTGGCCGAGCAGCTCGCGGTAGGCGCGCTCGGCGTCCTTGACCCGGCCGTTGGCCATCGCCTGCTCGGCCGCGACCGCCGCCGCCTCGATCGACTGGAAGGCTCTGCGCGCCATGATCACTTGCCCCGCCGGCGCGCGGTGGCGTCGGACACGATGTCGAGGGCGCGGCGCTGGCGGCCGGTGCGCGACACGAACGCCTCGGGCAGCACGATCTGGTGGCGGTGGAGCAGCGGCACGAAGTCGGGCAGGACGTCGGACGACGGCGAGATGATGATGCCGTAGAGGAAGGCGAGCTGGCCGAGCGCGGTGACGACGTCGGTCGGCAGGTGGCACTGGCCGTGGGTGATGATGTAGAGCACGACCCGGCGCCGGCCCTCGCGCGCGGCCCGGGTCAGCTCGGCCAGGAGCTGGCGGAACACCTTGGCGTAGTTGCGGCCGCGCTCGCTCTTGAACGACAGCAGGTACGGCACCGGCACCTGGCCGGCGCGGGCGATCTTGACCGTCTCGTGCAGGCGCGAGTCGAAGAACCGCAGCCAGATCTCGTCGCCTTGTAGCGCCAGCTTCTTGAGCAGCGCCACGGTCAGGCCGCGGGCGAACACCTGGCGCTGGCCGCGCATCGACGCCGACGAGTCGACCAGGATGTACTGCAGCCGGCGCTCGTCCTCGCGCTCGCGCTCGCGGCCGTAGTAGAGCAGCTCCTGATCGACCACCTTCTGCTCGAAGACGTCGCGATCGTGGGCCAGCTCCGACAGCACCAGCGAGTCGACGTTGCCCTTGCGCTCGATCGAGGCGTAGCCGTCGACCGCGAAGGTCTGCACCCCCGACGCCCGTCGGGTCTCGAGCACGCTCGGCAACAGCTCGAGCGAGAAGTGGGCGACGTCGTGGGCCTCGGGCGAGCCGAGCGCGGCGAACAGATCGACCAGATCGATCGCGCCGCCGAGGGTGTCGCCGGTGCCGGCGGTGTCCTTGAACATGCCGAGCAGGCGGACGGTGTCGAGGTCGATGAGCTCGACCGAGGTGTAGATGTGGCGCGACTGCTCGTCGAGGTGACCGAGCAGGCCCCACAGCGGCCGGGGATCGAACTCGCGGAAGTGCTCGGCCGGATCGACGTCGGTGTAGAGGCCGAGGTCGAGCGGCAACGGCTCGCGGCCGGCGCTCTTGCCGCGGTCGCGCCAGCGGTGGTAGGCGTCCGACAGCACCCGGGTCAAGAGCACCGCGACCAGCTCGTCGCGCAGCCGCATCCCGGCCAGCTTCTCGACCACCTCGGACGTCGAGACGTCGGTGACCAGCCGGCGGTAGTCGTCGAGCACGCCGGTGACCGGCGGCGCCGCCACCCGGGCGAGCTGGTCCTCGCGGGTGCGGATGGTCCAGCCGCCGGCGCCGCGCGGCATGGTGAACAGCACGCCGAAGTCGTGGATCAGGAACAGCGGCAGGTGGAGGCCGAGCCGGGCCATCGCGTTGGACCAGGCGGCGGCGCGGACCAGCGCCATCGGGTTGTCGACCCGCACGCACGACAGGGTCATCGTGCCCAGGTCGCGCGCGAGGTGGGAGCGACGGCGGTCGGCGGGGACGGGCACGGGCGGCTCTAGCGGCGGGCGTGGGCGGCGCCGAGGTGGACCAGGTAGCTGCGGAGGTGGGCCTTGCTGCCGAGCGCGTCGTCGGCGCCGGCGGCGCACATCGCGGCGTTGGCGGCCGGGTCGCTGGAGATGGCGATGATCCGGCCGCGGAAGCCGGCGGCGCGCAGCTCGATCGTGGCCGCCTCGCCGCTCTTGTGGCTGGCGCCGAGCGCGTAGTCCATGAACACGACGTCGAAGCCGTCGCCGACGCAGTCGTCGGCCGCGCCGTCGGCGTCGGCGAACACCGTGACCTCGAGGCCGGGGATGTGGAACAGCTCGTTGCGGGCGGCGACCACGTCGTCGAAGATCGCGACCCGCAGCGGCGCCGCCACCACCACCGCCGCCGGCGCGTTGGGCGGCGGGGGCGCGGTCATCGGGCGGCTGCGGCGGGTGGTCATGGCGTTGGGGCCCAGGCGATCAGAGGCCGAACTTCGACGACGCGAACACGGTCTCGAGCAGCTGATCGACCTCGCGCACCATGCGGGCGGCGGTGTCGCCGGGCATCGCGGCCAGGGCGGCCTTGATCTCCGACAGGTTCTTGAGCTGGGAGAACATCTGGATGTCGGACAGCTCGGGGCCCGAGGTGAGCAAGGTCCGGATCAGGTTGAGCTCGGTGAGCAGGTCGTCGAGCGAGGCCTGGGGCCCGATGAAGCGGCGATCGGCCGGCCGGTCGCGGTAGAAGGCGTCGACCACCGGGTTGACGATCTCCTCGAGCAGCTCGACCTGATCGAGGTTGTTCCAGATGTGGCGGAGGACGAAGAAGTCGCCGTCGTGGACCTGGGTCCGGCCGTCGAACACCGCCGAGGCGGCGAACAGCTTGAGCAGCTTGACCGCGCGGCGGTCGGACACGCTGATGCCCTCGCTGCGGATCTGGAAGATGAGCCCCTTGTACTTGGCCAGGAACTCGTCGGGGAACACCATGAAGCGGTCGAACGCGGCCTGGACCGCGCGCAGGTCGCGGACCGCCAGCACCGGCCGCAGCTCGTCGCCGCGGCCGGTCATCCGCGACACCTCGAGCGCGATGCCCCGCTGCATCAGCTCGCCGAAGTGGTAGCTGTCGAGGTTGTCGGACAGCACCCGGAGCAGGAAGCGATCGAACATCGCCGCCAGGCTGTCGTCGTTGGGGACCTCGTTGCTGGCCGCGAACAGCG
>Ga0075163_10009945_pt1 | contig 12460 bp, 9 predicted proteins | sample JI1023141ADNA_FD_71478 | JGI IMG/M metagenome (GOLD analysis project Ga0075163, IMG submission 71478) | Wastewater effluent complex algal communities from Wisconsin, to seasonally profile nutrient transformation and Carbon sequestration -... | ecosystem: Engineered > WWTP > Effluent > Algae...
TCGGCTTCCCTTCGAGGGCGTTCGGCGACCAGTGCATCGAAGAAGGCATCGTCGATAAGCCCATGCCGCTGGAGAGCGACAAGGATCTCGTAGACCTGTGCGGCCTGCGCTCCTGTGGGGGAAAGCCCTTGGACGACAGCCCGGCCTTCATCGCCAAGATGAAGCTCAAGGAAGGGACACACCTCGTCGGTCCCGAACAAGCTCAGAATAAGAGTCTTGAGCTCATAGGCGGTGAATCGCCCGAAAATACTTCGTCTCGTCGAGTCGCGTGTGGGAATTCCACGTTTCCTGTGCATCAAGGAGACGATCCAAGTAGAAGCTGTCACGACGGCCAGCATGCGCACGGTCTCGAACAGGGCGGGCCAGAACAGCGGATCGCTGAAGGTCTCGGAAGAGCACATGCCCCGAGCATCCAGCACGAGCGACTCGACAGCTACCTAGATCAGAGTGTCTCAACAACCAGACTTGTTGGCAACCCCAAGTTTTGTTGGTGGTGGCAACCCAAGTTTGGTTGGGGTGGAGGCGGACGACGGGAGATATGTGTCGATAGTCAGACGGCGGTCCGACAGTGAATGGCGTGGGTGTATGCGTCTTCGCAGTAGCGATAGAGTTATGAAATCATGTCAGGTCGAAACCCCATGAGCAAGCTTCGGGCCAACTTCCAACCAAAAAATGTGATCATTATCGGGGAGATCACCTCCCTCGGTCATCCAGCACCACTTCAGCACCACTAGCAGGGCCTCCAGCATCGGAAGACGGTGGTGCCCCGCCGAGACTGCAATGGAGGAGAGCCCCGTCTCTTGCACGGCCGGGCCGGGGGCGACCCGTTGCGTTGAGGTTGCTCTCTCTCTCTCTCTCTGCGGGCGGATTCTCGCGCAGGCCCTGGGCGTCGTCGAGGATGACGATGGGGACGACGCCGCGGTCGTCGACGAGCGAGACGAGGGCGCGCTTGATGTCGGCGACGATCTGCGCGCGGGGCCCGGGCCGCAGGCCGAGCTCGGCGGCCTGCATGCGATAGAGGTCGAGCGGCTTGACCGCGCAGTCGCACAGGTAGACGACGCGGTGTTCGCTGCCGGGGAGCTGGCGGCACAGGTGGCGCATGGACGACGTTTTGCCGACGCCGGGCTCGCCGGTGAGGACGCCGATGCCGGGCTCGGCGGCGAGCCAGGCGAAGGCGCGGGCGAGGCGCTGGTAGTGCGGGTCCTGGTCGAAAAAGGTGTCGCCAGCGGCGCCGCGTGGGAGCGGGGCCGCCAGCATGCCGAAGCGTTCGCGCCAGCTCATGCGTCGTCCTCCAGGTCGTCCGGGGTGTCCGAGTCCTCGTCGCCGAGGGCGCGCAGGAGGGCGTGGTACTCGTCGGTGATCAGGTCGAGGGGGCTCTTGCCGGTCCGCCGCGGCACGGGCTCAGGGCGAGGCAGGGCGCGACGCGGGCGCTTGTTGTTGGCGAGGCGATCGAGCGGGAAGACGTCGCAGACGTACTTGCCGGCAGCACCTGCACGACCGCGTGGCATGGACAGCAGCGGTATCGGCGGACGTCGATCTGCACCTCGTGTACCACCCTGCGATCCCGCAGCCCATGTCCCTGCATCGGCCGCCTGCACTGACGGCACTCCGGTCGGTACAGTTCCGGATCCACGAGCCGTCGCTCGCCTCGAGCAGAAGATCGACGAGGCGCTCGCCCCTTTTGCTGACGCAGTGGAGCTCCTCCAGACCATCCCAGGTGTGGCGGCCGACCTCGCCCGGATCATCGTGGCCGAGATCGGCGTCGACATGTCGCGCTTCCCGACGCCGGGGCATCTGGTCTCATGGGCAGGTCTGTGTCCACGGCTCGACGAGAGCGCAGGCAAGATCGGGTCGCGCAAAGTCCTCAAGGGCAACAAATGGCTCAAATCGGCGCTGCGGCAGGGTGTCCATGCCGCCCTGCGCTGCAAGAAGAGGAACTACTTCCAGGCCCAGTACCACCGGATCAAGGGGCGACGCGACGGTCGCAAGGCGACCACCGCCGTCGCCGCCTCCATCCTCACGGCCGTTCACGCGATGCTCACGCAGGCCAAGCCGTACCGTGACCTCGGCAACGTCTACTACCTCAAGCGCGACAAGGAGAAGCTCGTCGCCCGCCTCGCGCGGCAGGCGCGGGAACTCGGCTACGAGCTCCACCTCCAGCAGGCCGCCTAGGCCGACCGCCCGTCGCCCCGCGCGAGCCGTCGCGAGAACGGAGGCCGTTTCTTGGTAGGTTCCGGCTAGCTCGTGCGACGGACCATCGTCAAGAACAGTACGGCCCCGCCGTCGTCGCCGAGAATGACGAGACCGTCCGGGCCGAACGCGCCGACTCCGAAGCGCGTCCCTCCGTACCAGCGGGCGAGCAGCGCGCCGGTCCGGAGGTCCCAGACGCTCGCCGAGTGATCGCCGCACAGCGCGAGCGCCAGCTCCCCGCGCGGGTCGCAGGCAACCGTCTCGATCCAGCCCTCGCCGGGTTCCCCGAACACACGCACCTGGCAGCCCTGCGTCAGGTTCCACAGGGTGAGGACCTGGCTGCCGACGAGCACGTGCTCTCCGTCCGGGAGCACGGCGATCGATCGCGGCAGGCGGTCACTGGTGACGACCCGCAGGCTCACGCGCGCGTCGACGTCCCAGAGGCGGAGGTCCCGATCGAACGCAGCGCTGACGAGCCGCGCCGGATCCGGGTGAGCTGCGAGCGCGGTGATCTCGTCGGTGTGCCCGACCAGCCGTCCGACGACCCCGCCCGCCGGGAGCGTGCGCACGGTCAGAGGGTGCTCGCTCCCTGGCTGCAGGGGCCCGGAAACGACGCCGAAGCCCCCGCTGGTGACGAGGCGGCGTCCGTCCGCGAGGACAGCCGCGCGCGGATCTCCGTAGAGTCGGAGGTCGAACTGGGCGAGCTTGATGCGCGCGCTATCGTAGACGCGGACCTCGCTGTCGCTCCCGATCGTGATGACGCGGTCGGCGACGCCGTCGTGGTGGATCTCCACCTGCGCGCGGCCGTGGAGCGCCTCCTCGGGCAGCGGTGCGCCGGTCGACAGGTCCCAGACGCGTACGCCGCCCAGCATGCTCGTCGTATACATGCGACCGCGCTGGCGATCGACGGCGAGTCCCAGCACCCGGGCAGGGTGTTGCTCGCTCGTCTCGACGGGGGCGTCCGCCGTCCTGTCCCACAGCTTGATCGTCCGCGGATCCTGATGCCATGTGAGCAGTCGAGAGCCGTCAGGGCTGAGCGCCATCGCGTCGACGCCGGCAGCCCCCGTGAGCAGCACTTGTCGATGTCCGTCGTCGAGGTCGTACAGGTCGACTGCTCCCGCCTGCTGCCAGTACACCCGCTTCCCGTCGGGGTGGGCCACGAGCGACATCTTCCTGGGCTCCTTCGGTGCGCCGAGCGGGCCCGGCTGCGGTCGCGTGGTTCTGGCAGACGGGTCGACGCGTACCACACCGGTCCTTCCGGCGACCAGGATCTCGCGCGTGCCCGGGAGCGATGTAACGGCGGACAGCTCGCCGACACCGGCGTCGATCGACGCGGTGCACACGCCGACGTCGAGGTCCCAGACGTCGATACGGCCGTCCACGGTCGACACGAGGAGGCTGTCGTCCCCGGCGAGCAACGCCGCGACCACCGAGACTCTGCGATTAGCGGGCAGCACGCGGCTCACCTCCCCGTCCCGGAGGCTCCACCGCGCGATTGTCCCGTCGCGTGAGACGGACGCGGCGTGGTCTTCAGCGTGTAAGGCGAGGAGCGCGACGATCGGACGATCGTGGGTCCGCACGACGAACGGCAGGCTCCGGTCATGCAGGCCGATCGCTCTGACGACGCCGTCGTGCGAGCCGGTGATCACGTGGCGGCCGTCGGGCGCGGCGAGGACGGCGCTCGAGATCTTGTCGCCGGTGCCGAAGGGGACGATGGGACGATTGCCTGCGAGCGACCAGATGCCCAGCCTCCCGTTGTCGTCGACCACGATCGCGTGGCTGCCGTCGCGCGAGAACGTCAGCGCAACCACGGAGTCCGGGCCCCAGGCGAATGTCTGCATGCTCTGCTCGGGCGCCGGCGAATTTCGGCGTAACCACACCTCGCCGGCGCGTCCGGCTAGCAGGAACGCCTCGGCCCGCGCGCGCACCGAGGGCTCGACCTCCGGTGTGGCCGCGAGTTGCAGAAGCATCGCCGGGCCGCCTCGCTCGATCTGATGGGCGTGCCGGCGCACCAGCGCGTGTAGGCTCCGCAGCGCCGCAGTGTCCCGCTCCCGATGATCTGTAGTCAGTTGCACGTAGAGGTCGAGCAGGTCAAACACCGCGGCGGCGCCGAGCTCCGTCAGGTATTCCGTCACGAAGCCGACGCGGCTCAGCAAGTCGCGCGCCGACTCGCTGTCACCGCTGGCGAGGCACACCCGGACCGCTGTCTCGTAGGCGATCCTTCGTGCGATAGGGTCGTCCGCCTCAGTCATCCGACGGGATCCTCTTCAGCGACCAACGAGCGATCCAGCCGTTGACCTGCCGCAGATCGACCCCAGAGGCCTCGAGCGTGGGCTGCTCGCGCAGGAAGTCCTGGAAGCTCTGGTGATAGAAGCTGTACTGGACCTCGCGGTCGGCGCGTGCGCGGAGAAACGGTTGCCATTCGTCGAGCACCTCCTGGACCTCGGTGGCGGTCACCTCGCACACCTCCGCGAGGATCGTCCGCGTCACGGGGGCGCGCAGCTCCGCGAGGACGTAGAGGATCTTCAGTTTGAGCCGCGAGGCCCCCGCACCCGCCATCCCCATCCTTCGCCAGTGGTCGCTGTAATATGCCTTAAGCCCGTGGGGCAGGGCGTGGATGTCGAGGTCGTCGCGGTCGCGGCCTGCGAACATGGGCAACACGTGCCGGAGGTACATGAAGTTCTCCTCGCTGCGATCGAGCAGAGCCTCCACGAATTGCCGGCGGGGAATCGCGCGGGATTGTAACCAGCGGTCGATCGTCTCGCGCGCGGCGAACTGCTCGATGTACTGGTCGACGTCGCCGCGGTTCTCGACGGGATAGCTGGCCAGGGTGCGCTCCTCCGGGCAATCCGCCTGCAGGGGCGCGCCGCCGGGGCGCCGCGTCACGAACACGTGCACACCCACGGGCAGGTACTTCGGGAGGAACAGCGGGTTGGCGCCTGGCGGGACGATATGGTTGACCTCGTCGAGGGCGTCGATCGCTAACACGAGCTCCTCGGCGCTGTGACTGCGAACGGCTGCGAGCGCGTCGAGGAGCCATGTGCCGTCGCGCGCTGCGTCCCCCGTGGGCATTGGGATCTCCGCGCCGTGGCGCCCTGCGAGCTGGGCGTGCACCTCGCGGGTGAACGCCCGCAAGGTGTTGCTGCCGATGGTCGCCTGGTTGAAATGCACCACGCAGCGTCGGCGCTGGGTAAGACGCGCGACGATCGCGCTCTTGCCTTCGCCGGGATGGCCGCGGAGCTCGAAGTATCCACCGCGCCCTTCACTCCGCAGCCGGGCTTCGAAATTCGCGAAAGCGGCGAAGATGTGCTCCCGGCCGACGAAATCGCGGGTCAACTCTTCGACGAGGACGACGCAGCTGCCTGGCACCGCGGTGCCCTGGCCCGTAGCCGGGTCCGAGGGTGTCCTCGCGGCCCACGCATCCCGCGCCTCGTCGATCGCCGCGCGACGCAATGGCCGGAGCTCCCTGAGGCGGGCGAACAGCGGCTCGCCGATTCGACCGTGGCGCGCGAGCGCCTCGACGGCCTCCGCGAACAGATGACCCGTGGTCGCCGATGTTCCAGGGAGCTCGCGTACCAGCGCCTCGTGCTCGTGGGCGATGAAGATCCGAAAGTCGGCCTCGCCGAACATCGACTCGAGCGTGCGTGTCAGGACTTCCTTCGGGTTCATCGCGGCCCAGATGGTAGCGCGAAGTCGGCCCTAACCTCCCGCGACGACTCGCGGGATGGAGGCGCTTATGAGCGTAGCGAACATGAACGCGCTCAGTGCTGCTCGAATGAGCCGTGCCGTGGCAGGTGAGCACGACCGAGCCAGGTGCGCGATCTGCGCGGACGGACCCGCCCAGCGCGTTGCCACTCACGACCGAGCCAGGTGCGCGATCTGCGCGGACGGACCCGCCCAGCGCGTTGCCACTGGGTTGCCAAAACTTGCGGCACGATGCGCCGCCCAGCGGCGAAGGCCCTCTCTCGAATCGCCCGTATAGATGAGAATTCGGCCGGATGGCGGAAGCGGGGCGGGTTGAGAGGAGGACCTTGTTTCTAAACCGCACCATGGTGTCACCTCAGGCCTCCTCGACCTGTCCGGACTGACGCGGCGTATCGATCAGACCGCGTCATCACCCATCTGTTTACGCGCGGTGACGAACACATCGGCGGCTTCCTGCCCGAGTGTCAGCATCTCGGCGTTGTCGAGCCACTTGGCCAGCGGCACCGTGCCGTCGACGAGGCGCCGTACCGTGTTCATGCGCTGTAGCATCGTGTGCATCCGGGCGTTGGCCGGGCCGGATGTGGCGAACGACGCGATGTATGCAGGGTCGATCCCGACGGTCAAGGCCTCCGGGCTCTGCGCGAGCCCGGCCGCGATCGCGGTCCTGTAGACCTGACGGAGCGTCTCCTCGGGCAACCAGCCGAAAGGCGACGCTCGATGCATCTTCGCTCGCTGGGCGCTCAGCGCGGCGAGCCAGCGCGCCTCCAATGCATCGATTTCACCATGCAGACGCGGACGTGCTTCCCTCAGGGCATTGAAGAATGTCCGCTGGAAGCTGTCGTCGCGCGATTCGAGGACGTTGGCGAGGCCCGTCGCGAGTTGGATCGCGGAGGCGATGTCCGCCGGGAGATGTGCGCTGACATCGACGCCGAAATTGGACTGAATGATAAGGCGGAGGCTCTCCGCGCTGAACATCTCGATCAGCGAGTTCACGAGATCCTGCTTCATACACGGCTCTCCGGAATGGATGGATTGTCGCGGAGCAGTTCGACGACCCGCGCGCGGACCGCGGCGCTCTCTCCCCCGTGGTCGAGCACGATGCCGAGGGCGAGATCCAGGCGACCGGCCCGGATCGCCTGTCCCGCCAGCTCCCGGAGATCGAAGCCGTGCTCCGGGAGCCCGACCTGCGTCGCCAGGCGGGTCATCGCGGCCGAGGCGGCGGCCAGCGGCGCGACCTCCGTCATCAACGCGCCAATGGCGAAGACGTCGAAGCGGAGGACGCCACGTTCGTCGAACGTGCGTCCGAACACCCGGACGCCGTGGCTCAACACCTGTGCCGAGTGTGGCCCAACCGTCCGCATCACCACGGCCGCCAGGGCTGGATAGCCGCGCAGGAGCTCCCCATCGGTCGCCACGAACCGCTCTCCCAGCGCCGTGATGGCCATTCTCCACGCGCTACCCGTCAAGAATTTCGCCTGCAGGAGCCGCGCCCGGAGCTCGGCCGGCACGTCGTCGAGGCGCTCAGCCAATGCTATCGCTCGCTCTCCGGCAGGTAGAACTTGCTGCGCGTCCCCGAGGTCATCGCCGATGCGCATGGCGAGCAGATCGAGCCGCAGCCGCGTGGGGCTGGCGACCGTCACGTGCGTGCGCTCGAGCAGCCCGGCCGCCTCCCTGGCGCGCCCGAGCTGCAGGAGCGCCTCGAGCTCGAGCTCGGTGATGGCGCTGTCGGGCGCGCGAGCCGAGCGCCCTCGCAGTACGGCCAGCGCCTCGGCAGCCTCGCCGATGGTGAGATGGAGCTGGGCTTCACGGACCGCGTATCGTTCCCACGTCGTCTGGTCGAACGTGCTCGTGTCGCCATGACCGAGCCGCGGCCCGAGCCACGCGCGCGCGCTGACCGGTAGTGGCTCGTCCCACGCCGACGCGAGCAAGGGCGCGAGCTCCGGGTCCCACGCGTCATCGAGCGCGCTCGTCGGTCGTTCGATCCACAGGCGGTGGTAGATGAGCTCGGCCCGGTCAGCGATCGTGACTCGCCCGGCATAATAGGCCTCGGCCGCGGCGTGGATGGAGGCGATCACCGCCTGCCGGGTAGGATCCGCGAGCATCGCATGCAGCATCAACGTCCGGACGTCGCTGCGATGACGCAGCGCTCCGTCGGCGTCGCGCTCGAGCAGCGTGAGCTGGCGGGCGAGCCGGTCGAACAAGCTCTGGGCGCGGTTCGGGTCGAAGCCACACGGTCCGGCCAGCACCCGTGCGAGGACGTCCGGGGTCAGGCGACGGACGATCAGCCCCGGATGGGCGAACGACCTGACCGTGGGGTCGTCGAGGTGCCCGAGGATCCGGGTGTACAGACCCTGCTGGACTATCGCGTCTCTCGCCTCGCCGAGCACCCGCGTATGCCCGGCGATCCCGTCGACCGCGCTGCCACCGGCGCGCGCCGCGACCTCCGCCGCGAGGCGTAGATTCAGCGGTGTCGTCCCGACTTCATCGACGAGCCTCGCCGCCAGTCCTCTATCTTCGACGCCCAGCGCAGCCAGCGTGGCGAGCGCGGCGGGCCGCGACAATCCGTCGAGGTGCAACGATTCGATCGGGCGGTCCCAGGAGGCCAGCGCTCGTCCCGAGATCACGACCCTCGTTCGCGGCCAGGCGACCTGCAAGGCCTCGATGAATCTTCGGGTCTGGGCGACCGCGACGTCGCCGCGGAGCTGGACGCGCTCGAATGTGTCGAGCACGACGAGCAGCGGCTGACCGGGCGCGACCTTGCGGAGCGTCTCGGCCAGGCCACGGGCGGCGTCCTGGAGGTCGGGGCCGAGCGCCGCGGTGAAGCTGAAGGCGTCGCCTGCGGCTGCGCTCTCGATGCCGATGAACGCGCGGACCGCGTCCCGGCGGCTCGCGTAGAGCTGTCCGAGCTGGCGCGCGGCGGCCTCGACGAGGCCACGGGGGTGCAGCGGGTCGAGCTCGGGGTGGTCGTAGTCGAGGTAGAGGAACGGCCGGGGCAGCTCGTGACGAGCATCCTCTTGCTCGAGCAGCAGCAGGCCCAGCAGCGTGGACTTCCCGACGCCGCCCGGTCCCCAGAGCGCCAGGATCTCAGGCTCACCCGGGTCCTCGACGTGCGCCCGCAGTCGCGCGAGCTGCTCCTCCCGTCCTCTGATATGAGCGCCGGTCAGGCGGCGAAGCGGCTCGATCGTCCGCCGCCGCTCGACGAATGCCGTCAGGCGCGCCACCCATTCGTTCGAGATGTTGCTGCCCGGGCCCAGCCAGCGTAGCGCCTCCGACAGGTCGGTCAGTCCCTCCAGATCGAGCGACGTGAAGTCCGGCTCTCGACCGGCGGCCAGGTCGCCCATGTACCGGGCGATCGGTCCCCGTTGGTCGTCGTTGGCCCGTTGGGCCTCCGCGAAGCGGCCCTCCTTGAGCAGCCGCGCGAGCACCGGCTCCCGCCAGCGCTCCTGCAACACCCAGCGTCCGTCGGGCTGCTCGGTGACCCTCGACGCGAGCGCGGCGAGCGGTACGTCGCCGGACTCCGTCGCTCCGACCGGCCGGAGCTGCTGCGGAAGAAACGCGTCGAGCACGGCCACGGCCTCGAGCCAGCCGCGCAGCGGATCGTCCTGCGATCGCCGACGCTCCTGCAAGCGCCTGCGAAACGCCGCCCGCTCATCCTCCACAAGCGGTTTTATCGCCTTTAATAAAAGACTGCGGAGCTGGCTCAGCCAGGCCATGACGAGCGCACCGAACGCTACGAATGCCGAGAGGACCGCCCGCCAGAACGGGGGGGCAGCGCCCGGCGGCGGTTCATGGGTATCATCAGGGACGAGGGGTGGAAGCAAGGGCGGCGGCGTCCCTGCATCCGGCCAAAGTAACCGGACGCGCTCGATATCCTTGGTTCGTACCGGAAACTCCTCACGGAGGCCGTCGAACAGTCGTCTGTCGACGAGACCGTGCATCTTCAGGAGTCGGACCAGACGGGACGAGAGCTCGTCCAAGCTTGCCATCGAACCCGGGAGCTCGTGGACAATGCGGGCATCCTCGAACGTCAGACGGGTCCACCTTCGGAGCCCCTCCGCATCGAAAAACGTCACGAAGAGGTCATGCAAGGCCCTTTCCGGCGTCTCGGAGTCGCTCATGGCTCCTCCAGGGTCGGTCCGACGCGTTGAAGCTCCTGGCAGAGCGAGAACATGCGCGTGGGTCCCGGATCGAGGTGCTCCCACACATCCGCGGCCGTATCATCGTATTCGTAGGCACGGCGGCCGGGGTAGCGTTTCACCAGCCAGTCCCGGATCATCTGCTGATCGACGACCTCGAGGACACGGAGTTCGAACGCCAGTCGGTTGCGCTCGAGCAGCGCGGCGTCGTATCCGAGGAGGACGATGCGCAGCAGGGATGCGATCTCCGGATCCTCCTGGCGCGCTCGGATCAGCGCCCGAATCAGGGTATGTACGGACGGCTGGATCTGCGGGTGGTGAAAACCGTCGAACACCAGGACGCTGATCGTGGATTCGGTGTGGATGTTCCGCAGCAGCCAGTATCCGAGGTCCTGGGCCCAGCGCTCATGATCCTCGTGCGTGCGCGGGAGGCGATCGAGACGCAGGCCGAGGTCGGTCGCCAGCTTCGTAACCACGCGTCCGGGTCCGATCGACGCGGCCAGCGATCCGTTGAGCTCGAACGCGGCCAGTCGCCCGCCGACCCCGCCCGCCGCGAGCTTCGTGCACCACGCCCGGAGGTGGGACTTACCCTCGCCCGCGCCGCCGGAGACCACCAGGCAGCCGACTGGCGCGTCGCGGGTGAACATCGCGGCGAGCGTCCCACGGACGGATTCGCGGTCGACGAACGGCTGGTCGCCGTCCACCACCATCGGATCGCTGTGGCGCGCTTCCCAGGCGATCCTGCCGGATCTCAGCGCCGCGAGGTAGTCCCGGAGCTCCGGACCCGCGTCGCCGGGGTCGACCAGCTCGGCGAGGCGGCAGAACCGGTCCTTCGTCGGATCTGCGAGCACCCGGCGGACGATCCAGACGGCGCAGTCGAACGGGCCGCGGAAGTAACGCATGCCCTGCAGCTCGTGGGGCCCATGCTCCGGGCCGAGCAAGGCGATCAGCGCATCGATGTCCGGTTGAAGCGGGAGGTGACGCATGACGAGCTGGTGCAGCACCCTTCGCATCGAGTCGCTGAGCACGTCGCCTTCTCGCCTCGGCCGAACTTATCATGGCGCTGTTCGGGTGTCGGGTCGCGCTTAATGAGGTTTCAGGCGGGAATTTTCGCGACCGGGGCGGTACGAGGAGTGTCCTGCGGCCACACGGAGCGGCGAAGGAGTGTGGACGGGGCGCGGCTCGGCGAAGACAGCGTCGCAAGCTGCGAATTCTCCACGAACACTTCGACCCTGGGAGGGCATGGCCCCGGAGGACGACACGACAAGTCGAGCGTCGAGCGTCGAGCGTCCTGGCGGAGACGCGGTCAGACGGAGAACAACCGGAGCTGGCCGGGAGGATGGGGGTTGGGGCGGGGAGGAGCGCCGTGGAGGAGGTGGGCGATGTCGTCGGGGTCGGTCACAACAACGAGGATCCGCATGCGGTCGCCGCACTTGCGGCAGACGGTGACGTCGATGGCGAAGACCCGGGCGAGGAGGCGGGCCCAGCCGACGCGGCGAGGTCTGGCGGTTCGTTGCCGGCGTGCTCATCGGCCGGGCCTACCAGATCGGTCGCAAAGTACGGGACGACCCGGCAATGGCCTGAAGGCGACACGGCCGGACTCCAGGGCGCTCCAGGGCAGAGGGCCGGCGCCGGCGCCTCTGCCGGCCCCGCTACCGGCGTAGGGCTGGTGGCCATGGCCAGAGCGAGGGAGCCCGGTTGAAGTGGCGCTCTGTGGCCGAGGTGGGCGTGGACCTGGTCAAGTCCGCGTGTCTCCCGCGCGATAACGCGCCACCTTATCGCCGGGCATCAAGTGCGGGCCCGCTCAGCGCGTTGCCACTCGGTTGCCAAACTTGCGGCACGACGCGGCACGATGCGGCACAGGTCCCCTCTCGAATCGCCCGTATTGCTGAGAATTCGGCCGGACGGCGGAAGCGGGGCGGGTCAAGAGGAGGACCTTGTTTCTAAACCGGACAACGTGCTGCTGCGCCGCGAGCCTGGCGGGGTGCTCGTCGCCAAGGTGGCCGACTTCGGGCTCGCGCGCGCCGACGTCGACACCCTCGACCCCGAGCCTCGTGGGCCCGACTCCGAGCTGATCGCCCTGGCGCGCAACAGCGTGCTGAGCCAGGGGATGACCCGCGTCGACGCCGTCGTCGGCACCCCGCTGTACATGTCGCCCGAGCAGCACGTCGCCGGATCCATCGACGCGCGCAGCGACCAGTTCAGCTTCTGCGTCGCCCTGTTCGCGGCCCTGTACGGCAAGCACCCCTACGACGGCGACACCCTCGAGCAGCTCGCCCGCGGCGCCAGCAGCCCGCGCCGCCCCGCGCCGCCCGTCGGCAGCCGGGTCCCGAAGTGGCTGCACCGCCTGTGCCTGCGCGGCATGCAGCCCGATCGCGCGGCTCGCTTCCCCGACATGGGCGCCCTGCTGGCCGAGGTCGATCGCCGGC
>Ga0075163_10009946_pt1 | contig 12460 bp, 7 predicted proteins | sample JI1023141ADNA_FD_71478 | JGI IMG/M metagenome (GOLD analysis project Ga0075163, IMG submission 71478) | Wastewater effluent complex algal communities from Wisconsin, to seasonally profile nutrient transformation and Carbon sequestration -... | ecosystem: Engineered > WWTP > Effluent > Algae...
ACTCACCTTACGCACGCAGAATGGAGGATAAGTGTATTCTTTTGATCCCCAGTGGCTTAAAAAATGCTCATCCTATTCAAGAATAGGATTGTGCTTTTTATAAGCCACTGGGGATCAAAATAAAAGCATTCTCCTCTCATTCTGCGTGCGTAAGGTGAGTTCAAAATTTGGATTTTCGGCGACGCCACAGCTTTTGCCCAAATCCAAATTTTGAAGTTATTTGGGGATAGAGGCTTTAATAACCTGAGTTTATTTCACTTATTCTCAGGGATTTTTCTCTTTCTTCTCGGTCTTTTTATCTCGAAAAGGGCACTTTGGCCCTTTGAAACAACGTTTTCAAGAATAAAGAGACTCTATGGAGATCGCTTTTATTCAAAAAAAAATGAGACCCAGAAGATAGAAGGGCATATAAAATGTAAAATGCTTAACCAAATGCTTTCTCTGGCAGCCTAGAACAAGAAAGCAGAGGAGAAGAAGCGACTTTAAAATCTATTTTTTCAACACAGCCTCGTAAAGGGGAATTTGCAAAGTTTGAAAAAGAGACCAGGCATTATTTAGACTTTGATAGAAAAGGTCCAATGTGTGTCTTTGGTAGTTTTGGTACGTATAATAGTCTTCTGTTTAAAGCAGCTTTTGAGGTAGGCATTGAGGGAACCATGGCTCCAAGAATATGTGATTTGTTTTTTAGAGATCGTTTAGCGGAGTCAACCCATGCTGACCTCATTTACGGAGACCTTTTAGAGATAAAGATTGTTCAAGCTGTATTTGAGCTTCATGAACGTCCAATGCTGTCAATTTAAGGTTTTAATATGTAGCAATTAAATCAACCTCGTATGGGAACGAAGCCAATCGTTAATTTTAAAAATGACATCAGCAATATTTCGGGGAAGAGCGGATATGTGCTCTGGGCGAAGGCCTCGGAGATACTCATTCCAAAAATTTTGCATTCGAGATAGCTCTTCTTCTGTAAAGAGGATAGGTAATGTCAGTTTGGTTTCCCGATGCTCAAATACCAGACGGATGATCGCCTCCACATCATGAAAAGAAGCAAAATTCGCTGATGTGATCATAGAATAGAGATCGTGAAAGTCTTTCATCCGGCTATTAAAGGAGCCTCGATAGATGATTGTCTCCAGCTTCTCTGCCAAAATGAATTCTTTTGGATAACAAGAGAGACTAACACTGTGCTCGAAAAGATCTCCCTTGGAAGAGCTCGTTAGGGGAATCGCATATTTGACTGGATCGACGATATCTCCGAATCCGATATCGATGGCTACCTTAAATCTCGTTTTACCAAAGTAGGCCATCATGGATACCTCGATTCCTGGATAGCCCATATGCGGATGGGCCAACTCATTCACTTTGATTTTGCGAAAAGAAAAGCCATCTTGGAGATTGATGGTGGCAATTTTTTCAAAAATGACCTTCAGTTTGCTTACTTCATTGCTGATTTTCTGAGCCAGAAAGTCCAAATCGGTCGTTTCTCTGCCAATTTCAATATATTTTGAGAGGAGAATGCCCCCTTTCAAGACAAAGTGCTTTGAGTGTTCTGATTTTGCTAGTCGTACCAAAAAGCGCTCTAATGTGAGACTTTGCCACAGATCTGCTGGATCACGATTTTTCTCTTTGGCAATCGCGCGAAGTTTGGCTTTAAATGATTTTTCTGCGTCTGATGTCATGTCGTACAGGATAAAATATAAGGGGTTATGTTCACTCGTAATTTTTTTGCATAGGCACCCAATTTTTTGGGGTCTGGCTTGACATCTTTGCCTTGGAAATACCTTTGGAGCGCTTTGATGGCGATCTCTTTGCTGAGATAACGAAATGCATCAACTATGCAGCGTTCTCTATCAAAAATTTGCACGCGGTATTCTCCCAGAGCAATAGTGGTCTTCCCAAGATCTGTATTTCGCATTCTGACGATTTTTGTATTGGGGCGCTTTGGAGGATGAGATTGATGCGGCACTGCGAGCCAAATCTCCCTCATCACCTGATCAGTCAGCCCATAAAATACGAGGGCAGAGATCAAACAGATCACGCTTTCGGGAATACCGGACGCGATGAGACCTAAATTCTCCCACTGGAATTCAACCTCTGGTTCGTATTCAGAGAAGCGATATGCCCCAGGATAAACCCTTTCCAGGTCTCCTCTTTTTTCCAAATAGGCTAGAGCATGCCTAGGAACGCCTTGTTTTGCCGCCTCTTCAATTGTAAAAAAGGGGGCTCTATGAAATGGCTCTAACTGCTTGATATACTTCAGCTTTCTCATATCCGTATTCTACAAAATCTGCCCATTTAAGTCAATTGGGTAGGTTTTGTATGATTAAAAATAGAACCTATTAAATAGCAGTTATTTAAAATTTTATTTGCTATAGATTTATTTCATTGTTCGAATTTAAGATGTTTTGTATTATGTCTTTATAATTAAATCAAACGAAAAATAATGATCAATCATTTCAAGACAATATTGTTTGCCCTTCTAGGTGTTTTTTGTACAATTGGGGTTACTCCAATGTGGGCAGCGGCTTCTCATGAACAAGAAAAGAGGGATAGTATGGATTACGAACAGTTGAAGATCAAATCTTACAAACACTGGGATCTGTATCTCCATGAAAATCAATGCTACCTTGGCAGAACATTTGTTCAGCTCAAGGACGAGGAAGGCGTAGATGATTTTCTATCGATAGAAGGGGAAGTGCGCGACGAGTTCTTCTTGATAGGGGAAGAAGTGAAGGCTGCTCTCAAAACTCTTTTTCAGCCAGACAAGATGAACTACGCCGCTCTAAGCAATACATCTCCAATGATCCACGTTCATATTATTCCACGGTACAAAGACTCCCGAGAATTTGCTGGAGTTACCTTTAAAGACGCAAGATGGGGATCGAACTATGCCCCCTATGACAAATCTTATGTCACCGATGAATCCGTCCTTTTTCAAATTCGGGATGCCATTCAAGACGAATTATAATAGGGAAGCAGCTGCTTCCCAAATAGGTGATTGAATCCGCAAAGAAAAAGAAGTTCCCATCATTGAAGAGATCTCCCAAGTCATAAGAAAGAGGCTTATCCAAGGAAAACTTCTCCCTAAGTCAAAGTTCCGAGAAGCCCTTGGGTATTACTCCGAACTGACTCCCTATCTCAAAAACTACACAGAAAACCCGTTCGCCCGAATCGAAAATAACATTGCAGAAAGGGCCATTTGCCCTCTCGCAATCGGAAGGAAAAACTGGCTCTTCTTCGGAAGCGAAGCAGGAGGAGAAGCAGGAGCCATCCTCCTTATTTTTGATAAATGGTATTAATAGGTGTCGTCGGGGGATTTGACGAGTTCGAGGCCGGCATCAAAGTCTTCAGCATTGGTTTGGCTGCGGAAGATATCTTCTTGACGCTCGGTGATCTCTTTATAGACATCGAAAGACTTAATGATATGAGGGCGGACAAAGATCACGAGATTGGAAATGTTGTCGTTTTTTTCGTTGTCGCTAAAGGCAGCGCCAATAAGGGGAAGTCCACCAAGACAGGGGATTCCAGTGCGATGATAGACCTTTGTATCTTGGACAGATCCACTGAGGACAAGAAAGCTTTTATCGGGAACACTGACCACTGTTTTTGTACTTGATTTATTTGTGGTAATCCCTGTGACAGTGACATTACTGACTGTAGAGGTTTGGTCTTGATTTTGGGTTTCCGAAATATCTTCTTCAATCATGAGGGTGACGATATCATTATTTCCAACAACGGGAGTAATACTTAAGCTCACTCCCACATCGCGGTATTCGATGTTTGAAGTCGTCACTGTAGAAGTGGATTGGTTGCTGACGAAAGATCCTGTATAGGGGATATTTTGCCCGACAAAAATGGTAGACATCTTGTTATCTTGCGTCACAATCTTTTGATTCATGACAACAATCGAATCTCCTTCATCCCTTAATGCGTTGATCAGAGAGCCTAGAGCAAAATAAGATTGCCCTTTGTGAAGGATGATATCTCCAATAACACCAAGGTCACCTCCCGAAGAAAAGGGGATAAATGATCCTGTAGGAGTGGTTGTCGCACTGATTTGAGAGAGGTTGTTTTGGAAGTTAATAAGGGGATCTGTTACACCCCCAATCGTACTGGGAAAGCCCCCTGTTGCATAGGAGAACTTATTCCGGTATTGCCCTTGAGAGCCCCATCGGAGGCCAAATTCAAGGTTATTGGAGAGCGTTGTTTCAATCACAAGAATTTCAACAAAGACCTGTTTTAAGGGGACATCGATCGACTTGATGAGTTCTTTAAGTTTTCCTAAGGCATCTGCTTGTCCTGTAGCGATCAAAGAGTTGGTGACCTCAATCCATTGGAGGGTATTGATCGTATCCACAAGATTGTCATTGACCTTTGTTTTTGATTTTCCAAGATCTTCTCCAATGAGCTTAATCGCATCTTGGATCTCTCCGCCATTGTGGTATTGAAGTTTATAGATGAGAAAGCTCATATCAGAAACCGTTTCAATACCTGTTTCGCCTTCAGGAATACCAGGTCCAGGAACATCGAATCTTTCTAAGAGACCATACACCTTTTTTGTGTCATCGTCATCTCCCGAGATCAAGATGGAGGAGGTTTTCTCCATCCACTTCAGGTTGTTGATCACATCGAAGAGGTTTTTATCCGTAACCCCTGAGGTCATGAGGTTTTGCTCAAAATCTCTCAAGATCCTGATCAGCTCCTCTCCAGGGACAAACTTGGGCTTGTAGATTTGATAGCCAGAAGGGGATCGTGCGGGAGCTTCTTGAGCAAGGCTGGGGATATCGAACTTTTGTGCAAGATTCACCGCTTCTTGGACTGCTGAGGGTGTTCCTGTAAAGATAATTGAATTTGTATCTTGTACATAACGCATGTTGTTGAGCGCTGTAAGGAGATCTTCTTGGGTCGATCCTGCACGTTTCAGATCAGAAGCCATATTCTTCAGGTATCCCATGAGGGCAGGGCCTGTAAGATATTTAATCTTGTAGATCTGGAAGGTTGTTTTCCCTACCTGCTTCACTTGATCATCTGATGGTGTATCAAGCAAGGGGAGGAGCCTTTTGACTCTCTCAATAGAGCTCTCTGTTCCAGTGAAAAGGACCCCTTTCCCATTGCTCACGAGGCGGGTATTTCTTAAGGTTTTGATGAGTCCTGCATCTGCGAGGCCTGAAGATTCCATGTCATCAGCAACCATCCGTGCATGACGTCTCAAATCATCTGCTGAAATATGTGTGGGTTTATAGACAAAAAATTCGTTCGATGCAGGACCTGTCTCTATAGCGATATCAAAGGTGGGGACAATCTCTTTTAAGCGGGTAATGGCATCGGGTGTTCCTGTAAAAAGAACCCCTGTTCCGTTCGAGACAATAGTTGCAGAATTGAGTGCATTGATCAAGTTAGGATCAGCAAGTTTCGCATCTTTCATCTGATCAGCAGCATGCTTTGCTTGTTTGATAATGACTTCGGGCTTTTCATTTTGGGGTTTAAAAATATAATACTCGGTCGCTTGACTCTCTCTCTGTAAACTATCGTACTGTCCGACTAAAAGCTTAACTTTTTCAATTGCTGCTGGAGTGCCTGTGAAGACCACTTGAGATCGATCTGAGGAAAGTTTTGCCGATTGCATGGCTTGAATAAGATCAGGATCTTTTAATCCAGAATCTTGGAGTTGATTGGCGGAGCGTTTTATCCCTTCGATCAACTTTTCTGGAGAGATCGAAGTGGGTTTGTACATGAAAAAAGCAGTTGCTTGTTGGTTTGCATCAAAGGTGGGAGCTATTTCTCTGATCTTATTAATTGCTTCAGGAGTTCCTGTAAACATGATTGCACTGCCATTCGAGACCAAAGTTGCTGATTTCATTGCTTTAATCAAAGAGGGATCTTGCAATCCTGCTCTTTCCATTTCTTTAGCAGCAGCAATGACTTTTTCTTGAAACGCCTTGGGGAGATCTCCTACAGGTTTATAAACATAAAAAGAGGATGAGGAAGCGGTGGCAGTTTGGGGATGATCATATTTCCCAATCAACGCTTTAATTTGATCGATAACAGTAGGAGTTCCTGTAATCACAAGAGAATTAGAAGATTCGATCCATTTGGTATTGTTGATCGAAAAGATCAACTCTTTACTTTCAACATCACTCCCTTTGATTGTCTTAGCTGTTTGCTCAAGCTCATTTAAAACAATGCTTCCTGGAGCATTTTGCAATTTATAAACAAAATAGGTGAGTTTTGATTCATTGGCAATCTCTTGATTATCAAGGGAGGGGAGGATCTCTTTAATTTGGTTGATCGCATTGACATGTCCTTTAAATACTAACGTATTCGACTCAGAGATGTATTTCATATTATCAATCGCTTTTCCAAAGGCTGCGTCAGATGAAAGAGATTTTGCGATTTTTTGAAGCCCTGTTTCAATGCGGCTGGGACTGACATATTGAATATGATAGATATAAGTTGAAGAAGAGATGGCCGCTTGTGCATGATCATATTTCTCAATTAATGTCTTGATCTGATCAATAACGGTAGGAGGTCCTGTAATCACAAGAGAATTAGAAGATTCAATCCATTTGATACTGTTGATTGAAAAGATAAGCTCTTTACTTTCAACATCACTCCCTTTGATTGTCTTAGCTGTTTGCTCAAGCTCACTTAGAACAATGCTCCCTGGAGCATTTTGCAATTTATAAACAAAATAGGTGAGTTTTGATTCATTCGCAATCTCTTGATTGTCGAGGGAGGGGAGGATATCCTTGATTTGGTTGATCGCATTGATATGTCCTTTAAATACTAACGTATGCGACTCGGAAATATACTTCATATTATCAACCACTTCTCCAAGAGATTGGTCAGAGGGGAGAGATTTTGCGATCTTCTGCAACCCTGTTTCAATGCGGCTGGGACTCACATATTGAATATGGTAAATATAAGTGGATGATTTTTCAGAAACAGGTCCTTTGTCCATCATCGTAACAAGAGATCGAATACGACTCAGCGACTGCGGGTCGCCTGTGAAGGTAATGGTTCCTTGACTTTTCGAAACCTTTGCAGAGCCGAGGGCATTAAGGAAAGCAGCATCACTTAAGTTTGAGTTTTTTAAACTGGTGTAGGTCTCTTGGATCTCTTTGTAAAGGGCTTCAGGAGTTTCATTTTTTGGTGTGTAGATAAAGAAATCACTAGAGGGAGGAAGGTTAGAAACTTCATGTTTTCCCACATCAAATTTGGGAAGAAGCTGCTTGAGCTGATTGAGAGAACGTTGATCTCCTGTAAACATCAATGAATTGTTCTCTTTAATCCATTTCATTGATTCAATCGTTTCGATGAGATCATTGTCAGGATAGGGAGCTTTTTTCATGTTTTGAATAAGTTTTTCGAGAGATCGTGCGATTTGTTCTTCATCCCCATTTTGGATTTTATAGAGATAAAACCCCCCTTTGATATACTCAAGCTCCTCTTCGCTATACGGGACATCCAAGCCATTTAAAATATTTCTTACTTCCTCGATAGAGGTTTCATCCCCAGTGAACAGAAGAGAGTGACTTTGTTTCACAAACTTCATGCTTTGGAGCGTCTGTACTAGGTTTTGCGATGAAGGTCCCATCTCCTCCAAATTCGCTTCAATCCCTTGGATCCCTTCTTGAAGAACATCGGCAGGTTTATGCTTGATATGGTAGATTAAAATGTTTTGAGAAGTCAGCGGGCCACGAATTCCTCTTGATAGAGAAGGGGGAGAATCTAAATCTTCAATCAGTGCAATCGATTTTTCAATGAGAAAAGGGGTAGAAACAATAAAAATCGTATTGGTCGATTCCTGAGGAACAAAAATGAGGGGATTCCCTTCAGAAATGGGGATTAAAATCTGGTTTGCCAAAGAAATTAAGTTGTCAGGAGAGTTATTCCTGACCATATAGGAATCAATTTCAAGGGCTGATTTTGGAATATCTAAGCTATAGAACAGTTTGTTAATTTCTTCGATATTTTGTGTGATATCGGTGACAATAATGTGTCTTGTTGTTTCAGAAACTTCGATGATTGCATTAGAGGAAAGAAGAGGGCCAATAATCCCTGCAAGTGTTGCAGGGTTTGCGTTTTTCACCTTGAAAACGCGGGTCATGATGGGAGGAACCGTTTCTCCCTTTAGCGGGACTTCAGCAGAAACAACAGTAGCAATCTGCTTCACCGCAGCTCCTTTTGAGATCACTAAGTTGTTTCCTTGTTCGATTAGGTCAAGACCATTCAGTCGGAGAACTTGAATAAATGCCCCCATGACGTTGACAAGGGCCGTGGGTTCTTCTGAAACAATAGAAACGTTAAAGTTGAGATTTTCTTCGTCATAAATGAAGTTAACAGCGCCAATCTTGCTGATGAATTTGACAAGTTCTAATACAGGGACATTATTGAAGTTAATGGTGAACCCTTCCCCTGAATTCGTAGGAAGTGAAGGCTTGTCAGGGGTTGTTTTTGCCTCGAAACTTTCTGAGGCGCGATCTGCGAAGCAAGTGCGTTCCGGAGAAAAGTATGAAAACAACACAAGAAAGACGAGTAAGAATTTTCTACTTTTCATCACGTATTTTTACATTATTTAAAGACCTTATTTCATACCAGAGATAGGAATTAGTGCGCATCAATTTTTTCCTATACAGCGGAATTTTTTTTAAAATTTGAAGATGGGAATTCTCCTCAGTGATTCAAAAGGGGACCTTTTATCCCCCACATGACTCAAAAACGGATGGTTATCTACTGGCTTATGAGTTCTTACCACGGAGCCTCCGGGAGGGGCGCGCGTCGTTTCTTCTGACATTCTTAAGTCCCCCCTCCCAACATTTAGAAGTAACTTGGGCTAGGCTATTCATTGAAAAAGCTGGACACTCTAACTAACTGTGAATATGCAACTTAAAAATAAGTTACTCAGGAGTTCACAGAGGGATTTGCTTGTTTTTCTCCGTAGTGAAAAACTCCTCTATGATCAGAAAGACCTATTTTTTGAGAGAGGTGATTTCTGCAACGGATAGACCTGTGAGTTTTGATACTTGCTTTACTGGAAGGTTTTCTTTGAGCATCGCTATGGCGATTTCACAATCTCTTTCTTTACGCCCCTGCTCAAGTCCCTGCTCAATCCCTTGCTCAATCCCTTGCTCAATCCCCTCTTGTTTAGCTGCATCTATCGTTGCGACATGATCTCTTTGATCATTCACACTTGCTTCATAAGCTTTCCTCTTCTTAGGATCTGAAGAAAGCATCTCTAGCCTCTCAATCGCTCTTTGGAAAATAGGATCTTTTTTGAGAGCCTCTCTATCTTCTTCTTTAAGGGAAGGAGCGTCACTCAGGATGTAGATCCATTTTTCTTTGTCCGTCTTGAGATTATTAAAAGGTTTTGCTTTAAATTTTTTGAGGTCAACGAGGGTCGCCTTCCAGTGATCAAAGATATGATTATTTGAGGCTGAGACCTCTGGACTAAATCTGTAAGTTTCCACGACCCCATGGTGATTTAAAATACCGTTTTTTGCTTTATGATCGCGGTGAAAATCTGTAATCGCAACAATATGGACCCTTGGAAGATCTCTCCACCCAATCCTTTTCTTGGGTTTCTCCTTTTTTTGGGGAGTGTGGTACTGATACTCAACTTGTTCGGTATAGTCCTTTCCCAAATAGTAGAGAAGCCTCTTATCAAACCCTTCATGATTGTAGGTCTGCATCTCGATGATATAGCGCTCTCCTCCTTTGGTTTTGACGGAAAGGTCAACAAAAGTCGAGGGCTTGCCGACTTCAACACGCATCTTTCTTGGATCGATAAACTCTTCGACTTCAATCCAATCATCCCCTTCAAACCCCAAGACAACGTTAAGAAAACTCTCCAAAATTTCTTTGCTACTTTTGTCTCCAAAGAAATCTTTAAATACCACATCCACTTTTAAATCTAACAGATCAATCATCTTTACGTCTCCAATTGCTCTTAATTTAACATGTTTGAATGATTTTGTATACTCTAAATGGATCTCCCTAAAATCTCTGAGTCACCTCCAAAGCCAAGGTTTGGGAGAAGAACTTTGATCCCCATTCCCCTTGGTAATTCAAACCAACCTCAGGAAGGTTTAAATTTTTAGGAATAAACCATCCACCAAGGTAGAGAGCTCCCAAGTTCTCTACTTTATCGCTAAACATCTGGAGATTGAATGTCGAAATAGACCCTACATAATAAGCAGAGACTTTCTTTGCATTAAAGGGAGCTTGGTTCACATAGCTGGCCCCTTCCTCAAACTTGAAGGTTCCATAGGCCCCTTTTTTGTACTCAGTCAACCGAAGTCCAACCTCAGAGCGAAGAACAGAAACATAATGAGAGCCAACTCTCAAATTCAGTCCTGAACGTCCATGTTCTCTTACTTTTCCTTGCCAGTTGTTTACCCAATCAAACTGCACAAAGGGGGTCATGAAAAAACCGTCGCTGAGCCCTATAGGCCCTTGAACGCTCACATGGGGAGCAAACAACCACCCGTGAATAACCGATTTAGATGTGATGAATCCAAGGGTTTTACGGTGATTACGGAACTGATAAAGCCCTCCCCAAAGAGCAGCTTCAACTGTGACATACGGTCCATACCAAGCGCCATAAAGAGTCGCAAACTCTTGATTGACTTTTCCCTTTCCAAAATTTTGAGAATAGTGAATATCTTGGAACACATAGGCAAGACCTCCCCCAATCATCCCCTCCTTCCAACCATTATAATCAAACCCTAAGAGAGCTCCCATATTTCGATCTCTAATTGTTGGAAAAACGTCATGCTTCTTCAAGCGTGCATAAGATCCAAAGGAGCTAAACCAAACCACATATTTTTGCTGTGCTCGATCCCTTCGCTTTCCCATATAGTAAATCCTATCTGAAGCATCCGCAACAAGAGAGAAATTGTTCTCATCTTCTTTAATTTTGGACCCATACCGTTTAGGATTGCGAGCACCGTTTTCCAATATAAACGATGATAAAGCAAAAAGGGGGTTTGCAAAGGCATTTCCAGCCCCAAAACTTCCAGGGTCAATAGAAGAAAAGAGTAAATCGGGGTTAACTTCTTCGCAGGAGCTAATATCAACAGAATAAATATACCCATATCCTTGTGCAAGATTGAATTCAGTCAATGCACCACTTGGAGAAACGATTGCTAAATACGCTCCGTAAGTACCAGTACCTCCCCCAATAATTGCTACACCTGATGAACTGATATCAACAGCATGAATATACAAATTACTTAAAGAGAAACCAGTTACGGCTGTTGCTACACCGGTTGGAGAGACAAACGCTACATAGGGAACGGCAGTATTAGAAGCTCCTCCAACAATTCCGATCCCCGATGAATTAATCCCAACTGAATAAATTGTTGTTGCGGCAATTGGGGGAGTATCTCCACTCATAGCTGTTATGACTCCACTTGGAGAGACAATCCCTACATAAAATGCACTATTATTTTGATGCATCCCTCCAATAATACCATTCCCGATTGAGTTAATCGCAACCGCATTAATCGACCCATTCCCTTGAGGAACATCCCCACTCATAGCTGTTGTTACACCACTTGGAGAAACAAGCGCTGCATAAGGAATATTACTATTATGTTGCCCTCCAACAATCGCATTTCCTGATGAGTTCATGTCAACCCAATTCATCCACCCACTCCCTTGAGGAAGGGCAGATCCACTCAGCGCAGTTGTTACACCACTTGGTGAAACAAGGGCTAAATAAGGAATGCCACCATTGTCTTCTCCTCCGATAATAGAATGATTCGATGCATTAATCGCAACAGCCCAAATACCTCCAGCCCCCTGGGGAAGGGCAGATCCACTCAGCGCAGTTGCCACGCCAGTCGGAGACACAAGTGCTACATAAGGGGTATAGAGATCATCAGTTGTCCCTCCAATAATCGCAGTTCCTGAATCGCTGATATTGACCGACCAGATATAGCCATTCGATTGAGGAAGATATCCGCTCAAAGCTGTTGTCACTCCACTCGGAGAGACAAGTCCTATATAGGGATCCGCATAAAAATTGGTGTCTCCTCCAAAAACACCATAACCCAACGAGTTAATCGCAACCGAATAGATAAATCCAACATTTCGAGGATAACCAGGGCCACTAAAAGGAATAGGCACACCAGCCGGAGAGATAAGTATGCCATAGTTTAAATCATTATCATTATTTCCTCCGGCAATAGCGAAACCAGGAGTGCAATCAGCTCCCCCCTTTATTTGTAAGGTGATAAAAAACAAGAAAATGCCATAAAAAATCTTTTGCATAAAATAGTCCTGTTCCCCTCTCCATATCAAAAAAAGAAAATTTGATACAAGCGATATATACTGGTTCCACTTCAAAGACCTGCAAATTTCTTCATCTGCATCTTTACTTTTCTGATCTCTTCAGTCGACCTTATCCATTCGTATAAGGCCTCCTTCATCGATCAAAAAATTAAAGCGCAGATTT
>Ga0075163_10009947_pt1 | contig 12458 bp, 8 predicted proteins | sample JI1023141ADNA_FD_71478 | JGI IMG/M metagenome (GOLD analysis project Ga0075163, IMG submission 71478) | Wastewater effluent complex algal communities from Wisconsin, to seasonally profile nutrient transformation and Carbon sequestration -... | ecosystem: Engineered > WWTP > Effluent > Algae...
CATCACGCGCCACGGTGACCGCTTCCGCATCGCCACGGACCAACTGCCCGCCGGCACCTACGTGCTCTCCATGATGGCCAACGGCCGGCCCGCAGGTCATGGGCGCCTTGTGGTGGTGCACTGAGGACCGTACGCTGTTCGTAGCGGTCGCCGGGCTGATCGTTGAGCTACCGTGGCCGCAGAACAGGTGATCGCTGGCCAGCGGTTCGCATACTCCTGTGGGTGGTGGGACGATTGGGCAACGAGCTGTGTATGCGGTCATGTGCCGACCTTGCCCGTAGCGCGCATTCGATCAGCTGATCACCCGATCGGCCCGCGCGAAGGCTATTGTGCGGAGGCCAGCGCACACGTAGCTTTGGTTTCCGTTACAGCAACCGATGAGTACCGACAGCATGCGTATGGAATTGATCCGCTGGTTGAGCCAGCTGGATGATAAGGGGCTGCTTGCATCACTACTCCATTTCAAGCAGGCCAATGAGGCCCATGACTGGTATGACAGCCTGACCGCCGAGCAACAAGCCGCCATTGCCGAGGGTGAAGCGGACATCAAGGCTGGTCGCGTACGTTCTTCCGCGGAAGTGTGGGAAAAGTATGGCCGCACTCCGAAGAGTTGAGTGGTCCGCCCGAGCGGAACGCGACCTGGACCGGCTTCACGCATTCCTGCTGGAACACTGGACCCAACGAGAGGCAGCCCATTTGCTGGACATGGTGCAGGAGTTCGAAGTCCTGATCGCACGTTGGCCGAACGGCTTCAAACGATCGCAACGCAACAAGCACCACCGCCTGGGCTTCGTTCACCGAAATACGTCAGCTGTGTACCGCGTGTATCGGGACCGGGTGGTCATCGTGGCCATGTTCGACAACCGTGCCGATGCGGCGTGGTGATCATCGGTCAAGCCAACAGGTCACCGACCGGGATCCAAGTGTATCCGTGTGCCGGCTATTGCGCGGAGGCAAGCCCCCTCAGCACCACTTCCGCCTTCTTCGCACCCACCTCGGCCACCACATCCTCCGGCATGGCCTCGCGGATGCCCTTGATGCTGCCGAAACGTTTCAACAGCTTCTGCGCGGTGCCGGGACCGATGCCGGGGATCTCCTCCAGGCCGGTGCGCACGATGCGTTTGCTGCGGCGCCCCCGGTGGTGCGTGATGCCGAAGCGATGCGCCTCGTTGCGCATGTGCTGGATCACCCGCAAGCTGCTGCTGCGCTTGTCGATGTGCAGCGGGAAGGGATCGCCCGGGAAGTAGATCTCCTCCAACTTCTTGGCGATGCCGATGATGGCGATGGTGCCGCGTAGACCGAGCCGGTCCAGCGCTTCGAGCGCGGCGCTCAGCTGCCCCTTGCCGCCGTCGATGACGATGAGCTGTGGCAGGGGCTCGCCCTCGGTGACCAGCCGGCTGTAGCGGCGTTCCACGGCCTCGGTCATGCTGGCGAAGTCGTCCGGCCCTTCCACCGTGCGGATGTTGAAGTGGCGGTAGTCCTTCTTGCTGGGCTTGGCATCCTTGAACACCACGCAGGCGCTCACGGGGTCCGTGCCCTGGGTGTTGCTGTTGTCGAAACACTCGATGTGGCGCGGCAGCTCGGTGAGACGCAGGTCCTGCTTCAACTGCTCCAGCGTGCGGGTGGTGGCGCCCTCGGGATCGGTCAGCTTCTCCTGCTTCTGCTTATCGAGCATGAAGTAGCGCACGTTGCGTTCGCAGAGCTCCAGGAGTTTCAGCTTGTCGCCGCGTTGGGGTACGGTGAAGCTGAGGCCTGGCACCTCGATCTCGGGGTCGAAGGGCACGATGGCCTCGGGTGCGAGGCTGTGGTAGCGGGTGCGCAGTTCGGCGATGGCGAGTTGCAGCATCTCCACATCGCTTTCCTCCAGGCGGCGCTTCAGTTCGATGGTGATGCCGTGCACCACCGCCCCATCGATCACACGCATGTAGTTGACGTAGGTGCTGGTGGGGTCGCTCACCAGGCCGTAGATGTCCACGTCGCCGATGTCCGGGTTCACCACGATGCTCTTGGCACGGTAGCTCTCCAGCCGTTCGATCTTCTGCCGGTACTCCTCGGCGGCCTCGAACTCGAGCTTTTCCGCATGCTCGAACATCAGAGGACGCATCACCTTGAGCAGGCCGGTCACGCGGCCCTTCACGATCTCGCGCACCTGCACCATGTTGGTGGTGTACTCCGCCTCGTCCTGCAGCCCCTCGCAGGGGCCCTTGCAGTTGCCGATGTGGAACTCCAAACAGCGCTTGAACTTCTTCTGCTCGATGTTCTTCGGCGAGAGGTCGTAGTTGCACGTGCGCAACTTGTACAGCTTGTGCACCAGGCCCAGCACGGTCTTCATGGTGCGCACGCTGGCGTAGGGGCCGAAGTAGTCGCTGCCGTCCTGCTCGGGATTGCGCATGCCCTCCACACGCGGGAAGCGTTCGTTGCGGATGCGGATGAAGGGGAAGCTCTTGTCGTCGCGCAGCAGGATGTTGTAGCGCGGCTGGTGTTCCTTGATCAGCGAGTTCTCCAGCAGCAGCGCCTCGAACTCGGTGGGCACATGGATCACGCGCAGGTCCACGATCTTGCGCACGAGCAGGCGCGTCTTGCCATCGTGGTGTTCCTTGGCGAAGTAGCTGCCCACGCGGTGACGCAGGTCCTTGGCCTTGCCCACGTAGAGGATGGTGCCGTCGGCATCGAAGAATTGGTACACACCCGGGCTGTGTGGTAGCAGGCGGACCTTTTCGCGGACGTCGAGGGTGGTCATGGGAGGTGCGAAGTTCGGGAGGAACGCGGAGGGGTGGTCAATTGCGAAATGGGTGCGACAGCGTAGCGCGGTGAGGGGAATGCGAAATGCGTGGAACCGCAGAGGGCGCAGAGGACGCAGAGGGGAATGCGAAATGCAGGGAACCGCAGAGGGCGCGGAGGACGCAGAGGGAATGCGAAAATGCAGGGAACCGCAGAGGGCGCGGAGGGAATACCGAATGCCGGTTGGGATGGTCGGAATGCAGGTCTACCGTAAAGGGCGTGGAGGCGACGTTCGGAAGCGGGCATTTCTCCGCGTGCTCCGCGCCCTCTGCGGTTCAATAAGTAGGCATAAGCGCAGCGAATGCCTTTCCGCCTCCTTCAATACATCCGGTTGGCAACCCGCTCGACGCCATTCTTCATCAGGTCCACATTGAAGTTCATGAGCAGACCGAGGCGGTTGTTCGTGAGTTTGAGGTAGGTCATGGTCTGTGCCCAGTGTATCGGATGAAGCACCTCCACTGCTTTGATCTCAACGATCACCTTGCGGTCCACCCAAATATCCAGGCGCAGATCGTTCTTCACACGTTCACCCTTGTAGATGATGGGCACCGGTACTTGCTTCTCGAAAGGGACCCCGCGCTTGCGCAACTCCATGGCAAGGCACTCCTCATAAATGCTTTCCAGCAAACCAGGCCCGAGCTCACGATGAACGTCGATCGCGGCCCCGATGATTTCCGTGGCAAGTTCGTTCTCGGTCATGACAAGTGAAGTTAAACGCTGGTGTGAAATGCGAATAGGAGGCACCACAGTGAAGGGAATGAAAATGCTTTCTAACCACTGAGGACACGGAGGGAAAGCGAATGCGGTCGACGAAAATAATTCCTCCGGATTTGGACCAGGTATGCACACGGTCTCATGGTATGGCTTGCCATTGGAGACTGGCATTTCTCCGCGTGCTCCGCGTACTCTGCGGTTCACATCTCAAGGTGTGAGCGAAGCGAATGCCACTTCCCATTCCCTGCATTTCTCCGTGCCCTCCGCGGTTCAATGCGCCAGGCATGAGCGCAGCGAATGCCTTCCCTTCTACCTTGGCGGTCCATTCCAACCGCGCCCCATGCAATTCACCGCCGCTCAGATCGCACAGCTCCTCCAAGGCACCGTGGAAGGCGATCCCAACGCCACCGTCAGCAAACTCTCCAAGATCGAGGAAGGTGGTGAAGGGTCCCTGTCCTTCCTGGCGAACCCGGCCTATACGCAGTACGTGTACGGCACCACCGCCAGTGTGGTGATCATCGGACAAGCCTTCGAACTGACGGCCCCGGTGAGGACGACCCTGGTGCGCGTGGCCGATGCGCAGGGTGCTTTCGCGAAGGTGCTGGCGATGTACAACACCATCAAGCTGGACAAGAAGGGCATCGCGCCCCAAGCGGTGATCGAGGAGGGTGCGACCTACGGGAAGGACTGCTACATCGGCGCGTTGGCCTACATCGGCACCAACGCGAAGCTGGGAAACAACGTGAAGATCTATCCGCACGCGTACATCGGCGACAACGTGACCATCGGCGACAATACCACGGTCTTCGCCAACGTGACGATCTATTCGGATTGTGTGGTGGGCGCCAACTGCATCATCCACAGTGGCACGGTGCTCGGCAGCGACGGCTTCCGCTTCGCGACAGGGCCCAATGCAGCGGAGAAGATCCCGCAGATCGGTAACGTGGTGATCGAGGATGATGTGGAGATCGGTGCCAACTGCGCCATCGACCGCGCCACACTGGGAAGCACCATCCTCCGCCGTGGTGTCAAGTTCGACAACCTCATCCACATCGCGCACAACGTGGAGGTGGGCGAGAACACCTACTACGCGGCAGGCGGTGTGGTAGCGGGTTCCACCAAGATCGGTAAGAACTGCATGTTCAGCGGTCAGGTGGGCATCATCGGTCACCTGAAGATCGCCGACGGTACCATCATCGCAGCGCAGAGCGGCATCAGCAAGGATACCAAGGCCGGCGAGGCCTACATGGGTTCACCCGCGTGGGAGGCCAGCAAGTACCGCAAGAGCTACATCCACTTCCGCAACCTGGAACGCATCGTGGACCGGATCGACAAGTTGGAGAAGGCGACCAAGAGCTGATCCACATTGCATTCTCAACACGAAGGCCGGACGATGATCGCCCGGCCTTCGTTGCGTTGATGCCTGCCGTGTTACGGCAACTGTTGTTCGCGCGTGTTGGTAGGCACTGCACCCCCGATGTTGTTGAGGATGGGGTCGCGGTCGTTGGCGGCACCGGTGTAGCGCACCACGCCGTTCAGGTCCACGTCCTCCGCGTGGTAGCCGGTGGTCACCGCCGTGGGCAGCAGTCCGCCGATGCGGGCGAGGATGGGGTCGCGGTCGTTGTTCAGGCCGGTGTAGCGCAGCATGCCATCACCGTTCACATCGCCGGCCCACAAAGCCTGGATGCTTCCGATGGTGCGTCGTCCCTCGGTGCCGTAGGTGGCCACGGTGCTGGAGGAGAGGTCGAGTGTGCGCACACCGCTGCCGAAGCCATAGGGCGCTGCGGTGAGCGTGCCCAGGTGGTTGCGGTGCGTGGCCAGTACATGGTAGTTGCCGCGGGGCGCGTTGGGGAAGAGCACGGGCGTGGCACCATCGGCCATCACCACACGTCCATCCGCCTGTACCAAGGCTGCACGTCCGTCCACCACGGTGGTGGGGTCGGTGGCATCACGCAATTCCAGCCACACCCAGTCCACCACGGCCGTGCTTCCTGTGCGCTCCAACACCTCGGGCTTCAGCAGCTCTCCCGATCCGTAGGGGTCCGTGGTGGGGATCAGGCCTGCGGTGCGCAGGTCCGTACGCATGGTGCTGCCGTTCAACGGGCCTTCCAGGATCAGTGTCAGGGCCAGTTCCGCATCGCCATCCACGTAGTCGAAGATGCCATCGCTGTCGCGGTCCACGCCATGGCGGATCTTGGTGCGTGGATGCACCACCGTCCAGGTGAGCGGCGATCCCGCTTGTGCGGAGGCCAGCAACTGCGCGTGCGTCACCGTCTGCCCGGCCAGGTCGCTCTGGTAGGTGTTGCTGCCGATGTAGTAGAAGCCGCGCTGTTCGCCGTTGTAGATGCCCTTCACGATGAGCGCGTAGTCCGCAGGGTACTTCTCCACCATGTAGGTCTTCATGCTGTTCACACGGCCCACACTGCCCACGCTGCCGTTCACCGTCATGCGCATGCCCACGGCCGGTAGCGCGTCCTGCGCGGGATGCACCAGATCGAAGACCTGGCTCTGTGGGCTGTTGACGGGTGTTACGCCACCGGACCATGCCAACAGTTCAGGCTCATAATCGCCCAGGTAGTGGGCCGTACCGGCCTGGTTGAATCGCGTGTCCAGCACACCATCGGCCATCATGCCGAAGCCACTGGTACATTCACTGGTGTTGTAGAAGAAGCCGTTCTTGCGGTACACGGTGCGCAGGTCGGGCACCATGTTGGTGTTGTTGGTCATGTTCACCACGCCCGCGTTGGTGTTCGATCCGTTGCCCGGCAGGTGCCCGCGTCCGCTGCCTGTCTGGTGGCAGTGCGAGCAGTTCACGTTCACGGCCACGAACAACTTCACGCCCGCTGCGGGTACGGTCTGGAACGTGGTGCCGGTGAAGCGCACGCGGCTGGGGTTCATGCGCTCCACGGCCGAGGCCACAGCGCTGTCCGGACGGATGGTGCGGTAGGGGTTGGGCACGTGCCAGGTGGCCGCCAGGAAGTCGCTGAACTCCTGCATACCCCCCGCATCCAAGGGCGCATCGGCTCCTTGCAGGTCGTGGAAGGCGCCCGCGAAGTCGTGGAAGCTGCCCTTGTCGCCCCGCCAGTGCAGCTTGCCCGTGCCGCGGTTGATGATGTCGATGAGGAACTGTGTGGTCTTCAAACCCTTCATCGGGTGGAAGGTCTTGTTACCGGCCGGGTCGTTCACCGTCACCATCTCACCCGCCGGGTTGCCGAGGTCCCACGCCAAGCGGTCCCACTTGCCATCCACGTGGCACGAGCCGCAGCTGATGTGGCCGTGGCCCGATCCCGCATGGGTATCGTACAGGTGCTTGCGGCCCTTGCGGATGGCCTCGGGCGTGGGGTCGAAGTAGGTGGTGCGCGCCACCTCGCGGTCGGTGGTGAGGTCGATGGTGGAGATGGACCCATCGAACTTGTTCAGCACATACCCCTTGTTGTTCGCCTCGTCCAGCACGATGCCCGTGGGACCCTGGCCCACCACGATGGGATCGGGCGTGGTGCGCGCGCCGGTGGGGGTGATGGTGATGATGTTGTTGCTGCCCATGCCGGTGACATAGGCCTTGGTGCCATCGGCCTTCCACACGATGCTACGTGGATCACCCAACGACTGCTTGCGCAACACCGGAGGCGAGGTGTGCGTGCTGTAGTTGATGTGCGGGTTCAGGTCCGTGATGGTGGGGCTGCCCGCAGGTGCGAAGCGCGATACGTTCACGCGGAGGAACTTGCCGTTGAGGTTCGGCTCGAAGCGGACTTCGTTCGTCGCATCCGTGCCCACCACGTACACCTCGCCGCTCTGCGGATGCACGGCCATGGCCATGAGAATGTTGCCCAGGTGGCTGGTGTAGGTGACGCTTGCCGTGCTGGGGCTGTTGGCGTTGATGTGGGCCACATCGCGGTCGGGCATGTCCCAGCCTGCGGTGCGTGCCGTACCTGCGATGCCGCCGGTGACGATGCTGGTCCAGTTGCCCCCGTTGGCATCCATCCATTGGCCGGACGCGTTCTTGCGCACCACCAGGCTGTGGTTGCCGGGCATCGCCGGGTTGTTGGGGTTCATCGGTGGGTTGAAGCCCGTACCCGCGTTGGGTACCGGCACCACACCACCGTATGGCCCTGCTGGATTGGCCACGTCATTGGGGATGGTGGTGCACCCCCCTTGTGGCGAGCAGAAGCCTCCGGCGTGGAAGGTGTTGCCCGGGATCACCGTGGTCTGGTTGCCGCTCTCGAAGAAGGCCGCGTACACCGTGCTGCCATCGGGGCTCACGGCCAGTGCGCGGGGTTGCTCGCCCTTCAGCAGCACTTCCACCGGCGCATTGTTCAGGTTGGCGAGGTCGAAGGCCTGCACACTCTCGCGTTCCGCACAGCTCACGAAGGCCTTCAGCGGCGAACCCGCGAACACCACATCGGCCGGCTCGTTCTCGGTGGCCACACTGCGTACGGTGGCTTTCGCCGTCAGGTCAACGATGCTGATCTCGTCGCTCACTTGGCACACCACCCACGCTTCGTTGTTGTTGCGCACCCGCACGGTCACGGGGTCGAGACCCACGGGGATGGTTGCGCTGTGTGCGATGCCCGCGGGGCCCACGGTGTAGACCTCCAGGCTGTTGTTGCCCGTGTTCACCGCCAGCAGCTTGGTGCCGTCCGGCGTCATATCGATCGGGTGAACGTGCCCCGACTCGAAGTTGGTGAAGTCCGAGGTGGGCACCGCGCTCTTGGCCGCGCCTTCCTCCAATGGCACCTTGCGTTCCTTAACGCCCAAGGCGTTGAATGCGGAGAGCGCGACGAGGCCGGAGATCAGGACCATCGTGAACAAGGTCTTGTGGCGCGTAACGATACGGGTCATGGTGGTTGGTCTTGCACCCTCATCGGTCCATGCGCATTGCTCATGGAAGGAGGGGGCGGGTTTGGCAAAAGCAAGCTAACGAATGCCCATCGTCCCGGCAAACGCGTGACCGATCCTGCTGGGTGGCCTAGCGCTCCAGCCGGTGCGCCAAGGTCACCGTGCGCTTGTACTTCTCCACGTTGCCTTTGAGGTCGTACACCTCCATCAGCACGATGTACGGGCCCATGCGCGCCTTGTCGCCTTCGTCGGTGATGCCGTTCCAGCTCACGGCCCCCTCGGTGCCCAGCAGTTGGTTGTCCAACAACCGGCGCACCTCGCGGCCCACGATGTCGAAGATGCTCATGGTGCCCACGAAGCCTGGCTGCTCGAAGCGGTAGGCCAGGGTCAGCACATCCTGGAAGCCATCGTTGTCCGGACTGAAGATGGCCGGGTCGATGTTCAGCTCGCCGCTGGCGGCCGGGGTCTCGGCATACTGCGAGTTGCGGAAGCCCGGGGTGGCCTTGCCAGCAACATCCGATGCCGTCTGCCAATTGGTGTTGTCGTCCGAGGGACGGTCCGGATCCACCCGCTCCAGGGTGTAGCCCTCGGGGTTGTTCACCAAGGTGAAGTGCAGGTCGTCGCTGTATGCGAAGCGGTCCAACGAGGTGCCATCCAGTGCAAGCAGCACCACCACCCCTTCGTCGTTGTTGTAGCTCGGCATGTCGCTACCCACCACCCGGTCCGCCGCGCTCTGCGGATAGAGGGCCAAGGTCCCCGCCACATCCTCGGTAATGAGCGCGTAGGTGCCCGGCAACAGCAGTAAGGCCGAGTTGATGGGGATGATGTCATCGATCTCGCCCTCGCTCTCATTGGCCAGTTGCCAACCCGCGAGGCTCAAGGTCTTGTTCGATCGGTTGTACAGTTCCACCATGTCGCTGCCGCCCACCACCGGGTCGTACAGCACTTCGTTGATGACCACATCGCCGGGCTCCACCGGTTCGGGACGTGCGAAAACGATGCTGTTGCTGCCGATGGCATTGCCCGCACAGTCCGTCGCACCGCTGATGCTCAGGGTGTACACCGTGCCCACCACCAGCTCAGCGACCAATTGCAACTGTGCACTGGTGGTGCTCGCAAGCACTGAGCTCACCGCGATCGCCGGGCTCAGCGTGTAAGTGGCGTTCTGTACACTGCCCTGGTCCATGGTCTCGTTGAAGGTCACCCCCACGGAGGTGGCATTGCTCACGGTAACGCCGGTGATCACTGGAGCGATCACATCCGGTACGATGGCGTAGACACTGTTCTGCGCGCCCGGCGTACCGCCCGCAGCGGCGTTGCTGGCCCGCCAGTTGCCCGATCCCGCGCAGGGGGCCGTGGGGTCGATCTGTTCCAGGGTCCATCCGCCATCGTCCTTCACGGCGTCGCGGTACCAGTCCAAGCTGTAGGTCACCGCATCGATCAGCGCATCGGTGTTGTCGCGCAACGCGAGCGCATCACCATCGTTGTTCAGCGCGGGCAAGCTGGAAAGGCCCAGCTTGTTGGGCAGGCTGCCATACGCGCCCAGGTTGGTGTTCGCCAGCAGCACCACGTATTCGCCCGGCCCCAGGAGGTAGCTCGGAAGCGCCACGGGCGTGCCGCCATCGCTGAAGGTCCAGTCCGCCAGGTCGAAGGTCTTGGTGGTGGTGGTGTTGTGCAGTTCCACGAATTCCACCTCGGGCAGGCCCACCGCCGGCGTGGGGTCGGCCATCAGTTCGTTGATCACCACCTCGCGTGGCTCCGCGCTGAGCGGCACGAAGTAGGTGAACTCGGTGTTGACCAGTCCGGCGGTGTTCCCAGCCCCGTCCTGCGCGCCATCGGAGAGCAGCGTATAGGTACTTCCGTTGGTCAGCGCGGTCGTCGGGGACAGGTGGACAATGGAGGGGTCCACCCCGTCCAACAGTGCGCTGGCCACACCGATGAAGGGGAGGATGTCGTAGCTGCCGATCGCACCCGGGGCCAAGGCCTCGGTGTAGCGCACGTCCACGCTGGTGGCGCTGATGGCGGTCACGTCCAGGATGGCCGGCGGACTCAGGTCCACGATGGCTGGACCGGCATAGAGGTCGTCGAAGAAGAAGCTGTCCGCGTTGCTCACCGTGTAGGTGCACAGCACGCCGATGGTGCTGCTGCTGCCATGTGCCGTGCCCGAACCGGTGGCTTGCAGCGCGTAGTTGGTGCCGCCCGTGGGGTCCACCCACAACTGCCAAACACCCGCGGCCGAGCGCTTCACCTGCACGCCCACATCGAAGGCCCCCGCGATCTCCGCATCGGTGCCGCGGCACACGGAGCCCAGGTCGGTGCCCGTCTGTTCGAACAGCTCGATCGCGTCGGCGCTACCCGCCTCACCGAACTGCAGGAAGTAGCCGTTCAGTGGACCGTTCAGGTCGGCTTGGTCGCTCACCAGGTACACCCGTGCGAAGTTGCTGCTGCTGGGCGCGAAGCCGAGCTTCACGCGCATCCGCCACTCCATGTCGTTGAGGCTGGCCATGGTATTGGCGCTGCGCAGTTGGCTGGTGCCGGCCACGCTGTTGTTCAACTGCAACTGCCCGTCGCCGTTCACGATGAACACGCTCGCATCACCCTCCCACGCAGGGTTGTTCGTGAAGTCGCCATCGCCGAAGTCGTCGGTGAACTGGGCGTGCAGCGCGAGGGTGCCGACCAGGGCGGAAGCGAACAGGAACGACCGGTGCAGGAACATGCGATGGAACAGCTGGGGGTGTGGAGCAAGGTAGTATTTTCGGGCGCCCCTTAACCCCAGAAGCAGATGCGTGTAGCCGTGGTAGGTGCCACCGGAATGGTCGGCGGGATCATGCTCAAGGTCCTCGAGGAACGCGACTTCCCCGTGGACGAGCTCATCGCCGTGGCCAGCGATCGGCCCGAGGCACGTACCGTGCAATTCCGGGGGCGCACCATCCCGGTGGTGGGCATGGAGGCCGCCATCGCCGCCCGGCCGCACCTGGCCCTGTTCTCCGCCGGTGGCGCCACGTCGCTGGAATGGGCGCCGCGCTTCGCCGAGGTGGGTTGCACCGTGGTGGACAACAGCAGCGCCTGGCGCATGTTCCCCGACAAGAAGCTGGTGGTGCCCGAGATCAACGGGGAGGTGATCACTGCCGATGACCGCATCATCGCCAACCCCAACTGCAGCACCATCCAACTGGTCCTCACCCTCGCTCCGCTGCACCAGGCCTTCGGTGTGCAACGCGTCATCGTCTCCACCTACCAGAGCGTGACCGGCACCGGCATGAAGGCCGTGCGCCAACTGGAGAACGAGCGCAACGGCGTACAGGGTGACATGGCCTATCCCTTCCCGATCGACCGCAACGTGATCCCCCGCTGCGATGCCTTCACGGACAACGGCTACACCAAGGAGGAGATGAAGCTGGTGCACGAGACGAAGAAGATCCTGGACCCGGTGATCCGCGTGACCGCCACCGCCGTGCGTGTGCCCGTGACCGGCGGCCACAGCGAGGCCGTGAACGTGGAGTTCGAGCGGGAGTTCGACCTGGAGCAGGTGCGCGACTTGTTGCGTAATGCGCCCGGTGTGCAGCTCCTCGATGATCCGCAGAAGGACGAGTACCCCATGCCCCTGATCGCCAACGGCCGCGACGAGGTCTTCGTGGGCCGCCTACGCCGCGACGAGACCCAACCGCGCACGCTCAACCTGTGGATCGTGGCGGACAACCTGCGGAAGGGCGCGGCCACCAACGCCGTGCAGATCGCCGAACTGCTGGTGCGCAAGGGCCTGCTGAAGAGCGACAAGCTGATGGTCTGAGGACCATTGCACCTGGTCCGGGCCGATGGCTTCACGCGGAGCACCTGTGCAACGGACCGATCATCTTTGTGAGACCAACCCCCCATACGATGCGCCTGACACTCCTCGCCATCGGCTTCCTTGGCATTCAGCTCATGGCTGCCGCGCAAGCGTCGGACAGCAGCCGTTGGGGCTCCATCCACGTGGCCGGAGGCTCCTACTTCGTGAAGGACGCCACCCTGTTCCGCAACGACATCGCTGCATTGGTCCCCATCCTGGGTCTGGATGACCGGAACCTGATGGAATACCGGTTCACCGATGAGACCTTCGCAACGGGTCTGGGGGTGTTCGAGATCGC
>Ga0075163_10009948_pt1 | contig 12457 bp, 7 predicted proteins | sample JI1023141ADNA_FD_71478 | JGI IMG/M metagenome (GOLD analysis project Ga0075163, IMG submission 71478) | Wastewater effluent complex algal communities from Wisconsin, to seasonally profile nutrient transformation and Carbon sequestration -... | ecosystem: Engineered > WWTP > Effluent > Algae...
AGAAGAAACGATAGAGAATATCTTCCGCCGCGCAGATGAGGCCATGTATGCCGCCAAACAGGCCGGGCGAAACCGCTCGGAGATCCGATAACGCAGGTGGGTTTTTCTACAATTTTTATGGCGGGGTAAGTAACAATTAACATATAATTTTCGTTATCTTGCCACTAAGAGACAATTTTGCTATCCTGTCTGCACAACTTGTCATCTCTAATTGTTGTCAAGAGGCGTGCTTATGATAGTAGCCCGACAGCTGAATGAACGCCGTGCCTTTGTTCCCGCAAAACAGGAACGAAGGTATTCGGTATTTTCCACACCCAACGATGGAGCGGATGGGCAGCAGGTTGGGATGAAGCCGAATAGGGCAGATCAAGCACGGGCGGGGAAAGATGCGGGGACGTTCATAACTTTGTATTGCATCCTGATGAGCAGTGGATTGAGGTAATCATGAGCTGGCCCACCATCCTGTACTTCGCATCTATTTTTTTTACTTTTTTATTAACTGGCTTTCTAGCCTGGTATGCGTGGAGGCAGCCTGCATTGCCTGGCGTGCGCATGTATGCATGGATGGCATTAAGCGAATGCCTGCTGGCGTTGGCAGAGATGCTTTCAATGCTGGGCGGCTCGCAAGGGTCGGCTCTGTTCTGGTACAAAACACGTTTTATTTTTACGGCGATCATTCCGGTGTTCTGGCTGATCTTTGCGCTGGAATACAACGGATACACAGATTGGCTTACTAAGCGCCTCAAAGGGGGGATGTTCATTTTGCCGCTTATCACCCAGTTGATAATTTGGAGTAACAGTCTACATGAGTTATGGGTAAAGCAGGATGTTGCCTTCCACCAAAACGGATTCCTGTGGATCGCGGAAACTGCCGCGCGCGTTCCCGGCATTTGGTTCATGGTGCATACGGTTTACAGCATACTTCTGATGATCGCGGGGGGCGGGGTGTTTCTTTTGACTGTCTGGAAGCAACAACAGGCATATCGTGGGCAGGCTTTCCTTCTGATCCTGGGGACATCGATCTCGCTGTTGGCCGGTATCATTTCGATCTTTAAATTATTCCCCCATTTGGAATTCAATCCGTTCACTCCGGGGGTCGGTATGGCAGCGTTAGTGTATGCGCTGGCTATCTTCCGTACCCAATTTCTGGCAAGCGCTCCTAAACCAAGAAGCATAGAGCAAATGACCACCTTCGAACGGCAGGAAAAACGCTCTCTGGTCATCCTGATTTTTATTTTTATATTGTTCACCTCCGGCGCTACCGCCAGCGGCTATCTCACCTACCAAAACTACAAGGAGCATTTCCGTGAACAAGTGGAATCGGAGATCTCGGCAATCGCGGAGTTGAAAGTAAATGAGCTGGTGGATTGGCGTAAAGAACGGATGGCGGACGCAGAGGTTCTTCGAAAAAACCCGGTGCTTGCGGCGCTGGTCAAACATTTATTTGAAAGCCCGTCCGATGTTGAAACGCAGGATCAACTTCAGGCATGGCTGGCAAGTTATCGAACTTATTCGGATTATGACCGTGTACGCTTAATAGATGTTCAAGGCCATACATACCTTTCCGACCCTGCTGGGCTGCCCTCCCTCTCTTCTGAGATCATTCAACAGATCCCCGAGGTATTAAACTCTGGGCAGGTGAAGATGGTGGATTTCTACCGCAGCACTGATAAAAGCATTTACCTTGGAATGATCATCCCGATCGTGGATGAAAATGCGGGCGGGCAGATCATAGGGCTGATCGTGTTTAGTATTGATCCGCAGTCCTATCTATATCCCTTTATTCAGGAATGGCCCGAAATCAGAACAAGTGCTGAGACTCTGATCGTCCGCAGGGATGGGGACGATGTTGTTTATCTGAATCCGCTCCGCTCTCAAGCGGATGCGGCATTGAATCTGCGCTTCCCTCTTGACCAAACCGAACTCCCGGCCGTGAAAGCCGCGCTTGGAGAAGAGGGAATGGTGGAAGGGTTGGATTACCGCGGCGAAGATGTGATCGCCGAATTACGGGCAGTGCCAAATTCGCCCTGGTTCCTGATATCCAAAATGGATGCCGCTGAAGTGTACGCGCCGCTGCGCGAACGATTTTGGCTTACGATCCTTTTCTTCGGTACGTTGATTATCATGGCAGGCGCAGGATTGATGTTGGTCTGGCGTCAGCAGCGGGTGAGATACTACAAGGCGCAGGCTGAGATAAGTGAGTCGCTGCGCGCCAGCGAGGAGAAATTCAGGCTGGCTTTCGATATCAGCCCGGATGCGATCACCATCAGCCGGATGGAGGATGGCACATTTATTTCCGTCAATAAAGGATTTGAACAACTCACCGGCTACAGCCGTGATGATACACTCAGAAAGACGGCTTTGGAACTCCCACTCTGGAAGAACCCCGAGGACCGCAATAAAATAATCGAAGAGCTGCGAGCCAAAGGTGAAGTTGATAATTTTGAATCCGTTTTTCTAACGCAGCATGGCGAGGTGTATGGGCTGCTATCTGCCGTGATCCTTCCATTAAACGGCAAGCCGCACATCCTGAGCATCGCGCGCGACATCACCGAGCGCAAACAGGCGGAAAAACAACTGCTCAAAACCCTTGAAGAACTGGAACGCTCCAATACCGAATTGGAGCAGTTCGCCTACGTTGCCTCGCATGATTTGCAGGAACCACTGCGCGCCGTAGCCGGAATGGTGCAGCTCCTGCAAAAACGCTATCAAGGAAAACTGGATGACCGCGCCGATGAATACATCCACCTTGCCATGGATGGCGCCAACCGAATGCAAACCCTCATCACTGACCTGCTGGAGTATTCACGTGTAGATCGGCGCGGGAATCCAATTCAACCTGCCGATGCAAACGAAACGCTCAAATTTGCATTACGTAATTTGGAAGAGTCCATTCAACAGAGTGGAGCAACTGTCACAAACGAGATCATGCCAATGGTCGAAGCAGATGCGACACAGCTTACCCAGTTATTCCAAAACCTGATCAGCAACGCCATCAAATTTCACGGCGAGCGACCGCCGCAAATCCACATTAAGGTTGAACAATTACCGGATGCCTGGCACTTCAGCGTAAGCGACAACGGCATTGGCATTGAGCCGCAATATTTCGAGCGCATTTTTCTCATCTTCCAACGCCTGCACACCCGCCGCAAATATTCCGGCACCGGCATCGGGCTTTCCATTTGCAAAAAGATCGTGGAGCGGCACGGGGGCCGCATCTGGGTGGAGTCTGAATTCGGACAGGGGACCACTTTCCATTTCACCATTCCGCACAGGAGCTAACCCATGAACCCAAAAAACGCTACCAAACCCATTGAGATACTACTGGTGGAAGACAGCCCCGCCGACATTCTCATCACACGTGAAGCCTTTCAGGACGCCAGATTTTTAAATACGATTCACGTAGCGGAAGATGGGATACAAGCGTTGGAATTTCTGCGCCGCGAAGGAAGCCACGCCTCAGCCCCCCGCCCAGACCTGATTCTGCTCGATCTAAATTTGCCACGCAAAAACGGACGTGAAGTGCTCGCCGAGATCAAAGAGAATCCGGAATTCAAATCCATTCCGGTCGTCATCTTAACCACCTCCAACGCAGATGAGGATATTCTGAAGGCGTATGATCTACACGCCAATTGCTACGTTGTAAAACCCGTAGGGTTTGATAATTTTCTAAAGGCGGTGCAATCCATCCAAAATTTCTGGTTCAGTATTGTGGTGCTGCCGCCGGAAAGTTAAAGCCAGCAAATAGATGCAGGAAAGAATATGCCTGCGCTGCGGGTGAAAAATTCAGCCCATATAACCGCCCAAATCTGTTAAGCATTTTCAAAAAAAGTCAGGCCACTATGACAAGAACTCAAATAAAAATTTTACTAATCGAAGATAACCCGGCTGATGTATTGCTCTTAAAAGAATCTCTCAGCAGCGATCACCAGGTAGATTTTCAAGTAACTTTGGTGGAGCACCTCAAACATGGGTTGGAAAAACTGGCAGAGCAAAATTTCGATGCACTTCTGCTGGACCTCGGCTTGCCAGACAGCCAGGGATTAGACACCTTTGAAACTGCACATGCACAATTCCCCAACATCCCGATCATCGTACTTTCAGGAACGACCGATGACCGCATCGCTTTACAGGCAGTGCAAGCTGGCGCACAGGATTATCTCGTAAAGGGTGAAGTCGGTTGGAGCCTCGCCCCCCGCGCCATCCGCTACGCCATTGAACGCAACCAATCTCAATTGGCAAAAAATGCCAGCGAAGCGCGTTTCTCCACCTTCTTTCATTCCATACCCATGGCTACTGCAATCACACGCTTAAGAGATGGCCGCATTTTAGAGATTAACAAAGCGTGGAGTCAATTTACCGGATACTCTAAAGAGGAATCCCTGGGGCATGACATGAACTCGTTAGACCTTTGGGTAGATGTTGAAAAGCGAAATGAATTCATCCAATTGATGAGAAGGGACGGCGCCGTCCACGAGTTTGAAATCCAAATGAAACTTCACTCCGGTGAAATTGAAGAAGTACTCTTTTCTGCAGAACGGATTGAAGTAGCAGGGGAACCCTGTATCTTATCCATGACGCAGGGCATCACCGAACGTAAACGAAGCGAAAAATTAATTCAGGAGCAGGAGCGTTTCATCCACGCCACATTTGACAGCCTGCCCGAACAAATTTGTGTCGTAGACGGGAATTACAAGATCATCTCCACCAATTTAAGCTGGCAGCGTTTCGCCGAGCAAAACTCCCTCACCGAGAAAGATTTTGAAGGCGCAAACTATTTATCAGTTTGCAGATCAAGCCACGGCAACGATGAAGCGTACGCAATCCAATTTGCCAATGGTCTCGAAGCTGTTATGCAGGGAGAGAGAGCCGAGTTCTCCATCGAATATCCATGTGACTCTAAAACAGAAAAACGCTGGTTCATTGCAAGGATTGTCCCCTTCCCCGGTGAAGGACCAAAGCGTCTGGTCATATCGCATACGAATATCACAAAGCTAAAAACTTCAGAGGAAGCCTTGCGTGCGAGTGAAATGCGCTTCCGCTCCCTGATCGAGCACGGGCTGGACAATATCTCTCTTATGGATCCAAATGGAACCTTGATCTGGGAAAACCCCTCTGCAATCCACATGTTGGGCTATCAATACGATCAATTCAAAGGGCAAAATATCTTCACGCTGGTACACCCAGACGATATAAACAATGTACAAATGCAATTTGCGGATATCCTGAGCGAGCGCGGCAAAGTGGTGCATAGCTCTTTCCGCCTCAAACACTCCAACGGGGCATGGCTCTGGGTCGAAGGAATTGGTACCAACCTGTTACATGAGCCGAGTGTCGGCGCAATTGTGATTAACTACCGCGATGTAACTGAGCGCAAACTGGCGGAGGAAAAGCAGCGGGCCAGTGAAGCCAAACTCAAGGCAGTCTTCGATAATGCACCCATTGGCATTTCCATCCTTGATGCAGATCGCAAGCTGTTGGAATCCAATAACATGCTCGAACAAATTGTGCGCATCAACAAGGAAGGACTGGTGGCGGGGGCATACCATAACCGCAAATATATCCGGGAAGACGGCACAGAGATTCCAGTCAGCGAATTGGCCAGCACACGCGCCACCGCTGGGAAGCAGATCGTTCGCAATGTCATCAATGGCATCATTACAGAAAATGGCGAGGTCATCTGGACACAAGTCAGCGCTGCGCCATTGGGATTGCACGATTCCGGCGTCGTTGTCATTACGCAGGACATCACCGAACGAAAGCAGACAGAGCGCGCTCTTCAAATGCGCACGGAAGATCAGGCGCTGATCAATGCCCTGAACGAAGCCGCCAACCACGGGGAAAGCCTCGACAACCTCATAACCTTATTCTCTAAAAAAATCGGTGATATGCTGCCTTCCTGCCGCGGCACTGCCATATACCTGTTCGACTCGGCTGAAAAGAATCTGGAATTGCGCGGCTTTACTCTGCCCCCTTCATTGTTAGAGAAGATCGAAAAATTGATCGGGCGTCCGATTCCAAAACTCGAAATTCCCATCCGGCAGGATAGTTACTTCCAAAAACTGTTAAAGGATGAAAACGGCACCATCATCACTGACCCGCAATTACTTCAAGCATGGATTTCCGAATTTACAGAGACAACCTTCCTCCCGACCTCTTTGCGTCCGTGGCTTAAGAAATTCATTCCGCAGATATTTGACCTTCTAAAAATAGGCTCTGTAATTACCGTTCCGCTCCTCTCCTCAGGCAAACCCATTGGGCTTGTGGATATGTCCAGCGAAACCGTTTTGACAGAAAACGATCTGAAACGTTTTCAAAACCTCAGCAGGCAGGTAACAGCCGTTATCCTTCGTAAAAGAGCAGATGATGCGCTCAGCGAATCAAAGCGCCTGCTGCAAACGGTTATAGACACTTCGCCAATACGCATCTTCTGGAAGGATAGGGAATCGCGCTACCTTGGCTGCAACCCTACTTTTGCCCAGGACGCAGGGCTGACACACCCGAAAGAAGTTGTTGGCAAAACTGATCTTGAGTTGAGTTGGAATTCGCAAGCGGAAATTTATCAAAGTGACGATCAAGAAGTAATGAGCTCAGGAATTCCAAAGATCGCCTACGAAGAACTGCAAACAACTAGTGAGGGCAAACTTATCTGGTTGCGCACTTCCAAAGTGCCGCTCCGCAACAACGGAAAACAGGTTATTGGCATATTGGGAGTCTATGAAGATATTACCGAACACAAACAAGCGGAAGAGCAGTTACGTCAAAGCCAACTTCGCCTGCAAATGGCGTTCAATGCGGTCAAGATGGGCATCCATGAGTGGGATATTAAGACTGATCAACTGATTTGGGACGACAGGATGCGTGAACTCTGGGAGTTGCCATCAGATGCTCCTTTGAGTTATGAGCTATTCATGCAAGGGATACACCCGGAAGATCGAGACCACGTCGGGGCATCCATTAGGCAACTGGTAGACCCTGCGAACGATAAGCTTCAAACAATCGAGTATCGTGTGATCGGACTCCAAACCGGCGTTGAGCGCTGGTTGGAACTAAAAGGTACGATGTATTATACAGACGGACAGCCGAACCGTTTACTGGGTACAGCCGTGGATATCACCGAGCGCAAGCAGGCAGAAGAAGCGCTGCAAAAAAGCCATGAAATGCTGGCAAAGCTCACCGCCCAGGTACCCGGGGTAGTCTATCAATACCGGCTCTACCCTGATGGCAGATCCGCCTTCCCGTTCGCTAGCCCGGGCATGAACGATATCTACGAAATAAGTCCAGAAGCTGTGCAAAGAGACGCAACGCCAGCCTTTGGCCGCCTGCATCCAGACGATGCTGAACGCGTTACAGCCGACATTTACGAATCCGCCCGCACCCTAAAGCCATTCCATTGTGAGTTTCGCGTTGTCCTACCGCGGCAGGGATTACGCTGGCGTTTATCGGATGCAATACCAGAGCGAACAGAAGACGGCGGCTCATTGTGGTATGGCATTATTTCAGACATCACCGAGCGCAAACAAGCGGAAGAAGCGCTGAGTGAGAGTGAGAAAAAATATCGTCAAATCGTGGATACGGCAGGCGAAGGCATCTGGATGATCGACGAGGAAGGCAACACGATATTTGCCAATCAAAAGATGGCTGAAATGCTCGGCTATTCGGTGGATGAAATGCTAGGCGTTTCGTTCTTTACTTTCATGGATGAAGATGGCAAAGCGCTCGCCGCTGCGAACGTGGAACGTCGCCGTCAGGGGATCAATGAGCAACATGACTTCAAGTTTCGTCGCAAAGACGGAACCGACCTGTGGACTATTCTTGAAACAAATTCCATCCTTGATAAGGACGGGCGTTACACGGGCGCCCTGGCAATGATTACAGACATCACCGAGCGCAAACAGGCAGAGGAGGCATTACATCAAAGTGAATATATGCTGGCAGAAGCGGAGCGCATCGGAAACACCGGCAGTTGGAGTTACGACGTCGCCACAGATACCGCCCAGTGGTCGGCAAATATGTTCCGCCTCTTTGATGTTGACCCCGAAACACCCACAGCCCTCGTTTTCAAATATTTTGTTGAACATATCGCGCATCCCGATGACCGCGAACACATTCTGGATGTTTTCCAGGGCGCTCTTGAAGGCAAATGCGAATACGATCTTGAATATCGGATTGTCCGTCAAGATGGCGCAGTGCGGATCGTTCACGCCCTGGCACAGATCCTGCGCGACGCGCACGGCAAGGCACAGCGCATGGTTGGGTGGGTGGAAGACATTACCGAACGCAAACAAACAGAGGAAACCATCCGCGAATACGCCACAAACCTGGAACAGCGGGTGGAGGAACGCACAGCAGAACTCATCCACGCCAGCCGCGCCAAAGATGAATTCCTCGCCAACATGAGTCATGAGCTCCGCACCCCGCTGAACGGAATCCTCGGGTTCTCTGAAACCCTGCTGGAAGGCATCCGCGGCCCATTGAATGAAAAACAGAGTCAGGCGGTGGAGATCATTCAATCCAGCGGGCAACACCTTTTAGGGTTGATCAATGACATTCTGGATGTATCCAAGATCGAATCGGGCAATTTTGAACTTCAATTGGAAACCATCGCAGTGAATGATATCTGCCAATCCAGTTTGAACTTCATCAAGCAGCTTGCCAATAAGAAATTTATTACCGTGGAATATTCCACCACAGATGCCACTCTCGTTGCCGACCCAAAGAGGCTTAAACAGATCCTCGTCAATTTGCTGAACAACGCCGTCAAATTCACTCCTGAACATGGGAAAATAAAACTCGATGTGCTGCCAGATGTCAGCGCGGAGATGATGCGTTTTTCCGTCACAGACAACGGCATTGGCATTAATCCGGAAAATCAGGAAAAATTATTCAAACCGTTTAGACAATTGGATAGCAGCCTTTCCCGCCTATACGAAGGCACGGGGCTGGGGTTAAGCCTGGTAAAAAAGTTTGTTGAAATGCACGGCGGCAGTGTTGAACTGACAAGTGAAATTGGAAAAGGTAGTTGCTTCTCGTTTACCCTGCCCTGGAAACCGCCCACGGGGAACACAGAAATGCGATATCCACTCAAAACGGATGGCGATAAACATAAGATCGCAGAACCCCCAACCTCAGTGCAGACCAGAAAAATACTTCTCGCAGAAGATAACGAGTCCAACATCAGTATGGTGCAGGACTATCTTGAAAGCCTTGGGTACCATGTCCGTGTTGCACATGACGGGAATGAAACGCTCAAAGCAGCTTTTGAATTTCTCCCTGACATTATTTTGATGGATATTCAGATGCCGCACATGAATGGACTGGAAGCAACCCTCCGCCTCCGCTCCGACCCGCAATTTGCCACTGTTCCGATCATTGCTCTCACCGCCTTTGCCATGTCCGGTGACCGTGAACGCTGCCTCGAAGCAGGCATGGACGAATACATGAGCAAGCCGGTTAAACTCAAGGAACTTAGCCTAATGATCGAAAAGTTTTTGAGAGCTGCTTCAAACAACCAATAAAAACAGGAATAAATAACCATGTCACTCATCGATAAACTTCAAACACTGCGCGGACAAATGAAATACAGCCGCGCCAAAATATGGGTTCGCACAGGCTTGTTGACCATCTTCAGCATTCTCTTTGGAACATACCTTGCCCACGATATATCCGCCGGAATATTTCACTGGCAATGGGGAATTGCCGTTTTAGTTCTCTGCTTCCCCATCGGCATGTGGATGAGCCGCCTCGTACCCATGCAATCCCAATCTACAGAACTGGTCACGCTTTCATTTGACCGCATCTATTTTGTGTTGATCTGGCTGCTGGTCATTGCAAAGTTCATCCTGGGGCACATCCCTGGCATGAACCTCGCCGCAGATATCATTATGTGCTCCATTTTGGGCATCATGTCTGGGCGGTTGGGAGGCATTGGCTTGCGTGTGCGTGAGCTAAAAAGACAGCACGCAAATTAATTCCAAAGCAAAACCTCCGAGTTATCAAAAGCTCGGAGGTTTTTTTATTTACATAATTATTTTTTTATAACTTAATAATTCGTTGTACGGTCGATCAAGCCAAGTTCCCGCGCACGGGAATCGCACCAGCGGAAGACATACACACTTACCACACCGAAGAAGATACTCAACCCCAGCAAAATGCCGAGAATTTCCATGTTCGTGAAATTCGCCAGAGTCGGGAAGGCTTGCGCCACATTCCCAACCAGTGACCTGCGCAGCAGTTCCAGCCAATAGGTTGTCGGCATGAAATACCCCACAGGACGAATCCACTCAGGCAGCACATCCAGCGGGAAGACCGCGCCGCTAAAAATGTACAACGCGCCCGCAGTCGCTTCGCCGATAAAGCCTTCGTGGCGGGCCACCGTCAATGTGACGCCAGCCAGCAGCAGACCCAGCATCGCAAGCATCACCACGCCAACTATCAACGTCACGAGGAACAGTCCCCAGTTAATATCCGCAAAATGCAGCGGCACTTTCAGGAACAACACACCCGCAATAATGGTGATGAAAACGGCAATCGAGCCTGTGATAAACCTTGCCACGCCGCGTCCCAGCAAATAGACGGGAATATAGATCGGTGCAATATACATATATTTCAGTGTCTTGTAATGCTCGCGGTCATCCACCACCGCCCAAGAGACGCCCGTCATTACTGCGCCAACATAAATGTAAAACGCATTGCCCAAATAAATGTACGGAAACAACGGCGTATTGAAATTGCCGCCCGAAATGATTCCGTACATGATGACCAAAATTGCCGCACCCGAAAGCGGCTTGACGATGGAATACACCGCGAACAGGAAGGGATCCGTCCAATTGGACTCGATCAACCATCCCAGCCACGCCGCCATCCGAAACGAACGCCATGAAGTTGATGTTTGCATAAGTTCTCCGTCTCAAAAAGTGTCAGGTTCCATGTGTCAAGTTCCAGGTTTTACTTGGCACTTGACACGTCGCACGTGGCACTTCCTTATCTCCTGCTCTCCGTCACTCTTCCCTCGCGTACTGCGATCTTCTCCACATACGCCAGCAGATATTTTGCAGTCACAACAAAGACCACAGACATCACCGCGAGGATCGTAATTTCCAAGCCCACGGTCATGAAGCCGAATTGAAAACCTGTCGGGAAGATCAACTGACGCATCGCATCCATTCCGAGCGTAAGCGGAATAATGGACGCGCCCGCCGCCACCCAAAACGGCAGCGACTTGATCGGGAAATAAAATCCCGAAGCGAGGAAAATCGGCTCCTGCGCAAGGTTCGCCATGTGCCAGGCTTCGCGCCCGAACAGCAGAAACGCCGAAGCCATCATCATGCCCATGCCATACAACGCCACCATCGCCAGCATGAAGACCGAAAACAATTGGAGATAACTTGTCACTTCATAAGTCACACCGAACATGAACGATCCGAGCAGCGTCACCGCAATGGCGCGCGTGGCAGTCGCCAACATCCCACCCAGCGCCATGCCGAGCAAAATTGCCATCATCGAATTTGGCGCCATGATGTACAGCGCAAGATTGCCCTGCTCCTTCTCCCAATACAACTGACTCGACATGCTCCACAAAATATTCATCCAAAACGCGGTCATCGCGCCGCCCATCACCACGAAGCCGATATATTCTTCGGGCGCATTCAACGCGCGATACACGAACACATACGCGATCACTGCCAGCATTGGCATGACCACATCGAACAGCAGCCACGATATCTCGCGCTGCTGCCCGATAATGCGCGGATAGGCGCGGGCGATGATGGTCTTCAAAAACAAGCGCCAGCCCGTATCTTTGCGCGAATATTTTTTCTGTACAGCGAGATTTATCTCGCCTTCTTGCGAAATAAATCTCGCGTTACTGGGCTTCATTCGACTCCTCCTCTGCCATGCTGCGCCCCACCAAGTCCACGAACACATCTTCGAGCGTCGGCTGGCGTTTATTGAGGTTCGTCACCTTGATATCTTTTTGCGCGAACAAGTTGAAGACTCGAGCCAATGCGGATTCTTCCACGAGCGATAAGGTCAAACGCGCGCCGCCTTCGATGTCGGTCAACGCCGCTTTCTTAACCTCGGGCTGTTCCTCCATCATTTGCATCGTCAACCCGTTGAGCGGACTCGTCTCGATCTCGAACATGACGTCCTTTTGCAAACGCTGTTTTAGGGCAGTCGGTGTATCGCAGGCGAGGACTCGTCCCTTGTTGATGATGGCAACGCGGTCGCATAACTCATCTGCTTCTGCCATGTAATGTGTAGTCAAAAGGAGCGTGCGTTCCTTGTCCGCTTTCAACCAATCGAGGATGAAGCGGCGCACATCGCGCATGGCGCCCACGTCCAAACCGAGGGTGGGCTCATCGAGGAACAAGACCTCGGGGTCAGTCAGGAATCCGCGCACGATGTTCATCTTCTGTCGCAAACCTGTCGAAAGGTCGGATGATTTCGTGTTCATCCT
>Ga0075163_10009949_pt1 | contig 12457 bp, 7 predicted proteins | sample JI1023141ADNA_FD_71478 | JGI IMG/M metagenome (GOLD analysis project Ga0075163, IMG submission 71478) | Wastewater effluent complex algal communities from Wisconsin, to seasonally profile nutrient transformation and Carbon sequestration -... | ecosystem: Engineered > WWTP > Effluent > Algae...
TCGAGGGATTGGCTCGGCCGACCGGAGGAGACCCCACCGCGTTTGTCGACCTGGGTTCGCACGCGGGGCGCGGGCCCCACCGGGGGCGGAGAAGGAGGCCGAGGCGGAGGCGGAGACCGAGACCGAGGCCGAGACCGAGACCGAGACCGAGGCCGAGACCGAGACCGAGGCCGAGACCGAGACCGAGACCGAGACCGAGACCCGGGCCGCGGCCGAGACCGAACCCGAACCCGAGGCCGAACCGAGGCGGAGGTAGAGGATCAGCGATCGCGGCGGGTCGGGCGGCGCGCCCGGACCTCGACGCCGTAGCGATCGAGCAGCGTCCCGGTCAGGAACTCGAGCTTGGCGACGGCGATATGGTAGTCGGCGATCGCCCGGGCCTTGCGGATCTGGCCCTCGACCAGCTCTTCTTGGCGCTTGAGTACGTCGAAGTTGCTGGTGCGCGCGGCCCGGAAGTTCGCGACCTCGCTGCGCAGGTTGTTGCGGGCGACGTCCATGGCCTTCTCGGCCAGCGCGGTGCGGCGCTGGGCGGCGGTGACCGCGTGGACGGCCTGCACCACCTCGACCTCGATCATGCGCCGCAGATCCTTGGCGTCGGTCACGACCTTCTCGCGCCGCTCGGTGGCGGCCCGGGTCGCGCCGCGGTGCGAGGCCCCGAGCTCGAAGGCGAACGACAGGTTGGCGGTCAGCTCGTAGCCGCCGGTGGAACCCAGGGCGCCGACCGCCTCGCCGCTGGTGGCGCCGTCGCCGAACAGCGTCCCGGCGACCGCCAGGTTGACCTGGGGCTTGGCGCCGTCCCGGGCCAGCTCGACCTCGAGGTCGGCCAGGCGCTTGTCGGCCAGGAGCGCCTGCAGCCGCGGGTTGTCGGCCAGGGCCAGGTCGAGGGCGTCGTCGATGGACACCTCGCGCCCGTCGGCCTCGAAGGGCTCGCCGGGGATGAGCACGATGTCGCGGCGGCTCACCTCGAGGCCCGAGATGCGGCGCAGCTCGAGGGAGCGGGCCTCGACCTCGAGCTGGGCCCGCAGGAGCGACTCCTCGCGCACCGCGAGCTCGTACTCGACCGCGCGGAGGGCGTTCTCGGGGACCGCGCCGACCCGGCGGGCGGCCTTGGTGTCCTCGTATTGTTCGTTGGCCAGGGCCAGGCTGGCCTTGCGGGCCTGGAGCTCCTGGGCCGCGAACCCCAGCTCCCAGTAGCTCGTCACCAGCTCGCGCAGGAGCTCCTCGGCGGCGAGCTGGGCCTTGATGTTGGCGCCCTCGGCGGCGACGCGGGCCCGTCGCTGGGGGCCGGCGGCCGCGGGACCCAGCCCGCGCAGGAGCGGCTGCTCGAACTTGAGCGTCGCCGAGGCCTGGGCGTTGTCGGCGAACTCGGCGTCGTCGGCGGCGCCGGGGTCGAGGGCGAAGACCGAGACGTCGTACTCCTGGGTGGTCTGGGCCAGGCCGAACTGCGCGGTGAGCTGGCCCCCGGTCGGCACCTTCTTGGCGACCCCGACCGAGCCGGTGACCGCGCGCTCGTCGATGAGCTGGAGCGGCGGCGGTCGGTCCTGCTCGCCGACCACGAACCGGCGCCAGCCGACCTCGGCGGTGGTGATCCAATCGCGGTCGAGGCCCGCGGCGTCGGCCTCGGCCTGCGCGATCGTGCGGTCGGCCCGGGCCTTGATCAGGCCGGCGCTCTGCTGCACCGCGACCGCGACCAGATCGTCGAGGCGGACCGCCTCGGCGTCGGGGCCGGCCAGCGCGGTCGAGGGCAGGGCGAGCGCGGCGGCGACGGCGACGGCGAGCGTACGGACGGACATCATGGATCGAGTAGAGCACCGGCCGTGCCACCCCCGGGAGCGATCCAACCGATTGATCTACGTGCGCGATGGGCCCTGGGGACCGCGCGCCCGCGCGTCGACCTCGGGCAGCAACCGCCCCGCGCGCCCCCCAGGGCTCGGCCGCGGGCGCCAAGGTTCGCGGCACTTAGCCGCGGTGGCGGGCTGGCAAGCTGGTTGCACAAACCGCAGGCATGAGCCTCCCGCAGCGCCATGTCATCCGTCGCGGTCCCTCGGCCCCCGCCCCGACCGCCGCGCGGGTGAGCCGACCGCTGCCGCCGCCGACGTTGGCGCCCGAGGACTTCGCTGACCTCGAGGGCGACTTCGACGACGATCGCACCGATCCCAACCTGTCGATCGGCGCCTGGGCGGCCCACGCCGGCGACGAGGCCCCGACCGCTCGTCCGGTCCAGGTCGAGCGCCCGGCCGCGCTGCGGGCGCCGCGCCGCCACGCCACCGGCACCCCGGTCCCGGCCTCGACCGAGGCCCCGACGCGCGCCGCGCGCCGCACGCCGTACCCGCCCGAGCTGGCGCCTCGCACCGGCTCGGTGGTCGTCCCGGCGCCGCGTCGCACGGTCGGCGACTCCGGCCCGCGGCCGCTGCCGCCTCCGCCCCGGGTCGAGCGGCCGGTCGCGGTCGCGCGCCCGGAGCCGTCGCGGGTGACCCCGGCGCCGCGCTCGGCGTCGGTCGCCACGCCCCGTCCCGCGCCGGTCGCCGCGGTCGCGCCGGTCGCCGCGCCCCGTCCGGCGCCGGTCGCTGCGCCCGCCCCCGCGCCGGTCGCCGCGCCGATCGCCCCCGCCGCGGCTCCGCAGTTCGATCTCCCGCCCGAGCTCGCGGCGCCGGTCTACGGGCTGATCCGCCGGCTGGCGCTCCAGACCGAGCTGGCCGCCGCCGACCGCGTCCTGCGGGTCGGCCTGGCCGAGCTCACCGACGCCACCGTCGCGATGTCTCGCTTCGTCGGCGACGACGGCCAGCCGTTCTCCCTCGAGGACCAGGGCGACGGCGGCCCGAGCGACGCGATCCTCGCCACGATCGCGGCCGCCGGCTGTCAGGTCTGCGACGGCCACGTCCTGGTCCAGCCGATCGTCGCCGCCGGGCGCACGGTCGCGCTGATCGTCCTCATGCGCAACGAGCGCCTGCCCGGCTTCGCGGTAGTCGAGCGGGCGATCGCGCTCCTGGTCGCTCGCGAGTGCGGCGGCCTGATGCACCAGCTCCTGGCGGCGTACGACGATCGCCAGCGCGAGGCTGCGGCCGACGCCCGATCGCTGTTCCGTCCCGAGGCCCTCGAGAGCCATCGCTCGCGCGGCTCCGAGGGGGCGCTCATGAACCTGTCGCCGATGTGGGTCCGCCGGGCCTACCCGGTCGCGGTGGCGCTGGTCGTGATCGCGCTGGCCTTCGCGGTCTTCGCCAAGGTCCCGACCTACTCGACCGGCCCGGTGGTCATCACCGTCGACGGCACCGACGTCACCGCGCCGGCCCAGGGCACGGTCGAGAAGATCATGATCAGCGCCGGCGACCGGGTCGCGGCTGGCGACGAGCTGGCCCGGCTGTACTCGGTGCAAGAGCACGCCGAGCTCGAGCAGACCGAGCAGGAGTACGACAACGCGCTCATGACCTTCCTGGTCGACAACGACGACTCGGCCAAGCAGGCCTTGGCGGCGGCCAGCGCCAAGCGCGAGCGGTCGCGGGCGGTCGTCGAGGCCCGCACCGTGCGCGCGCCCGCTGACGGCGTGGTCTCCGACGTCCGGGTCAAGACCGGGCAGAACCTGATGCCGGGCGATCGCATCCTGACCGTGGTGCCCGAGGGCTCCGACCCGGTGGTGGTCGCGCTCCTGCCCGGCCAGGATCGGCCGCGCCTGCGCGCCGGCATGACGCTCCAGGTCGAGCTCAAGGGCTTCATCAAGCCGCGCGAGCGGGTCACGATCACCGAGGTCGGCTCCGAGGTCCTCGGGCCCGAGGACGCTCGCCGGACCCTGGGCGCGCAGTTCGCCGACCTGGTCGGGCAGAGCGGGGCCTGGGTGCTGGTCAAGGCCCGGCTGCCGCGCCGGACCTTCGCCGCCCAGCGCCACACCTATCACTTCCACAACGGCCTGCGCGGCACCGGCGAGGTCAAGGTCGAGTCCAAGCCGTTCCTCGTCACCCTCCTGCCGGCGGTCGAGAAGATCCTCTTCTAGTCGCGGTCGCCGCGGCTGGGCACCACCCGGTCCGCGCGCGCGCTGCGATACACTCGCTCCCCATGGCCGATCCGCTGTCCGGTCCCTCGCTCGTCGAGCGCTTCCCGGCCCTCGCCCGGCTGGGCCTCGGCAAGGGCCGCGAGCTGCCCTTCGTCCAGCAGATGCAATGGACCGACTGCGGGGCGGCGTCGTTGACGATGGTCATGGCCTACCACGGCAAGGAGGTCCGCCTGGCCGAGGTCCGCGATGCGATGGGCATCGGCCGCGACGGCGTGTCGGCCAAGGCCATCCTCGAGACCGCCGATCGGTTCGGGCTCCAGGGCCGGGCCATCAAGGTCGATCTCGATCAGCTCCCGATCCTGCCGCGCGGCTCGATCCTGCACTGGGAGTTCAATCACTTCGTCGTCTTCGATCGGGTGGTGAAGGGCGGGGTCCGGATCATCGATCCCGCGGTCGGCCCGCGCGACGTCAAGTTGGCCGACTTCGGCAAGCTGTTCACCGGCGTCGCCCTCGATCTCACGCCGACGGCGCGCTTCACCAAGCAGAAGGCCGAGAAGGGCCGGCTCGGCCGCTACGTCAAGGAGCTCCTGAGCGAGCGCAAGATCTTCTCGCGCGTGATCGTCATGTCGATGATCCTGCGGCTGGTCGCGCTGGTCCTGCCGCTCCTCACCGGGATGATCATCGACCGGGTCGTGCCGCGCGCCGACTACTCGCTCCTGTACGTCGTGCTAGCGGCGATCGGCGGGATGGTCCTGTTCAACGCGATCGTCGGGATCATCCGCGCCCACCTGCTCTTGCACCTGCGGATGGCGCTCGACACCCGCATGACCCTGTCGTTCCTCGACCACATGGTCAGCCTGCCGTTCTCGTTCTTTCAGAAGCGCTCGACCGGCGATCTGATGCAGCGGGTCGAGTCCAACGGCACGGTGCGCGAGATCGTGACGTCGAAGAGCATGTCGGCGGTGATCGACGGTGTCTTCGTCCTGACCTACGCGATCATCATCTTCTGGGTCAACGCCATGCTCGGCGTGATCGCGATCGGCCTGTCGCTCCTCGAGGCCGGCGTGTTCCTGGCCGCGCGCCCGGCCAACCACCGGCTCCTGGCGGCCAGCCTCGACAAGGGCGCCAAGGAGCACGGCTACATGATCCAGCTCCTGGGCGGCATGGAGACGCTCAAGTGCGCCGGCGCCGAGCAGCAGGCGGTCGAGAAGTGGAGCAACCTCTACGCCGACGAGCTGAACGTCACGATCCGCCGGGTCCGCATGCAGGCCTACGTCGACGCGGTCCGCGGCGCGATCGCGTCGTTGGCGCCGCTGCTCATCCTCACGGTCGGCGCCACCGCGGTCATGCAGGGCAAGATGAGCCTGGGCACGATGCTGGCGATGAACTCGCTGGCGTCGAGCCTGTTCGATCCGCTGAGCGCCCTGGTGTCGAGCGCCCTCGAGCTCCAGCTCGTGCGCGGCCACATGGAGCGCATCGACGACGTCTTGCAGACCCAGCTCGAGCAGGACCGCGACACCGTGGCCCAGCCGCCGATCCTGCGCGGCAACCTGAGCGTGCGCGGCGTCAAGTTCCGCTACGGCGAGCAGGCGCCGCTGGTGGTCGACGGCGTCGACCTCGAGATCCCGGCCGGCTCGGCGGTGGCCCTGGTCGGGCCGTCGGGGTCGGGCAAGACCACGCTCCTGTCGCTCCTGGCCGGGCTCCACCAGCCGACCGGCGGCGACATCCTCTACGACGGCAAGACCCTGGCGTCCCTCGACCTGCGGGCGATCCGCCAGCAGATCGGCATCGTCCCCCAGCACCCGTTCATCTTCGGCTCGAGCGTGCGCGAGAACATCGCCCTGACCGTGCCCAACGCGCCGCTCGAGCGGATCGCCAACGCCGCCCGGGTCGCGTGCCTGCACGACGACATCGTCGCGATGCCGATGGGCTACGACACCGTGGTCGCCGACGGCGGCGGCTCGCTGTCGGGCGGCCAGCGCCAGCGGGTGGCGATCGCCCGCGCGGTCCTGCGCAACCCCAGCGTCATGCTCCTCGACGAGGCCACCTCGGCGCTCGACAACAAGATCGAGGCCACGGTCATCGCCAACCTCGAGAAGCTGCGCTGCACCCGCATCACCGTCGCCCACCGCTTGTCGACCGTGCGCAACGCCGACCTGATCGTCGTGATGGACAAGGGCAAGGTCGTCGAGCGCGGCACCCACGCCGAGCTGGTGGCGATGCGCGGCCTCTACTACGCTCTGCTCAAGGCCACCGAACAACCTGCCTCGGAGTCGTCCCATGCTCACGCGCGCTAGCCTCATCCCGCTGGTGCTCGGCCTGGTCGCCGCGGCCTGCGGGCGCGATGACGGCGGCAAGCCGGTCGGCGAGGATCCGTTCGCCGCCCAGCGCGAGGTCAAGCCGGCGGCGGCCCCGGCCCCGCTGGTCCTCACCGGGGTCGTGACCTCGGCCAAGAGCGAGGTCGTGGTCGCCGAGTTCGACGCCAAGGTCGACCAGGTGCTGGTGACCGGTGGCCAGCGGGTCACCGCCGGTCAACCCCTGGCGCGCCTCGACGACAGCCAGCTCCAGCAGCGGCTCGAGGGCGCCCGCCAGCGGGTCAACTCGGCGCGCGCCGAGGCCGCGCGGGCGTCGATCCAGGCCGCCGACGCGCGGCGCCAGCTTGCGACCGAGCAGAAGCTGTACCGCAGCGGCGCGCAATCGCGGCAGGCCGTGACCTCGGCCCAGGCCGCCCTGGGCGCGGCCGGGGCCGCGGCGGCCAGCGCGTCCTCGAGCGCCAAGAGCGCCTACGCCGAGGTCGCCGAGTTCGAGGCCCAGCTCGGCAAGGCCGAGATCCGCGCGCCGATGGACGGCGTGGTCACCATGATCAAGGTCAAGCCGGGCGAGATGGCCCAGCGCGGCACCCGGATCGCGCGGGTCTTCGACCCGTCGGATCTCCAGGTCCGCTTCGAGGTGCCGCGCGGCCACCGCGCCGACTTCGCGGTCGGCACCGCGGTCCTGGTCGAGCTCGACGGCGTGGCCCAGCCGGTGCCGGCCAAGGTCATCGACCTGTCGGCCGATCTCGAAGCGCCGCTGCAGTTCGCGGTCGCGACCGCTGATCTCGACGATCGCGGTCTGCCCGCCGACGACGGCCGGGTCGGCGCGGTGGCCAAGGTCCGCCTGGCCACCCCTCCCGCGCCGCCGAGCGCGCCCGCGCCCGCGCCTCCGGCGGCGCCGGCGACCCCGTGATCGTCACCGCCGTGCGTCCGCACTGTCCAAGGAGTCGTCCGTGACCGACAACCTCGAGTCCCCGACCTGGGTGACCTCGCACCAGGGCAGCCTGCCGGGCCTGAGCGTGCGGCGGTGCCGCCTCGACGTCACCAGCGGCCCCGACGCCGGCCTGGCGATGGAGTTCGCGCAGCCGACGATCCTGATCGGGCGGACCGGGGCCGACCTGACCTTGACCGATCCCAAGGTGTCCGGGCTGCACTGCGAGCTGCGCCTGACCCCGGAGGGCTATCGCTTGCGCGACCTCGAGTCGACCAACGGCACCCACGTCCGCGGGGTCCGCGTCGTCGAGGGCTACATCCAGCCCGGCTCGACGATCGGGGTCGGCAAGAGCGCGATCACCTTCACGCCCTTGGCCGACGCCGTGGCCCTGCCGCTGTGGACCGAGCCCCGGCTGTGCGGCTTGATCGGCGGCAGCCCGGCGATGCGCCACCTGTTTGAGCTGATCGAGCGCTTCGCGCGCAGCGACGCCACGGTCCTCATCCAGGCCGAGACCGGCACCGGCAAGGAGCTGGTGGCCGATGCGATCCACCAGCGCTCGCCGCGGGCCCGCGGGCCGTTCCAGGTCCTCGACTGCTCGGCCATCCCCGAGCAGCTGTTCGAAGACCAGATCTTCGGCCACGAGCAGGGCTCGTTCACCGGCGCCGGCAAGGCGACGATGGGCGTGTTCGAGGCGGCCCACGGCGGCACCCTGTTCCTCGACGAGATCGGCGAGCTGCCCCTCGACGTCCAGTCCAAGCTCCTGCGCGCGGTCGAGACCCGGCGCATCCGCCGGATCGGCTCGACCAAGGCCATCCAGTGCGACGTCCGCATCGTCGCCGCGACCAACCGCGACCTCGCGGTCGAGGTCAACCGCGGCACCTTCCGCTCGGACCTGTTCTACCGGCTGGCGGTGGCGAAGCTGACGATCCCGCCGCTGCGCGAGCGCAAGGAGGACCTGCCGCTCCTGGTGTCGTACTTCCTGCGTCAGCTCGAGGGTGTCGAGCTGGCCGCGCTGCCCCAGGACTTCATGGATCGCGCGGCCCGCCACGCCTGGCCCGGCAACGTCCGCGAGCTGCGTAACGCCGTCGAGCGGGCCGCGCTCCTGCCGCACCACCCGGCGCTCCAGGTCGAGCCGCAGTCGGTCGCGCAGCACGGCGGCGACTGGGCGACGATCGACGTCACCACGCCGTTCAAGGTCGCCAAGCAGAAGCTGGTCGACGAGTTCGACCGCCGCTACCTCGAGACCTTGCTCGAGCTGCACGACGGCAACATCTCGGCCGCGGCCCGCGCCGCCGGGATCGATCGGATGTCGATCTACAAGATGATGCGGCGCCTGGGGCTGTCGGACGAGGCGCCGGCCGAGGAGTGAAGCGAGACCCGCGCCCCGCCTACATCGGGATCGACAGCACGCCCGGCATGTTGATGCCGTCGGGCAGCACCACGCGGCGCGGCGACTTGCCCGGCGCGGCGATATCGACCACCGTGGGCGCGCTCAGCTCGATCGCGAACAAGCCGCCCGCGGGGGTCGCGTTGCCAGCCGTGCGCACGACCGCGCCACCGACGAAGTCGAAGTAGCCAAGGCCGTCGGTGGTGCTGCCCTCCGTGGGGGTGACGGTGGCGCCCGCGAGCGGTCGGCGCGTCGCCGAATCCCAGACCAGGCCGATCGCGATCGGACCGTTCTGGTTCCTGATCTGCAGGAAGGTCGCGAAGTCGGCCTGGTTCGGCAACAGCAGCTCGACGTCCGCTGCCGGGGCGCACAGGAACTCTTCCTGGGTCGAATCGAGGCAGGTCTTGGCCTGGACCGCCGACGGTGGGACCACCGCGGTCTCGACGGCCAGGCAGCTCGGCGGCGCGGCGCCGGCGAAGTGGGGACCGGTGAGCTGGCCGGTGCCATCGGCTGCGGTCGGGACGGGGCCGCGCGGCGCGTCGGTCACCGTGCCGTTGATGGGGCCTTCGTCGTAGGGGAAATGGTGGGCGAACTCGATCTGATACAGCGCGGCGTCGGCGGGCGGCGCGCAGACGTCGGCACCGCCGGCGAGCACCTTGGTCAGCTCGAGCAGGCGGAAACGGGAGGGCACGGTCGTGAAGTCGTCGCAGTCCAACCCGTGCAGCATCGGCACGTCGAGGGACCAGCCGCCGTCGTAGAACGCCTCGCCGTGGAACACCGTGTCGGCGCCCGCGCAGCCGGGCCCATCGGCGCGCAGGCCGGCGATGTCGAGGGCAAAGAACCCGCTGGGCAAGGCCAGGTCGAGCAGCCCCTCGAGGTTGTGATCGCGCAGCGTGTCGATCGTGCCGGGGGCGATCTCGACGCAGCTCGACTCGGGATCGTCGGCGACGCTGCCGTACGCGACCGACAGCACGCGGTTGACGCAGCCGTAGTCGACCGGGCGCGCCACCTCGCCGATCGGCGGGACCAGGCGCACGTCGATGGCGTCGTCGCAGCCGACGACAGCGAGCGCGCACACGAGCACAGCACGGCGCGGCATAGGGTCGTGAGTTTACCACCGGGCCGGCGGACGCCGGGCGGACATCCGGTGACATGCCGGCGCGCCGACTAGACGACTAGACGACTAGACGACTAGAACCCGACCAGGCGGTCGGGCTCGCGCTGGCTATAGGCGTAGATCCCGATCGCGCTGCCGGTCACCACCGCGCCGGCCGCGGCCCACACGTACCAGCGCTTGTACCAGGGCGGTGGCGTCCCCGGGCGAGGGCCACCGTCGAGGAGCCCGGTCAGGACGTTGGGCCGGACCGCCTCGGTCAGCGGCGTCGGCGCCGACACCCGATCGCGACCGACCTCGTACATCCGGACCCGGGGCGGTCGACCGTCGTCGATGACCAGGAACCGGCGGGCCTCGGTGAGCTTGCCGAGGCGGCGGAGGCGGCGCATGCGCTCGTCGCCGTCGCCGGCCGCGAGGACGTCGTCTCGGACCTCGCGGGCCCGCGCGACCTCGCCTGGCGGGTCGAGCTCGACGTTCAACAGGTTGTCGCGGCCGGGCCGGATGTCGACCAGCGTGGCGAAGGGGCGGCGCTCGGGCGCGGTGACCGTCACCAGGTGCAGCCCGAGCGCGAGCTCGAGGCGATCGGTGAAGGCCGCCGGCGGGCCGCCGTCGATCGCGACCTCGGCGTCGGCCGGCAGGTCGCGCCCCTCGATCACCAGGGCGCGGGTCGCGGTGACGGGCCGCTTGGCGGTGGCGATCAGCTTGCGCACCGTGGGCGACGCGGTGGCGTTGTCGACCGCGAACCCCGGGTCGATCCGGAACACCGCGACGAACCAGCCGAGGGCGTCGTCGGTGCGGTTGTCGTTGGCCGACACCAGGCCCCGCCAGTACAGGAGCTCGGCGGCGCCGGTCGGGATCTGCGCCACGGTGCCATCGGTGAACAGCTCGCCCAGCCCGGCCTCGATCAGCTCGTCCGCGCGCTCGAAGTCGAAGCCGGCGTAGGCGTCGCGGATCGGGCCGAGGTCGTAGGGCGGCTCGCCGCTCAAGGCGCGGGACACACCGACCGGCAGCGGATGGGCTGCGCCCAGGGCCTCGAGGCGCTTGCGCAAGGTGGCGAGCTGATCGCTGTCGGCGCCGCCGTTGACGATCACGACGCCGTCGCCCGACGGATCGGCGTGGGCGGTCGTCGCCGCCGCCGCGATCGCGAAGACCAGCGCGCGCGCGACGGAGTTCACGGCGTGAGGCTCACGCGCACCGGGCGATTCTTGCCGCTCTTCACGGCGACGACCCGCGTGGCCTTGGCGCCGAGGTCGGGGTTCTCGAAGACGAAGTTGTACGAGCCAGGCGCGAGCTTGATCGTCGCCGGGGTGACGTGGCGCTTGCCGGCGACGGTGACGTAGGCCCAGGGCGCGGCGTTGACCTCGACCACGCCGAGGTCGGTCGCGACCTCGGGCGGCCGCGGATCGGGGCGGCGCTTGCCGCCGCGGGGAGCGACCGGCGGGGCGACGCTGGGCGGGGCGACGCTCGGCGGGGCGACACTCGGCGGGGCGACGCTCGGCGGGGCGACGCTCGGCGGGGCGACGCTCGGCGGTGCGACGCTCGGCGGGGCGACGCTCGGCGGGGCGACGCTGGGCGGGGCGACGCTCGGCGGGGCGACCAGCTCCGTCGGCGGGCCCGCCGGCGCGGCCGGCGCGGGCGTCGCGGCCACCGGCGGCGCGTCGACCGCGTGATCGCCGGCCTGCGCGATCAGCACCGCGGCGACCATGCCGGCGACCATGGCCCCGGCGAGGATCGCGGCCGCCACCGGCCACGACCGACGTGGCCCCCGCCCGGCGGTCGGCCAGGCGTGGGGGGTGGTCGAGCCGATCGGCCCTTCGGCGCCACCGTGAGCAGCCGCCAGGGCGGCGAGGCGCGGATCGGTCGCCGCGCCGTCGATGAGCGATCGGGTGATGATCGTGATCGGGTGCGCGGTGATCATCGTGCGGCCGCCGGGCGCTGCGGGCAGCGCGGCCTCGGGAGGCGCCGGCCGCGCCATCCCCGCCAGCTCGCTGATCAGCGCGGCCAGCTCGCCGGCGCCGTCGCGCCAGCCCATCGCGAAGCGGACCTCGGCCAGCGCGTCGGCCAGGTGCTGGAGGCGAGGGAAGCGCGCCGCCGGGTTGGCCGCCATCGCGCGCAGGCACGCCGCCTCGAGGGCGGGTGGGATCTCGGGGCGCAGCTCCCGCGGCGGGCGGACCTCGGCGAGGGCGGCGGCGTCGCGCCCGCTCTCGGTGACCCGACGCGCGAACGGATGGACCCCGGTCATCAGCTCGTAGAGGCACACGCCGAGGGCGAACTCATCGCTCTTGTTGGTGAGCGGTGCGCCCGCGGCCTGCTCGGGCGGCATGTAGGCCCACTTGCCCTCGACCGCGGTCGCGATGCCCTCGGGGCGGGCGATGCCGAAGTCCGCCACCTTGACCTCGCCGCTGGTCGTGAGCAGCAGGTTCGAGGGGCTGACGTCGGCGTGGATGATCGCGCCGGTCGGTCGGGCGTGGGCGTACTCGAGGCCGGCGCAGGCCGACTGCGCGATATAGGTGACCAGGGGCAGCGGCAACGGGCCGCGACCGGCGCCGGCGTGGGCGCCCATGAGCTGTCGCAAGCTGGGGCCGTCGACGAACTCCATGACCAGGAAGACGTCGTCGCCTTCGCGGACCAGATCGAGGACGCTGATCACGTTGGCGTGCGCGAGCCCGACGAGGAGCTTGGCCTCGTCGACCAGGCGTCCGACGAACTCCTCGTCCTTGGCCAG
>Ga0075163_10009950_pt1 | contig 12457 bp, 12 predicted proteins | sample JI1023141ADNA_FD_71478 | JGI IMG/M metagenome (GOLD analysis project Ga0075163, IMG submission 71478) | Wastewater effluent complex algal communities from Wisconsin, to seasonally profile nutrient transformation and Carbon sequestration -... | ecosystem: Engineered > WWTP > Effluent > Algae...
GGAGTGTTTTCCATAATACGTCCTAAACTATAAAGGTATGAAACGAATATGCAACTATAGGCATGTATTATTTATAGTCAACAGAAATATTTAAGATGAAATGATTTATTGCAAAGTATATACCATCTTGCAGTGCATGTTGCAGTTCAAGTAGCAGTTCATCTTTAGGCAGGAAGTTTTAAGAGTAAAGTTGAACCGCAAGATGAACCGCAACATGCACTGCTACTTGAATAATGAATAATATAAAGGAAACTTGAATTGTGTATTTTTTATAAAAACTTTATTAGCTCAGGAGAACTTAATTTTATTATGGAGAATATTTTTGCGTGTCATTTAAACAATCAGTTTTAAACATTATGTTACTTCCTGTTTGAATATAATTTTGTAAAAAAGTAACTAAGGCACTTGTACCTTCATTCGCATAATACATAACACAGGTCGTATCGGTACAATGCTTACCATTACTTGTATCCTGATGTGATGTAGTCATTGTAACTCCATTATTGACTAATCCAAGAGCATGTCCCATTTCATGGACTAGAGTCGATTGCTCAACATATACCCTTGTTGCAATTCCGGATGGAGTTGCATTTCCAGTGGATGTTACCACTTGTTTAAAAATTGCTATATAGGGAGTCCCTGATACCTGGACTCCAATCACATTTGTATTCTGTGTGCTTCCATCCGAGCTATAATACCCATTTACAAAAGCTATAAAAAAGACACTAGATGTTTGTGTTGAGGTAGTGGTTCTATATGTTTTTGCTAAGTTGACTATATCAGAAGTAGTCCAGAGTGTTCTATTCTGAGATGCGATGGAAGTCATAGAACTTAGAACTTTTGGTACCGAGGTTGTAACAGAAGTTTTCCTGTTTTTAAATAACTCCTTAAGATTATCATCTAAAATATCCCATACATTCTTTGTTGTACTTGTGAATGGATTGGTAAAAGTACTATCATAAGGAGCAGCGCCTGACTCATAAACTACCTGTACATTTAAAGTTGTCATAGTTGAGTAATAAGTGCTTATTGAGTCGTAATTGTTTATTCCAGCTGCTGCGTTTGCAGCATTTTGTGCAGCTGTTTGTGCTGCATTTCGTAAAAAAAATAAGGCTATTAATTTCTTAAAAGAATCATCGCTTTTGGACTGACAGGAATTGGTGAGTAGAATCGAGATTAAAAGAACATAAGCAGTATATAGTTTCATTTGTTATCCTTTCTAAAGTATTTTTACAAAAATTGTATCCTTTTTTTCTACCTATGTCGTCCTGTCTTACAGGAAAGAACTTTTTTTAAAAATTTTCACCTTAGCAGATTATAACCCTGCAAGTTCTTTATGTTCCAAAACTTGTGATTAACCGATAATTTAAACAGTATACCTGCTATGAAAAATATAACTTTTATTTTATTCTTAACTCTATGTAATTCTTTATTTTCCGTAAGCCGTGAAGACAAAATTGTATATGCTTTCCGCGATACGGGAACTGGAAACTACTCTAAAATGGTGATCATTGGCGAGACTGTAAGCATTGATAAAGCTTCGATGATTGATGATAATACCAAAATCGACAAAGACTTGATGCAAATAGGAGTAGATCTTCGTCCCGATATGCTCACTGTAAAAGTTTTACATAACCCGGGGATTCGAGTTGGACAGACACTTTATTTAATAGAGAAAAATCCAGATCATATTTCTTACAAAGATGGAAACGTTGTGGGGCAAATCAAAGTAGTCTCTATCTTTAATACTTCTTTTTTTGGTCAACAACTAAGAGGCGAAGGCTATTTAAGATTAATCGACAACAAAGTAATGACTGTTGCAATGCCTTTAGAATCAGAAAGTCTAGAAGATGCAATTGTTCTAAAAAAACAGGGAGATTATTTTGTAGCAAAGGGTGATATTGCGAACGCAATTTCTTATTATAAAAAATCAATTAAGATGGATAAGAATTATCCTGAGTCACACTATGCGCTAGGCAAAGTTCACACTACTAGCGGTGAAGGATATGTATCCGCTGGCTACGAATATAAAATCGCATGGAATAGTAGAGACAAATTTTTAGACTTACACGAGAAACACCAGTTCTACCTGGATTATATGAAATACCTTCTGAATCGTTTTGAAACTGAAGCCTACAAAAATACAAATGTTGCAACAGATTTAGATGCAAGCCTTGAAGTTTCAAAGGAAGCTTTAAAAATGAGTCCTTCTAATTTTGATGCGCATTATTCTATTTCCTATGCATACTTTTTATATTTCTTAAAAATGAGAGATACACAGCCAAAGATTGATACAGATGAAAAAATGGCTGAAGAAAAAGCGATGCTCAGAAAGAAAACAGAGGAGTATCTTGTTAAGTCGCAAGAAAGCTTAGAAAAAGCTTTAAAGATTAGACACCAGGATTATAAAATTCAAACTCTCGCACTCCTACTCTACTTTGAAAAACTTCGGGATCTTCCAAACCGCGAATCCTTAAGTCAGGTTACAGAAAGAAATGAATTAAAATCCAAGATTGAATTTCACGGCAAACAGTATTTAATCTACAAACCAAAATCGAAGAAAATGGATAAAAGAATTCGTGATATTCTAGAAGTTTCTAAAACTCTCTAGTCTCCAAGTCTTTTTAAGATTTCTTTTCTTAACTCAGGACTAATCGTATTGTAGTATTCAAAATTGCCTCTCAGGATTGAGAGGTAAATAGCTGTTATCTGTGACTCGAATGCGTCCCAGTCCTCTTTTTCTAATTTTTCCTTTGAAAAAAGAATGTCAGTAGTCTTTGTCTGTAAAAGCGAATATAAATCGTGTTTGAGTTTTAGATGCTCGGATGTATATTTTTTATCCATCGGTGCCATCAAATTCAGTTTTTCAAATGAATAAAGCCAGCGGTTGTAATAATCAAACAATCCTAAAAAATTTTCATTGTAAAGCTCAATGCTTTTACTCATTGCATCTATTTCTGCTTCAGTTAGCTTTTCTTTTAAGATACATTTCAATTGATTGATTCTTTCTTTTCCACTTACCTTAGCTGCCTGCCCTATTTCTTGACTCGCCCGTTCAAACTCTCTTGGATCAAAATATTTTTCTTTAAATTGAAATACTTTTTTCTTTTCAAAATCAGAGCAAGCATTCACTCGCTTTTTTAATTCGCTATTCTCTTCAAAAATAAAATGAACAGGACTTGCATTTAAGCGCAAGCAAATTAGGACAAAAACAAAACAGAAGCGATTTAAAAACATATGTCTAGAAAATTCATTTTAGACTTAGAAGCAAGTTTAAAACAATCCACAATCGAGAGCATCCTTACTAAAAAAACATCTACTTGGAATAAATCACTTGCTCTTAAAAGTATCAATAAAGTATACAAAAACGAGGGGATTAGTGTTTTACCATGTCAAGATTTAAGTTTAGCGTTCGTTTCAGTATTGTTACTTTTTCAACCATTGGAGTTCTTTTATTTGGAGGCTTAGTAAGCTTTGTTTCCTATATTGGCAGTAAAAACTCAGTAAAATTCCTAGTAGATGGCTTGATGGATAAAGCAACCGAGCATGTGATTGATAAAACCTTACATTACCTCGATGCCGCTGTTCTAAACATGCATATGAACGAAAATTTTATTGAGCATGGAATCATAAGAATTAAAAAAACAAAACAACTTGAAAAATATTTTCTAGGAATCGTTCAAACCAATCCACAATTCTTAAGTATGTTTTATGGAGATGAAGCAGGAAACTTTATCATGGCAAAGGAAATGCCTGATCACAGTTTTAGTATCCAAAAAATAATTCGCAAAGGGAAAAAAACAAAAGTCATTTGGGAGCACGAAAAACCTGAATGGTATGATAAAGAACAATTTTCAAATAAAGTTTTACCGGCTGAAGAAGCCTACAATCCAAGAACTCGCCCCTGGTATACAGAAGCAATCGCAGCAAAAGATCATTCCTGGACAGAAGTTTATGTTTTCTTTAATGATCGCAAACCGGGCATTACCTGCAGCAGAGCTGTCTATGATAAAACAGGAAAATTCATTGGTGCTATCGGAATTGATATCAGTATATCAGAATTATCTGAGTTTTTAAATACTCTAAAAATTGGAGAGAATGGAAAAGCATTTCTAATCAATTCAAAAAATCAAGTTGTAGCAATTCCATCAGCCAACAAAGAAGAATTAGAAAAAATAATGAAAGAGGAAACCAATGCAGAGGGAAAAAAATCTCTCCAACTTCTAACTGCGGATAAGATTGATAATCCACTTATCGCCGGATCTTTTAATTATTACCAGACCCAAAAAGATTTACAACAAAAAGAAGGAATTGATTTCTTAGAATACAATTATAAAGGCATTGACTATATTGCAAAGTATACCTCCTTTCACAAAGATGATATTGAATGGAAAATTGGAATTGTTGTTCCCGAAAATGATTTCATGCATATTGTCCATAGAAATAATAAATACATTTTTTTTATGTCTTTGATTTTGATTGCAGTCGCAATTGCATTTGAATTTCAATTCTCTCAAAAACTTTCTAAGCCACTATCCCTTTTAGCTGATGAAATGAAAAAAATTCAGACATTCGATCTCACTTCTGAAACAGAAGTAACTTCCTTTTTATACGAAGTGGATAATATGGCGCAATCGTTTACAAAGATGCGCACCGGGCTACGCTCTTTTAAAAAATACGTTCCCGATGGACTTGTTCGCGAATTGATTTCTTTAAACAAAGAAGCAATTTTAGAAGGAGAGCGTAGAACAATGACTATTTATTTTTCTGACATTGCTGGCTTTACTTCTATTTCCGAGAAGCTGAGTCCAGAAGAGCTTGTAGAGCAACTCAGTCAATATCTAGGCAGTGCAAGTAAAATTATTACAGAGCACCATGGAACGTTAGATAAATACATCGGAGACGCAATCATGGCATTCTGGGGCGCACCGAGTCTATTAGAAGATCACGCACTCCAGGCCTGTCTATCTGCAATTGAACATAAAAGAGTTCTACGATTAGCAAACCAGGAATTAATTCGCATGGGCAAAATGCCGTTTACCGACAGAATTGGAATTCATACCGGCGAAGTTATCGTTGGAAATATGGGCTCTGAAAATAGATTAAACTATACTGTCATTGGAGACAATGTTAATCTAGCAAGTAGACTCGAAAGTATAAACAAATACTATGGAACAGAAATCATAATCAGTGAGCCTACTTATGCAATTGTAAGAGACCATGTAGAAGTAAGAGTGTTAGATTTAGTTGCAGTAAAAGGAAAACACAATGCAATTGAAATCTATGAATTGGTTTGTGAAAAAGAAGAAGCAAGTCTTGAAGTGCAAAGATTTAATTCTCTTTTTACAGAAGCAGTCCATCAATACCGAAAAAGAAATTTTCAAGAAGCAGTAAAAATGTTCCAGGAGACATTGAGAATAAAATCAAATGATCTCGCATCGAGAGTTTATATAGACAGATGTGAGGCTTACATGCGTAATCCGCCAGATGAAAATTGGAATGGAGTTTACGAATCTAAGAGTAAGTAATTTTATTTTGTCTCATATAAAGAGTATTATGTTTCATTAAAAAGATTTTTTAAATTTTTTTAATGAAATTTCTCTTAAAATAAAATATAAATTTTTACTTTCTCAATTACGGGCTTTTTGTTTCCGAAAATAAAGTGTGTCACAAGAATTTCAGTCAAACTCATCAAAATCTTTTTTATACTATCTATCTTTCATTTTGATTGGATTGATTTTAATTGATAAAAGTTTACATCGTAAGTCTTACAAACCGAATGCACACAAAGCACAGGCTTCAATAAGTCATGTTACAAATTTTAATTTTCCTGATGAGACAATAACTTCTGAAGAAAAACAAAATTCTGAAGATACTACATCTGACCTTCCAGTTATCAAAGCAGAAAATAATTTAAACGGTCTCTCTGAATTTTCAGATAATGAGACAGAATCTTTGCAAGGAGTTTATTTCTTAAAGTTTTATCAAACTGGAAATAAGAATTACTCCAAGCTTGTAAAAGTTCAGCGCAAAGTAAAGGGTAGTTTAAAGAAAAGAATTAAATCTGTTTTAAAAGAACTTAAAAAAGGTCCAAATCTAGATGAGCAGGATAAAGGTGTCCTGAGCGTATTACCACAGGATTTTCAATATTCCAAAAAGATGAAACTCTCAGAAGGAATTTTACATATCTCACTTGATAGCAGTTTCCAAAACAATGCAGGCAAAGAATTAATGCAAGATAGGCTTGATCAATTAAGTCATACTCTCTTTGAGTTTAAAGAGGTAAAAGGAATTAAGGTCTATATCGATGGAAAAGAAATGCATTCAATGGGAAAAGACAATTTAAAAATTCCTTCTGTTCTAGCGCGTAGCAATTTTAGAAAAGTAATCTTTCTTTAGAAAATATATTCATTCCAAAGACAAAAAAGAAAATGAGTTTTTTTCTTGCTTAATTTTTAACCCTTTATATCACCATATTTGGTTAAATAAAAATACATTATGCTATTTGAAGATACTATAAAAGTAAAAACTCTAGAAAATTCTATCCTGATAGAAGTCCCGGTTTTTTTAAATTTCATACCAACCAAAGATTTTCTAGCTCAAATAGAAAAAATATACGAATCAAAATTTTATTCCGAAATCATAATCAATATAGAAAAGAAAACAACACTATCTTCCGTTGGATATGGATTTATCATGTCTATTTCTAAGTTATGCGTTCAAAAAAATGTCAGGTTAAAATTAATTTGTAGAAATGAAAAAGTTCTAGATATGATTGAAATTTTAAAAATTGGGAAGCTTTTTCAAATATTCCCAACTTTAGAAGATGCTTTAAAGAATTAATTCTTTATAGGCTTTTGCTATGTCTTCTTTTTGCATAAAATAAGTTCCTATTAGTGCTGAGCGAACATATTTTTTCATCTCTCTAAAATCTTCTCTATTTTTAATTCCAGATTCTCCAACGATCAAAGTCTCTCTAGGTAAAAAACTGGAAACATCCTGGATTAGATTTTTGTGGATTTGAAAAGTATCTAAGTCACGGGTATTTATTCCAATGATAGGAGCACCTACGCTGACAGCAATTTCTGCTTCTTTGTGGTTATGGATTTCGACTAACGCTTCTAATCCTATTGAGTAAGTAAATTGAAGTAAATCTTTGAGAATATTTGGCTTTAAAATTCTAACAATTAATAAAACAGCAGAGGCACCGGAGCGTGCTGCTTCACGAATTTGCTTTTCATGTAATATAAAATCTTTTCGAATTACGGGGAGCATAACAGCAGAGCTAACTTTTTTTAAATCATCCAAGCTTCCCTGAAAGAATTTTTCATCGGTTAATACAGATATAGCACTTGCCTGGCAGCTTTCATAAATGCGGGCTATTTCTACAGCATTGTAATTGGGACGAATTACACCCATAGATGGACTGGCTTTTTTACATTCGGCAATAATGGAAGTGGGAGAAGAGCTTAATGAGTTAAAAAGAGAAAATTTGGCAGGAGGAACATCAGCATAAAAAGGAGTTCTTTCAATTTCGAACTCCTTTTGCTCTACGATTTTTTGAAGGACAGGGTTAATGGCTAAAACTGCAGACGATTATTTAAAATCTGCCAATGCATCCGCTTCAGTTGCATAGATATCAAACAGGGAAGTGAGTTCAATCACGTCAAAAATACGCTTTACGGCAGGTTTGATATTACACATTTTCAAAACGCCCTCTTTCGAGTTGAGTTTTCGAAGAGTAGAAATGCAGGCTCTAAAGCCAGAAGATGACATGTATTCAATGCCTTCCATATTCAGTAGAACTTTTTTATGTCCACCGTTATCAATGATTTCTGCAAGGCCTTCTTCTACTTCATTTGCGACAGAAACGTCCAAACGCCCTTCAAGATAAACTACTAGTATATCGCCTTTATTTGTATGTTTAAGCAAGGTATGTTTCCTAAAAAATAATATATACATCTACCTTAAGCCTAAAATTGTGTCAATGAAACTTTTAGAAAAAATGTATGAACACAAAAGACCTTTTAAAAAACAAAGCTAAAGTCCTCGTAATTGGTGGGGGAATCACCGGTAAGTCAGTCATAGAGTTTCTTAAAAAATTTGGCTGCGAGATAATGCTAGTCGATGGAAAACCAGACAATAGCATTACAGGAATTTCCTATTTCCCTGAAACAGTTTCCTTATCCGAGCTCGGCCCAATAGATCTAGCAATCAAAAGTCCTGGCTTTAAACCTACTCATCCGATTCTAATCGCCCTCAAATCTCAAAACGTGCCAATACTAAGTGAGATTGGACTTGCTCGCGAATTTTTTAAAGGAAAAATCATCGGAATCACTGGCACCGATGGAAAGTCAACGACCACTGCACTCACCTATCACATTATAAAAAACTCATTTCCTAATTCCCAAATGGGGGGTAATATCGGAGTTCCATTTATTGAATTCTGCCTGGAGAATCTCGATTTTGCAGTTCTTGAACTAAGTAGCTATCAATTAGAAGACTCTGATTTTTTAAACCTGAACATTTCCACCATTCTAAATATCGCAACTGACCATCTAGAAAGACATGGAACCATGGAGAAATATTTAGAGGCAAAAAAAAGAATAATCAATTTAGAAAATAAAGATTCTGTATTTGTCACAAACAAACGACTCATAGACAAATTAAACTTAGAGGCACTGGACTTTAAAGGCAAATTGGTATTATTCGGAGAAACAGGCGACTCAACAGCAAGAATTAGCCCGGAAGAGTCGAAAATTTATTCACAAAGGTTTACCTATTCCACAAAAGAATTTCCATTAGAAGGTAAGCACAATCTTGAAAACCTTGCAGCCAGTATTTTACTTTGCGAGGCTGCCGGCTGTTTACCTGAAAATATACAAAAAGCAATTTCTAACTTTGAAGGCTTACTCTTTCGTTTCCAAAAAATCAAAGAATGGAATGGAGTCACATTTATCAATGATTCTAAATCTACAAACATTCATAGCATGCTTTCTGGACTTTCAGGAATTAAGAGTCATACGCCCATTATCCTCATTATAGGTGGCAAACAAAAAAACGAAGAGCTTACTCCTCTAACCAATCGACTAAAAGAATTAAATGCGATAGTCTTCCTCATCGGGGAAGCAAGACTCCATTGGGAAAAAGAATTATCTCTTTGTCTGAATGATAGACTTCATGTTTTAGAAAATCTTAATGATGCAGTTAAAGCAATTCGAGAGAATATATCTAAATCCAAATTTGAAATGATCATCTTCTCTCCTGCCTGTGCAAGCTTTGATCAATACAAGAACTTTGAAGAAAGAGGAAAGCATTTTACTGATTTAGTAAATCAATATTTCTAACTAGACAATTAGATTGATACAAGAAACAGTGATTGTAGGAAATACGATGGATAATAAAAATAAAATTGCACTCATTACTGGTTGTTCTTCTGGAGTTGGACTTTATACTGCAGTCCGATTGGCAAAAACAGACTTTAAAGTTTACGCTACGATGAGACATTTAGAAAAAGCTGACAAATTAAAACAATTTGCAAACGAGCAAAGAGTGCATTTAGAAATCCGTAGACTCGATGTGCAAAACGATGAATCTGTTTCCGATTGCGTTAAATCTATATTAGCCGAAGAAGAGAGAATTGATGTATTAGTCAATAATGCAGGCTTTGGATACATCCGCACTTTAGAACAGGCTTCGATGCGAGAAATTGAAAATGTAATGGATGTAAATTACTACGGAGCCATTCGCTGCATTAAAGCAGTATTACCCTCTATGAGAGCTAGAAAATTAGGGCATATAATCTCGGTGACTTCTGTGGGCGGTCTCATCGGTCAACCTATGAATGAAATTTATTGTGCTTCTAAATTTGCACTCGAAGGCTTAATTGAAAGCATGGCAACTTATCTCGAACCATTTTTTAATATAAAAATGTCAATCATCGAGCCGGGAGCTATACAGACAGAATTTGTGAATCGAGTATTGAGCGATTTCCAAAAAACCGGTGGAGTGTTAAATGATGATTATGCGCCCGTTCTAAACAAATACATGGAAACTGCAAAGAAATCTTTTTCTGTTGGTCAAAGTCCCGATGAAGTTGCACGTGTGATTTTGGATTGTATACTCTCAGATAAGCCTTACCTTCGCTACCAAACTTCCGACAAAGCAAGAGAATTCACTGCAGCCAAACTTGGAACCGATCCAACAGGCGATATTCAACAAAAGAAAATAAGAAAGATGCAATTGGATTTGGAGTAATTACACTGTCACCTCGAACAGCTTCATCGTGAGAGGTCTATCTGGCAATAAAAGGATAGTATTAAGCTAAATAGATTTCTCACACTCGAAGTTCCACCCGCTTCGCCACGACCGCCAAGCGAGGTTCGAAATGACAGTATCAATCATTCGAGTCCATCTATCTCGGATAACCATAAGTTTGCGCTGGCGTCACTTGGCATGCGTAAATCTCCTCTTGGAGAAAGAGCGACTGAACCAACTTTAGGTCCGTCTGGCATTGCAGAGCGTTTGAATTGTTGAGAGAAAAATCGTTTATAGAAAACTAGCATCCATTTTTTAATTTCAGAAGTTTCAAATTCATTGGCAAATGCCTGTTTTGCGAGATAGAATATTTTAGAAGGAGAATAATTCATGCGGAGCATATAATACAAAAAGAAATCATGCAGTAGATAAGGACCAACTACTTCTTCTGTTTTTTGGACAATCTCGCCATCCTTAGCAGGAAGAAGCTCAGGTGAAACAGGAGTGTTGCAAATATCGTGCAAAATTTTTCCAATATTGTTTTTGTATTCCGCGTCTGCTCTCCATTCAATCAAATAACGAACGAGCGTCTTAGGTATACCGGCATTAACCCCATACATAGACATCTGATCTCCATTGTAAGTGCACCAGCCGAGTGCAAGCTCAGACATATCGCCTGTTCCAATCACAAGCGCATTCTCTTTGTTAGCCAAATCCATTAGGATTTGCGTTCTCTCTCTCGCCTGCGAATTCTCATAAGTTATATCGTGAACATTCAAGTCCTGACCAATATCTTTGAAATGTTGTAAGACTGCATCGGCAATAGAAATAATCTGTAGACTTGTTCCAAGCTCAAGGGCAAGAGTTTCCGCATTTGTTCTAGTTCTATCTGTTGTTCCAAAGCCGGGCATAGTAATACAAAGAATTCCTTTTTTATCCAGCCCAAGAATTTCAAATGCTTTGATACAAACTAAAAGCGCAAGTGTAGAATCAAGCCCACCCGATAGACCAAGAACAACTTTCTTCGAGTTAGTATGCTTTAGCCGCTTGGCAAGTCCAGTAGATTGGATGAGAAAAATTTCTTCACAATTTGCATTTCTCTTCGCGGGATCAGACGGCACAAATGGCATTCTAGGAATAACGCGCATTAGCTTCTCTTTGGAAGTTCGCGAAAGTGTAAAATTGATTTCAGTAAATTTAGTTTCTACTTTCGATTTAGAAAAACTACTATTTCGAATGCGATCATTAACAAGTCTCTCTAAATCAATATCCACAAGAGTCATCTCAGTCGCAAAAGAATAGCGAGATGATTCGGCAATAATAGATCCATTCTCCGCCACAAGCGCATGACCGGAATAAACCACATCCGTAGAAGATTCATTCGCCCCCGCCGACGAATACACATAAGCCGCAATACAACGAGCCGATTGCTGACGGACTAATTCTTTACGGTATTCAAATTTACCCAGTATTTCATTACTCGCAGAAGGATTTAAAAGTAGAGTCGCACCCGAAATAGCCAATGCACTGCTTGGAGGAATCACAGCCCATAAATCTTCACAGATTTCAATTCCAATCTTTAGCTCGGGGAAATTCTCTTCTACAAAAAGTAAGTCTGCCCCAAAAGGAATTTCCTTCCCATCTATTTTTACAAACTCACCTACTCTATCTAGTTCACTAGAAAACCATCTTTCTTCGTAAAACTCACCCGTCGTCGGCAAATAGATCTTAGTCACAATTCCTATGATTTCTCCATTCGAAAGAAGAGCCGCACAATTATAAAGCTTGCTATTTACTTCCACAGGAAGTCCCACGACTGTGGTAATTCCGTGTAAACCAGTAACCTTTGCAATCTCAATTAAAGCATTTACCGCTTCTCGCCGGAGTTTGGATTGATAAAACAAATCCGCGCAAGTATAACCAGTAATGCAAAGCTCTGGAAATAAAACAATCTCAGCACCTTCTTTCTTTGCTTTCTCTAGAGATGAAATAATTTCTTTGGTATTAAATAAAACATCGCCGACTTTTAATTCCGGCACTACTGCGGCTATTCGTATGTAACTGTTCATTTTATTTTTATTAGTTTTCCTTTTTGGTATTTGAGTTTGGTGCCTTTGAGGTGGGATTTTGTATAATATGGATAATACCCCATTTTATTTCTAGTAGGAAGAAATTCTAAAAATGAATCCTGAACATAAAT